>Ga0187842_1000022_pt1 | contig 78588 bp, 65 predicted proteins | sample SpaLakP09_SKY_41_FD_134514 | JGI IMG/M metagenome (GOLD analysis project Ga0187842, IMG submission 134514) | Oligotrophic lake water microbial communities from Sparkling Lake, Wisconsin, USA - SP09_SKY_41 | ecosystem: Environmental > Aquatic > Freshwater > Lake | place: USA: Sparkling Lake... | reverse complement strand
GGAGCTGGCCAGCTCCATTGTCGGCCTGGTCACCTTGGGCACGACCACCCTGATCACCGGCGTGCAGATACTGAGCAAGGGCCAGCTGGATCGCTCTCTGAACACGGTGATCGACAACGTCGGCTCCCTCCTGAGCCAGAGCCTGTCGCTGGCCACCGGCCAGGACGATATCGGCAAGCTGGCCGGCAATGCCTTCAAGGCCACCGTCGCCGGGGCCAAGATGGCGGTCAACCTGGCCCAGGACCCGCCCAATGTGGCCGGCGCCATCGACGAGTTCGCCAACGGCCTGCAGGCGGCGCTGAGCGTGGGCTTCAGCGGCAAGGAACTGGGCGGCGCCGACCCCAGCCTGGTCAGCGAAGCCGCGGGCAAGTCCGCGGTGATGCTGTTCAAGGCCATTGCCACCGGCATACGGCTGCGCGAGCATGTGCTCAATGGCGACTCCGACGCCATCATCGCCGAGTTGACGGCCGCCTCGCAGGAAACGCTGAAAACGGTGCAGTCCATCGTCACCACCGCGATGACCGAGGGCAAGAAGGGCAAGACCAAGGAGGCGATCGAAAAGCAGCAGAAGGAGCTGACCGACAAGATCTCCTTGGGGCTAGACCTGGCCCAGGCCGGCATCTCCACCGGCAAGAAGATCGTCGATGCGGTCAAGGTGCGCAGCATCAAGGGCATGGCCGAGGAAATCGTCAACGGCATCGGCGATGTCATCGCGGGCACCGTCAAGCTGGCCGCTCCCGCGGTGGGCGACATCGTCGGCAATGCCTACCGCGCCACCACCAAGACCGGCCTGGTCGCCTATTACCTGACGATGGACCCGCCGGACCGCAGCAAGGCCCTGGAGAGCCTGGGCCAGGGCTTCGAGGCGGCCTTCTCGCTGGCCGGCAGCGGCGGCGGTTCGGCCGACGCACTGAAGGCGGTGGGCAAGGCGGTGTCCACCGCCTTCGTGACGGCGGGCGCCAGCATCGACCTCGGCCAGGCCATCAGCGATGGCAAGTATGGCGATGCCGCCAAGGCCCTGTCCAAGCTGGCCCGCTCCATCATGAGCCAAGCCTTGAAGGTCGACATGAGCGGCGACCCCTCCGTCACCACCGAAGGCGAGGAAGGCAACGAGCTGGTGAAGAACGCCAAGATCGGCGTGGACGCGTTCGATTCGCTCAGCAGCGTCATCACCGAGGCCATCGACGGGCTGAAGGACGAGAAGGCCAAGGCCAAGCTGATGCAGCAGCTCGATGAGCTGCGCACCGCCGACGCGCTTGCCGAGATCGAATCCAGCAAGGAGGAGATCGAGCGTGTGCTGATCCAGGGCGACGAGGCCGGCGGCAAGGCGGCCGACACGCGCTCGATCGAGGTGCTGATACAGGAGATGCAGCGCGACCGCATGATCATGGAGATGGCGCAGAAGCTGATGTCGGCCGGTGCCACCGTCGTCGAGCAGTTCGTGGCGCCGATGGCCGTCGGCGGAGCGGCGATCAAGCTCGCCGCCAACCTGATCAAGGCCACGCAGCGGGCGACCATGCTCAACACCTGGATCAACAACCAGAAGGATATGCACAAGGCGGTCAGCAGCTTCGAAAGCTCAGCCGCCAACTTCGTCAAGAACCAGGGCGAGCAGTTCTCGCACTACGCGATTCAGGCGGCGCTGGAACTGGCGCGGATGATTGGCGAGATCGTCAGCTGCAGCGGCATTTCGTCGGCCGCCGGCCTGGCCCTGGCCAAGGGTGCGGCGCTGGCCATCGCGGCCGAAGACATTGCCTACGAGTACTACAAGAAGGCCGATCTGGAAAACGCCTGGCGCATCACCCGCAAGGCCTGGGCCAATCCGGACAGCCGCAAGCTGGGCCTGCTGGCGCGCAAGCTCAACCCGACCCTGGCCAAATACACGCTGGCCTGGGGCGCCGCGGTGAAGCGCGATGCAATGGCCCAGGAGGCCATGCGCACCTGCGGCCTGAATGCGCTGACCCTGTCACAGAAGGACAGCAATGTCAGCCAGGTGCAGAAGTTCCTGGAGACCAGCTTCAACGAGGACAATGTGGTGCTCAAGCGCTACACCGTGCCCGACTGGATGCCCGCGGTGGTCGAACTGACCGCCAAGAGCTGGACCACGGCCAAGCAGCGTGGCGAGACGCTGGGCGGTGTGATGCCGGCGAATGCCGGCGGCGTCGACGAGACACTGGTCCAGATCGCCAGGCTGCGGGTCGAGTTCCAGACGCAGGTCGATACGATCATCAAGGTCGGCTACGTCAAGGCCGAGCGCGATGGCCACTACGCCTCGCTGGACAGTCTGCGCGATGACTTCGAGACGTCAGCGAACCGCTTCCGCGACCTGCTGAACAACTACGACCCGCGCGACAAGAACGGCAAGCCGCACAAGGAAATGAGCGACCTTGTGGTCGAGTTCAAACTCGCCGCCGAGGAGGCCGCGGCCGACATCGATTCGAGCTGGCAGGACCTGTCTGATGCGCTGGAAAAGGTGCGCCCGCCGGAGAACCTGATGAGCCTGTTCGACGAGGAAGCAGAAACCGTCAAGTGATGAACGCCAGGCCCTCTACGCAGGGCCTGGCCCGATCGCTGACTCAGACGGTCAGCGCCTCCTCGATCTCGCTCATCGCGTCCAGCGTCGCCTGCTTGAACTTGCTGCCGTTCATGAACGGCGCCTTCAGCAGATGGCCGATCACGCTGTCGGTCTCGACGCGCTGGCGCAGGCCCTTGAACACGCTCATATTGCCGGCGTTGATGCCGGCGTCAAGCTGGTTCTGCATATCGGCCAGCAGCTTGCCCAGGTGGGCCTCGATGGCATCGGTCAGCTCGGCCGGATTGCCGTCGGTGCCGGCCGACTCCAGGCTCTTGCGCAGGGTCTGCAGCTCGACGCCCAGCTCGGCCGGAATGCGCGCCCAGCGCTCCAGCATGAACTTGCGCTGCGCCACGATGCCGCTGGGCTTGGACTCGGCGGCGGCTTCGCGCCTGGCCTCCAGCAGGTCCTCCAGCACCTTGTCGTCGATCAGCTTTTGCAGGATCAACACCGCATCGGCGTACTTCTCGCCCTCGGCCGCGTCGGAAGCGTGACCCCAGCGCTGCTTGAGCTTCGTGATCCGGTCGCTGATTTCCTTGCTGTCGGTGGCGCCGGTCTTGGTGGCGGCCAGATAGTCGGCTTCGAGTTTGCTGAACAACTCGACATAGCGGGCCGCGGCGGCCTCGTCTGTCTGCTCCTCGGATTCGGTCTCGGCCACCTCTTCCTCGACCTTGGCCTGCACCTTGGCCAGGGCCTGCTCGACCTCGGCCAGCATGGTGTTGGCGGTGTCGAACTCCTTCTTGCGGGCAAACACGCCGGCCTCGCTGACCTTGAGCTTGATATCCTGCGCATCGGGTCGACCGGAGGTGATGGCGTCCTTGACCTTGGGCAGCAGGGCGGCCAGGCGGGCGTTGAAGGCTGCGCTCTCGTCGCTTACCGGGGCCGTCGGTTTGACGCCCGGGGCATCCCCCGGCAATGGCGGCGCCGGAGGGATGCTGCCGCCGCCCTGCCCCAGCAGCTTCTCCACCGCATCGAGCAGGCCATTGGCAGCGTCAAACTCCTTCTTGCGCGCGAACATGCCCGCTTCGCTGACCTTGAGCTTGATGTCGGTGGCCGCCTCGGGTGGCGCACCCTTGATGCGCGGCAGCAGGGCGGCCAGCCTGGTGTTGAACTTCTGGCCCGGGTCATTGGGGTCGACGGGGGTAGCCGTGGCCGGGGGTTTCACTTCGCCACCGGCGGTCGGCCGAGGCGGCGCGGGCGGAATCGAGGCCTTGGCCAGATCGACCGGGTTGCCCAGCATGGTGTTGAGCATGGCCATGGACTTCAGCGCTGCGACCCAGTCGCGCGTCGTTGCCTTGCCCGCCATGAACTCGAACACGCCGCGCAGGCGCTGGGCATCGGGGCGCTGCCCCTTCATCTCTTTCAGGTACAGCGGCTCCAGCGTCTCCAGCTTTTCTTCGTACTGCGCCTGCTCGGCGGTGATCGGGCCGTCCTCGTCTTCGTCATCGTCCTGGTCGGCGCCGCTTTCGGCCGGCTCGCCGTCATCGTCGATGTCGTTCGGGTCTTCGCCGCGAACGCGGATCTTGTAGCGCTGCTCGGTCTGCTTGAGCAGCGCGTCCTTGATCTTCTTGGCCATGCCGGCGGCCTGGGTCAGCAAGACGAAGGTGTGGGAGTTCTGCTCGAAAATGCATTCGCCCATCACGAACTTGACGCCGCTGGTCGTGCCCAGCTCGGTGGTCAGCAGCTTGCGCCGCGGCGGGCCTATGGGCTTGCGCGAGACCATCACCACGCAGTCCTTGCCGGCCACGGCAATCATCGCCTTCAGCACCGCGCCCTTGCGCACCTCGCGCAGCAGGGGCACCATCTTGGTGGTCAGCAGGGTCGGGCTTTCCTCTTCTTCGCCCTCGCTCTCCTGAGACTCCTTCTCCGCCTTTTCGATATCCTTCTCGAGGCTCTTGCGCTCTTCCTTGATCGCGCTGTCCACATCCTTCAGATAGGCCGCCAGTGGCTTGTCGGCCTTGTTCTTCTTGAGCAGGTCGTCGGCCTCCTCCTGCACGTCATCCAGCACCTTGAGCTGTTCCTCGGGGCCGGCCTTCTCCGCCTTGGCAAGGGCCGCCAGGGCCTTCAGCCAGGCCTTGTCGTCATAGTCCAGCTTCTTGCTGAAGTCGGACCAGTTCTTTTCGGTCAGGTATTTGTTGCTCACTTTGGGCTCCCCTTGGCTTTGGCTACGATTGATGATGCCGGTTCAAGCAGCGCTCGGCAAGCGAGCTTGCGCCGGCCGCGCCTCAACCCAGCTCAGCACGGCGCAGCTTGAAGGCCTTGGCAAGGGCTTGTTTATTGCGCTCCCAGCCCAGGGTTTCATCTTTCTCCAGCACATCCTTGACGGCCTGCACATCCTTGGCCGAGGTCAGAATGTCCATACTGTCGCAGTAATGTTGGCAAAAGGAGCTCAGGGTGTGCTGCTGCGTGTCGTCGCCGAGTATGGCCTGGGCGATCTCGATGGAACTCAGGCTGCGAGCGATGGCCGCGTCGTCGAGCAGGGACGGATCAAGGCCATGCTGTTGCGCCAGCCGCGCGCGCTCGGCGACGATCTCCTGGCGCAGCTCGTCGCGGTCGATCTGGAGGAAGGCCTTCAACAGGGCCGGGTCGAAGGGATCATCGGCGGCGCTCAGTGCCGCACCGCCAAAGGGATTCAAGGTCAGGCCATCGGGCGCCCTCGGGCGGGTGCCGTCGGCCCCGGTGGCCAGGGCCATGTCGAGATCGTTGGTGAAGGCGGTGCCGCCGTCGAAGGGACGGGTGTTGCCACTGGCCGTGACCATCATATTGCCCCATTTGACGTCCAGATTGGCCATCGCGATATTGCAGAGCGTCGTCTTCTGCAGTTCGGCGGCCGCCACCTTGGGCGCCAATTCCCCGCAACGCACCTGCTTGGCATAGGACTCTTCGGGCGTGATCTTGCCATCGCTCGACGCCGAACGCAGACCCTCGACGTCGTAGGACTCGCCGGCCAGCCCTTCGATCAGAGCCCCCTGCTGGCCCTCCAACGTCGCGACCGCGACCTTCGGAAATCCGAAGTCGTAGCCGGTTCTGGCAAAGATGACATCCGAGACCTTGCTGGACATGGCTTCGCGCACCGTGGCGCCGCCCTTGGCCATGGTTGATTGCTCGGTCTCACCATCGACCGACTTGAAGGCGTAGGCGACCTTGCCCTCGCTGTCCTGGATCAGCTGGACCACCGAGGTCCCGCCAATCACCGGCTTGAGGCCGAAGCTGGCCTTCATGGCCGTGGCCCGCCCCTGCATCGCACGTTCGCGCACAGCGCTGTTCAGCGACCCGACCTCCGGGAAGGCGTCGTCTATGGTGTCCTGTTGCCAGCGCTTGGCCTCCAGCAGCATCTCGTTGCACTTCGCCACCTTGGCTTCGTCGCGGTCCTTGTTGGAACTGAGGTAATGCTCGATCACCGTCTTGAGCAGGGCCGGATCGGTGACCTTGCCGCTGGACAGATCGGCGGCCGCATCAAGCACCTTGCGGAAGTCGCCCAGGCCGGGGCCGATCTCCAGCGACCGGATCTTCAGATGCCCTTTGTCGTGCTCGCTGCGCAGGCCCTTCAGCTTCTCCTGGCTGAACAGGTCCTTGAACTGGGAGCGTTCCCTCGGCAGCTCGCGCGGCACGAAAACCAGCGCCGGCTCAGGATCCTTTTCGGTCGAATCGGCCAGGAAATCGGCCTTTGGCCTGGCTTGTGGGAGCTGCGTCTTGGCCCAGGTCCTCTTCGGCTGCGCCGCCTGGCGCATCGCCTTGACCAGTTGACCGAAGGCCACTTCGGCCTCGGTGCCCAGGCCACTCTTCATGGCCGCGCTCGCCTGGTCCCAGAAGAATTGCAGCCCGTCGGCGTCACTGGCCTGGGCCTTGACGCGATCGAACTCGGCGCTGAGATCGGCCATCTGCTGGCCGATGGCGTCGGCTCGCGCCGCCTGAAAGCGCAGATAGTCTTGCTCGGCCGCCTGCGCAGCATTCGGATCGCTCAGATAGTTGACAATGCTTTGCTGCTGGTTCGTGAAGCCGGCGCGGCGGGCCTTGCGTGTGAATCCGTCCATGTTTCCAGTCCTTTTGGTGCGAGCCTGAGGCTTATGCGGTCGGCGCGGCCTTGAGCTGCTTGGTCAGCACCGTGAGGCAGGCGTTGAGCGCCGACATGATGGCCACTTCGACAAAGCCGTTGTCGGCGATCATCTGCAGCGTCTTGTCGGTTCTCACATAGCTCGCGTACTCGTCCACGATCTTGCCGGCCTCGGCCTGAAGCGCCTGGCGCTCCTCGGCGGTGGGTGCGACAAGCAACTCGTCCAGCTTGTCGATCAGGCGTTCGTCCAGGACCTTCAGCGGCATGTGGATCAGCTTGGAGTTGCCGGCAATGATGGCGAAGTCCGGTTCGTCCTTGCAGCCGTCGAGAATCGCTGCCTCCACCTTGCGCAGCTCGGCTTGCACCAGCTTGCGCGTCTTGTCCCAGGCCAGGCGCGATTGCATGAAGGCGACGTTGGCACCACCCGGCTTGGCCTGCGGCTGCGCAAGCGGCGCCGCGCCGGGTGGGCTCGTCGCTGACAGCAGGGCCTCGGCCTGCGCCATCAGCCCGTTGGCCTGGGCATAGTCCTTCTTGCGCGCAAACATGCCGGCCTCGCTGGCCAGCAGCTTGGCTTGCTGGCCTGCAGGGGACTGGGCCGCGGCCACAATCAAGGGCAGGAGCGCCTTGAGGCGCGCATTGAAAGCCAGTTCATCTGCATTGACTAACGGCTGGGGGGCGTCCGTCGCGACGGCTTCCTCCTCCTGTCCCTCCTGCTCCCCCTGTTCATCCTGCTCGAACACCGTGCCGTCCGCATTCCATAGCACCGCCTTGGCAATTTTGAAGCCGCAGGCCTTGACCGGTGCGCGCACCTTCTTGACCAGGCCACTGAGCGGCTTGTCGAGCTGTAGCATCAGGCTGGTGCCATCGACCCACGCCGTGCCATAGGCACCGGTCTTGACGCCGGTTTCGGCCTGGAGCAGGGCAAACAGCTTGCGCCCGCTGACCTTGGGGCTCAGGGCCAGCACGGCGGGCTCCTTGTCCTTGCCATCGACAAAGCCGAATTGCACATTGCGCTCGGGGTCGCGCCTGCACAGCGTCAGCTGGGCCAGCAGGCGCTTGGGGTCCAGCAGGGCGCTGCCGGCCTCCTCATCCTCGGCGGCGGCGGCCTGCTCCAGCGCCTTCTCGGCCTCCTTGCGCTGCTTGCTGGCTGCCTTGTCCATGTCGGCAAGGTAGTTGGCCAGCGCCTTGTCAGCCTTGTGCGCCTTCAGCAGCAGCTCGGACTGCTTGTCGAGTTCGTCCAGCGCCTCGATCTGTTCATCGGCGCCGCCATGTTCGGCCTTCTCGACGGCGGCCAGGGCCTTGAGCAGCGGGGCGTCCTTGAAGGCGAGGTTCTTGCTGAAGCTCTTCCATTCCTTCTCGGTCAAGTACTTGTCGCTCACGGTGTCTCCTCCAATGAAAGCGCCGCGCAGGCTTGCGTCGCGCCGTATCTTGCGGGCTTGTCGCCACCGTCACAACCAGGGTTTTGCACAGGTCCCCTAGTTTGGGGAGCTTTTCTGCCTCATGTCGGGGCATGGCCTGCATCAAGTCGGCATCAGACCGGTCGAAGACAGGATGTGTGCAGGCCATCGGTGCCTTCGCGTTTCGCAGGATGTACAGTGCGCCAGATACGGCGATGATTGAGCCACCCTTGCATGGCCGCGACGCGGCAAAGACCTAAGAAAGCGCAGCCCCCTACCGTGGAAACCCCCTTGGCCGAACCCCTGCAATCCTCGCTGTCCGGTGTGGCAAGGGTGCTGGTGCATGCCGGCAAGCTGCAGCCCAAGGCGGCCGAGGAGCTGTCGCGCAGCGCCAAGGAGAAGAAGACCAGCTTCGTCGCGGCGGTGATGGCGGCCAGCGCGGTCTCGCCCACCGAGCTGGCCCACACACTGGCCCACGCGCTGGCCCTGCCTCTGCTGGACCTGAATGCGCTGGACCTGCAGAAGCTGCCGCGCAACATCATCGACGCCAAGCTGGCCGCCCAGTACCAGGTGCTGGTGCTGGGCCGGCGCGGCAGCCGCCTGTTCATTGCCGGCGCCGACCCTACCGACCAGGAGGCGGTGGAGCGCATCAAGTTCGCTACCCAGCTGTCGCCGGAATGGGTGATCGTCGAGCACGACAAGCTGGCCAAGCTGGTCGAGGGCAGCGCGACCAGCGCCAATGAGGCGCTGGAGTCGATCTCCGGAGGCGACTTCGAGTTCGACGTCACCGACGAAGAGAATGCCGCGCCCGAAACGGCGGACGTGCAGACCGACGTGGAAGATGCGCCGGTCGTGCGTTTTCTGCAGAAGATGCTGATCGACGCGATCAATATGCGCGCCTCGGACCTGCACTTCGAGCCCTACGAATACCACTACCGTGTGCGTTTTCGCATCGACGGCGAGCTGCGCGAAATCACCCAGCCGCCGATTGCGATCAAGGACAAGCTGGCCTCGCGCATCAAGGTCATCTCGCGCATGGACATTGCCGAACGCCGCGTGCCACAAGACGGCCGCATGAAGCTGAAGTTCGGCAACAAGGCGATCGACTTCCGCGTCAGCACCCTGCCCACCCTGTTCGGCGAGAAGATCGTGATCCGGATTCTTGATCCGTCCAGCGCCAAGCTGGGCATCGAGGCGCTGGGCTACGAGAAGATCGAGAAGGAGCGACTGCTGGCCTGCATCCACCGGCCCTACGGCATGATTCTGGTCACCGGGCCCACCGGCTCGGGCAAGACGGTGTCGCTGTACACCTGCCTGAACATCCTGAACCAGCCAGGCGTGAATATCGCCACCGTCGAAGATCCGGCCGAAATCAACCTGCCCGGCGTCAATCAGGTCAATGTGAACGACAAGGCGGGCCTGACCTTTGCCGCGGCCCTGAAGGCCTTTCTGCGCCAGGATCCGGATGTGATCATGGTCGGCGAAATCCGAGACCTGGACACCGCCGACATCGCCATCAAGGCCGCCCAGACCGGTCATATGGTGATGTCCACCTTGCACACCAATGACGCTCCGTCCACCCTCACCCGTCTGCTGAACATGGGTGTGGCGCCATTCAACATTGCCTCCAGCATCCTGCTGATCACGGCCCAGCGCCTGGCGCGTCGGCTGTGCGAAAACTGCAAGGTACCTGCCGACTACCCGCGCGAGGCGATGGTTCGCGCCGGTTTTGCCGAAGTCGATCTTGACGGCAACTGGAAACCCTATCGCGCCGTCGGCTGCTCGAATTGCAACAATGGGTATCGGGGCCGGGTCGGCCTGTATCAGGTCATGCCCATCACCGACGCGATCCAACGCATCATTCTCGCCCTGGGCACTGCGGTCGATATTGCCGACCAGGCCCGCAAGGAGGGCGTGCGCGACCTGCGCGCCTCGGGTTTGATCAAGGTCCGTGCGGGTATGACAACCCTGGAAGAAGTGATTTCGGTCACGAACGAATAAGCCCCCAGCAGGGACAATCGACAGGCTGGGGAAGGGACCCCAGGAGGTGATATGGCGACGTCAGCGGCGGTGAAGAATATTCCGGAATTCGACTACGAATGGGAAGGCAAGGACCGCAACGGCAAGATCGTGCGCGGGGAGATCCGTGCCGGCGGCGAAGCCATGGTCAATGCCACGCTGAGGCGCCAGGGCATTCTGGTCAGCAAGGTGAAGAAGCGCCGGCTGAGCGGCGGCTCTTCGATCAAGCAGAAAGACATCGCCATCTTCACCCGCCAGTTGTCGACGATGATGCGTGCGGGCGTGCCCTTGCTGCAGGCCTTCGACATCGTCGCGCGCGGCAGCCCCAACCCGAAGCTGACCCGGCTGCTCAACGAGATCCGCGGCGATGTGGAAACCGGCACCAGTTTGTCCACCGCATTCCGCAAACACCCGATGTATTTCGACGCGCTGTATTGCAATCTGGTCGAGGCCGGCGAGGCCGGCGGTATCTTGGAAGCGCTGCTGGACCGCCTGGCGATTTACCAGGAAAAATCGGTTGCCCTGAAGAACAAGATTCGTGGCGCGCTGATGTATCCGCTCGGCGTGATGGTGGTGGCCTTTATCGTGCTGGCCGTGATCATGATTTTCGTCGTGCCGGCCTTCAAGGACGTTTTCAAATCCTTTGGCGCCGACCTGCCGGCCCCGACGCTGGCGGTGATCGCCATGTCGGAGTTTTTCGTCTCTTACTGGTATTTGATTTTCGGTGGCCTGGGCGGGGGAATATATTTCTTCCTGCAAAGCTGGAAGCGATCCGAGAAGATGCAGAAGACGATGGACCGCCTGCTGCTGAAGATTCCGGTCTTCGGCGACCTGCTCTACAAGTCGGCCGTGGCGCGCTGGACGCGGACCTTGGCCACCATGTTCGCCGCCGGCGTGCCGCTGGTGGAGGCGCTGGATTCGGTGGGCGGCGCCTCCGGCAATGCCGTGTTCGCCGAGGCGACCGAGCAGATCCAGCGAGATGTCTCGACCGGCTCCTCGCTGACCACGTCGATGCAATCGACCAATATCTTCCCCAGCATGGTGCTGCAGATGTCGTCCATCGGCGAAGAGTCGGGCTCGCTGGACCATATGCTGTCCAAGGCGGCCGAGTTCTTCGAGGACGAGGTCGATGAGATGGTCAAGGGCCTGTCCAGCCTGATGGAGCCCATCATCATCGTCATCCTGGGCACCATGATCGGCGGCATCGTCGTCGCCATGTACCTGCCCATCTTCAAGCTCGGCCAAGTGGTGTAAGCGCGGGATGGATGCAGAGCTGATTCGATTCCTGCTGTCGCCGCTCGCCCTGGGTATTCTGGGCCTTTGCGTGGGCAGCTTCCTCAACGTGGTGGTGCATCGCGTGCCGTTGATGATGGAGCGGCAGTGGCTGGGCGATGCTGCAGACCATCTGGGCGACAAGCCGACGCTGCAGAAGCTGGCTGGCCTGAATGCTGGCGAGGCCGACAAGGTGGCCAGCGCCGCCGCCATGGTCAGCGCCAAGGTCGAGGCCCTGCCGGCACTGACGATCGCCAAGCCACGCTCGCGCTGCCCCAGCTGCGGCCATCAGCTGGCCTGGCACGAGAACATGCCCTTGATCGGCTGGCTGCGCCTGCGTGGCCGCTGTTCGGCCTGTAGGACGCCGATCTCACCGCGCTACCCCATCGTCGAATCGCTAACCGGCCTGCTGTTCGCCGCCATCGGCTGGCGCTTCGGCACGCAAGAGTTGACCCTGATGTGGTGCGCCTTCGCCGCCGCTCTGGTGGCGCTGGCCGCGATCGACTGGGACACCACCCTGCTGCCCGACTCGATCAATCAACCCCTGCTCTGGGCTGGCCTGGTGGCCGCCGCCGCCGGCTGGACCCTGCCGCTGCAGCAGGCCCTGATCGGTGCCTGCGTCGGCTATCTGTCGCTGTGGTCGGTGTACTGGCTGTTCAAGCTGGCCACCGGCAAGGAGGGCATGGGCTATGGCGATTTCAAGTTGCTCGCAGCCCTGGGCGCCTGGCTGGGCTGGCAGATGATTCTGCCCATCGTGCTCGGCGCCTCGGTGATAGGCGCGGTCGTGGGCATCGCGATGAAGATGAGCAGCAGCTTGCGCGAGGGCCGTTACGTGCCCTTCGGCCCCTTTCTGGTCGGCGGCGGATTGGTGGCCCTGCTCGCCGGCCCGCAGCGCGTGCTGGGTTGGATGGGATGGGCCTAGCGCCACCGAACCCGCTGCGCATCGGCCTGACCGGCGGCATCGGCAGCGGCAAGAGCACCGTCGCCAGGGCACTGGCCGAGCTGGGCGCCACGGTGATCGATACCGATGCGATCGCCCGTGAGCTGACCGCGACCGGCGGTGCGGCCCTTGCGGCCATCGCCGAGCGTTTTGGCGCCCAAGCCATTGGCAGCGATGGCGCCCTGGACCGTGCCCATATGCGCACCCTGGCCTTCAGCGATTCCGGCAACCGCCTGGCCCTGGAGGCCATCCTGCACCCGATGATTGGCGCCGAGACAACAAGGCGGGCGGACGCTGCACACACCGACGTGATCGTGTTCGACGTGCCCCTGCTGGTCGAGTCGGGCCGCTGGCGCGAGCGGGTGGACCGGGTGCTGGTGGTGGATTGCCTGGAGTCAACCCAGATCGAACGGGTGATGCGCCGCTCCGCCTGGACGGCTCTGGCCGTGCAGGCGGTGCTGGACCAGCAGGCCACGCGTCAAGCCAGGCGCGCCGCCGCCGATGCAGTGATCTTCAACGAAGGCCTGAGTCTGACCGAGTTGCAGCAGCAGGTACAAGCCTTGCACAGCCATTGGCTCAATTGAGGTTTTTGGCATTTCTTGTGCCCCGAGCGGAACCAACGCGCGCCCTGTGAAACAATCAACAGGGTTGGGTGCGACGACGTCGGGCCCTGATCACTTCCTGCTGCATTGACTGACAAGGAATGGCCGCCTTGGTTCTCTACGAATACCCGTTCAACGAAAGCATTCGCACCATGCTGCGGCTCGAACACCTGTTCGACCGCCTGGCCCAGCTGATACCGCGCGATGCCCCGATGGATCACCACTTCGCACTGGCAACGATCTTCGAGGTCATGGATGTGGCCTCGCGGGCCGATTTGAAGTCGGACCTGCTGAAGGAACTGGAGCGGCACAAGGCCCAGCTCAACAGCTATCGCGGCAATCCGTCGATCTCGGAGCAGGCGCTGGACGAGGTGGTGGCGCGCATCGATCACGCCTTCAACGGCCTGAACCAGCTCTCGGGCAAGGCCGGCCACAGCCTCACCGCCAACGAGTGGCTGATGAGCATACGCAGCCGCATCAACATCCCCGGCGGCACCTGCGAGTTCGACCTGCCCGCCTATTTCGCCTGGCAGCAGTTCGCACCGACCAAGCGCCGCGCTGACCTGATGCAATGGATGACCACGCTGATGCCGCTGGCCGAGGCCCTGCAGGTGCTGCTGGGCCTCCTGCGCGACGCCGGCGTGCCGCATATGGTCGCAGCCAGCGCCGGCCAGTACCAGCAAAGCCTGGCCGCCGGCCGCGTCTACCAGCTGCTGCGCATGCGCATCGACGGCGCCCTGGGGCTGATCCCGGAGATCAGCGGCCACCGGCTGATGGTCTCGATACGGCTGATGCAGCAGGACGACGAAGGCCGGCTCAGACTGGCCTCCAAGGACACCTCATTCGAATTGACGCTTTGCGCATGACCACCGAGACCTCCTCCCCCACGCTGCGCATCGTGCGCTGCCCCACCTGTGGCGGTGACAGCGTTTTTGGGCCCCAGAACACCTGGCGGCCGTTCTGTTCCGAGCGTTGCCGGATGCTCGATCTGGGTGCTTGGGCCAGCGAGTCGTTTCGCGTGGAGGCTCACCCCGAACCGGATGAGTCTGACGAACTTGCGGGTCAGACCTTGCCGGATTCGGCAAGCTCTGACCTCAACTGACCGGGCCTCTTACCCCGTCAGCCTCGCCAACAACCCCGCCGTCGAGCCATCCAGCCCCGTCACATCCCCACTGGCCACACGGGGCAGCAAAGCACTGCACAGCGCCTTGCCCAGTTCCACCCCCCACTGGTCGAAGCTGTTGATGCCCCACAGCGCACCACTGACGAAGACGCGCTGCTCGTACATCGCAATCAGCGCGCCCAGTGAGCGCGGCGTCAGTGCCTCCAGCACAAAGGTCGTGCTCGGCCGGTTGCCGGAGAAGCTGCGGTGGCGCGCCACCGTCTGCGCGTCCAGCGCGGCACTGGCCGTCGGCGCGCGTTCGGTCAGCGCCTCCTCGGCGGTCTTGCCCTGCATCAGCGCCTGCGATTGCGCCAAACAGTTGGCCAGCAGCTTCTGGTGCTGGTCTGCCAGCATGGGTCTGAGCGCCGGGGCCAGGCCGGCGCCAAAATTGGGCGTCTTCACAGCGATGAACTCGACCGGGATCACATCCGTGCCCTGATGCAACATCTGGAAATAGGCGTGCTGGCCGTTGGTGCCGGCCTCGCCCCAGACGACCGGGCTGGTGGCATAGGGCAAGGCATTGCCGTCCAGATCGACGCCCTTGCCATTGCTCTCCATCTCCAGCTGCTGCAGATAGGCCGGCAGGCGCTTCAGGCCCTGGTGGTAGGGCGCGACGCTGCGGCTGCCAAAGCCATGGAAATTGCGGTACCAGACATCGACCAAGCCCAAGAGCACCGGCAGATTGGCCTCCAGTGGCGCCTGCGCGAAATGCTGGTCCATGGCATGGGCGCCGGCCAGGAAGGCGCGGAAGTTGTCGGCGCCGATGGCCAGCGCAATCGGCAGGCCGATCGCCGACCAGATCGAATAGCGGCCGCCGACCCAGTCCCAGAAGCCGAAGGTGGTGGTGATGCCGAAGGCCGCCGCAGCGGCGACGTTCGTTGTCGTCGCGACGAAGTGCTTGGCGATGTCACTGCCACCCTGGGCCAGGAACCAGGCCTTGGCGGCCTGTGCATTGGCCAGGGTCTCCTGCGTCGTGAAGGTCTTGGAGGCAACGACGAACAGGGTGTCATGCGGGCTCAAGCCACGCAGCACCGGGGCCAGGTCGTGCCCATCGACGTTCGAGACAAAGTGCAGTTTCAGCTCGGGGTGTGCGAACGAATCCAGCGCCGGCACGACCATTTGCGGCCCCAGGTCGCTGCCGCCGATGCCGATATGCACCACATGGCGGATGCCGCTGGCGGCGGTGTCACGCACCTGTTCCACATAGGCCAGCAGGCGCTCTAGCACATCGTGCACCTGGGCGCTGTGCGGGCCCTGGCCGGCCGGCGCACGCAGGGCCGTGTGCAGCACGGCGCGGCCTTCGGTGTGGTTGATCGCCTCACCGGCCAGCATCGCGTCGCGCTGCGCTTCCAACCGGCAATCGCGGGCCAATTGCAGCAGCTGCTGCAGGCCGGCGTCGTCGATCAGGTTCTTGGACAGATCGGCAAACACCTCTGGCGCCTGCACGGAGAGCTTGCCGAAGCGCGCCGCGTCGACCGCGAAGGCCTGGCGAAGATCGAAGTTCCGGCCCTGGCCCTGGAAATGCGCGTTCAGCGCGGCCCAGCTGGGCGTCTGGTCACAGCGCGGATGTTTACTCATCGCAGCGACTCGATCATCTGGTCCAGCTTGCCGGCATCGACGGCGAACAGGCGTATGCCCTCGGCCAGTTTCTCGGTCGCCATCGCATCCTGGTTCAGCGCGAAGCGGAAGGTGGCTTCATTGAAGCTGTGCGCGTCCAGGCTCATGGCCTGAGCCCCCTCAGGGCTGAGTTGGCGCGTGAGCGGTGCGTCCAGCGCCTGCAGCTGACCCAGCAGATCGGGGCTGATGGTCAAGAGGTCGCAGCCGGCCAGCGCCTGGATCTGGCCGATATTGCGGAAGCTGGCACCCATCACTTCGGTCGGGATGTCGTACTTCTTGTAGTAGGCATAGATCTGCGCCACCGACTTGACGCCGGGATCGTTGACACCCGAACTGGCGCCCTCGTCCCAGGCGGCACCGGCGGACTTCTTGTACCAGTCGTAGATGCGGCCGACAAATGGCGAGATCAGCCGCACACCGGCCTCGCCGCAGGCCACCGCCTGGCAGAACGAGAACAGCAGGGTCAGATTGCAATGGATGCCCTCGCGCTCCAGCGCCGCAGCCGCCTGTATGCCCTCCCAGGTCGAGGCCAGCTTGATCAGCACCCGTTCGCGGCCCATGCCGGCCTGCTCGTAGAGCTCGATGATGCGGTGTGCCCGGGCAATGCTGGCGGCCATGTCGAAGCTCAGGCGGGCGTCAACCTCGGTCGACACGCGGCCCGGCACGACCTTCAGAATCTCGAGACCGAAGCGCACCAGCACCTGGTCCACGATCTCCTCCAATGGCTCGTTCTTGTGTGCTGCCACCGTGGCGGCCAGCAGCGGTGCGTAGTCAGGTGACTGCACCGCCTTCAGTATCAGCGACGGATTGGTGGTGGCGTCGCGCGGCGCGTACTGTGCCAGTTGCAGGAAGTTGCCGGTGTCGGCCACCACGGTGGTGAAGGCTTTGAGCTGGTCGAGTTGGTTCATGGCGAGAGTGCGGGAGTGACGAAGACAGCATTGATTAGACCCGGTTGGCCAGGACGGTTCGCGACATCCCGGTTACAGACCCTGGGTGGCGAACGCGGCGGCCTTGCCCAGGAAAAAAATGCAAAAGCTCGGGGTTTGGATTGACGCGGCGATGAAACTTAGCCATCATTAACGTGAAACTAGGTTACATCAACAGCGATTTTCACACAAGCTTGCAACAGCGTTCGGCTGGCTCAATCCATGTCTTTCGACCTTGTCTTCTTCGGCGGTACCGGCGACCTCACCTGGCGCAAACTGATGCCCGCCCTGTTCCAGGCCTTTCGTCACGGCAAGCTGCCGGAGGGCGGCCGCATCCTGGCCGTGGCGCGCGACGACATGCCCGACGAGCGCTACCGCGAGTGGTTGAAGGAGCGTTTCCGCGAGGTCGAGGGACCGAAGCGGCCGACCGACGAGGAGTTCGAGCGCTTTGCCGCGCTGCTGCACTACCGGCGCATGGACCTGTCCCAGCCTGAACACTACCAGCGCCTGAAAGACTGGCTGGCCGAGCGCAATGCCGACACCGTGGTGCTGTATCTGGCCACCAGCCCGCACCTGTTCACGCAGATCTGCGCGCAACTGGGCTCCGCCGGCCTGAACGGTCCCAAGATCCGCGTCGTGCTCGAGAAGCCGCTGGGCCATGACCTGGCCAGCGCCCAGGAGATCAACAAGGCCGTTCGCTCGGTGTTTGCCGAGACCCAGGCCTTCCGCATCGACCACTACCTGGGCAAGCCCTCGGTGCAGAACCTGATGGCGCTGCGCTTTGGCAATGCGCTGTTCGAGCCGCTGTGGCGCCGCGAGAGCATTGCCAATATCCAGATCACCCTGGCCGAGGGCCTGGGCGTGGGCACGCGCGGCGACTTCTACGACCGCACCGGCGCCCTGCGCGACATGATCCAGAACCATGCGCTGCAACTGCTGACGATGGTGGCGATGGAGCCGCCCTCGACCAATGACGCCGATGCGATACGCGACGAGAAGCTCAAGGTGCTGCGCTCGCTCAAGCCCTTCACCGCGGAGAGCGTGGGCCGCGACGTGGTGCGCGGTCAGTACCGCGCCGGCACGGTGGATGGCAAGGCCGTGCCAGGCTACCTGGAGGAGGTCAAGGTGCCGGCCGACAGTGCCTGCGAGACCTTTGTCGCGCTGCGCACCGAGGTGCAGAACTGGCGATGGGCCGGCGTGCCCTTCTACCTGCGCACCGGCAAGCGCCTGGCCGCCCGCGACGCGCAGATCGTCGTCAACTTCAGACCCGTCCCCCATCCGATCTTCCCCGGTGGCAATGTCGCCAACAAGCTCGTGATCAAGCTGCAGCCGGAGGATGGGCTGGAGTTGCACCTGCTGGCGGCCAAGGGCAGCTCGCATGGAGAGTCGTTGGCGCCGGTGTCACTGGACCTGGATTTCGACAAGGCCTTCGCGGCGAATCGCGTGGGCGCCTACGAGCGCCTGTTGCTGGACGCCATCGCCGGCCGGCTGAATCTGTTCGTGCGCAGCGACGAGCAGGAGCAGGCCTGGCGCTGGGTCGAGCCCATCCTCGACGCCTGGGAGCAGGACGGCACCGGCCCGCGCCCCTACACCGCTGGCAGCTGGGGGCCACCGGCCGCCAGCGCGCTGGTGGCGCGCGATGGCTTCGCGTGGGCTGAAGAGCAATGAGCATTGTCGATCGGGTACGCGCCGCGTTGCCCGCGCTGCCGCCGGCCGAGCAGCGGGTAGCCCACCTGCTGATTGCCGACGCGCGTGCCTTTGCCACCCTGCCGGTCACCGAACTGGCCGAGCGGGCCCATGTCAGCAAGCCGACGGTGGTGCGCTTTTGCCGCAGTGTCGGCTATGACGGCCTGGCCGACTTCAAGCTGAAGCTGGCCGGCAGCGTCAACGAGGGCGTGCCCTTCGTCCATCGCGCGGTGGACGAGGACGACAAGCCCAATGTACTGATCATCAAGGTCATAGACAATGCCGTCGCCGCCCTGCTGCACTACCGCAATGACGCGGCCAGCCCGCTGTTCGAGCGCGCCATCAATGCCCTGGCAGAGGCCGGGCGCGGCAAGCACCGGATCGAGTTCTACGGCGTCGGCAATTCGGGCATCGTGGCGCAGGACGCGCAGCACAAGTTCTACCGCCTCGGCGTGAACACCATTGCCTGCAGCGACGGCCACGTGCAGCTGATGAGCGCGACCATGCTCAAGCCGGGTGATTGTGCGGTCGTGATCAGCAACTCAGGTCGCAGCCGCGACCTGATCGATGCGGCAGAGATCGCGCGCAAGAAGGGTGCGACCGTGATCATCATCACCGCCAGCGGCTCACCACTGGCGCAGATCGGCCAGACCCAGGGCCATGTCCTGCTGGCCGTTGACCACCCGGAAGACTACGACCGCTACAGCCCGATGGTGTCGCGGCTCCTGCACCTGATCGTGATCGACATCCTGAGCACCGGCGTGGCGTTGCAGTTGGGCCAGGAACTACGACCGATACTGCAGGAGATCAAGCGCAATCTGCGCAGCAAACGCTACGCGCCTTCGACAGACTGAGCCGTGGCAGCTTCAGGCCACAGCAGTTCGGTCAAGCCATAGACGCGCGCCAGCTCGGCCAGCTTGGGTGGCGCGCCGACCAGGGTCAGCCGGCGGCCCGAGGCCTGCGCGCGGCGCTGGCACTCCAGCAGCACGGCAAGCACGGCCGAATCGAAGTCCAGCAGGGCCGAGGCGTCGAGCTCCAGCGGCGCCTCGGCCGGCGCGGCCTCAAGCGCTTGGCTGAGCCCCGCCAGAACATGCTGGGCGTCGCTCAGCCCGACCTTCTGCGGCAGGTTCAACATGGCCGGCTTACTTGGCTGCCGGGGCGGCCGCCTTCTGATTCTTCTCGGCCAGCATCTTGATCAGGCCGTCGATGCCATTGGCACCAATTTCCTGGGCAAAACTGTTCTTGTACTGATCGGCCAGCCAGATGCCCAGCACATTGACGTCATAGATCTTCCAGCCGCCGGCCGACTTCTCCAGACGGTAGTCGAGCTGGATCGGGTCGCCCTTGCCGCGTACCTCGGTGCGCACCACGACCTCGGTGTCCTCAGCGCCGGCGCGCAGCGGCTTCAGGCTGATGGTCTGGTCCTTCACCTGGGTCAGCGCACCGGCATAGGTGCGCACCAGCAGGGTCTTGAACTCGTCCTGCAAGCGCTTTTGCTGCTCAGGCGAGGCCTGGCGCCAGAACCGGCCGGTGGCCGTCGCCGTCATACGCTGGAAATTGATGTGGGGCATGACCTTGGCGTCCACCAGGGCGATGATCTTCTGCACATCGCCACCCTGGATCGCCTTGTCACTCTTCACAGAGTCGATGACGTCGGTGGAGACCTGACGGATCAGCGCATCGGGGGCGACGACGTCGGCCGCCTGGGCCGTCAGGCTCAAGCCCAAATGCAGGGCCAGCACGGCCAGGCCACGGGTAAGAACAGATTTGAACAACATGGAAATCCTCTTTTCAAGCACGCCACCCAGGGTGGGCAGCGGCGGTTCAACACAGGGCCTCAACGCGCCATCAGATCAAAAGGTTCACGGCCCAACCTGCGGCGGCGAAATACGTTCGGCCGGCGGCACCGGCTTCAGGTCCTCGTCCTCATCCTCGTCGCCTATGCTGCCGCGCTTGGTCAGGTAGGCGTCGCGGATGAAGGTGTATTTGTCGAGCGCAATCTCTTCTAGCATCTGCGACGCCCGCAGGTAGTTGGCGCGCGAGTTGACGGCCTGCAGGGCGAAGATGCTGAACTGGGTCTTGCCGTCATTGAAGACCATCGGTGGCGTGGCCAGGCGGTCCAGTGGCATGGCAATGGTGTCGCGCACCGAGCCGGGCCCGAAGATCGGCCAGACGATGTAGGCACCGGTCTTGAAGCCCCAGCGCCCCAGTGTCTTGCCAAAATCTTCATAGTGATGCTCGAGGCCCGCCTCCCCCGCAATGTCCAGCACGCCGCCGAAACCCAGCATGGTGTTGAAGGCAAAGCGCGCCGTGTCCTGGATGCCCGCACGCCAGCGGCCCTGCAGGAACAGGTTCACCGCCGACCAGCCATCGGCCACATTGTTGAAGAAGTTGTCGGCACCCTGGCGCAAGGGTCCCGGCACGACATCGCGGTAGGCGGTGGCCACCGGCTTCAGCACCGCCTTGTTGACCTCCTCATTGAAGGCGAAGACCTTGCGATTCCAGCGCTCCCAGGGGTCCAGCTTCTGGCCCGGGCCCATACGGGCCTGCGAAACAAAGTTGGCGCAGCCAGACAGCGTGAGTACGGTCAGCAAGAGGGCCAGCAAGCCCAGGCGCCGCAGGCGCGGGCCGGCGAATACGAGATCCATCACTTCTTCTCTCCCTGCCCGGCCGCCGATCCGGCGTCGGCCGCCTTGCTGTTGATGAATTGCCCGATCAGGGACTCCAGCACCACGGCCGACTGGGTCTGAGTGATGACGGCTCCGGCCGCCAGGTTCTTGTCGTCGGCGCCCGGCTCCAGGCCGATGTACTGCTCGCCCAGCAGGCCCGAGGTCAGGATCTTGGCCGAGCTGTCCTTGGGGAAGGCAAAGCGCTTTTGCAGCTGAAGCACGACACGTGCCTGGTAGCTCTTGTCGTCGAAGCTGATGGCCTCGACGCGGCCGACCACCACGCCAGCGCTCTTCACCGCGGCATGGGCCTTGAGGCCGCCGATATTGTCGAACTTGGCGGTGACGGCATAGGTCTCCTCGAAGTTCAGGCTCAGCAGATTGCCGGCCTTCAGCGCCAGGAACAGCAGCGCAGCGGCACCGATCAGAACAAACATACCTACCCAGGCATCATGGCGTGAGGATTGCATAGCCACCGTTCCTTAAATCGAAAACATCATCGCGGTCAGCACGAAGTCCAGCGCCAGCACCGCCAGCGAAGCCACCACCACGGTGCGGGTGGTGGCCTGGGCCACCCCCTCCGGCGTGGGCTGGCAGGTATAGCCCTGCAGCAGGGCGACAAACGTCACCGTCAGACCGAACACCACGCTCTTGATCACGCCATTGCCGACATCGGCAAACACATCGACGCCGCCCTGCATCTGCGACCAGAAGGCGCCTGCATCGATGCCGATCAGCGGCACGGCCACCATCCAGCCGCCGATCACGCCAACCGCCGAGAACACCGCGGCCAGCAGCGGCATGGCGATCATGCCGCCCCAGAAGCGCGGCGCCAGCACCCGGGTGACCGGATCGACGGCCATCATCTCCATCGCCGTCAGCTGCTCGCCGGCCTTCATCAAGCCGATCTCGGCCGTCAGCGAAGTCCCGGCGCGGCCGGCAAACAACAGGGCGGCGACCACGGGGCCGAGTTCGCGCACCAGGCTCAGGGCCACCAGCAGGCCCACCGCCTCGGCCGAGCCATAGCGCTGCAAGGTGTAGTAGCCCTGCAGGGCCAGCACAAAACCGACGAACAGGCCCGATACCGAAATGATGGACAGCGATTTGTTGCCCAGGAAGAAGACCTGGTCGATGACCAGGCGCGGCCGCGCCAGGCAGCGCGGCGTGCGCGCCAGCAATTCCAGCATGAAGCGCGCGGCCCAACCCAGTTCAACCAGCAGCTGGCGCACCGCACGGCCCAATTGGGCGGGATGGAACAGCATCATGCGCGGGCCCCCAGACGGAAATCGTCGGCCACCGAGCGGGCCGGATGATGGAACTGCACCGGCCCGTCGGCCTGGGCCATCACGAATTGCTGCACCAGGGGATCGCTGCTGTGGCGCAAATCATCAGGTGTGCCCTGTGCGACGATGCGGCCGTTGGCGATCATCGCCACCTGGTCGGCAATCTGGAAGGTCTCGTGCAGATCGTGCGAGACCAGCACGCTGGTCAGGCCCAGTGCATCGTTCAGGTCGCGTATCAGCCGGGCGGCAATGCCCAGCGAGATCGGATCCAGGCCGGCGAACGGTTCGTCGTAAAGAACGAGGTCCGGGTCCAACGCAATCGCACGGGCCAGCGCAACGCGGCGGGCCATGCCGCCGGAGATCTCACTGGGCATCAGGTCGCGGGCGCCGCGAAGGCCCACCGCATTGAGCTTCATCAGCACCAGATCGCGGATCATGGCTTCGGGCAGCCTGGTGTGCTCGCGCAAGGGAAAGGCGACGTTGTCGAACACCGACAGGTCGGTGAACAGCGCGCCAAACTGGAACAGCATGCCCATGCGCCGACGTGCGGCATAAAGGCCATGCGCATCCAGCGGAGCCAGGTCCTGGCCGTCCAGCAAGACCTGGCCCGACAGCGGCTTGAGCTGGCGGCCGATCAGGCGCAGCACCGTGGTCTTGCCGCCGCCCGAGGTGCCAATCAGGGCCAGCACCTTGCCCCTCGGAATGCTCAGATTGACGTCCTGCAGTATCACCCGGTCGCCGTAGCCGCAGCTCACCTCACGCAGTTCGACGAGGGGCTGGGCAGATCCGTTGGCTTGCAGGTTCAGGTTTGGAGGCATGGGCCGATAAGTGGCGCGGTGCCCTGGGCCAAGGCCCGGACATTTCGGAAGAGGTGCGACAGGCCAGCATCATAGGGGAAACACCGATGATGCGTTGCCCACCGCGCCAAATCCCGGATTCGCCCCCTCGTTACAGACGCAGGCCCCTGCTTCCGGCCGGGCGTTCGGCGTCAAAGCGAACCTCGACCCGTATCAGTGACTTGACCGCCTGGCCCTGCAGCTCGCCGGGCACGAAGCTGGCGCCGAGAAAGGATTCGCGCGCCACCGCCTCCAGCGCGGGCGGCAGGCCGCTGCCCTCGACCCTGACCTTCTGCACCACGCCCAGCTCATCAATGAACAGTGCGAGCACCGCGCGGAAATGCCCGCCCTGCGTCTCGGCCGCCTCCGGCCACAGGAGGGCCACTTGTGAGCTCAGCACCGGCGGCACGCTGAGCCGGGATCGCGGCAGGTAGATATCGTCAACACCGGTTTCGGCATCGGCTGGAGAGGGCATTTCCAATACCGGCAGCGGTGCCGGCGCAAGTTCTGCCGGCACGGCCCCAACCTGACCAGGGCCCGAGCCATCGGCATGGGCGGGAGCCATCGAATCGATCAGCTCCACCTGTGCCATCAGTGATTTCAGCGTGACCGGGGCCGCAGCTGCGGCGCCGACCTGCACCAGCACCAGTCTTGGCGCAGCACCTACAGGCGTCCTGGCCGGCGCCGTCGTGCCCAGCCATGGTGTGCCCAGCACCGCAGCGTGCAGCCCCACCGAGGCCACCACAAAGGCCAGCAGCGGAGCGGCACGCAAAGCCATAGGCCTCGGTCCACCAGCTCGCGCCATGAGCTGCGGCGTGCAGCCCCGGCGCCGAGCAGGGCCGGTTCGATCGACTTGCTGCCCGGCTGGCTGGCATCGGTCTTGGTGATGATGGTCAGGCCGGTGCCATTGCTCAGCTGCACCGTGCTCAGTCCAGCCACCATGGTGCTCAGGAATTCCGCATCGCCCTTGCCGGTGGCCACGTTCAGCTGGTAGATCCAGGAGGTGCCGGAGCTCGCCTCGGTACAGTCGGTCGCCGTGGTGCCCGGCACATTGCCGGCCACGGTGAGGATGTTGAAGGCCAGTTGCATGTCCACATTGACGCGCTCGCCGGCAGTTGCCAGATCGACATACCAACCGTTCTTGGCGGTCCAGTCCACCGGGCTGCCCTCGATGACCTTGCGTACCGAAGTCGTGGTGACGGCCTGCGGCACCAGGGTGCCGCCGGCGCGCACATCGCCAAGGCCGGTGGCGGCCAGACTGTCCTTGATCGCGTAAATGCTCTGTACTCCGGTTGTGGTGACGTCGGTCTTGCCCAGGTAGCGGCCGGTACCGATGTAGACCACGGGGAAGCGAGTGCCGTGGAACTCGACCTCGGCCAGTTGGGGCGCCACCGTGATCGACTGCGGTACGCCCTCCACCAGCAATTGCGCCAGTTTCAACGCCGCGCTCTTGGGCTCGGTCACATCGTCGATGTCAAAGCGCCAGACATTGCCCAGCAGATCGCCGGCGTAATACCGCTGGGTCAGGTTTTCGCTGTCGAACTCGACCCAGCCGTTCAGTCGGCCCAGGCCGCTGGGCGTGTCGGCGGCACCCGCACCGGTGCTGATCTTCTTCAGCAGTGCGCCGGTATTGGCGTTCAGCACGAACAGGTGCCCCCCGCCATCCCCGGGCGACACATTGTTGTAGCCCGACGTGAAGGCCACCACCCAGGTGCCGTCCCTGCGCTTGGTGATGATCGGATTGCCGTAGCTGAGACCCAGGTCGTCGTTGGTGTACTCCCACAGTGCCACCGGATTCAGCGGATCGGTGATGTCAAGAGCGTAATAGCCGCGCCCGCCGGCGTTCAGCCCACCCACCAGGATGGTTTTCCAGGCGCCGTCGACATAGATGTCCCCCGCCGTCGGCGTGGCGTCGACAAAGTACTGGTGTTTGGACTCGTAGTACTGGTCGCCGAGCTTGTACATACTGGCCATCACCATGCTGGGGATGAAGGCCCAGCGCTCCTTGCCGTTGGCCGCATTGATGGCATGCAGCATGCCGTCATTGGCACCTACATAGAGGGTGGGCGGACGGGTCTTCTGCTTCTCTGCGCCCTTGAAGCTGGCGTAGCCGTTTTCGCTGTAGGCAAAACTGGGCGGACCCACATAGACGGGTGAGGAGTTGACGATGTCACCCAACACCTGGTTACGGGTCCGGTACTCGGTGTGCGGCTGGCCGCGCAGGAAATCCACCATGTTCGAGCCGGAATCCACTACCGCCTTGGCCGCCACGCTCAGGCCCGAACACTGGGACAGCTGAGCCGTCGCGGACTTGGAGCAGACGTTGTCAAACAGGCCGTTGAGCCCGTCGGCCGTCAGGTTGGCATAGGTGAACTCGCGCAGGGTGCCGGTGTTGCCCGAAGCCTTCTTGAAGTAGTGGATCGTGCCGCGCGTCGAGGGGGTGATCTGCTCGGCCGCCGACCATTTGTGCAAGTCCACCCGGTTGCCCAGGGCGTCGATGGTCGAGGTCGGGATTGCACCGGTCTTGGTGTTGATCTCGTAGGCCCGCAGATCGCCGGTCCATTCCGACGAGCGGAACTGCGCGATATATACGCCGTTGTCACCCTCCACCGGCTGCAAGGTGCTGGTGGCTGCCGCTGACGAGGCGCCGGTAGCGGCCGAGATGGTGTTCAGCGCCGCCTTCAGGCTGGCGATCAGCGAAGCCGGGTCGACAGCACTGAAGTAGCGCCCGCGGCCGTTGACCGCCGCATGCCAGAGGTCATCAATATTCACGGCACCGGCATCGTCGCCCGGTGCGGGCCAGTTCTTGCTGCCCTGGGTGATGGCCAGGAAGTCGGTCTTCGGGTCGGAGTCATAGTTGACGTCGAACTGCAGTGTGCCGTTCATGCCCAGGCTCAGCGTGAAGGTGCTCATGTGCTGCCAGCGAGCATTGTCCTTGCCGATCGCGGTGACATTGTTCTCGCACACCGAGGTGCCCAGCGCGCCGATGCAGTTGTCCAGTGCATCAGTGCGCAGATCATTCTGGTAGTAGTACATCGCGACGTCGGCCAGCGTGTCGCTGTTGGCGCCCGAGGTGCTGCTCGAGGTGTTGCTGGTCGCGGTGCCGTCGGAGCCGGCCGACAGCACATCGGTCGAGACCGGCGTGCCAGTCGTGGTGGTCGGCCCTGTGGTCGTGGGTGAACTGGGGCCGACGCTGGAGGTAGTCGAAGCACCGGCCACGTCGGTATTGCCCGGGACACTGGACACGCAGCCACTGCTCTTCGTCGTGCTGACCGTGGTCGGGCTCGTGCTGGTGCTAGAGGTCGCGCCCACCGACGAAGCGGTTGTGACAACGGGTGACTGCGACGTGGTCGTCGGACCGCTGACGGTTGAGCCAACGGTGATACTAGGCGTGCCGGCCGTGGTCGTGTCGGAGCTCTGCGTGCCATTGACAACCACGATCACCTGCTTCATCGCTGTCGTGCTGGTAATGTTCTTGACCACCGTGGTCTGCGACGAGGTGGTCGTGGTCGTCGTCGTGGTGGTTGGCGTCGATGCGTTGACACTATAAGTCTTGACCGTGGTGACCGAGTAGCCCGTCCCCGAAGGGCAGCCGCTGCTCGACTGGCCGGAGACCCCCAACACGGTGACACTGCTGGGCACGCTCGACAGCCCGGTCAACGTGTAGGTATAGGTCTTGTTGCCCGTCTTGGTAATCGAGAATGCCCCGTTGTAGGTGCTCGGCGTGACGCCGCTCAACGTGATGGTGTCACCCGTACTGAAGCCATGGTTCGAACTGGTGGTCACCGACACCAGGCATGAGCCGGACGACAGGCTTCCACATCGCAGGATGCTGCTATTGGTCTTGGTCGAGTAGGTCGGGTTATTCAGCGTGTAGGTCGTCGCCGTGCGGGGCGTGGTAACCGTGCTGGTCGTTGTCGTGGCCGAGGTGCTGACCGTTGTGCTCGGCGTCACAGTCGTGCGCTGGCCGGTGGCGGTGCGATCCCAGGTCTTGGTGGTGGTGGTGGTCACCGTGCCGCCGTCGAACATCGGCCGCAGCGTGGCGCCACCGTCCTGTTGGCCGACACTGGTCGTGCCGTCCAGGGCCAGGGGCCCATAGGTTTCGGACTCCAGTCCCGTGTTCCAGTAGCCGTCGGTCGAAAGAATCGTGAAATTCTTCTGGCAGGAGTACTGCACCGGGTCGTAGGTCTGGCCCGAGATCTTCTTGGCGTAGTAGCGCCCGACCTTGGACAGCGAGCCACGCAGCGGCGTGCTGCCGCCGGGGTTGGTGGCCATCAGCTTGGTGTAGAAGCTTTCCTTCTGCTTGGCGGCGAAGTCGCGGATGTCCAGGTGCTTGCTGCCCTCGGTCACCCCCTTCTCGCCGATGGTGGTGAAGCCAATGCGGAACTTGTCGTCCATGTCCTTGAACGCGCGGCTCACGCTGGTCTTCATCAGCAGCATGCGGGTGCGGTAGTAGGCATTCCAGTTGGCATAGCGCTGCGCCTCGGTGGATGTCGGCGTGACGATCTGGGCCGTGAACACCCCGTAGCCCGGGGCGACGCCGAGGTCGCTGTTGCACTCCTTGTAGAAGGTCGATGTGGTTGTCAGCTTGTTGCCCGGGTACTGGAAGTCCAGCGCCTTCTGGCTGCCGCTGTAGGTGTAATAGACCTGGTTGGCCGGTGCGCCCTCGGCCACCACGGGGTCAGCCAAGCTGCCTGAGCCAACGGCCATGGCCACGTTCAGACCCAGATTGCCGGTGCCGGAGTCCCAGCTGGTGACCTTGGCCACCATATAGTTCGATGGCGCGGTGGACGAGTACACCGTCACCACCTGGCCGATGAAGAACCAGCCGGCGGCACGGCTGGCGGAGGTGACCTTGACCGTCAGGGCACCACTGCCAACGATGGACACCGCCGCCAGCGCGGTCGGGTAGTCGGTCGCATTGACCGGATCGCCTGCGCTGAGAAAGGCCAGGCTGCCGGCGGCCTGCTCGGTGCCATCGGCATTCATCGGCGGCGAATAGGGGGCGTCGGCGGCCACCGGATTGAACGCCAGGCCATTGCATTGGCTGGTGCGCTTGCCATACTCTGCCGCGCCATTCTGATCCGGCCGGAGCTGGAAATTGTTGGCACTGTCCGGCATGTAGTCCCAGGCCATGCTGCCCGAATCGTCGAGCACGAACATGATGTTGGGCTTGACCTTGGTCGTCGCCGTCGTGAACAGCGGCGCCGTGGCGATGTCGGTGGTGCCGGCCAGCGACGCGGCGCTGAGGCCGAGCGCCAAGGTGCTGCACAGCAGCGCACGGACGGTCAGCAAATACGCAGAGCGTGTCTCAGATGACTTCATGGAATCCTCGCAATCGGGACGTTTGGCGCATGTTTCTCGGCTCTGCCGGCACGGGGCCGGCCAGCAAGCCTCAGAAGTGCACCAGGGTTTCGGCGTAAGCCACGGTGCCACGCACACCCACGGTGCGCGTCACGATGCGGTAATAGGTACCGGCAGTCTTGTCTGAAAAGTGTTTGGCCGCGCTGTAGCTGATGCTGCCACGCTGCGACGAGGTCTTGGTCGATGCGGTGACCGGTTGGGCACAGTCCTTCAGCGGTGGATCCGTGCCCGGCACGATCTCGCAGAGTCGCGTGATCACGTAGCGCGAGACATTGCCGCCGCCGACATTGATTGCTGCCGCTGCTTTGAGACACACGGTGGGCCTGTTGTTCTTTCCCGGCACGGCGCAGTCGTTGCTGTCCCAGTCGACCAGCACCAGGGAGGCCGCGGCGGTGGCTACGGTACGGCCGGTCGGGTCGAGTGCCGCACGGGATGTCTGGTAGTACCCCAGGGCCTGGCTTTCGGCGTCCAGCGTCGGGCCGACATTGGCCTGCAGCCAGGCGATGGCTCTTTCGGTGGCTACCGAACCGGCCGCCAGCGCATCCTGCTTGAAGCCGAGATTGCCCAGCACCAGGGCGCCGGTATCGACGGTGCGCACAAGGGCCACGGCGCCCAGCGTAAGCACCACCACGGCAATCAGCGAGAACAGCATCGAGACACCGCGCTGTACGCGCCGCGTTCCCATAGAAACAAGCCTGTGCATATGCTTCATGATCCCCCCCCCGAGGCCGGTGCAGGCGGCGGCGTGGCTGTCTTGAAGTCACCGCGCCAGACCTGGTTGCGCAGCGGCACCAGCACGTCGAAGACCTTGTAGCGGTAGTGCTTCCAGTCGGACGCGCCATCAACCTTCAAGGTCAGGCACTTGCTGCTGCCGCAGGCGGCCGCGCCTGCCACCACGGCGAAGTTGCCGACGTCCCACAGCGGTTGGGTTTGCGTGACCTCGTCCTTCTCGAACTGCGCGCTGCGGGCCACGATGGCCACGCGCACGGCCCGAACCTGCAGCCATTCGGCGTTATTCGTCGGTGTGGTCGTGTCGAAGCTGTCGACCACATCATCGCCATCGGTGTCTTTGCCGTACAGTGCTTGCAGGTTGATGATGTTTGACTGCAGATCCTGGGTCACGTTGCTGCGGGTATTCAGATTGAACTGTGTCTGGCGCAGCTTGTTATCGGCGGTCACGCCGAAGCTGAGGTCGCTCAAGGTGCCGAGATTGATCAGGAAGGTCCCGTCGGCCGAGACTGCATCCGGGAACTGGTTGCTGTTCCAGGTCGCCGAGTCATTGCGCGTCACCTGGCCAGTTGCGATGTCCGATGCCTGGAATATCTGACAGGGCTGGTTGGGCCCGTAGACAAGAGCCAGCAGGTCGCCGTTGGCAATGCCCACGGCCGACTTCACCACCATGCGGGTGCGCTGGTCGCCGGGGCCGGTGGGGTTGTAGAACGGCGCGCTCAGGCTGACCGGGAGCGAGAAGCCCGGCGTCGCAGCAGCAAGAATGCGCAGGGTGTCGGGTGCGCCTCCGGCACCCTGGGTGATCAGCACGGGCGCCAAGGTTGGGGGCAGACCCGCCACGTCGACACCGGCGTACCGGGCCGACAGCGCGCAACCCGACACCTGACCGTCGGTGGCCAGGCCGTAGCCGGCCATCTTCAGCTGGCGCTGCACGGCGTAGATCGCCAGTCCGCCGTTGATCTGGGCATCAGATCCGGAACTGGCACTGCGCTTGTTGCCCTCGGAATAGACCAGCACGCTGGCAATCACCAGCGTGGACAGCAGGCCGATGGTGACACCCACCATCAACTCGATCAGTGTGAATCCGCCTTGGCGGGCTGAGCCGGAATGGCGGCGAGCTTGGGCAAGTAGGTTCATTGCTGCCAGACCATCGAAGAGTTGTAGCGGTTGCGGTCCTGGTCGCCCTGGATCCAGGTCAGGGTGACATTGACCGTGCCCGTGCCCGCATCGCCGACCAGCACGATTTCGGCCGAGGGAAGCGTCGCTTCGACCTTACGCTTCCAGTCGGCGCAGCGCACATAGCCGGCGCAGCTGGCGTCGCTGTACAGGGGCAGGCGGGTGATGTGATCGGTCTGCACCAGGGCGAACAGGTCATTGGCCAAATAGGCCGCATCGGCGCGAATCTTGGCCGTGGTCTGCGCCCGGGTCATTGAGGCCTGCAGCCCGACCAGGCCGAGCACGCCAAAAGCGAAGATCAGCATCCCCACCAGGGCCTCGACCAGTGCAATACCGTGCTGTCGCTGTTTGCCTGTCATGTTCATGCGGTGGGCTCCCATGTTCTGCCGCCTCATAGCACCGGGCACGCGCGGGGATCGTTGGCCGCCACGTCGCGGTCGCACATGCGCACGGCACCGCCCGTTTCGACGACGACGCGCAGCCGCCGGCCATCGGCGTTGCTGGCCACAACATCGACCACCTGTATGGTGCCGGCCTCGACAATCACCTGACCCAGACCATTGAAGCGAACGCGATCGGCGGCGGCGGCTGCCGCAGTCAGTGCCGACACCGTCAGCTTGTCGGCGCCGGAAACCGCGCCGGAGTTCTGCACCACCCGCGGTCCCTCCGTCATCGAGGGCTCAGCGCCACAGGCGCCGGCCGGCGTCGTCACGCTGACCACCCAGGTGGGCACATTCGAGGCCAGGTCGCAGCCATTGCCCGGCACCTTGGAGTTCGCGTCGGCCACCAGCCAGAAGCCGACGTTGCCATTCGTCTTCAGCGCCTCCATGCGCGCCCGCTCGATGCCGGCGCGTATGCCCTCAGCCGCATTGCGCACCTTCAGCCCCTGGATCCAGCTCACCGCCTCGGGCATGGCCATGGCCAGCATCAGCACCAGCACGGCCATCGCCACCACGGTCTCGATCAAGGAGAACCCGAGCTGGCGACGCGGTGCGCGGTCGATCAGCATTCGTCCCCCTTGATCAGCCAGCACAGCTTGGTGCTCGCGTCGCCCTTGAACTTGGTCGTGGCCAGCACACCGTTGTGGTTGACGGTGTACTCGTGGCCGACCGCCGCGCCCGCGGCACCGGTGGCCGTGACCGTAAAGCCCTGGCCGCTGTTGCTCAGCGCGCAGGCATAGCTGAAGTGCTTGCTGCCGGTGCGCACGAAGTTGCCCCAGCTGGTGCCGGAGGCACAGGTGGCGGTGCCGTAGTTGCGGTTGTCCTGGAAATACTGCTCCATCTTGACGCGGTAGTCCGACAGCGCACTGGTCGCCTCCGGGATCTGGCCGCGGCGCACGTAATCGTTGTAGGCCGGCAGGGCCACCGCAGCCAGGATACCGATGATGGCCACCACGATCATCAGCTCCACCAGGGTGAAGCCACGCTGCGGGGCGACGGGGGAAGCGACGATGTTCATGTGCGGATGACCTTGTTCTTGATGACCGAAGGGCGCGATGCGCGGCAGGGCCGGCACGGCACGCCCTTCCTGTTTGGGCTTGACGTCATTTTCGGCAGCAAGCGGCCGGGCTGATGTGCGAAATTGCGCAGTATTCGGGCCTCTATCGACAAGCGGCACGGTGGCTGCGATCAGCGGGCAAGACCTGGTAACCGCCTGCAACCAATGCACGGGGTAGCGCCGGCCCGCGATCTCCTCAATCTAGATCAAAAGCGGCCGGAAACGAAAAAGCCGCCCGGATGGGGCGGCTTTGGCGGTCTGGAGGGCTGCGTTCAGCGGGGCAAAACGCTGCTGCCCATCAGGAACTCATCGACCGCCCGGGCGGCCTGGCGGCCCTCGCGTATGGCCCAGACGACCAAAGACTGGCCGCGGCGCATGTCACCGGCGGCGAACACCTTGTCGACATTGGTGCGATAGGCCTGGGCATTCTCGGTCGCGGCCTTGGCGTTGCCACGGCCGTCCTTGTCCACACCAAAGGCGTCGATCACCGAGGCCACCGGGCTGATGAAGCCCATGGCCAGCAGCACCAGTTCGGCCTTCAGGATCTGCTCGCTGCCTTCGACCTCGACCATCTTGCCGCCCTGCCATTGCACGCGCACGGTCTTGACGCCGGTGAGCTTGCCCTTCTCGCCCAAAAACTCCTTGGTGGCGATGGCAAACTCGCGCTCGCAGCCCTCCTCATGGCTGCTGGAGGTGCGCAGCTTGATCGGCCAGTAGGGCCAGGTCAGCGGCCGGTCTTCAACCTCGGGCGGCTGCGGCATGACCTCGAACTGGGTCACGCTCTTGGCGCCATGGCGGTTGCTGGTGCCGACGCAGTCGCTGCCGGTATCGCCGCCGCCGATGACGATGACGTTCTTGCCGTCGGCGCGAATTTGTGTAATTCCGTGGCCCTTGAGCTTGTCGCCGGCATTGAGCTTGTTCTGCTGCGGCAGGAATTCCATCGCAAAGTAGACACCCTCCAGATCACGCCCCGGCACCGGCAGGTCGCGCGACTGCTCGGCGCCGCCGGTCAGCACGACCGCGTCGAACTCGGCCTTCAACTGGTCGGCGCTGATGCTTTCCTTGGCCCAGTTGGTGACCTTGCTGCCTGGGCCGTCGCTAGGCAGACTCCCGACCATCACACCGGTGCGGAAGACCACGCCCTCGGCCTGCATCTGGGCGACGCGGCGGTCGATGTGGTCCTTCTCCATCTTGAAGTCGGGAATGCCGTAGCGCAGCAGGCCGCCGATGCGGTCGTTCTTCTCGAACACGGTGACGCTGTGACCGGCGCGCGCCAGCTGCTGTGCAGCGGCCAGGCCGGCCGGGCCGGAGCCGACAACAGCCACCGTCTTGCCGGTCTTGAGCTTTGGCAGCTGCGGCGTGACCCAGCCCTCGGCCCAGGCGCGGTCGATGATGGCGTGTTCGATCGACTTGATCCCCACCGCGTCGTCATTGACGTTCAGGGTGCAGGCCGCCTCGCAGGGTGCGGGGCAGATGCGGCCGGTGAACTCGGGGAAGTTGTTGGTGCTGTGCAGCACGGTGATCGCGTTCTTCCAGTCGCCCTGGAACACCAGGTCGTTGAAGTCCGGAATGATGTTGTTGACCGGGCAACCGCTGTTGCAGAACGGCGTGCCGCAGTCCATGCAGCGGGCGGCCTGCACCTTGGCCTGCTCATCCTTCAGTCCGATCACGAACTCTTTATAGTTCTTCAGGCGCTTGGGCACGGGCTCATAGCCCTCCTCGATGCGCTCGTATTCCATGAAGCCGGTGACTTTTCCCATGTGCTTGCTCGTCTTGGATGGGTGGATAGTGACTCAGGCGCGCGCAGGGGCTGCGTCGCTGGCCTTGGCGTGAGCGATGGTCTGCCTGGCCTCACGGGCTGCGTGCAGTTCGCCCAGGGCACGCCGGTACTCGCTGGGGAAGACCTTGACGAACTTGGCGCGCGACTCGGCCCAGTGGTCGAGGATGTGACGGGCACGCAAGGACCCTGTCCAGCGGTGGTGGTCCTCGATCAGCTTCTTCAAGATCACCTCGTCGGTCTGCACCGCACCACCGGCCACGCTGTGCCAGACGGCGCGATCGACGGTGGCCTCCTGCTCGGCAGCAGGCAGCAGCTTGTCGAGGCTGACCATGGCCGTGTTGCAGCGCTTGGCGAACAGGCCGTCCTCGTCATAGACATAGGCAATGCCGCCGCTCATGCCGGCCGCGAAATTGCGTCCGGTCTTGCCCAGGATGACGGCCGTCCCGCCGGTCATGTATTCGCAGCCGTGGTCGCCCGTGCCCTCGACGACCGCACTTGCACCCGACAGGCGCACGGCAAAGCGCTCACCGGCCACGCCGCGGAAGAAGGCCTCACCGCTGGTCGCGCCGTAGAGCACCGTGTTGCCGACGATGGTGTTGGCCGCCGCGTCGCCACGGAAGTCGATGCTGGGGCGCACGACGATGCGGCCGCCCGACATGCCCTTGCCGGTGTAGTCGTTGGCGTCACCGATCAAGTACTGGGTGATGCCCTTAGCCAGGAAGGCGCCGAAGCTCTGGCCGCCCGTGCCCTCCATCTGCATGAAGATGCTGTGGTCGGGCAGGCCCTCGGGCCGGTGGCGAATCAGCTCGCCGGAAAGCATCGCGCCGACCGTGCGGTTGACGTTGCGCACCTCCTGCATGAACTGCACCTTTTCGCCACGCAGGATGGCGGGCTGGCACTTCTCGATCAGCTTCACGTCCAGCGCGCGGTCCAGGCCATGGTCCTGCGTGTCCGTATGGATGCGAGGCACATCGGCCGGCACGAGATCGACACTCGGCTGGTGGAAGATGCGGCTGAAGTCCAGGCCCTGGGCCTTCCAGTGAGCGATGCCCTTCTTGGTATCCAGCAGGTCGGAGCGGCCGATCAGGTCGTCGAACTTGCGGATGCCCAGTTGGGCCATGATCTGCCGCGCTTCCTCGGCGATGAAGAAGAAGAAGTTGACGACATGCTCGGGCTTGCCGCTGAACTTCTTGCGCAGCACCGGGTCTTGCGTGGCCACGCCCACCGGGCAGGTGTTGAGGTGGCACTTGCGCATCATGATGCAGCCCTCGACGACCAGCGGCGCGGTCGCGAAGCCAAATTCGTCGGCACCGAGCAAGGCACCGATCACGACATCGCGGCCGGTCTTCATCTGGCCGTCGGCCTGCACGCGGATGCGGCCGCGCAGGCGGTTCAGCACCAGGGTCTGCTGCGCCTCGGCCAGGCCCAGTTCCCAGGGCGTGCCGGCATGCTTGATCGAGCTCCAGGGCGAGGCGCCGGTGCCGCCGTCATGGCCGGCAATCACCACATGGTCGGCCTTGGCCTTGGCCACGCCGGCCGCGATGGTGCCCACGCCGACTTCGGACACCAGCTTCACCGACACATCGGCACGCGGGTTGACGTTCTTCAGGTCGTGGATCAGCTGGGCCAGGTCCTCGATCGAATAGATGTCATGGTGCGGCGGCGGCGAGATCAGGCCGACGCCCGGCACCGAGTAGCGCAGCATGCCGATGTAGTCGGTCACCTTGCCACCGGGCAACTGACCGCCCTCGCCCGGCTTGGCGCCCTGGGCCATCTTGATCTGGATCTGGTCGGCGCTGACCAGGTACTCGGTCGTCACGCCAAAGCGGCCCGAGGCGACCTGCTTGATCTTGGAGCGCAGCGAGTCACCCTCTTTCAGCTCGTAATCGGACTCGATCACCTTGGCGCCGATCACGTCGCTGACCTTGGTGCCGGCGGTGATCGGTATGCCCTTGAGCTCGTTGCGGTAGCGGGCCGGATCCTCGCCGCCCTCGCCGGTATTGCTCTTGCCACCGATGCGGTTCATGGCGATGGCCAATGTCGAATGCGCCTCGGTACTGATCGAACCCAGCGACATCGCGCCGGTGGCGAAGCGCTTGACGATCTCGGCCGCAGATTCCACCTGATCCAGCGGAATCACCTTGCTCGGGTCGAACTTGAACTCGAACAGGCCGCGCAGGGTCATGTGGCGCTTGCTCTGGTCATTGATCAGCTGCGCGTATTCCTTGTAGGTGTCGAACTTGTTGGCGCGGGTGCTGTGCTGCAGCTTGGCGATCGCGTCCGGGCTCCACATATGCTCTTCGCCACGGGCACGCCAGGCGTACTCGCCACCGGCGTCGAGCATGCTTTCCAGCACCGGGTCATCGCTGAACGCTGCGCGGTGCATGCGGATCGCCTCTTCGGCCACCTCGAACACACCGATGCCGCCGACCTGCGTGGGCGTGCCGCGGAAGTATTTGGAGACGAAGTCCTGCTTCAGGCCGATGGCCTCGAAGATCTGCGCGCCGCAGTAGGACATATAGGTCGAGATGCCCATCTTGGACATGATCTTGGACAGGCCCTTGCCCACGCCCTTGATGTAGTTGTAGATGGCCTTGTCAGCCGACAGGTCACCCGGCAATCCGTTAGCAGCGGCGGCCAGGGTTTCAAGCGCCAGATAGGGGTGGACGGCCTCGGCGCCGTAACCGGCCAGCACGGCGAAGTGATGGACCTCGCGGGCGCTGCCCGTCTCGACCACCAGACCGGCGGTGGTGCGCAGGCCGGCACGCACCAGATGGTGGTGAACAGCCGACAGGGCCAGCAGTGCCGGAATCGCCACGCGCTCGCGGCCCAAGGCGCGGTCGGTGATGATCAGGATGTTGTGGCCGCTTTTCAGCGCATCAACGGTCTCGGCGCACAGGGAGGCTAGCTTGGCCTCAGCGCCTTCGTGGCCCCAGGCCAGCGGGTAGGTGATGTCCAGCTCATAGGGCTTGAACTTGCCATGGGTGTGGGCCTCGATCTGGCGCAGGCGCGCCATGTCCTTGAAGTCCAGCACCGGCTGCGAGACCTCCAGGCGCATCGGCGGATTCACCGCATTGATGTCCAGCAGATTGGGCTTGGGGCCGATGAAGCTGTTCAGCGACATCACGATCGCCTCACGGATCGGGTCGATCGGCGGGTTGGTGACCTGGGCGAACAACTGCTTGAAGTAGTTGAACAGCGACTTGTCCTTGCTGGAGAGCACGGCCAAGGGCGAGTCGTTGCCCATCGAGCCCAGCGCTTCTTCGCCATTGGCGGCCATCGGCGCCATCAGGAACTTGACGTCCTCCTGGGTGTAGCCAAAGGCCTGCTGGCGGTCGAGCAGGGTTTCGGCGAAGGGCGTTGGCGCGCTGTCGGGCACGGCGATGCTGTCGAGCTTGACGCGCACGTTCTCGATCCACTGGCGATAGGGGCGCGCATTGGCGAACTGGGTCTTCAGCTCTTCGTCATCAACGATGCGGCCCTGCTCCAGGTCGATCAGGAACATCTTGCCGGGCTGCAGGCGCCACTTCTTGACGATGCGGTTCTCGGGGATGGGCAGCACGCCGGTCTCGGAGCCGAGCACGACCAGATCGTCGTCGGTGATGATGTAGCGGGCCGGGCGCAGGCCGTTGCGATCGAGCGTGGCGCCGATCTGGCGGCCGTCGGTGAAGACCATCGCAGCCGGGCCGTCCCAGGGCTCCAGCATCGCGGCGTGGTACTCGTAGAAGGCCCGGCGGCGCGGGTCCATCAGCGTGTGCTGCTCCCAGGCCTCGGGAATCATCATCATGGCTGCCTGGGCCAGCGGGTAGCCGGCCATGGTCAGCAGCTCCAGCGCGTTGTCGAAGGTGGCGGTGTCGGATTGCGATTCGAAGCTGATCGGATAGAGCTTCTTCAGATCGTCGCCCAGCACCGGCGACTTCATCACGCCTTCGCGGGCGCGCATCCAGTTGAAGTTGCCCTTGACGGTGTTGATCTCACCGTTGTGCGCCACGTAGCGATACGGGTGAGCAAGAGGCCACTCCGGGAAGGTGTTGGTCGAGAAGCGCTGGTGGACCAGGGCAATGGCCGAGACCGCACGCGGGTCGGACAGATCCTTGTAATAGCGGCCCACCTGATCGGCCAACAGCAGACCCTTGTAGATGATGGTGCGGCAGCTCATGCTGGGCACGTAGTACTCGTGGCTGTGGGTCAGGTTCAGTGCCTGGATGGCGCTCGAGGCCGTCTTGCGGATCACGTAGAGCTTACGCTCCAGCGCATCGGGCACGATGATGTCGTGGCCGCGACCGATGAAGATCTGGCGGATGACCGGCTCTTTCTCGCGCACCATGGGCGACATCGGCATCTCGCGATCAACAGGCACATCGCGCCAACCGAGCAAAACCTGGCCCTCGGCCTTGACCGCACGCACCAGTTCCTGCTCACAGGCCAGCCGCGAGGCGTGTTCCTTCGGCAGGAAGATCATGCCGACGCCATATTCGCCGGGCGGAGGCAGTTCGACACCCTGCGCCGCCATCTCGGCACGGTAGAACTCGTCGGGGATCTGGATCAGGATGCCGGCACCGTCACCCATCAGCTTGTCGGCCCCCACCGCGCCGCGGTGGTCCAGATTCTCAAGAATCTTGAGCCCCTGCTGCACGATGTGGTGCGCCTTATGACCCTTGATATGGGCGACGAAACCGACGCCGCAAGCGTCATGTTCGTTGGCTGGGTTGTACAAACCTTGCTGTGAAAGGGACTTGATTTCTGCCGCCTGGCTCATGGCGATCTCCACATCAACACTAGGAATGGGGCGAAGATTACTGCAGTGCAACAAACCCAACAAGGTTTTTTAATTGGGGTCGGAGTCGAGTTTATGAATACTTGATGATAGATTTTGAATAAAATGGGGTCAGAGTGGATTTATGTATTCTCATCTGTCGTATGCAGCTTGAGCGTGGAGGGCCGCCCTCGCTTGCGGGCCGCCAATGGCCGACTGGTTTGTCCGGCCAGTTGGGCGAGAAAACTTGCAGGCCCCAAGGGCCATCCCTTCAACGCAGCGTCGGTCAGCGCCTTCTGGTCAACAGCACTGAGTTCCGTATCAAAGAGGGCCTTGTAAGCCGCATCGCGCTCGAATGGCGTGTTGCCCAGGGCCCAGAACAGCGGGTGCTCGCTGATCACCCCGTCGCTACGTTGGCCGGTGTAATGACCGTGGCTGGACCAGGCAAAGTCCCGGCATTGCGCCACCAAGCCAGCCCGCACCGGATTCAGATCGATATAGCGCATGCAGGTCATGAAGTAGCGCTCGCTATCGATCAGCGATGCACGAAACCTGCCCTCCCAGAGGGTTCCGCTACGAACATGGCGCTGATTGAACCAGGCCACATAGCGCCGTCCCTGGGCTTGCATCATGCGGCTGATGCCATCGGCCTCGTCGGGTGTGACGAGCAAATGCACATGGTTGTCCATCAGGACATAGGCGTGGATTGCCACCTTGCAGTTGACGGAAACCTCCCGTAGAAACTCTAGGTACTTGCGCCTATCCTGATCCTCAAGAAACACCGGTTGACGGTTGTGACCGCGCTGGATCACATGGTGGGCTTGGCCACCCATTACGAGGCGAGGAAGTCGGGCCATGACATGGATTTAATTGGAGTCTGACCCCAATTAGAACATGTCAGAAGAGTTTTCGGCCGGTAAGGCGCTCGTGCTCGCGAATCGCAAAGCGGTCGGTCATGCCGGCGATGTAGTCGGCAATGCCACGCTCGGCACGGCCCGTCGAGGTGAAGTCAAAGGGCATACCGCTGGGATCGTTGCTATAGATCTCGAACAGGTCGCGCACGATCTGTTTGCCCATCGCGGTGGTTTCCACTACCTGGGCGTGGCGGTAGAGGTTGGCGAACAGGAAGCGCTTCAGGGCACTGCCCGCTTCCCGCATCGGCTCGCTGAAACACACCAGACGCTGCTGATGGGCGCGCACCTCGTCCACCGAGCCGACGCCGGCGGCGCGCAGGCTTGCCTGCGTGGCCTCGATCACGTCATAGACCTGGGCCGAGAGCATGCGGCGTATGGCCTCAAACAACAGGCGGCGGCCCTGGAGTGCCGGGTACTCACGCCGTACCGCCCGGCTGTGGCGGCTGAACAACTCGACTTCGTCCAGCTGTTCGAGGCTCAGCAGGCCGGAGCGCACGCCGTCATCAACATCATGGGCGTTGTAAGCGATCGCGTCGGCCAGATTGCACAACTGCGCCTCCAGGCTGGGCTGCGTGCCATCGAGAAAGCGCCGCCCGACCCCATTGGGCTCCGCCATCTCAAGCTTGATGGCATTGGTGCGCGAGCAGTGCTTGAGGATGCCTTCGCGCGTTTCATGGCTCAGATTGAGGCCGTCGTACTCGGGGTAGCGCTGCTCGAGCTCATCGACGACGCGAAGGCTTTGCAGGTTGTGCTCGAAACCGCCGAACTCCGCCATGCATTCGTGCAGGGCGTCCTGGCCGGCGTGGCCGAATGGCGTATGACCCAGGTCATGTGCCAGCGCGATGGCCTCGACCAGGTCCTCATTCAGGCCCAGCGTACGGGCGATTGAGCGGCCCAACTGGGCTACCTCCAACGAATGGGTCAGCCGGGTGCGGAACAGATCGCCTTCGTGGTTCAGGAACACCTGAGTCTTGTAGACGAGGCGCCGAAAGGCCGTGCTGTGGACGACGCGGTCGCGGTCGCGCTGATAGTCGCTGCGCGTGGGCGCCGGCGCCTCGGCATGCCGGCGGCCACGCGTCAGCGCGGCATCGCAGGCATAGGGCGCGAGCAGCATGCCGGTCAGCTCGGGCAACTCAGGCTCACCGAGCGGCTCATCATGCGCAGTTCGCCTCGATCACCGCGGCCACCAATGCATCCGGTGCGGCGCGCATCGTCGCATGGCCCAGGGAGTCGATCAGCACGAATCGGATTTCCCCGCCCTCGGACTTTTTGTCCACCCGCATCAGTTCCAGATAGCGTTGCACGCCGAGCCGTGGCCCGACCAGCGGGAGCCCTGCCCTGCCGATCAAGGTCTTCATGCGCGTCAGAAACTCGGGCGGCATCAAGCCCAGGCGCACCGACAGATCGCTGGCCATCACCATGCCGCAGCCCACTGCCTCGCCATGCAGCCATTCGCCATAGCCCAGACCAGCCTCGATGGCGTGGCCAAAGGTATGGCCGAAGTTCAAGATGGCACGCAAGCCCTGGTCGCGTTCGTCCTGCCCCACCACATGGGCCTTGATCTCGCACGAGCGTTGCACGGCATGAGACAGCGCAGCCTTGTCACGCGCCAGCAGCGCATCCAGATTCCGCTCGATCCAGCCCAGGAAGTCTGCATCGGCGATCGGCCCATACTTGATGATCTCGGCCAGGCCTGCCGACAGCTCTCGCGCAGGCAAGGTGTCCAGCGTATCAAGGTCGGCGATCACCCGCACCGGCTGATAAAAAGCGCCGACCATGTTCTTGCCCAGCGGATGGTTGATCGCCGTCTTGCCACCCACCGACGAGTCCACCTGAGCCAGCAGGGTTGTCGGCACCTGAACAAAAGGCACGCCGCGCATATAGACGGCGGCGGCAAAACCGGTCATGTCGCCGATCACACCACCACCCAGTGCAAACAGCAGGGTCTTTCGATCGCAGCCGCGGCTCAGCAGGGCATCGATGATCAGGTTCAGCGAGGTCCAGTCCTTGAACACCTCACCGTCGGGCAGATTGAGCACCTCGATGCGGCGGTAATGGGGGCTCAGGGCGGCCTGCAGGCGCGCCAGGTAGAGCGGCGCCACCGTCACATTGCTGACGATCAAGGCACATTCGGCTTTGGGCAGGCCCAGCCAAGCGTCGGAACTGTTCAGCAGGCCCGGCCCGATCAGGATCTCGTAGCTGCGCTCTGCAAGCGCGATGGAAACACGGGAGGTAGAGGAGGCGGCTGTGGGTTGGGAGCTGCTGACTGGATTCATGCCCGTCAGTGTACGGCCATCATCCGGGCGTCGGCCTGGCCTGCACTGAAGACGGCACTCGCTGGTTGTCCACCAGACCAGCCAGTTCGAGCTGCATCAGAATCATATTCACCAGCGAAGTGACACTGGGCCTGCCGGTCTCGATCAGATAGTGTGCCGTGCGCCGGTACAGCGGATCGCGCTGCTGGAACAACTCGCGCAGCTTGGCCAGCGGGTTGTTGACCTGCAGCAGCGGGCGCTGCGTGTCGTGGCGCAGCCGGCGGAACAGTTCCTCGGGCGAAGAACGCAGATAGAGCACGGTGCTGTGGCGCTGCAGCAGCGCCCGGTTGTCCTCGCGCAGCACCGCCCCGCCGCCGGTGGCCAGCACCAGCTCGGCAGGCTCGTTCAGCAAGGCAGCCAGCGTCTGATGCTCCAGCGCGCGAAAGGCTGCCTCCCCCTCGCGTTCGAAAAATGGGCGAATCGCTTCGCCCAGTTTCCGCTCGATCTCGGCATCGAGATCGATGAAGTTCGCGCCCAGCAAACGCGCCAACTGCCTCCCGACGGTGGACTTGCCGCATCCGGGCATGCCTACCAGCGAGATGCACAGCGGCGGTCGCGGCTGGTTCGTCACCTCAGTTCGGGTCGGTGCAGCTGCCGACGATGCCGTAGGGGCTAACCAGGAACGCTGGCGGCGGCGTTTCAGTCTTGATTGCCTTCGCGTCAGCGGGAAGCACACCTGAGTAGATGGCGGGAGGACTGAGCACCCCGAACGCAGCCGCAGTAATCTTGAACGACACCCACGATGCGTGACTCTTCGGATACTCGATCTTGAGTACCGCGGTCCCGCTTGAGTCGGTCTTGGTAGAGCCAACCATGCTGATCGCAGCATCTGACTTGCGCGGATCAAGCGCGGCGTTGCCGTTGACGTCCTCAAGGCCATCAATAGAGCCATTGCGATTCGTATCTTCATTCAAACACTTGGCGGTGATCGTTTGAATCCACGCGCTTTGCGCTGTATCGAACTTGGGTCCGTAGTAGCCCTTGGCATAGGCGGTCAGATCCAGCGATGGCGTGATCTGGACATCTGCCTTTGCATTCCCTGCCGAGTCCACCACCAGCAACACGAACTTCTGGATGTAGGTCAGGTTGCTGGCGCCGATCTCGATCGTCTCGTTGGTACCAATGGTCACCGAAAGGGCCTCCGATACCACCGTGAGCTTGACACTGATTTCCTTTGAGGTGCCGGGGCAGGCATCAGTGGCGGCAAAGTCGGGGAAGTCATTCAGGTCGTAGCAGGCGCGCAGGCGCAGGCCGTCAGTCGGGCTCGACCTAGATCCCGGAATGTAGGCCGTGGTGGCCGCGCCATTGACGTCGGAGTAGCTCAAACTCGTGCCTGCCGTGATCGTCCCGCCCACCGAATTGTTCGGATCGATCTTAAAGCGCACCCGCACATTCTTGACCGGCACATTGTTGGCCCCCAGGAACAGGGCGCGCACCTCGGTCCGGTTGTTGGTCAATTCCGAATTGACCCTGACCACGTTCGGATCGACGGACAAGGCTGCCGACACGACAGCGGTGGTCGCCGGCGGTACGATCGTCGAGCCACCCAGCACCAGCACCGACTGCACATTGGACACGCCCGCACTCAGCGCGGTGATGTCAAAGTTGCCCGGTGTCGCGGGGGCCACATAGTTGAATGTGTAGGCCCCGTTGTTGTCGGTCGTGCCCGCGCCAGCGGTGATGCCAGCGCCGGACACCGACACGGGCACACCCACCATCGGGCTGCCGGTCGTGTCTTTCAACACGTAGTCAACCTTGCCGGCTGCGCCTGCCGCCAGACTCAGCGTCGAGTTGGCAACCGTCAGCTTGGCCCCAGTCACCTGGAACGAAGCCGTGCGCACCAAAGCATCACTGTTGACCGTGACGGTGATGATGCGGTTCGATTTGTCGGACCCAATCTGTACTGTGGCGGTGGCTTGGCCCGACGTATTCGTGACGTTCGCGGGGGCGATCAGCACGGCATTCTGGTCCACCTTGAAGGCCACCGGGATGCCGGCCAAGGCATTTCGCGACGCATCCACAGCAGTGACCGTGACACCCACCGTCTCGCTGCCCGAGTTGATGATGTTTGTCGTACTCAGCACCAGGGTCAGGTCCGCCGCCTTAGGAATCACGTTGACCGCGTCCACAACTTCGAACGCGATACTTCGCGTCACAGCGCCACTGGTCGCGTTGACCGTAACGGTGCGCTTGCTCTTGTCCGCACCGACGGTGACAGCCGCTGAGATCTGCCCGGTGGCCGCGTCCGTGATGGTCTTGCCACCGTCGGACACCACTGCATTGGCGTTGACCGAGAAGCTCACCGGCACACCGCCCAGGGCCTTGCGTGCCGTATCCAAAGCGGTCACGGTAACGGTCACCGCGTCCGATCCCGAGTTGGTCAGGCTCGGCTTGCTGAGTGTCACCACCAGGTCCGAGGTCTTGCTGCCCGAAATGCTGTCCACCACCTCGAAGGAAACTGTCTTGGTGATCGCCCCCGATCGCGCGGTCAGCGTGATCGTGCGGTTGCTCTTGTCTGCACCAATGGCCACCTTGGCCGTGATCTGGCCGGTGCCGGCCGCCGTGGCCGTGCCCGAGGGCGTGACAAAGGCATTGTTGTCCACCGTCACAGCCACCGGCGCGGCACCGACCACATTGCGGGCGGCGTCCAGTGCCGTCACCGTCACCGTCGCCTCTTCGGCCCCGGTATTGGGCACGGTGGTCTTGTCGATGGTCAGACTCAGATCTGCGGTCACTTTGGTCGGGTCTGGACCGGGCCCTCCCACGATCGGAGTACCGGCGCCACCGCCACCGCAAGCGGTCATGGTCAGGCTGCCCAGCAATATCACAGCCCCCGCGAGGAGGCGGGTCATGCCAGTGAATGCGCTCATTTGCTTCTAACTCCTACAATCCCGCCCCATCAGGGTCGAGTGAAATGCATTGACGCGTCAGCGCGTGGCCGCCCGCTCGCTCACCACCTTGGGCGTGATGAACACCAGCAGTTCGGTCTTGTTATTGGGCCGCGTGCGCGATTTGAAGAGATTGCCCAGCACGGGCATGTCGCCCAGCCAAGGCACTTTGGTGACGTCTTCACGCTCGTTCTGCGTGTAGATGCCGCCGATCACAACGGTGCCGCCGTTCTCCACCAGCACCTGGGTCTTCACATGCTTGGTGTTGATGGTGAAACCCTGATTGGTGGATGCACCCTTGCTGTCATTGGTCACATCGACATCAAGGATCACATTGCCTTCCGGCGTGATCTGCGGCGTGACTTCCAGCTTCAGGCTGGCCTTGCGGAAGGTCGTGGCCGTGGCGCCGCTGGAGGTGGCCACCTGATAGGGAATTTCTTCGCCCTGCTCGATCAGGGCCTTGACCTGGTCGGCGGTGATGACGCGGGGGCTGGAGATGACCTTGCCCTTGCCGTCTGCCTCCAAGGCCGACAGTTCCAGGTTCAGGAAGCGGTTGGACGAGGCACTGAACAACGACAGCGCGAACGTGGCGGGCGTGCCGCCCTCGATGCCGCCGGCCGGCATATTGATCATCTGCGAGTTGGCGAACGTGGGCGTCGTCGAGCCCGGCTGCTTGGTCTGGTAGCCGATGGCGTTGTAGTTGTTGCCGGCGGTGATGTAGTTGTTGCCGCCCACATTGACACCCGGCACACCGCCCTGGATGCCGCGCAGGTCGGTGGTGCCCAGCTTCACGCCCAGCGAGCGACCGAACTTGTCATCGGCCTCGACGATGCGGGCCTCGATCAGCACCTGCCGCACCGGAATATCGATCTTGGCGATCATGGCCTGGATCTCTTCCAGCTTTGACGGGATGTCGGAGACAAACAGCTGGTTCGTACGGGTCTCGTAGATCACCGAGCCACGGGTGGAAAGGATGCGACTGGCCGCTCCGCCCCCCGCGGCGCTCTGCCCGCTCAGGCCCTTGGCGACTTCTTCGGCCTTGGTGTAGTTGAGCTGGAAGGATTGAGTACGCACCGGCTCCAGTTGCGCAATCGCGGCCTTGGATTCCAGATCAACCTTCTCCTTGGCGGCCAGCTCGTCCTTGGGTGCGATCCACAGCACGTTGCCGGACTTGCGCAGACCCAGGCCTTTGGCCTGCAGGATGATGTCCAGCGCCTGGTCCCAGGGTACGTCTTTCAGCCGCAGCGTCACATTGCCGGTGACCGTATCGCTGGTCACAACGTTGAAATTGGTGAAGTCGGCGATCACCTGCAGCAGCGCGCGAACCTCGATATTCTGGAAATTCAGAGACAGCTTGTCTCCCGCATAACCGGGACCCTGGGTCAGCTTGTTCGGATCGACCTTTTGTGGCCGCACCTCGAGCACGAACTGATTGTCGCTTTGATAGGCGCTGTGCTCCCAGTCGCCGCGCGGCTCGACCACCATGCGCACCCGGTCAGCCGACTGGGTGGTGGTGATGTTCTGCACCGGCGTGCCGAAGTCGCTGACATCCAGGCGGCGCCGCAGGTTCTCTGGCAAGCTGGAACGCAGGAACTCGACCACCAGCGTCTTGCCCTGCTGCTTGATGTCGACGCCGACCTGATTGTTGGGCAGGTTGACGATGACACGGCCGGTGCCATCCTGGCCGCGCCGGAAGTCAATGTCTTTCAAAGCCAGTGGGTTGGTATTCAGGCTGGGCGCAAAGTGCACCGCATCGGCCGCCGAGGGCACGGCCGCCGTCTCCAGTATCACCAGCAGGGCATTGCCCTGCAACTGCGCACGGTAGCTCGACGGCTGCTTCAAATTCAGCACGACGCGGGTGCGCTCGCCCGACTGCGCCACATTGGCGGAACGCAGATTGCCCTGGTTCACATCGACGCTGGCTCGGCCCATGCCGTTGTTGACACCCGGCAGATCGATGGCGATGCGTGGAGGGGTTTGAATCGTGAACCCGCGGGGCACTTCGGCCAGAGGCTGGCTCAGCTCGATACGTATCACCTCCACGCCGGACTGCTGAGTGCTGCTGATGGCCTGGATGGCATTGGTCGCGGCAGCAGGCGCTTCGCCGGTTTGAGCCGTCGCGGCCGTCGGCAGGGCCAGACACAGGGTCATGGCCAGGGCAAGCGCGCGCCAGTGGGTCATATTGGAGTTCTCCTGCATATTTTTCATCGCCCCTTCTCCTGAAGCTGGAGGGTACTGGTGCGCTCTATCCACTCGCCCGCGGCGTCCTGGACGATCTCTCTCAGGGCGATGTCAGTCTCGGAAATCTTCATGATCTTGCCGTAGTTCACGCCCAGGTAATCGCCGGACTTGACCTGGTAAAGCAGGTTGTCCACCTTGAGCAGGGCATATTGACGTCCCTCGCGGGACACGCTGCCGACCATGGACATGCTGTCCAGCGGGAAGGCTTCCAGCGGTTGCTTGCGCCGGCTCATCTCCGAGGTCAGCAAGGAGTTCGGTTGCCGCGCCTCCTGCTTGACAGCCACCGTCAGCTTCTGCACGCTGAACGGCTCGACGCTGCTCTGCGTCTCGTAGGCCTGGGGCAGGAACTTCTTGGGCGGCACAAGCGGCTTGACGGTGGCCTGCACCTCGCGCTTTTGCTGCTCCATCCATTGGCGCAACTCGTCCATATCGGCCGCGCAACCCAGCAGCAGCGCGGTGCCAAGGCACAGGGCGCCGGCGGTGCGCAAAGACAGGCGCCTCATTTCTTCGCTCCCGCTTTGCTGGTGGCCTTGCGTTGCTCGGCCACCTCGGCCGAGTCCAGATAGCGGTAGGTGCGGGCGGTGGCCTCCATGGCCAGGGCCCCGGACGCACCAACATCCTTGGTGTTGCTCGCCGTCACCACCAGGTTGTGCAGCGTGACGATGCGTGACAGATTGGCCACGTCGGCCGCAAACGCGCCGATGTCGTGATAGCGCCCCGACACCCGCACCGAGATCGGCAGTTCGGCGTAGTAGTCCTTCACCGCCACCTGACCGGGCCGGAACAGCTCGAACTGCAGGCCGCGGCCCAGACCAGCCTGGTTGATGTCGGACAGCAATGCGTCCATCTCGGCCTTGCCAGGGAGTTGCTTCTCCAGCTGGGTCACATACTCCTCGACCTGGCGCTTTTGCTTGCGCAACTCGGGCAGATTGACGGCCTGTGCCAGCTTGGCCCGGTAGTCCTGCTTGAGCGCGGGTTCACGGTCGTGCTCCGCCTGCAATTGGGTCTGGGCATCCGCCAGCACCAGGTACCAGCTCAAACCCAGCACCACCACCACCACGGCCAGGAAGGCCGCCAGCTTGGGCAGGAGGGGCCATTGGCCTGGCTCGTTGGGGTTGAGCCCCCGAAACTGAGAGGCGGCCCGTTCGAACTGAGCATTCAGGTCGAACTTGGGGGTGCTTGCCTTGGTCGCCATGCTTGCCTCAGCTCTTGTTGGTCTTGGAAGCAGTGCCCGGCACGCTCTGCGCCTCGGGCTGCGGCTGCTTGATCGAAACACGCATCGAAAAGTCGAACAGGCGCTTCTGCTCGCGATTGTTGGTGGTGAGGTTTGCGACGCGGATCTCCACCAGCTCGGGCCGCTCCAGCCATTCGGAGGCTCGCGCCGTATTGCGCAGAAACTCCGACACCCGCTCATTGGTCTGCGCAATGCCTGTGATCGTGACCACCTGGCCGGCCTGACGGATGCTGCTCAGGTAGACGCCCTCGGGCGTGTGCTTGGCCAACTCGTTGAGCAGATGCACCGGCGTGTTGCGATCGGTCTGCAGGTCTTCAACGGCTTTCTGCCTGGCCTTCAAGGATTCAATCTCGGATTTCAGATTGGCGATATCCTTGATCTGGATCTCCAGGCGATCGATCTCGGCCTTCAAATACTGGTTGCGGCCCTGCTGATCACTGGTCAACTGCATCAGCACTGCATAGCCGACGGCAGCAATACCCAGACCCACCAGTGCCGAGACGCCCAGCCCCACGAAGAACGCGGTCTTGCGGCGCTTGCGCTTTTCCTCCCGATGCGGGAGCAGATTGATCAAGATCACTGGTGGAACCTCCGCATCGCCAACCCGCAGGCGGTCAGATAGGAAGGCGCCTCACGGCGCAGCTTGCCCTCGCGAATATTGGAGCCCAGCGCCATGTTCTCGAACGGGTTCACCACCATGCAGGCGAAACCCGTCAACTCGGTGACCCGTTCCTTCAAGCCGGGCAAGGTGGCCGTGCCACCGGCCAGCATCACGTAATGCACCTTGTGATGCGGCGTGCTGGTGAAGAAATACTGCAGGGCTCGGCCGATTTCCTGCGACAGACTGTCCACGAACGGAATCAACACCGCCGACTCGTAGTCCTCGGGCAAATCATTTGCCAGCTTCTTTTGCTCGGCCTCCTCATACGAGAAACCGTATTGGCGCGAGATCAGTTGCGTCAGTTGCGATCCGCCAAAGGCCTGATCGCGGTCATACAGCATCTCGTCATCACGCAGCACCTTGAGGCTGGTGGTATCAGCGCCGATTTCGAACAGGGCCACCAGCGCATCCTTGCCGGCATTGGGCAGATTCGCCACCAGGCGGCCCATCGCCATGCGCGAGGCATGCGACTCGATATCAAGTATGGCGGGGCGCAAGCCGGCGGCCTCGGCCAGGCCCTGGCGGTCCTGCACGCGATCCTTGCGCGAGGCAGCGATCAGCACCTCGACATCGCCGATCGAGGTCGGGCTGGGCCCGATGACGCAAAAATCCAGGCTCACCTCATCCAGCGAAAATGGTATGTACTGATTCGCCTCGGCCTCGACCTGAATTTCAAGCTCTTCGTCACGCAGGCCGGCGGGCAGCATGATCTTCTTGGTGATCACGGCGGATTGCGGCATGGCCAGCACGGCCTGGCGGGTGCGGGTGCCACTCTTGGCAACCACCCGGCGCACGGCATCGGCGACCTCATCGAATTTCTCGATCTGGCCATCGGTGATCCAGCCCTTTTCGAAAGGCTCGGCGGCAAAGCGCTCCAGCACATATTCGCCGGCGGCGTTTTGCCCCAATTCGACCAGCTTGACGCTTGATGAACTGATGTCCAAGCCAATCATCGGCGCATGCTTGCGACCCAGCAGCACGTCAAGAATTCCCATGACGCCTTTCTCCCCAACGCTTCAAAGTGCGTCGGACTGTTAAGAAACTACTTCAATGCTAGCAGTAAAGGTGTTGACCCACAAAGGAAATCCGGCCGAGGCAGACTCTCCTACGTTGCTAAACATACACGCGCAAAGAGCCTCCGGATCGGTGCAAAAGCGCCGGAATCAGCGACCACTTCACTCAAATGCCAAACAGTTCACGAATCCGCCGGGGCCGGGTTGAAGCGCTTCCTATAATCGCGGGCATCGCGCCCGGAGGCCCATGAGCGAATCCAAACAACCGACACCCGCAGCTGCTAGCCCGAACTCTGGGGGCGCCCTCGCCATGATGGGTCGCATGCTGGCCAAACTATTCGCCCTGGCCCTGGCCTTGTTGACGATAGGCCTGCTGCTGCTGGGCGTGGCATTGGCCGTCGCGTATCCGAAACTGCCCGACACCTCGGGTTTGACCGAATACCGCCCCAAACTGCCGCTGCGGGTTTTCTCCTCTGACGGCGTGCTGCTGGGCGAGTTTGGCGAGGAGCGTCGCAATTTCGTGCCCATCCAGCAAATCCCGAAGGTCATGCAGGATGCCGTGTTGTCGATCGAGGATGCCCGGTTTTACAAGCATGGTGGCGTCGACTACCTGGGCATCATTCGTGCAGGTTTGGCCAATCTCGCGGAATCTCGCAGCCAGGGCGCTTCCACCATCACCCAGCAGGTCGCAAGAAACTTCTATCTGTCCACCGAAAAAACCCTCACTCGCAAGATTTACGAAATCTTACTTGCGCTGAAGATCGAAAGCGAGCTGAGCAAGGAACAGATTCTCGAGGTTTATATGAACCAGATATTTCTGGGTCATCGGGCCTACGGCTTCGCCGCCGCCAGCGAGGTGTATTTCGGCAAGGCCTTGAAGGACCTCTCGATTGCCGAGGCTGCCATGCTGGCCGGCCTGCCCAAGGCACCCTCGTCGTACAACCCCTTCAGCAACCCGCGGCGTGCCACGCTCCGACAGCAATACATCATCGACCGCATGCTGGAAAACGACTTCATCACGGTCGATCAGCACGACGCGGCCAAGGCCGAGCCGCTGCGCTACCGCCAGGTCTCGGTGCCACCGGCCCACGCCGAGTTCGTCGCCGAAACGGCCCGTCAGCTGGTCTATGCCCAGTACGGCGATGAGGCCTACAGCCGCGGCCTGAACGTCTACCTGACGCTGCGCGCCGACGAGCAGACGGCCGCCTACCGCGCGCTGCGCAAGGGCATTCTGGATTTCGAGAAGCGCCAGGTCTATCGCGGCCCCGAGGCCTATGTCGACCTGCCCTCCGACGCCAAGGAGCTGGATGCCCGCGTCGCCGACGCGCTGTCCGACCATCCCGACAACGACGAATTCATCGCCGCCGTCGTGCTGGAGGCCGGCCCGAAAAAAGTGCTGGCCTCGCTGCAGAGCGGCGAAGCCATCACCATCACCGGCGAGGGCTTGAAACCTGCCACCTCCGGCCTGGCCGAGCGTGGCAATCCCAAGACGCAAATCCGCCGCGGCGCGGTAATACGTGTGGTCAAGGGTCCGGCGCCGAAGAGCGAGTGGGCCATCACACAGCTGCCCGAGGTCGAGGGCGCTTTCGTCTCGATGGATCCGCGCAATGGCCGCATCCGAGCCATGGTCGGTGGCTTCGACTATGCCAAGAACAAGTTCAACCATGTGACCCAGGCCTGGCGCCAGCCGGGCTCCAGCTTCAAGCCCTTCATCTATTCGGCGGCGCTGGAAAAGGGCTTCACGCCGGCCACCATCGTCAACGATGCACCGCTGTTCTTCGACGCCAGCAGCACCGGCAGCCAGCCCTGGGAGCCGAAGAATTACGACGGCAAATTCGAGGGCCTGATGCCGCTGCGCACCGCGCTGGCCAAATCCAAGAACATGGTGTCGATACGGGTGCTGCAGTCGATTGGCGCCGAGTACGGCCAGGAGTGGGTCACGCACTTCGGCTTCGATGCCGACAAGCATCCAGCCTATCTGACCATGGCGCTGGGCGCCGGGTCGGTGACGCCAATGCAGATGGTGCAGGGCTATGCGGTGTTCGCCAACGGCGGCCTGCGCGTCACGCCGCAGCTGATCGCCAAGCTGACCGACGCCCGCGGCAAGTTGCTGCACGAGGCGCCCGAGCCGAAGGTCGGCGAGGACTCGCGGGTGATCGATGCGCGCAATGCCTTCGTGATGACCAGCCTGCTGCAGGAGGTGACCCGCTCGGGCACGGCCGCCAGGGCCCAGGCCACCTTGAAGCGCCCTGACATCTATGGCAAGACCGGCACCACGAATGACTCTATGGACGCCTGGTTCGCCGGCTACCAGCACAGTGTGGTGGCGGTGGTCTGGATCGGCTATGACACACCGCGCAAGCTGGGCACCGGCGAGACCGGTGGCGGCCTGTCACTGCCGGTGTGGATCGACTATATGAGCTATGCGCTGAAGGGCGTGCCCGTTGACGAACCCGCGGTGCCCGAGGGCGTGGTCAACCACGGCGGCGAATGGTTCTATGACGAGTACGCAGGCACGGCCGGCGTACGCAGCATCACCAGCGACACCAATGCCGGCCTCCCCAAGACAGCCAACGAGGAAGAGAAGAAGAGCATTCTCGACCTGTTCAGGCGCTAGGGCGCGTCTAGCCTGGCCGGAACTCCAGCGCCAGGCCCGCCTGTGCACTGGCATGGGCCGACAGGGCGGCGTGAAACTCACGCCCGTCCTTGGTGTCCAGCCACCGACCATCCACGTACTTGAAGTGGAAGCCGCCCCCGCGCGCGGCCAGCCATAGCTCCTGCAGCGGCGGCTGGGTGTTGAGCACGATCTTGCTGCCATTGCCGAAGCTCAGCTCCAGCAGGCCGCCGGTGCGGTGGGTGTCGATGTCCACCACATCCTCGTCCAGCCATCGGTCCAGGGTGGTCTCGATGGCGCTCAGCACGGCCATGGCCTTGCTCAGATAGTCGCTGTCGGACAGCGGGGTGGCAGCGAGAGGTGCATTCATGGCCGGTAGAATCTTTTCATGAGCAAACAACCGCAAAGTGTAGTCGTCCCGCGCATCGCCTCGCTGGGCAAGGGGTGGTGCGCCGGCGCGTTGATGGCGCTGGCCTTGTGCAGCGCGGGCTGCGGGCAAAAAGGGCCTCTGTATCTGCCGACGGCAGCCAAAGCACCGGCTCAGGCAGCCTCTACAGTAAAACCATGAAAAACGGCGCCCTCGGCGCCGTTTGTATAAGCTGCGACAGCGCTCTCAGGCGCGCCCCTCGGCCACCGCGTGGCAGGCGATTTTGATGCCCTGAAACTCAGCCAGCGCCGGGCGCTCGACCTTGCAGCGATCATTGGCCAGCGGGCAGCGCGGATGGAAGCTGCAGCCGCTGGGCGGATTCAACGGGTTGGGCACCTCGCCCTGCACCGGGGTGCGCGAGCGGCCGGTCATGTGAATGTCCGGAATCGCGTCCAGCAGCATGCGGGTATACGGGTGGCGCGGATTGTCGAACAGGTCCTTCTTGTCGGCCAGTTCGACCAGGCGCCCCAGATACATCACCCCGACCTGATCGGCCACATGGCGCACCACGGCCAGGGTGTGCGAGATGAACAGATAGGTCAGGCCCCGCTCGCGCTGCAGGTCCTTCATGATGTTCAGGACCTGGGCCTGCACCGACACGTCCAGCGCAGAGGTCGGCTCATCGCAGACCAGGAACTCGGGCTGCGTGGCCAATGCACGCGCGATCGAGATGCGCTGACGCTGACCGCCCGAGAACTGGTGCGGGAATTTCTCGACGTCGGCCGCCGCCAGGCCCACCGATTGCAGGAGGGCAATCACGCGCTGCTGCAGCTCGTCCGAGCCATTGACCATGCCGTGCTCGCGCAGCGGCTCGCCGACGATGTCCTGCACCTTCCAGCGCGGGTTCAGGCTGGCGTAGGGGTCCTGGAAGATCATCTGCGTGCGTCGGCGCAGGGTGCGACCCTCGGGCGTCGCCAGGGTGGCGGCGATATCGGCGCCATCGAAGCTGACCACGCCCTGAGTGGGCTTGTACAGACCGACCAGCAGACGCGCCACCGTGCTCTTGCCGCAACCCGATTCACCGACGAGGGCCAGCGTCTTGCCGCGCTCGATGGTGAAGCTCACGCCGTCAACGGCATGCACGTACATCTTGGGCTTGCGCTCGACGACGCGATTCAGCCACGGCGCGGACACGTCGAAGATCTTGGCCAGATCCTTGACCTCAACCAATGGATGATTGCTCACGCCCTGTTCTCCTGGCCTTCGGCGTGCAACCAGCACGCGACGCGGGTGGCACCCGCCTGTATCAAATTGGGACGCTCCACGCGACAGCGATCGAAGACGCTGGGGCAGCGCGGGTTGTAAGCGCAGCCGGTAGGAATGTTGTTGAGTCGAGGCATCGAGCCATCGATCTGCAGCAGGCGCTCGCGGTCCTCGTCCATCGCCGGGATCGAGCCCATCAGGCCGGTCGTATACGGATGGGCGGGCTTGTGGATCACGTCCTGCACCGGGCCGATCTCGGCAATGCGGCCGGCATACATCACCGCCACCCGATCGCAGGTCTCGGCGATCACGCCCATATCGTGGGTTACCAGCATCACCGCCGCACCCTGCTCCTTGCAGAGACTCTTCAGCAGCGAAATGATCTGCGCCTGGATCGAGACGTCCAGCGCCGTGGTCGGCTCGTCGGCGACGATCAGCTTGGGCTTGGCGGCCAGTGCCAGCGCGATCACCACGCGCTGACGCATGCCGCCGGAGAACTGGTGCGGGTACTGATCGACACGCTGGGCCGCGGCCGGGATGCCGGTCTGCTCCAGCAGCTCGATGGCACGCTTGCGCGCCTCTGACTGGCTCATCGGCAGGTGCGTTGTGATGGTTTCGACGAGTTGCCGACCGACGGTATAAAGCGGATTCAGCGAGGTCAGCGGGTCCTGGAAGATCGCGCCAATCTGGCGGCCGCGGATGCGGCGCATCTCCTCGTAGCCGAGGTTGTCGATGCGCTTGCCCTCCAGGCGGATCTCGCCGCTGGCAATGCGTCCTGGGGGATCGAGCAGGCCGATGATGGCCGCGCCGGTCAATGATTTGCCGGCACCCGACTCGCCGACCACGCCCAGGATCTCGCCCGGCGCGATGTCAAACGAAATGTCGTCGAGTGCAAGCAAGGTGCCGCGGCGCGTCGGAAACTCGACGCGCAGATTGCGGACTTCAAGCAGTGGAGCAGTCATGCAGTCACTTTGGCGGTAAGAGGGTTCGGCGCTGCTTCAGCGCAGACGCGGATTCAGCGCATCGCGCAGCCAGTCGCCCAGCAGGTTCACGCTCAGCGCGATCAGCACCAGCATCGCGCCGGGCCAGATGGTGATCCACCACTCGCCGGAGAACAGGAAGTCGTTGCCGACGCGTATCAGGGTGCCCAGCGAGGGGCTGGTCGGCGGCACGCCCAGACCCAGGAAGGACAAGGTCGCCTCGGCAATGATGGCAAAGGCGACCTGGATGGTGGCCAGCACCAGCACCGGCCCCAGCACGTTCGGCAGCACATGGCGCACCATGATGCGCGAGGGCTTGACGCCGATCACGCGCGCTGCCTGCACGTATTCCTTGTTGCGCTCGACCAGGGTGGAGCCGCGCACCGTGCGCGCGTACTGCACCCAGCCGGACAGCGAGATGGCCACGATCAGCACCGCATAGGCGAGTGCATCCGGCGCGTTCGGGAACATCGCCTTGCCCAGGCCGTCGATCAGCAGCGCCACCAGCAGCGAGGGGAAGGACAGCATCACGTCGCAGACGCGCATGATGAAGGCGTCAACCTTGCCGCCGGCAAAGCCCGACAACAGGCCCAGGCTGACACCGACCACCAAGGACACAAACACCGAGGCCAGGCCAACGAACAGCGAGATGCGCGCGCCATACATCAGCGCCGACAGCAGATCCCGGCCCTGGTCGTCGGTGCCCAGCAGGTACTTGCTCTTGCCACCCTCGATCCAGGCCGGCGGCAGCCGCGCATCAATCAGCTCCAGCGAGGCCAGATCGAAAGGGTTGTGCGGCGCCACCCAGGGGGCGAACAGCGAGCAGAACACGCAGATGAAGGCAATCACCGCGGCCAGGATGGCCATCGGCGAATTGCAGAAGGAATGCCACACATCGCCATCGAAGAATCGCGCCAGGCGACCCGGCGCCTTTGGTATCACGGCCGCGCTGCCCGTTGTTGCCCCGTCGGAGGAACTGCTCATGCCTTTGGCTCCCATGTTCTCAATGCGCCCCGGCCTTGCCGTCCACGTGCAGGCGCGGATCGACGACCAGATACAACATGTCCACCAACAAATTGATGGACACAAAAATGCCCGACACCAGCAGCAGATAGGCCGCCATCACCGGAATGTCGGCGAATTGCACCGCCTGGATGAACAGCAGCCCCATGCCCGGCCACTGGAACACCGTCTCGGTGATGATGGCAAAGGCAATCAGCTGACCCAGCTGCAGACCCATGATGGTCATCACCGGCACCAGAGTGTTCTTCAGTGCATGGCCGAAGTGCACCGCGCGGATGTTCAGGCCGCGGGCGCGGGCAAACTTGATGTAGTCGGTGCGCAGCACCTCCAGCATCTCGGAGCGCACCAGACGCAGCACCAGGGCCATATTGGCCAGCGACAGGGTGATGGCCGGCAGCACCAGATGTTTCCATCCGTCGACGGTCAGATAGCCGGTGGTCCAGGAGCCGATGGCCACGACATCGCCGCGGCCGAAGCTGGGCAGAATCTTGAAGGTGACGGCAAAAATCAGTATCAACAGGATGCCGAACAGGCAGGACGGCAGCGAAACGCCCAATAGCGAAAAGGTCATCAGCGCCTGGGACAGGAAGCTGCCCCGCTTCAAGGCCGCATAGACGCCCAACGGAATACCCACGACCAGCGCGAGCACGCCGGCCGTCATAGCCAACTCCATGGTGGCCGGCAGGCGCTCGGCAATCAGGGTCGAGACCTTGCGGCCCTGGCGCAGGCTCAAGCCGAACTCGCCCTGCACCGCATTACCGATGAAGCGAGCAAACTGCACCGGGAAAGGCTCGTCCAGGCCCAGATCCTTGCGCAGCTGGATGCGTTGCTCGGGTGTGGCGTCCTGCCCCAGCAGGTTGGTCACCGGGTCGCCCACATACTGGAAGATCATGAAGGCCACAAAGGCCACGGTCAGCATGACCAGGATGGCCTGGCCCATGCGCCGGAGAATGAATGCAAGCATGTTGAGAGGATGTCAGTTGTGCGGCACGCGCTCAGCCACGATCAGTGCCCGAATTCGAGGCGAAGCAGGTGCCCGAGAGGGAGGGAATGTACATGCAGCACACCAGGAATCATCGTTGTCAGGGAACTGCAGTGGCCAGCGGCCATGTTTCGTCAGGTTTCAGCAAGCCCCGCATCATGCGCATAAAGTTGCACCCGACCACAGGGGTAAGTCCGAATCGCCAAACCCGGCCAGGCCTGCTTTGCCGGGTTAGCGGTCACTGCCCTGGCAGCGTCAGGCCGCCGGGCAGCTCGGCGCCGGCCCGGTCCAGCAACCTGATGGCACCGTAACAGGCCTCGGCTCGGCCCTTGGTGTTGTCGGCGTCTGTCATCAAGGCCAGGCCGATCAGGGCCCCAGGCGCTTCACCACCATAGACGCGACGAAAGTCAGCCACCACATCGCGCTCGAAACGTCGCCAGGTGCGCAGACTCTCGCCACCGGAAGCCACCACAATCTTGCGCATCCGGTCACTGCGGGCGCTGACCACCTCCGTACCCACCGGTGCCTTGGCGTCCCACACGTACATCAAGGTGGCATAGGGCGGCGCCTCCCCGGTGAGGGTTCGCGCCAGTTCGAACAACATGCGATTGCGCTGCGAGAGCTCGCCCTCGTTGCCGTCAAAGGCCAGCACAATGCGCGCGCTCGAGTCGTCTTGCGCAGTATCGGTGACGCTCGCGCCCTCGGGCATGCCGCCCACCCACCAATTGAACTCGATAGCGCCCAGTTCGGCGGGCAGCACATGCAGTTTGCGTCGCCACAGACTGGCGGACCGGTAGGCTTGCGCCAACACGCAGTGATGACCGGCACGTTTGGCCATCGAGTAGCGCGTGGCGGGCTTGACCGGCAGCGCCCGAGCAGACCAGGCCTCCAGGCCGGCTGGCATTGGCGGCGGTGCCTCCCGCGCGAGATGCGCACACCCACTCAATCCGACGACGCACAACAACGTCAAGCTACGGGACAACAGCGCATCAATCATCGGCAACAGCTTCGGGGTGGCGGCGATACAGAGAGCGAGGCGGCAGGAAAAAGTTTCCGGCAATCGAAAACCACAGGGTGAAATGGAAAAAGGGCCGCTGATGGCGGCCCTTCACCTGCTTGCGGTCTGGCCGCATGCGCCATGGGATCAGAAGCGGTGACGCACACCCATCATGAAGCCACTGCGCTTGGTCGCGCCGTTAGCCAGTGTCAGGTTACCGCCGATCTTGGTGTGATCAAACTCGAGATAGGCATCGGTGCGCTTGGAGAACGCATAGTCGGCGACAACGGCGAAGAAATCGCCCTTGCCGTTGCCCGCGGCCACCGTGCCATTCTGCTTGGCATGCCAGTAATGCGCACCCAGGTTCCACTGAGCATCCATCTGATAGGTTGCACCAACGCTCCACATATCGCGATGCTCAGCCAGCGCGGAGGCAGCATTGAGAGCACCGACGATGGAGGCGGCCAATGCACCGTTGGTTGGCGCGCTGAAACCCGTCTGGAACTTGTTGCGTGCCCACGACGCCGTCAGGTACAGAGGGCCGGAGGTGTAGTTGCCGCCGAAAGTGGAGGCCGTGACCTTCTTGCCAGCTCCGTCCTTCAGCTGCAGGATGGCACCGCCGACGGCGAACTCGCCTTGCGCGTAGCGCAGCAAGCCGCCCATGGACTTACCACCAGCCGCAGAACCTTCGCCGGCGCTGACCTGGATCTCGCCGCGCAGACCGCCCGACTCAACCAGATACTTCACCATATTGTCCTGACGCGCGGTCAGCGACATGCCGATCTCAGGCTTGTACGCCTCGATATAGGGCGAATAGCGGAACGAGGGGTAGGTCGAGGTGTAGATGTCGAACAGGATGTTGTACTGACGACCCAGGGTGATGCGGCCGAAGTCACTCGACTGCAGACCCACCCAGGACTGGCGCCAGAAGTCGGCTGCCGTCGCCGTGCCGGTGTCGGACATGAGGCGGTGTTCCAGGTTGGCGATGGCCTTCAGGCCGCCGCCCATGTCTTCGGTCACGTTGATGCCCAGACGGCTCTGCGACATACCGCCAGGCTGCAGGGTCTTGATCGACTTGCCATTGCTGGCGGCATTCGGGCCAGCATTGGTCGTCATACGCACGGCGGCGTCCACGATGCCATACAGCGTCACGCTGGACTGTGCCCAGGCGCCGGTCGTGCTGAGGGCCAAGAGGCTCAAGGCCAAGCTTGCTTTTTTCATCTATGTCTCCTGCTGGTAAGAATCGTTCTGGCTATTTTGTGGCCTGACACCCGTTAGCGGAACCCCGATGTTGCAACCCATCCACAAGAGCTAACCCTGTCACAAGTGCGACAAGCCGCAGCAGACCGGGCGACATCGGCAACAACGAAAAAGCCGCCCGAAGGCGGCTTGATGATGCTCAACCCGCCGAGGCGGGCTCAGGATCAGAAGGTGTGCTTGACGCCCACTTCGAAGCCGGTCGATGCCTGACCAGCCTTGACGGCCGGCGAACCGGCCACGGCGATGGTGGCCTTGCCGCTGTTGCTCACGCGCGAGAAGGTGCCGTACAGGGCCGAACGCTTCGACAGGTCATGGATGTAACCGACGGCGAATTGCTTGGCATCACCGAAGGTGGAGGCTTCTGCAGCGGAATTCACGTTGCTGCTGGTGTAGGAAGCCTTGAAGGTACCCGTGCTGCCGACCGGCACCAGGACGCCGACTTGCATCACGGTGTCCTTGCGAGCTTGCCACTTGTTCTGGGTGTAGGCACCCGTCAGCTTGGCCACGCCCAGATCGTACGAACCGCCGAAGGTCGTGCGCTTGAAATTGGAGACGGGAGCCTTGCCATTGGCAAACGCGCCGCTCACGTTCAGCGGGCCGGCTGCATAGCCCAGGCGCACACCGATGTACTTATTGCCATCAATGCCTTCACCAGCAGCGACTTCGGCCGAACCGTAGATGCCACCCAGATTGCCCGGCAGGAAATAGCCAACGATGTTGTCAGCGCGGATGGTGCTGGTCACGCCGCTGCCCATGAACTGGTGCATCTTGCTGACGTCGCCCGCACCAACGGTGCCGAACGGATCAAAGTCGGCGTAGGCCGTGAACTGGTTGGTCAGGAAGCGACCCAGTCGCACTTCACCGAACTCGCCAGCCAGGCTGACCGATGAACGGCGGTGCCAGTAACGTGTGGCATCGGAGGTGCCGGCATCGGCGTTGATGGCCGACTCGAGCCAGAAGCTGGCCTTCAGGCCACCGCCCAGGTCTTCCACGCCACGCACGCCCCAACGGCTGCTGTAGTTACCGCCGGTGCCCATGGTCTTCAGCGTCGCGCCGCTGGACTTACCGTAGCGGAGGTTCAGGTCCAGGCCGCCGAACAGGGTGACGGACGACTGGGCCGAGGCGGCGCTGGCGAAGGAGGCAAGCACGGCCAGAGCTAGCAGAGACTTTTTCATTGCGTTATTTCCTTAGAGTGAAACCAGAGGTCCCGATCCGGGGTAGCCGCGAGTTACAGCAATTGCGACTGATCAGGCCAACCTCCACAGCGGAAGCTGGGCGTATTGCACCAGACGCGCCGCTTTGATGCCAGCCCCGTGGCCCGATATCCCGCCTTGCCGTTGCGATCACACAACGAGCAGGCGGATGACGCTTTGATGACGCCCGCCTAAAGCCAGCGACCTGATTGACAATAGTTAGCATCTGCCATCGCTATCATGACCCCAGCACAACGCAACAGAGCGACGCTTAGCCCCACCGACCGGCTCATCAGCGGCCTCGACCGGACCCTTCGCGGCTTGGCGGGCGCATATCGCCCAGTCCGCCCGATACCCCGGGCGGAATTGTCGTCTGTCAACCTGGATCCTGCACAAAAGGCGCTTTCCGGAGCGCTCATGCGGGTCAATCATGTGGGCGAGATCTGCGCGCAGGCGCTGTACCAGGCACAGTCACTGGTCACCCGTGACGCCCGGTTGCGCGAGCATTTCCAGCATGCTGCACGCGACGAGGCCGACCACCTGGCCTGGACCCGTCAGCGCCTGGACGAGTTGGATGACCGCGTCAGCCTGCTCTCCCCGGTCTGGTATGCCGGGGCCTTCAGCATCGGCCTCGTCGCCGGCCTGGCCGGCGGCCAGCGCAGCCTTGGTTTTGTCGTCGAGACCGAAAGGCAGGTGGAAGCCCACCTGGCCGGTCACCTGGATCGCCTGCCAGCCGCGGACCTTGATTCACGGGCCATCGTCGCCCAGATGCAGGCCGATGAGGCTCAGCATGCGCAGGAGGCTCAGGACGCGGGCGCGACCGAGTTGCCGACAGCCGTGAAGCGGCTGATGAAGCTGGCCGCCGGCGTGATGACACGTACCGCGCACTACCTCTGAACACCCAGCCAGTTGGGGACAGCCCAAGCGCTTGCATGCGCTTGGGCCTTCGCCAGCCACAGGCCAGCGCCGCTGACCTGTGCGCGGGCTCAGAGCTTGAGGCCATGCTGCGCACGGGTCTCAAGATCTGTCCCGCAAGATCTTCAGATCAATTCCACCGAGGTGGTGATCTCCGCCGTCTTGCCCAGCATGATGCTGGCCGAGCAGTATTTGTCGTGTGACAGCTGCACCGCCCGCTCCACGACCTCCTGGCTCAGTCCCTTCCCGGTGACGGTGAAGTGCATGTGGATCTTGGTGAAGACCTTGGGGTCGGTGCTTGCTCGCTCGGTCGTCAGCTTCACCTGGCAGCCCTGCACATCATGGCGACCACGCTTCAATATCAGCACAACGTCATAGGCCGTGCAGCCGCCCGTGCCGGCCAGCACCGTTTCCATCGGCCTGGGGGCCAAGTCTCGCCCACCACCGTCGGGGGCCCCATCCATGGTCAGCAGATGACCGCTGCCAGTTTCGGCCACGAACGCCATGCCGGCGCTGGACACCCAGTTGATCGTGCATTCCATCACGTATTCCTCCATGAAATTCCAAACCCCAAAAGAGTGCGCACCAGATTGTGCAGCCCTGCACCAAGCCCTGGAGCGGGCTCTCTAGCAATCTTCGCATCAAACTTGTTGCAGTGCAGCAATAGGGCCGCTAAACTGACAGCAAGCCGGGCAGAAGACGCCTCGCACCGATTGTCTCCTCCACCGCCTCTAGGGTGGATTCAACCCAGAGCCTCACGGCTCTGGGTTTTTTTACGTCTGAACGGGCCGCAGTAGCCTGCGCTTATCATGCTGCGCTGCAATAGAAACGCTCAGGAGACCGTACATGCTTGGCTCGCCCCGTGCCCGTCGCAAGCCCCAGCCCCCCACACAGCCGGCACTGACGCCGGCCGACGACGGCTATCTGCAACGCATTCTGAACGCCAAGGTCTATGACGTGGCGATTGAAAGTGCGCTGGAGCCTGCCAGGAACCTGTCGCGGCGAATTGCCAACCATGTGCTGCTCAAGCGCGAAGACACCCAGCCGGTGTTCAGCTTCAAGCTGCGTGGCGCCTACAACAAGATGGTGCATCTGAGCCGCGAGCAGCTCGACAAGGGCGTGATCTGCGCCTCGGCCGGCAACCATGCGCAGGGCGTCGCCCTGTCGGCCAAGAAGCTGGGCTGCCGCGCGGTCATTGTGATGCCGGTGACAACGCCGCAGGTGAAGATCAATGCCGTCAAGGCTCTGGGTGGCGAGGTCGTGCTGGTCGGCGACAGCTATTCGGACGCCTATCTGCATGCGCTGGTGATTGAAAAGGCCGAGGGCCTGTGCTTCGTCCACCCGTTTGACGACCCCGACGTGATCGCCGGCCAGGGCACCGTGGCGATGGAGATACTGCGCCAGCACCAGGGCCCCATCGACGCGGTGTTCGTGGCCATCGGCGGCGGCGGCCTGATCTCCGGCGTGGCCGCCTACATCAAGGCGGTGCGGCCAGAGATCAAGGTCATCGGGGTGCAGACGGTCGACTCGGACGCGATGCTGCGCTCGGTCAAGGCCGGCAAGCGGGTGCAGCTCAACGACGTCGGTCTGTTCGCCGATGGCACGGCGGTCAAGCTGGTCGGCGAGGAAACCTTCCGCATCGCAAGGGCCCTGGTGGACGAGTACGTAGTGGTTGACACCGATGCCGTCTGCGCCGCGATCAAGGATGTGTTCGAGGACACGCGGAGCATCCTGGAGCCCTCGGGCGCAATGGGCGTCGCCGCCATCAAGCAGTACGTGGCCGCCCACAAGCTCAAGGGCAAGACCTTCGTCGCCGTGACCTGCGGCGCGAACATGAACTTCGACCGTCTGCGCTTTGTCGCCGAGCGGGCCGAAGTCGGCGAACAGCGCGAGGCCTTGTTTGCCTTCACCATCCCCGAGGAGCGCGGCAGCTTCAGGCGCTTCTGTGAATTGATCGGCCCGCGCAGCGTGACCGAGTTCAACTACCGCATCTCCGATGCCAAGGAGGCCCACGTCTTCGTCGGTCTGTCCACCCATGACCGAGGAGAGTCGGCCAAGATCGCGCGCAACTTCATCAAGCAAGGCTTCGGTGCGCTGGACCTGACCGACAACGAAATGGCCAAGGAGCATGTGCGCCATATGGTCGGCGGTCGATCCGAACTGGCCCGCGACGAGCGCCTGTACCGCTTTGTCTTCCCCGAGCGGCCCGGCGCACTGATGCGTTTCTTGTCCAGCATGCATCCGGACTGGAACATCAGTCTATTCCACTACCGCAACCAGGGCGCCGACTATGGCCGTATCCTGGTCGGCATCCAGGTCGCCAAGGGTGACAAGAAGGCCTTCAAGGACTTCCTGGCGACCTTGAACTACCCCTGCATCGACGAGACCGATAACCCGGCCTATCGACTGTTCCTGAGGTAATGACTTGGGGACAGACCTTGCCGAACTCGGCGAGCTCTGTCCTCAACCGACCGAAGCCTTGGGGACAGACCTTGCCGAACTCGGCGAGCTCTGTCCTCAACTGACTGGAGAACAGGGGATTAACCGATGCCCGGCGTGGGCGGCAAGGCCGCACAATCAAAGGCCGCCCGACCTACGCCAGCCCATGCCCGCCAACGCCACCCCAATCTCGCCGACCGCCAACCCCACCTTGGACCGGGCGTTGCGTGTGACCTTGGAGTACCGTGCCGACACCGTGGGCAGCATGGGCGAGCTGGAAGCTTTGGCGATACGATTGGGCTTGGTGCAGGACACCCTCAAACCGCGCTTTCGAGACCCGCACATCGTCATCTTTGCGGCCGATCATGGCTTGGCCGTTGACGGTATCGGCGCGATGCAGGGCGCCAGCAGCAGCCTGCGCGTGCAGCAACTGCTCAACGGGCAGCTGCCGGTATCGGTGTTCGCCCGCATGCAGGGCCTGCAGCTGACCGTCGTCGATGCCGGCCTGGCCGATCCGATGGAGCGTCACCCGAAGCTGTTGGCGCGCAAGATTGCCCACGGCACGCGCAATGCCCGCGTCGGCGCAGCGATGTCGATGGAACAGGCCAATGCCGCCATCCGTGCCGGCATGGAGATCGCCGACACCCTGCACGGCAACCTGGTGGCCTGCGCCGGCATGGGCGTGGGTTCTCACGAGAGCGCGGCCCTGGTGTTGTCAAGGCTCGGTGACTGCCCGGTGCGTGATCTGGTCGTTTCAGGGCCGGATATGCGCCAGGACGACCTCGCCCATCTGCTCGTCATCCTGCAGGGCGCGCAAGGCCGGCATCGCGACGTCACCGACCCGATCGAGGTGCTGGCCGCCTTCGGTGGCTTCGAGATTGCCATGATGGTCGGCGTGATGCTGGTGGCCGCCAGCAAGCGTCAGCTGATCGTCATCGATGGCATGGCCGCCTGCGCGGCGCTGAAGGTGGCGGCGGCGATCGCCTCGCCGGTGACCGACTATGCGGTGTTCTGCCGCAGCCACTCGCACCGCGGCCTGGACGAAGCGATGGCCCTTTTCCAAGCCTCGGCCCTGTTGGAGCTGGGCATGCAGAGCGCCGATGGCACCGGTGCCACCCTGGCCTGGCCACTGATACGCAGCGCCGCCGCGCTGCTGGCCGACGTCACTGACGCCGACGACCCCACCCCCTCAAAGCCCGCCGACTGGAACGACGCAGCTCAGCGCTGAGGCTCCCCGCCCGGCCGCATCGGCAATTGCGGCATGGCCGGCGCTTCTGCGTTGCCGTTCGCTTGGGGCACCGGGTTCATCCCCGGCGTGATCGGGATCGCCGCGATGCCACCCACGCGGTACGGCAGATTGCCGGGCATGCCCATGGGGCCACCTGAAATCGGACCGCCTTCCGGCGCCGCACCGGGCCTGGGGTTGGCCACCGGGCTGTTGCCCGCCCCCGGCGGAGGACTTGAGCCTATGGGAGCATTGACGGCCACGGTCGGCGGCGGCAGTCGCAAGACCATGCGGGCCGATTCGGCAGTGCCTTTGGCTCCGAGGCCGACACTGTTGGCGTTGAGGCTCAGCAGCAGCACCTCGCCGTCCACCGCCGCGCCCACGCGAACCGGCTTGGCGGGATTGCCATCGACGGCGATCAGCGCCACGCCCTCGCCCGAGCCACTGTCCCTCTTCGGCGCCACCAGGCCCAGCAGGCGAAAACGACTTTCGGCCGCAGGCTCGGCATTTGCTGCGGCGCCGGCCGCGCTATTGCCCAGCAGCCGCGACAGATCCACCCGGGCCGGCCCCCCTTCCGCGGCGGCCAGCACCTGCGACGGCGCCGGCAGCGGGCTTACCGCCAGCTGCAACGCCCAGAACACCAGGCTGCCCGCGAGCAGGGCCCAAACAGCAAATGCGGTGAAGCGTGCGTACATGGCGCGATTATGATTCAAGCCATGCGCACAAACGCGGCGAAGAACGCGGCGAAATACGGCAGCAATCAAAGGCGTGTACAAGGATCGACTTGGTGCTTGCACCGCCTCAAGACCAGGAACCCGACATGGACCGCCCCACTCTCTTGAATCGTCATGCCCGGCACCGCGGCTTCACCCTGATCGAACTGCTGGTGGTGCTGGTGATCATCGGCGTGCTGGCCGCCCTGGTGGTGCCCAATGTGCTGGACCGCGCCGACGACGCCCGTGTCACCGCCGCCCGCACCGATGTCAACAACCTGACGCAGGCGATGAAGCTCTACAAGCTGGACAACCAGCGCTACCCCAGCGCCGAACAGGGCCTGGAGTCGCTGGTGCGCAAGCCGACGGCGGGCGTGATCCCGCCGAACTGGAAGCCCTATCTGGAGAAGCTGCCCAATGACCCCTGGGGCCGGCCTTACCAGTTCGTCAGTCCGGGCGTGAAAGGCGAAATCGATGTCTACAGCTTCGGGGCCGATGGTCAGCCCGGCGGTGAAGGCAACAACGCCGACATTGGCTCCTGGCAATAAGCTTGGCCATCCATTGACACGCCCCCAGTCCAGCGGCGGCTTCACGCTGATCGAGTTGCTGGTAGTGGTGGCACTGATCGCCATTGCCACCGCCGTGGCCAGCCTGGCCCTGCCCAATCAGGCTGCGACGCAGCTGGAGCGCGAATCCGCCCGGCTGGTGGCCCTGTTCGAGGGCGCCCGCGCCGAGGCTCGGGCCTCCGGTCTGGCCGTGCGCTGGGCGCCGCTGTCAATGCCGGGCGGTACCTCGGCCGACGCGCAGTTCCGCTTCGAGGGCCTGCCCGAGCGCCTGGCCATGCCGACGCGTTGGTTGGGCAACATTGCCCCGGCGGTCGAGATCGTCGGTGCGCGCACCGTGCTGCTGGGCCCCGAGCCGATGATAGGTGCGCAACGCATCGTGCTGCGCCTGGCCGATCAAGCCCTGACCCTGACGACCGATGGCCTGGGGCCCTTTGTCATCAACCGCCAGCCGGCTCAGCCATGAGGTCTCGAGCCCGCGGCTTCACGCTGATTGAGGTGCTGGTGGCGCTGACCATCGTCGCCATCACCCTGGGCGCAGGCATCAAGGCCGCCGGTGCGCTGACCGGCAATGCCGAGCGCCTGGCCGCAGTCAGCCTGGCGCAATGGTGCGCCGACAACCAGCTGACCGAAGTGAAGCTGCAGCGCTCGGGCCAGTTGCCCGGCGTCGGCGACACCGATTTCACCTGCGAGCAGCTCGGCCGCAGCTTCAAGGCCCGGCTGGTGATACGGCCGACGCCCAACCCGAACTTTCGCCGCGCCGACGCCATCGTGTTCGACCCGGACAACGAAGCTGCCGAGCGCGCCCTGGTCACCCTGTCGACCGTGCTGGCCCGCTACTGATGGGGAAGACCCGGCACTTTGCGCGCGGCTTCACCCTGGTCGAGGTGCTGGTGGCACTGCTGATCATGGCGCTGATGGCCATGATGTCCTGGCGCGGCCTGGACGCCATCATCCGCACTCGCGATATCAGTCAGGCCCATCTGGAGCGCACGATGCGCCTGCAGACGGTGATGGCGCAGTGGGAGCAGGACTTGCTGGCGGTGCAGGACGGCGGCACGGTGCCGGCCCTGCACTTCGACGGCGCCAGCCTGCAGCTGACCCGTCTGCGTGCCGAGGGCATGCAGGTGGTGGTCTGGTCACGCATGGGCAACGCCTGGACCCGCTGGGAGTCCCCCATCACCACCCGCGCTGACGAGTTGCAGGAGAGCTATCTGCGCAGCCTGCAGCTGCAGGCCAATGCGCCGGGCATGGTGCGGGCGCTGGAGGGCGTGAGCGGATGGCAGCTCTACTTTTACCGCGGCAACAGCTGGAGCAACGCGCTGTCCAGCAGCGGAGCCGCTACCTCAGCGCCCACGCCGCCCAGCGTGGGTGCCAGCGGGCCGCCGCCGGGCAACGCGCCCACCTCCGCGCTTCCGGCCGCCGTCAAGATGGCCCTGCAGTTTGACGAGGCCAGCGGCTGGAGCGGCACGCTGAACCGCGCCGTCGCCCTGGGGCCGCAGCCATGACCGGACGTCGCGCAGAGCGCGGCGCCGCGCTGCTGACCGCGATGATCATCGTCACCCTGGTCAGCACCCTGGCCGCGGCCATGGTCTGGCAGCAGTACCGAGCGGTGCAGGTCGAGGGCGCCGAGCGCGCCCGTACGCAGGCGGCGCTGATACTGCAGGGCGCGCTGGACTGGGCGCGCCTGATCCTGCGCGAAGACGCACGTGCCAACCAGAACCAGCCGGTGGATCATCTCGGCGAGGTCTGGGCCGTGCCTCTTGCCGAGGCCCGCCTGTCCACCTTCCTGGCCGCCGACCGCAGCAACAACAGCGAGGATGGGCCCGAGGCCTTTCTGTCCGGATCCATCGATGACGCGCAGTCGCGCTACAACCTGCGCAATCTGGTCGGCGGTCCCAGCGTGCCGCCGGCCGAATTGCGCGCGCTGCAGCGCATCTGTGACGCGGTCGGCGTGCCGGTGGACGTGGCCACCAAGCTGGCCGATTCGCTGCGCCAGGCGCTCGGGCCGCCGGCGGCCGGGCCGCAGACACAAAGCACGCCACTGGCGCCGCCCAGCCTGGACCAGCTCGGCTGGCTGGGCCTCAGCGCCGACCATCTCGACCGCCTGCGCCCGCGCGTTATCCTGCTGCCGGTGGCCACGCCACTGAATCTGAACACCGCCAGCCGTGAGCTGCTGGCCACCGTGTTCGATGGCATGGACCTGGCCACCGCCCAGCGACTGGTGCAGGCCCGCCAGGTCAAGCCCTTTCAAAGTGTGCAGGACGTGAACGGGATCGTGCCCGCCTCGGCCGTGATCGACGGCACCCGCGCCAGCGTCAGCTCCAACTTCTTCGAGATCCGCGGCCGGCTGCGCCTGGAGGACCGCCTGCTGGAAGAACACTCGGTCGTGCAGCGACGCGGCCTCGACATGGTGGCAATCTACCGGCAGCGGCAGAACCTGCTGGCGCAAGCACCGTGAGGGGCACAAAGACACCACGCAAGTCATCTGATCAGTTGGGGACAGAGCTTGCCGAGTACAGCAAGGTCTGTGCCGCAAGTTATTAGAAAGCGCCTCTAAGTCCTTGATTTTCTGAGACTCCTCAGCACTCGCCTTCTAGAATAAGATGCCACTCCCTCTATGAGCACCCTGGTCCTGCTGCTACCCCCGCGTGCGCGTCTTCGCGCCCAGGGCGCCGACGCGCCTGCCGCAGTGCCGGCGGCGACCGAGTACAGCTATCTGCTGACACCCGATGGGGTGGCGGTGATCGACCAGGGGCGGGCCACGGCCAATCGCCTGCCGCGGGCCGAAACGGTGATTGCCGTGCCGGCCGAGTCCGACCTCAGCTGGCACCAGGCGGCCCTGCCCAAGATCGGGCGCGCCCGCATGCGCGCGGCGTTGGCCGGCATGCTCGAGGAGGTGCTGCTGGAGGACCCTGATCAATTGCACTTCGCGCTCGAAACCGACGCCGCGGGCGGCGACAGGTCCTGGGTGGTGGTGACGAGCAAGCCCTGGCTGGCCGACCATCTGGCGGCGCTGGAGACCGCCCATGTCTTTGTCGATCGTGTCGCGCCCATGGCCTGGCCCGAATCGCCGCCGGTCGGGCATTTCTACGAGATCGAAGCGGCCGAGGACGGGCTCAACCCGCGCCTGGGCCTGCGCTGGAGCCACCCGCAGGGCGTGGCCCATATGGGCCTGGACGGCACGCTGGTGCGCAAACTGTTCCCTGAAGCCGCGGTGCAGGCCGCACGCTGGACGGCCACCCCTGGCGCGGCCGATGCAGCCGAACGCTGGCTGGGCACCAAGGTCGCGGTGCTGACGCCGACGCTGCGCAGCCTTGGCGCGCTGGACAGCCCCTGGAATCTGCGCCAGTTCGACCTGGCTCCGCGTGCCCGCGGCGTACGCGCCTTCCGCCAGGCCTACCGCGCCTATATGCGCCGCGCCTGGCGACCGGTGCGCCTGGGCCTGCTCGGCTTGGCCGCGGTGCACCTGATCGGCCTGAACTTCTGGGCCCTGCATCAGCGCAAGGGCATCGAGAGCCGCAAGGCCGCAGCGGAGCAGGTGCTGCGCAGCACCCACCCACAGGTACGCGCCGTACTCGACGCCCGCGTGCAGATGGAGCGCGAGACCGACCTGCTGCGCATCGCCGCCGGTCGCCCGGGCGAGGACGACCTGGAGTCGCTGCTCGGCGCGGCGGCCACCGCCTGGCCGGTAGACATGGGCCCGCTGGAGAGCCTGCGCTTCGAGCCGGGCCGCCTGACGCTGTCGGCCGGAGGCTGGCGCAATGACCAGGTGGATGCCTTCCGCAGTGCGCTGCGCAGCGAGGGCTGGCAGCTGGAGGTCAGCGAGAACCGGATGACCGTCAGCCGCGTGCGGCGCGAGGGCGCCGCCACGCCCGGGGGCAGATCATGACAGCCAAGCGCAGCAGTTTCTTCACCACGGCCCTGCCGCCGCGCTGGCAACAGCAATGGCAGCAGCTGATTGCGCCGGCACGCCAGCAATGGCAGGCGCTGGCCGAACGCGAGCGCCTGGGCCTGAGCATCGCCGCCGCCGTGCTGGGGCTGCTGCTGGTCTGGCAGATCGGCGTGGCCTCGCCGCTGCGCACCCTGCGCGAGGCGCCGCCGCAGATCGACAGGCTGGACGCGCAGCTGCAGGACATGCAGCGCCTGGCCAACGAGGCGCGTGAGTTGCGCGCGGTGGCGCCGGTCAGCGGCGCCCAGGCGGCGCTGGCCCTGCAGGCCGCCACCGAGCATCTGGGCGAGGCCGCGAAACTGACGGTGCAGGGCGACCGCGCCACACTGACGCTGACCAACGCCAGCAGCGAGCAGTTGCGCAGCTGGCTGGGCGAGGCCCGCAGCGCGGCCCGGGCCCGCCCGGTGCAGGCCCAGTTGCAGCGTGGGCCCAAGGGCTATTCGGGCACCGTGGTGCTGAGCCTGGGAGGTTTGCAGTCATGAAACCGAGAACCCCGATCAAGGCGAAGAAGCGCTGGCTACCGCGCTGGAACATGCCCTGGCCGTTTCGCCGCGACCCCCACGCGCTGTCCGGCCCGCCGAGCACGATGTGGGCCGATTCGCGCCAGATGGAATGGGGGCTGGTGGGCAAGCACAATGCGCCGCTGCGCTGGAGCGTGGCCGGCCTGCTGCTGGGTATCCTGATCTGCGTCATCGCCTTCGCGCCGGCCTCCTGGCTGGCACGCACCGTGGACGAGGCCACCGAGGGCCGCCTCTTGCTGGCGGACACCCGCGGCAGCATCTGGTCGGGCAGCGCCCTCTTGGTGCTGACCGGTGGCCGTGGCAGCCGTGACAGCAGCGCGCTGCCCGGTCGCATCGAATGGAATATGGGTTTCTCGGGCACCGCGCTGGCGCTGCGTCTGCGCCAGGCCTGCTGCCTCAACGGCGAGGTCTTGCTGCTGCTCAAGCCCGGCCTGGGCACGGCCAGCGTCAGCCTGCCGGCAGGCACCCAGAGCTGGGTGGCACGCTGGCCGGCCTCGTGGCTCAGCGGCCTGGGCACACCCTGGAATACCTTGCAGCTGGCTGGTTCGGTACGCCTGTCGGCCAAGAATCTGAAGATCGACTGGGCGCAGGGCCGCTGGCGCCAGAGCGGCCAATTGGACCTGGATTTTCTGAACCTGTCCTCGCGCGTGTCCACCGTCGACCCGCTGGGCAGCTACCGCTTCTCGGTCATCGGCGACGGCGCCGGGGCCGGCGTGTCGCGCATGGTGCTGAGCACGCAGGAGGGCGCCCTGCTGCTCAGCGGCGAGGGCACTTTCGCTGCTGGCAAGGCCCGCTTCCTGGGTGAGGCCAATGCCGCACCCAATCGCGAGGCCGCGCTCAACAACCTGCTGAACATCATCGGACGGCGCCAAGGCGCGCGCTCCGTAATCTCGATTGGATGAGCATGAAAGACTGCCCGACCTCCACAGCTCGAGGCTTGCTGGCCCGGGCCTGGCCTGTGGCTGTGGCGGCCTCGCTGCTGTGCCACAGCACAGCCCTGCTGGCCCAGCCCGCAAGCGCCGACGGCCGCAAGAGCAGCAACACGGCGCGTCCGCACAGCCCGGCGCTGAAGTCGAACACGCCGATGACGCTGAACTTCGTCAACACCGACATCGAGGCCGTGACGCGGGCGATGGGCGTGATGCTGGATCGGCAGTTCATCGTGGACCCGCGCGTCAAGGGCACCATCACGCTGTACAGCGAGCAGCCGCTGACGGTGCGCGAAGCCTATCTGAACTACCTGGCCGCGCTGCGCGGTCTGGGCTTTACCGTGGTGGACAACGCCGGCCTGTTGAAAGTTGTGCCCGAGGCGGACGCCAAGCTGCAGGCGGGCTCGGTCGTGATCGGTGGCAGCAGCACCCAGCGCGGTGACCAGATCATCACGCAGATCTTCAAGCTCAACTACGAGAACGCCAACAACTTGGTGGCCGTGCTGCGGCCCCTGATCAGCCCCAACAACACCATCAATGCCAACCCGGGCAACAACAGCCTGGTGATCACCGACTACGCCGAGAACCTGCAACGCCTGGCGCGCATCGTCGCGGCGATGGACAACCCCGGCGCCACCGATATGGAGGTGGTGCCGCTCAAACACGCCATCGCCTCCGACCTGGCGGCGCTGGTGCTGAAGCTGTCCGACGGCGGCGCCGCGGCGGCCGTGCCAGGCGCCATCGGCACCTCGGTCAGCGTGCTCGCCGACTCGCGCAGCAACTCGCTGATACTGCGCGCGCCCAACCCGGCTCGACTGGCCGCCACCCGCGCCATCATCGAGAAGCTGGACCGGCCCATGGGCGATGACGCAGCCGGCAACATCCGCGTCGTCTATCTGAAGAACGCCGATGCCGTGAAGCTGGCCACCGTGCTGCGCGCCGCCTACAGCGCCGGCGGCAGCGGCGCCTCGGGGGGCAGCAGCGGAGGCAGCCTTGGCGCCGCCGGTGGCGTGCTGCCCGGGGTGCTGACCGGTGCGGCCAACAGTGGCCTCGGGGGCGCCGGTGCCAGCGCGGCGACCACGCCCGTGAGCGCCTCGCAGGGGCCTTCGACCGGCGGTTTTGTGCAGGCCGACCCGTCCACCAATTCGCTGATCATCACCGCACCCGAGCCCATGTACCGCCAGCTTCGCGCCGTCATCGACCAGCTCGATGCGCGCCGGGCGCAGGTCTATGTCGAGTCGATGATCGTCAAGGTCAATGCCGACAAGGCCGCGACCTTCGGCGTACAGTGGCAAAACCTGTTCGGCGACAAGGGCGACAGCTCAATCCTCGGCGCCGGCACCAATTTCGGCGGCGGCAACGCCAATATCCTGAACCAGACGGTGGCCGTGGCCCAGGGCCGCACCGGCGTGGCCGCGGCCTTGGGCGGCGCCGCGCCGGGCGGCCTGAACATCGGCGTGCTGAAGAAGGTCGGCGGCTTCTACACACTCGGCGCGGTCGCCAACTTCCTGGAGTCCCAAACCGGCGCCAACATCCTGTCCACGCCGAATCTGGTGGCACTCGACAACGAGGAGGCGAAGATCGTGATCGGCCAGAACGTGCCCTTCATCACCGGCTCCTTCACCAACACCGGCGGCACCACCGGCGCGACCAACCCCTTCCAGACCATCGAGCGCAAGGATGTCGGACTGACGCTGCGCATCAAGAGCCAGATCGGCGAGGGTGGCACGGTGCGCATGACGGTCTATCAGGAGAACTCTTCGGTGGTGCCCGGCGCCACCAACAGCGCCGGACCGACCACGGACAAGAGCTCGATCGAGACCACGGTGGTCGTCGATGACGGCGCCATCCTGGTGCTGGGCGGCCTGCTGAAGGACGAATACACCGATGGCGAGGACCGGGTGCCGGGCCTCTCCAGCATCCCGCTGGTCGGCAATCTGTTCCGCAGCGAGAACCGCAAGCGGGTGAAGAGCAACCTGATGGTGTTCCTGCGTCCGGTGGTGATGCGCACGCAGCAATCGGCCGATGAGCTGACGCTGAGCCGTTACGAGTCGATTCGCGCACTGCAGCAAACCAGCCAGCCCCAGCCCAGCCGCCTGCTGCCGATCAACGAGGCGCCGGTACTGCCCCAGGCGCCGGGCATGGCCCCGGCCCAGGCGCCGGCTTCCGTCCCGCCCAAGCGCGAGCCCTGACCGGCCATGGCCATACGCCACCCCCTGCCCTATGCGTTCGCGCGGGCCAACACCCTGCTGCTGGAAGATGACGGCAGCGAGCTGGTGCTGTGGGCCAGCTCCGAGGTGACCCTGGCCGCGCTGTCCGAGGTGCAGCGCCAGTTCATCATCGACCGCTTCGAGCACCAGGACGCGGCCGCGCTGACCGAGCGCCTGGCCCAGGCCTATGCCGGCTCCGAGTCCAGCGCCGCGGCGGTGGTCGGCGAGGTCGAGAGCGCCGTCGATCTGGGCCGCATGATGCAGGAGCTGCCGGCGGTGGAAGACCTGCTGGAAGCGGCCAATGACGCGCCCATCATCCGCATGCTCAATGCGCTGCTGACGCAGGCCGCCAAGGATGGCGCCAGCGACATCCACATCGAGCCCTACGAGCGCTCCAGTTCGGTGCGCTTTCGTGTGGACGGCACGTTGCGCGAGGTGGTGCAGCCGAACAAGGCCCTGCATGCGGCGCTGATCTCGCGGCTGAAGATCATGGCCGAGCTGGACATCGCCGAGAAGCGCCTGCCGCAGGACGGCCGCATCTCGCTGCGTATCGGCGGGCGCGCCATCGATGTGCGCGTCTCCACCCTGCCCTCTTCGCATGGCGAACGCGCCGTGCTGCGCCTGCTGGACAAGAGCGAATCGAAGTTCACGCTCGAAGGCCTGGGCATGAGCGGCGATGTGCTGACGAATTTCGACCGCCTGGTGCAGCAGCCGCACGGCATTGTGCTCGTCACCGGCCCCACCGGCTCGGGCAAGACGACCACGCTCTATGCCTCGCTGGAGCGGATCGACGCCAGCACGACCAATGTGCTGACGGTCGAAGACCCGGTCGAGTACGAGCTGCACGGCATCGGCCAGACCCAGGTCAATCCGAAGATCGATCTGAGCTTTGCCAAGGCGTTGCGCGCCATCCTGCGCCAGGACCCGGACGTGATCATGATCGGCGAGATCCGCGACTCCGAGACCGCGCAGATCGCCATCCAGGCCTCGCTGACCGGCCACCTGGTGCTGGCCACCCTGCACACCAACGACGCACCCAGCGCGGTGGCACGGCTGATCGACATGGGGGTCGAGCCCTTTCTGCTCAGCTCCAGCCTGTTGGGTGTGCTCGCGCAGCGCCTGGTGCGCAAGCTCTGCCCGCACTGCAAGCGCGTCGATGAGCAGGGCCTGTACCGGCCGGTGGGCTGCCCCGAGTGCAGCCAGACCGGCTACAAGGGCCGCACCGGCGTCTATGAACTGATGGTGATGGACGACGGCATGCGCGCGCTGATCCACAACCGCGCGTCCGAGCAGGCGCTGATTGAAGCCGCCGAGGCGGGCGGATTGCGCTCGATGCGTGAGGACGGCGAGCGCCTGGTCCGGCAGGGCATCACCTCGCCGGAAGAAGTCTTGCGCGTCACACGAGAATGATGTCAGCCCCCACGCTCACTTTGTTCGCTGCCAGGCCGCTTGCATGCGGCCTGGCCTTCGCCAGCCGCAGGCAAGCGCGCAGGCGCTTGCCTGGTGCGGGCTCAGCCCCCCGAGGGGGCGTTCGCGCCCTTCGGAACGGCCGTGCGGGCGCTCAGCCGCGCCCTCACTGAAGCATGCCTGCCTACAAATACGAAGCGCTGAACAACGCCGGCCGCACGACCAGCGGCCTGGTCGAGGCCGACAACCCACGCGCGGCCCGCGCCCAGTTGCGCGCGCAGGGGATGGTGCCGCTGTCGGTGGCGGCGGTGCAGCAGGCCAGCATGGCGGCGCGCTCCTCCATGTTCGCGCGCCGCACCTTCAACTCCACGCTGCTGGCCGTCTGGACGCGCCAATTGGCCGGCCTGGTGGCCGCCGGCCTGCCGATCGAGCGTGCTCTGACGGCCCTGGCCGACGAGAGCGAGGATGCCAAGCAGCGTGAACTGGTCGCCCAGCTGAAGAGCGAGGTCAACGGCGGCGCCAGCTTTGCCGCCGCCCTGGGCACCGCGCCGCGCGAGTTCGACGACGTCTATCGCGCCGTGGTCGCTGCCGGCGAGCAGAGCGGTGCCCTGGGCGTGGTGCTGGAGCGCCTGGCCGATGATCTGGAAGAGCGCCAGAACCTGCGCGCCAAGCTGATCGGGGCGATGGCCTACCCAGCCATCGTGTCGCTGATCGCGGTCATCATCGTCGTCTTCCTGGTCACCTATGTCGTGCCACAGGTGGCCACCGTCTTTACCAGCAGCAAGCGCGCCCTGCCGACCTTGACCATCGCGATGCTCGGCCTGAGTGCCTTTGTGCGGCAATGGGGCTGGCTGGTGGTGGCCCTGCTGATTGCCGGCACGGGCCTGCTGACCTGGATGCTGCGCAATGACGCCTTCCGCGAGCGCTTCGACGCCGCCACCCTGACCCTGCCCCTGGTCGGCAAGCTGGCCCGCGGCTACAACGCCTCGCGCTTCGCCGGCACCTTGGCGATGTTGGCCGGCGCCGGCGTGCCCATCCTCAAGTCACTGCAGGCCGCGGCCGAGACGCTGTCGAATCGCGCGATGCGCGCCGACGCGCTGGAGGCACTGTCACAGGTGCGCGAAGGCGCACCGCTGGGCTCGGCCCTGGCCGGCAAGAAGCGCTTCCCCGGCATCCTGGCCATGTTCGCCCGCCTGGGCGAACAGACCGGCAAGCTACCGCAGATGCTCGAACGCGCCGCCAAGCAGCTCAGCACCGAGGTGCAGCGCAGGGCCATGGCCGCGGCGACCCTGCTGGAGCCCATCCTGATCGTCGCGATGGGCGGGGTGGTGCTGCTGATCGTGCTGGCGGTGTTGCTGCCGATCATTCAGTTGAACACTTGGGTGAAGTAGGGGCGCGTCAAAAGGACTTGTCTTAGGCGTTGCCTCTGGCGGTGCCTGCATGGCATCCCAGGTGAACTGCACGGCTATCATCCCCCATGCCCGCCACCCTAGCCGGCCAGCTGGTCGTCGCCATCTCCTCCCGCGCCCTGTTCGACTTCGAGGAAGAGAACCAACTCTTCGAGGCCGAGGATGACCGCGCCTACATGCAGCTGCAGCTGGCGCGGCTGGACCAGCCGGCCAAGCCTGGGGTGGCGTTTTCGCTGGTCAACAAGCTACTGGCCTTCAACGAGCCAGGCCAGGCGCAACGGGTCGAGGTGGTGGTGCTGTCGCGCAATGACCCGGTCTCGGGCATGCGCGTGTTCCGGTCGGCACGTCACTACGGGCTGGCGGTGCAGCGCGGGGTGTTCACGCGCGGCGCGCCGCCCTGGCGCTATCTGACGCCGCTGAAGGCGAATCTGTTCCTGTCGGTCAATGAGACCGATGTGCGCCAGGCCCTGGTGGCCGGGGTGCCGGCAGCGCGCGTGTATCCGCATTCGGCTCATGCCTCGGACGCGCATCCGTTCGAGGTGCGCATTGCCTTCGACGGCGATGCAGTGCTGTTCTCCGACGAGGCCGAGCGCGTCTACCAAAGCAGTGGACTGGATGCCTTCCAGGCACATGAAACGCTGCGTGCCGAGACCCCCTTGCCCGCCGGCCCGTTCAAGCCGCTGCTCGAAGCGCTGCAGCGGCTGCAGCAGGCGCCGGCCCAGGGCATGCAGGTGCGCACGGCCCTGGTGACGGCGCGCAGTGCACCGGCCCATGAGCGGGCGATTCGAACCCTGATGAACTGGAACATCGAGGTCGACGAGGCGATGTTCCTCGGCGGTCTGGCCAAGGGCGAGTTCCTGCGCGAGTTCGAGCCCGACTTCTTTTTCGATGACCAGACCGGCCATATCGAGAGCGCTGCGGCCCATGTGCCGTCCGGGCATGTCGCGGCGGGTGTCTCCAACGCTTGATGCAGCTCGCGCGCCTCAGGGCGAATGGAACAGGCGCAAGCCGCCCAGATCCAGCACCCTCAAGCCCCCGTACTCGATCCGTATCAGGCCCTGATCCTGCAGCGTCTTCAAGGCCTGGTTGACACGCTGGCGTGACAGGCCGACCAGATAGCCCAGCTCGGTCTGGGTGATGCGCAGCAGGCTGCCCACGCCGGGGTACAAGGTCGGGTGGAACAGCGAGGCCAGGTTGCGGGCCACGCGCAGATCGGGGTCGGTCATGCGGTCAATCTCGCGGGCGGCGATGAACTGGCCCAGCCGCTCGTTGAGCTGGTTCAGCACGAAGCGGTTGAACGGTATCGAGCTCTCCAGCAGCCAGTGGAAGGTTTCGACCGGCAGACCTGCCACCACGCTGCGCCGCAGGGCCTGGATGTTGTAGCGGTAGACCTCGCGCTTGAGCAGGGTGCCCTCGCCAAACCAGCCGCCCGGCGGCACGCCGGTGAAGGTAATCGCCGTGCCGCCCGAGTCGTCGTTGCTCATCTTCAACAGGCCGTCGACGACACCGAACCAGAAGGTGGCCGGCCGGCCGAAGCGGCAGACACGCTCGCCCACCTCGGCGTCGGCCACCTGCAGCTGGGCGATCACGCACTCGCGCTGGCTGCGCTCCAGCAGCGGTAACCAGGGGATCTGCCCCAGTTCGTCGCCGGTGGCGGCGCGGGCGCGCAGGCGCAGTGGCGGGTGGGCCATTGAGGCCATGGGAACAGTCGAGTCCATTGCAGTTAGTCAGTTGGTGCCCGAGCTTGCGGGGTACCGCAAGGTCCGGCACGCAAGTCCTTGGTTGACCCCCGGGAAATCACGCCCCCGTGATACCCCTAGGATTGTCGTCGTAACGACATCTTGGCGTCAAAGTCAGGTCTAGCATAGTCCTCAGAAACCCGGGTTGCGACTTCTTTTGAGGTCGCGCCACGGACAGACAGGAGACAACAAGCGTGTCAACGACCTTTCCAAGGCTCTTGCTGGCCCATGCGGCGCAGCGCCCGAACGCACCGGCCCTGCGCGAAAAGGAATACGGCATCTGGCAG
>Ga0187842_1000021_pt1 | contig 79018 bp, 69 predicted proteins | sample SpaLakP09_SKY_41_FD_134514 | JGI IMG/M metagenome (GOLD analysis project Ga0187842, IMG submission 134514) | Oligotrophic lake water microbial communities from Sparkling Lake, Wisconsin, USA - SP09_SKY_41 | ecosystem: Environmental > Aquatic > Freshwater > Lake | place: USA: Sparkling Lake... | reverse complement strand
CGAGAACTTGTAGCCGCGGCGGTACTCGAACTTGTCGACCGCCTTCATCAGGCCGATGTTGCCCTCCTGGATCAGGTCCAGGAACTGCAGGCCGCGGTTGGTGTATTTCTTGGCGATGGAGATCACGAGGCGCAGGTTGGCCTCGACCATTTCCTTCTTGGCCTGACGGGCCTCGCGCTCGCCCTTCTGGACGGTCTGGACGATGCGGCGATAGTCGTCGATCGGCAGGCCGGCCTCGGTCGCCACGGCGGCAACGTCGCCGCGGATTTGGGCGATCTGGGCCTGTTCATTGTCGCTGAACTTGGTCCAGCGGACTCCCATTTCCTTGACCCGGTCGGCCCAGGGCGGGTCCAGCTCGGCGCCGAAGTATGACTTCAGGAACTCGGGACGCGAGATGCCGTAGCTGTCGGCCAGGCGCAGCAGCCGGCCTTCAAGACCCATCAGCCGTTTGTTGATGGCGTAGAGCTGCTCGACCAGCGCCTCAATGCGGTGGTTGTTCAGCTTCATCGTCTTCAGCCGGCCCGAGATGCCCGCCGTCAGGGCATCATAGGCCTTCTGGTCCTTGGTCGAGAGCGCCTCGCCCTTCAGCCGGCTTTCAACCAGCTTGTCCTGCAGTTTGCGGAAGGCACCGAAGTCTGCGGCCACTGCGTCCAGCACTTCCATGACGCCGTCGCGGAGCTCGGCTTCAAGCGCCGAGATCGACATGCCGCCGCCGTCGTCGAAGTCCTCGTCCTCCTCGTCGTCCGTTTCCGGCTTGGGCTCGGCGCCCTCTTCCGGTTCGGCCGGGGCCACGACCGTACCCGCGGGCGGCTGGTTGTGCGGCAGGGACGAGGGGTTCAGCACGCCATAGGTGGCGTCGAGGTCGATGACCTCGCGCAGCAGGATGCGGTTGTTGGCCAGTTCGTCGCGCCAGACCATGATGGCCTCGAACGTCAGGGCGCTTTCGCACAGGCCCGAGATCATGGCGTCGCGGCCGGCCTCGATGCGCTTGGCGATGGCGATCTCGCCCTCGCGGCTCAGCAGTTCGACCGAGCCCATCTCGCGCAGATACATCCGCACGGGGTCGTCGGTGCGGTCATAGGCGGCCTTTGCGGGGGCTTCGGCGACCGAGGTGTCGGCGCGTTCGACGACCTCGCCGCCCTCCTTCTCGGTGGTCTCGGCGGCGTCTTCCTCGGCCTCGACGACGTTGACGCCCATCTCGGACAGCATCGCCAGCGTGTCCTCGATCGCGTCGGGGGTCACCTCTTCGGACGGCAGGACCTTGTTCAGGTCCTCCATCGTCACATAGCCGCGGGCCTTGGCCTGCTTGATGAATTTCTTCACACCGGCGTCGGTGAGGTCGAGCAGCGGACCGTCGCTCTGGGCTTCGGTTTCCTGCGTCTCGGTCTGGGCGCTCATACAGTCTCTTCTCCGGGTGGAGCGGCTGATCAGGCCGTCCACCAATGCAACGTGTGGCGGGTTCGTTGGTTACGAGCCCGCGCTGTCTTCCCAAATCTCACCGGTTTTGATCGCGCGACGCAAAGCATCCCGCTCGGCTTTCAGCCTGCGGAACGCCTCGTCCTGGCCCGGCATGCCTGCCGCCGAGCTCAGTGCATCCTCCAGCGCCGCCACGCGAGTAAGCGCGTCGAACGCCTGCGACCATCGGACCCTTGCTTCGGCGAGGGGCGCATTTGCGGCCAGGAAAGGCGCGCCGGACTTTGCCGCCGCCTTCTCGACCTCGCGCACTAAAGCATCGTGACCCGACTGCGCCAGATGGCGACGCAAGGCCGCCGAGTCAAGGTCTTGTCCAGAGAACCGTAGGCGGACCATCTCCTGCGCCAGACCATCCAGCGAGGCGTCGCCGAATCCATGGGCCGAAATGGCCTCGAGGTGGTCGTCCATCCGCTCGGGATCGTCGATGGCGCCGTGGGCCAGCGCGGCGGCCACCGGTTCGATCGACCGGCTCAGCGACTGCATCGCCTGGGCGCCCTCGGCCGTCTGCCCCAGCTTGGGCGGCGGGCCCGGTCGCCAGCGCCCGCCCTGCCCCGTCGAGGGCTGGGCCTGGGGCGCGCGACGCGCGGGGAACAGGGCGTCGAAACGGTCGAACAGTTCCCGGCGATACTGTTCCGCGAGATCCTTGTCCTGGATGGCCGAGGCCGCCTGCCGCAGCCGGCCCTTCAGTCCGGCACGGCGCTCGGGCGTGTCCAGCGGCTCGATCTCCGCCTCCTTCTGGAACAGCACCTCGGCGAAGGGCCGGGTCGTGGTCATCGCTTGCCGCAAGGCCGGCGCGCCCTTGTCGCGCAGGATGTCGTCGGGGTCCTGACCGCCTTCCAGCAGGGCAAAACGGAACGACCGGCCGGACTTCAGCTGCGGCAGGGCCCGGTCGATGGCGCGGTATGCCGCCCGCCGCCCCGCCGCGTCGCCGTCGAAGCACAGTACCGGCTCGTGCGACACGCGCCACAGCCGCTCCATCTGCTCTTCGGTCAGGGCGGTGCCCATGGGCGCGACAGCCGGAATGCCGGCCCGGTGGCAGGCGATCACGTCCATATAGCCCTCGACCACCACAATGGCCTGGTCGCTCTTGCTCTCGGCGCCCAGGATGCGGCGCGCCTCGGGCAAGCCGTACAGGGTCGCGCCCTTGTGGAAGAGCGGGCTCTCGGGGCCGTTCAGATATTTGGCGCGGTCGTCGGGGTTCATGGCCCGGCCGCCGAAGCTGACGATCCGGCCGCGGGCGTCGAGGATCGGGAACATCAGCCGGTCGCGGAACCGGTCATAGGGCTGGCCGCCGCCCTCGGGCGCGATCAGCATCCCGGCCTCGACCAGGTCGCCCGGCTTGGCGCCGCGCTGAACCAGCGCGGCCTTCAGCCCCTCGCGGTCATTGGGCGCATAGCCGAGGCCGAACCGCTCCCACTGGTCCTCGGGCAGGCCGCGCTTTTCCAGATATTCGCGCGCCGCCTTGCCCGGCGAACGGCGCAGATTGGCAGCGAACCATTTCTGGGCCAGGTCCATCCAGTCGGTGAGGCCCTGTTTCCGGACCTCGCGCTCGGCCGCCTGAGGGTCCTCGGCCGGCAGGGCCATGCCCGCCTCCCCGGCCAGACGCTGCACCGCCTCGACGAAGGACAGCCGCTCGGTCTCCTGCAGGAAGCTGATGACGTCGCCGTGCTTGCCCGACGAGAAGTCGTGGAAGAAGCCCTTGTCGTCATTGACGAAGAAGGACGGCGACTTCTCCTTGGTGAAGGGCGACAGGCCGACGTACTCGCGGCCCTGACGCTTGAGCTTCACCGTCCGCCCGATGATGTCGGACGGCCGAAGGCGGGCCTTCAGTTCTTCAAGGAAGCGATCGTCGAAGCGCACCCGCGCCTTATAGCGCGCGACTCACCGGTTTGGGCGGATTTACCTTTCGTTAACCAGAAAGGCCAAAGCGCGGCCATAACCGCCTGAATATGCGCACAGTTTTGCTGTCGAACAGGAACTGTCCACAGACCTGTGGATTAACCATTCAGCCGTCCCGGAAGCGGACGGAGACCGGCGGCCCCGTGGCGAAGCCCGCAGATCCGTCCAGAACGAAAGCCGCCCCATGTTCATGACCATCGCCCGCCCGGCGGTGGAGCCCAAAGGCCCCGACGCCGTCGCCGTCCCCGGTTCCCCCGCCATCCTCGAACTCTCACCGCGCGCCATGCATGCGCGCCTGCTCGAGAATGCGGCGCTGCGGCGGATGCGGGGTGCCGAGCGGCTGCGCAGCAACCGGCTGGAAGACGCCGACTACTGGCTGCACGCCGCCCCGGTGGCCGTCCGCAAGGCCTGCGCCCTGCGGGAAGAGAAGAGCTTCGCCCCGCTGCCCTGAACCGACCCGCCCTAGCGCCAGGCCGCGCCTGTGATCGCGCCCTGGCGGCCGACCTCATAGACGGCGGTCATGGATTCGACGCTGAAGTCCAGGGCCGAGGCATCGTAGTCGTCCGGCAGGGCCGCATATCGGAAGAACAGGTCATTGTGCTCGGCGAAGGCGCGATTACCGGCCAGCGTCGTCACCAGCGACGCTCTCAACAGGACATCGAGACTGCGGCCCAAGACGCCCTGCGGGGTGTCCCGGGTGATGTCAAAACTCGGGTTGGTCCGACCGTTGACGACGACATAAAAGCGGGCCGCGCGCAGGGTCCCCGACGGCTCGCGGAAGGACCAGAGGGTTTCCGGCACCGCGAGGAAGGGCGTCGTGACGCCCCCGTCGACATGCATCTCCTCAAAGGCCAGGCCCCCGTTGCTTGAGGGGATCAGCACCGGCGGGAAGGCACCGGGAATGCTGGCCGAAGCGATCAGGACATCCCGGAACAGCGCCAGCGCCTCCGGCGAGGCCTGGGTCGCGATGGCACCAAGGTCCCAGCTGACGCCGCGCTGGGAATCCAGGTCCGTCGTGGCCACCAGCAGGACACGGCCCTTGGCATATTCCGCCGCCACGGCCGCCAGCAGGGCCTCGTCCACATAGCGTTCAACAAGGGCGCGCAGTGGCTCTGCCCGATAGATTCCGGAGCCGACAACGGCGGCAAGCCCCTGGGGCTGCAACAGCCCGGCAGCCGCGCCGCCGGTATAGGCGTCCGCCAGCTCGTCGTCATAGTCCGGGCCCAGAAAGACGAACGGGGCCGCAAGCGCGCCCGTGGAAACCCCGGTGACAACCTCGAAATCCGGTCGTTCCCCCGTCTCGGTCCAGCCCTTCATCAGGCCGGCCGTAAAGGCACCGTTTGAGCCGCCGCCGGACAGGGCGATGAAGTCCAGCCGTGCATCCGGCCCGACCGGCACCCCCTCGCGGAAGGCCTGCTGGAAGAGGGCCGCGCGGTCCCTGGCGTCGAGGTAGACCCGGATCGGATGTCCCGGCGCGGAAACCAGACCCATCGGCCGGGCACCCTCGCGGTCCTGGGCATCGAACGCCGAGCGAGCGCCGCTGGCGCACCCGCCGAGGGCCAGAACGAGGCAGATGAGAAGGCAAGTCCGGATGTTCACCCAGCACCCATAACACGGGCGGGCGACAGGCGGATGATTGACCGCGCCTCGCGTCCGGCGAAGCTCAGCCGTTCATCGAGTCCGCGAACCGCTGGAACAGATACAGGCTGTCGGTCGGTCCGGGGGACGCCTCGGGGTGATGCTGGACGCTGAACACCGGCCGGCCGGTCAGAGCGATGCCGCAGTTGGTACCGTCGAACAGGCTGACGTGGGTCTCGCTGACCGCGTCGGGCAGGCTGTCCCGGTCGACGGTGAAGCCGTGGTTCATCGAAACGATCTCGACCTTGCCGGTGGTCAGGTCCTTGACCGGATGGTTGGCCCCGTGGTGACCCTGGTCCATCTTGACCGTCTTCGCCCCCAGCGCCAGCGCGAGCATCTGGTGGCCCAGGCAGATGCCGAACAGGGGCGTGCCGCTGTCGACCAGTTTGCGGATTTCAGGCACGGCGTAAACGCCGGTGGCGGCCGGATCACCCGGCCCGTTGGACAGGACCACGCCGTCCGGCTTGCGCGCCAGAATGGCCTCGGCCGTCGTGTCGGCGGGCACCACGGTGATCTTCGCGCCGGTCGAGGCCAGGGCCCGCAGGATGTTGCGCTTCACGCCGTAGTCGACAACGACCACCGACTTGTCGACCGCATTCACCCGCGGATAGCCTTCCGGCCAGTCCCAGAGCCCCTCGTCCCAGTCGAACGACTGCAGGGTCGAGGCGTCCTTGGCGAGATCAAGCCCGACCAGACCGGTCCATGCCTTCGCCTGGGCGACCAGCGCCTCCAGGTCGAACTGTCCGGACGGGTCGTGGGCGATGACGGCGTGGGGCGCGCCCATGTCGCGGATGCGGGCGGTCAGGGCGCGGGTGTCCACGCCGGACAGACCGACGACGCCGCGCCGCTTCATCCAGCCGTCGAAATCGCTCTCACTGCGCCAGGTGGCCGGATCGGTCGGGGCATCGCGGAAGATCGCACCGCGCGCGGACGTGTCCGACCCGCCGCCGATCTGTTCGACATCCTCGACATTGGTCCCCGTATTCCCGACGTGCGGGAAGGTGAAGGCCAGGATCTGGCTCATGTAGGACGGGTCGGTCAGGATCTCCTGATACCCGGTCATGGCGGTATTGAAGACCACCTCGCCCAGCGCGGAGCCCACGGCACCGCAGCCTATGCCTTGCAGGATCGTGCCATCCGCGAGCGCAAGCACGCCGGTCACGCCGGGGAGAAGTGTGGTGGTCATGGGGCGCTCTCTATCACCGAATCCCGGCGAGCAAACGGCGCGTTTGCTAGTGAGACACCGCCGTCGGGTCAACCGGGTTCGCGGGCTTGCCCCGCAGGAAGGCGAACCAGGCCCCGCTCGTGATGACGAAGAAGATCGCTGTCGGCAGGATGTAGCCGGGTGCCGCGGCGGCCACGGCGGCCGTGGTGAACAGCAGGCCCAGCGCCGCGATGAACCGCGCCCGGGTCCAGCGGGCCAGCCGGAACAGGGAGGCGGAACACAGGCCGTAGACGACCAGACTCAGCACCGAGGTCACGCCCACCAGCATGCCGAACTGACCGCCCAGGGTCGGCTGGCCGGACAGGACGGCCACGATGCTCATGATCGCGCCGCCCAGCAGCGGGTTGACGATCGGCGTCCGCTCGCCGTGCCCGAACCCGGACGGCAGATAGCCGGATCGGGCGGCGGCCCGCGCCGTCTCGCCACCCAGCATGACCCAGCCGCTCAGGGTGCCAACGGCCTTGATCACGGCGCAGGCCGCGACGGCTGCGCCGATCGAGGCTCCGAACACCCGCGCCGTCAGATCGGCATAGGGGCTGGAGGATTCGGCCAGAACCCCCGCCGGGATCACCCCGAACACGGCCACGCTGGCCGCCACATAGACGACGGCGGCCAGCAGGACGCCGGCGATCGAGGCCCGGCCGACGTCCCGCGCCGGATTCCGCACGCGGACGGACAGCACGGCCGCCGTCTCTACGCCGAGAAAAGCCCAGAAAATCACGGCGAGCGAGGCGGGCACGCTTTCGGTCAGGCTGTTCCCCGACGGGCTCCAGGAGGCTGCAAAGGTCTCGCCGTTGAAGGCCGAGACGCCCGCCGCCACGGCGATGACGAGAGGGACCAGGCCGATGACCAGGGCCAGGGCCGCAAACCGCGACGCCGCCCGCGCCCCGAGGATGTAGGCCCCCGTGGTCAGCCAGATCAGGCCGAGGTTGCAGAAGGTGGCGGCGACCGGCTCTTTCAGCACGGGGAAGAAGAAGCCGAGATAGCCCGTGGCCGCGACCGAGATGGCAACATTGCCGACGAGGCAGGCCGTCCAGAAGGCCAGCGCCGTCTGGAAGCCGAAGAACCGCCCCAGCCCCCGCTCGGCGAATCCCGACAGTCCGTCCGCGTCCGGCTGCAGTCGCCCCAGCGCCGCGAACACCAGGGCCAGGGTCACAGCTCCCAGACCGGCGACGGCCCAGCCGACGACGCTCGAAGACCCGACCGGTGCCAGGGTGGCGGGCAGCAGGTAGACGCCCGACCCGATCATGTTTCCGGCCACCACCAGCGCGGCGAGACCCCATCCCAACTTGTGCCGGTCTTCGACGACGTCACTCATGGATGAACCTCCGCGATGCGCGACTGGAACCAGGCCAGCGCAATCTCATGGTTGGGGCTGAGCACGCCGCGATCATAGGCGCCCGCCGACAGGTTGCGCTGCACCGCCTCGCAGATGGCGGCATCCTCGGCCGTCAGGCGATCCGAGGCAGTCAGCGCCTCGCCCAGGGCGTCTTCGCCGCCGTCGTTCAGGAACAGATAGTCCAGCCGCGTCCGGCCCGGCCCGACCGGCGTCATCCGCTCGATCATCGCCCCGTCGCGATAGACGTTGATCCCCAGGTTCGGCCACAGCCAGCCCCAGACGCCCGCCTGCGGTCCGTCATTGACCCCGACCGCCTCCTGCAGGACCAGATCGCCCTCGACCCGCACCCGATACTCCGCCCCGGCCAGCTCGTCGGCGAGCAGCGGATGCACCGAGCCGATGTGGTAGCCCTCAAGATAGTTCTCGGCATAGGTCTTCCAGTCGCAGGCCAGATCGTGGGAGCGACGCAGGGCCGGGGCGGCCAGGTCCAGGCCGCGCTCCTCCAGCAGGCTCTCCAGCGGCGCGACATGGTCCGCCAGCGGCGCGGCATCCGGATCCATCGTGGCGAAGACCAGCCCGCGCCATGTCTCCAGCCGCAGGGCCAGCAGGCCGAATGCGCGCGGATCAAACCCATCCGCCGCGCCGAACCCCGTCGCCGCCCTCAGCCGCCCGTCCAGTGCATAGCGCCAGCCGTGATAGGCGCAGACCAGCTCGCCCTCGCAGTGCCCGCTCGCCCCCGTGACCAGTGGTCCGGCCCGGTGGCGGCAGACGTTGTGAAAGGCGCGCAGGTCGCCGTCCTTGCCCCGGACCACCAGCAGACGATGACCCGCGGCGTCGCTCGCGATCCAGTCGCCGGGCGCCGGTGCCTCGGCCTCATGACCGAGGAACAGCCAGGCCTTGCCGAACACGGCCGATCGCTCGCGCGCCCAGGCGTCGGGACAGCCGTAGAGTCGGGCGGGAAGCGTGGCCGGCATGACCGGGATGAAGGCCCCGCCCCGACCGCGCCGTCAACCGCTCTCAGACCGTGATCGCGTCCATGCCCGCGAAGACCGCATGGGTCGCGCCGGCGGACTGTGCGGCGAGACCCCGATCCGGGCGCAGGTTGAGCAGCATCACCTGCGGACAGGCCTCCCGCGCCGCGCCGATCAGGGCGGCGGCGTCCAGCCACTCCCGCGCGCTCTCGTGGGCGACGCCGGCGAAGTCGATGGCAAGACAGCGGGCCCGCACGTCCGCCAACCGCCGGGCCGCTCCGGGATCGGGCGCGATGCGCAGGATGACGCCCAGGGCGGCGGTCTCGAAATGCGCGAGCGCCTCGTCGATGGCTTCCGGCGGTGCCTGCTCCAGCCCGCCCATGACCTCGACCAGCAGAGCCCCTGGCGCGGCGCCGTGCTGAAGTTCGGTGCACAGCAGGGCGAACCGTCCGCCACTGGACGCCACCGTGCGCCAGAACGCCGGCAGCACGCCGCTGTCGTCGGCCCCCAGGTGCAGCAGGTCGAGACCGTGGCTCAGCGTCTGCAGGTCAATTCGCTTGAGGTCCATCGGCTCCAGCGTCCGGCGACCAGGGGCAGACAGCGCGGTCTCGCCGCCCCGATGGCGCACCGTTCGACGGATACGCCGGCTGATGGGCACCGACCGGCTCAGGTCAAATACGGGCTGGGCGGCCAGCGTCACCGTCAGCTCGCGGCGGGCGCGCGTCACCAGGGTGAAGGTCAGACTCTCATAGGGCGCAGCGTAGGACCGACGCTCACCCAGCGGCGACCGGCGCGGACCCGGCGCGTCCTCGGAATCGATGGAGCCCTGGGCCAGGTGGGCTTCGCCCCCGATACGACTCATGACCGCTACCTCACGCCGGTCCGAACAAGCCCCCGACCAAGGGTCGCGCCCGAAAGCGCAAACACTTCACTGACGAACATGGTCAAATGCGATTGACCATGAACGCGGCGTTCGCTGACGACTGACCGCTTGCGTCCTCCGGCCCGCATGGGCAGGAAGCCGGCATGAGCATCACCACGGTCGGCCTCGATGCCGACGACACCCTCTGGCACAATGAGACCATCTTCCGGCTGACCCACGACCGGTTCGTGAGCCTGCTGGCGGACCATGCCGATCGCGACACGCTGGAGGCCCGGCTGGCCGAGACGGAGAAGCGGAACCTTCGGCTCTACGGCTACGGGGTGAAGGGCTTCACCCTGTCGATGATCGAGACCGCGATGGAACTGACCGGCGGCGAGGCCCCGGCCTCGGTGGTTCGCGAGATCCTCGCGGCGGGCCGGGAGATGCTGGCTCATCCCGTCGAGACCCTGCCCGGCGTCGACGAAGCCCTGGCCGCCCTGTCCGAACGATACCGCCTCGTGCTCATCACCAAGGGCGATCTTCTCGATCAGGAACGCAAGCTGGCCGCCTCGGGCCTGGGCGACCTGTTCGCCGCGGTCGAGATCGTTTCGGAGAAGGATCGCGGGACCTATGACCGGATCTTCGCCCGGCACGGCACGGGCGCGGACGAGGCGGTCATGGCCGGCAATTCCGTGAAGTCGGACGTCCTGCCCGCCCTCGAGGCCGGCGCCTTCGCCGTCCACATCCCCTATGTGATCACCTGGGCCCACGAACTGGCCGACGCGCCCGAGAACCACGCCCGCTTCGGCGCGCTTGAGAACATCGCCGATCTGCCGGCATGGATTGAACAACACGCCCGACCGCTTTCAGATATCAGTGTTTAGTTCCGCTAAATTGAGATTAAATTTTTTCCAATCACGTCACGACACCGTGAAGTGAATAACGTCGTAATATAGTTCAATTTGTTACTGCAACGCTTGACCGACACATCTGTGTTGGGTTTGTGGCGGTCATCTGGCTTGGGGGAGCGGATGTCTGTCACTCACAAGCGAGCTAAAAATGATTGTTATGCGTAACCGATTGCTGGCCTCCACCGTGCTGGCCGGTGTGATGGCCGTCTCCGCCCCTGCCTGGGCCCAGACCGCACAGCCCCAGGATCCGCTGAATACCGCGCCGGGCGCCGCCGATTCCCAGGACGATTCCGCTTCACTCGATGAAGTCGTCGTCACCGGCTCGCGCATCCGTCGCGACCCGACCAATTCGCCGACGCCGCTGATCCAGGTCCAGCGCGAGGACCTGCTGACGACCGGCCAGACCACCGTCATCGACTACCTCGCCACAATTCCCGCCCTGTCCAATTCGGTCGTTCCGTCCGACACCACCGGCAGCGGCCTCGGCGACGGCGGCCTGTCGCTGCCGAACCTGCGCAGCCTGGGCTCCAACCGCACCCTGACCCTCGTCGACGGCCGTCGTCATGTGGGTTCGAGCGGCGGCCAGCTGTCGGTCGACGTCGACACCATTCCGCGCCTGCTGATCGAGAACATCGAGATCGTCACCGGCGGTGCCGCCTCGGTTTATGGCGCTGACGCCGTCTCGGGCGTGCTGAACTTCATCCTGCGCAAGGATTTCGAAGGCCTCGAGATCGACGCCAACTACGGCATGATCAACCAGAACGGTGAAGCGAACCGCCGCATCTCGGCTCTCGCGGGCGTCAACCTGTTCGAAGACCGGCTGAACCTCTACATCCACGGGGAGTATGAGGAGGTCGACGAAGTCACCTCGCTCGACATCGACTGGCTGCGCAACGCTCCGGTCCGCCTCGGCGTCGATGCGGATCCGACCAACGCCCGGTCAGACGGTATCCTGGACGCCCAGCTGTTCACCGATGTCCGCCGCATCGATCGTCCGCGGTGGGGTCAGACGACCCTGGCCAACGTCCAGCAACCGAGCCAGCTCAACAATCCGAACGTCCCCTACGAAGACTGCTTCTCGGGCACCGGCGCCGCCTTCGGCTTCTCCTACAGCCCCAACTGCTTCGGCGTGACCCCCGGCAAGACCTACTGGTACGAGGGCTCGACCGCCCGTCTCGCCGACTTCGGCCAGCGCGTCGGCGAAACCGGCATCAACCGCCCCTTCAACATCGGCGGCGACGGTGAGAACCCGGCCGAGTTCAGCACCGGCTCGCGCGTTCCGCGCTCGGAATCGGCGCGCTTCCAGGCCGGCGGCACCTTCGCCATCACCGACAGCATCGATTTCTACGCCGAGGCCAAATACGTCACCGAGGACACCTTCGACCTGTCGCAGCCGACCTTCTACGACATCGATCTGGTCAATTCGTACAGCGCCGGCTCGGCTAACCCGATCTACAACGTCGCGAACTTCGACCTGCGCTACACCGACAACGCCTACCTGCCGCAGAACGTGAAGGACGCGATTACCACCAACCTGGTCACGCCCTATTCCGAGCCGACCCAAACCGCTCCGGGCCAGCCCCTGGCTCCGATCCTGCTGCGCAATGCGCGCCACAGCATGTTCGGACCGGACCGCACCCAGGACAACAGCCGCCAGCTGACCCGCTTCGTCGCCGGCTTCCGCGGCTCTAACGACGGCCTCGGCTTCTTCCGCGATATCAACTGGGACATCGGCTACACCTACGGTGAGGTCGAGGTCGAAAACCGTGAACGCGGCACCGACAGCCAGCGCTTCGCCATGGCCGCCGACGCCGTCTTCGACACCGCCGGCATCGTCAACGGCCGTCCGGGCGAAATCGTCTGCCGCGTCCAGCTGCTGGCCGCCCAGGGCGCCCCCGCCGGTGCCCTCGATCAGGGTCCTGCCGGACCGGGCGATCTGCGTGACACGGAATACGGCCGCCGCTCGATCGCGGATTGCGCGCCTCTGAACGTCTTCGGCAAGGGCAACCAGAGCGCCGAGGCGCTCGAGTTCATCGACGCCGTCATCGGCGTGACCGAGCGCAACGAGCAGGAGCAGGCCATCGCTTCGGTCTCTGCGAACCTGTGGGACTTCTGGGGTGCCGGCGCGATCGGTCTGGCCGTCGGTGCCGAATACCGGCGTGAAGCGACCGAGGCCACCGGCCGCGACCGCGACACCGCCGGCCGGCCGCTGCTGTTCCTCAACTCCGGCCCCGCCTTCCCGCAGGTCGAATACACCAGTGAAGAAGTCTTCGCCGAACTGTCCGTCCCGCTGTTCCGCGACAGCTGGCTGGGCGAATACGCCGAACTGAGCGGTTCCTACCGCTATGCCGACTACAGCACGGTCGGCGATGTGGACGTCTATGGCGTGAACCTGGTCTACCGTCCGATCGCGGATATCGCTTTCAAGACCAGCTTCAACACCTCGGTGCGCGTGCCCGACCTGGCCGAGCATTTCTCTCCCTTCGGCCAGACCTTCCTGAACAACGTCGTCGATCCCTGCGCCACGCTGAACATCGCGGCCCAGGACGTCGAGACGCGTGAAAACCGCATCGCCAACTGTACGTCGCTGGCCCAGGCCCAGGGCCTGACCTTCGACTTCGCCGGCGCAACCGCGACCAACGCCGACGACTTCACGCCGAACTACACCTCCGGCATCGCCGGCGTGTTCGGCGGTAACCCGTTCCTGACCCCGGAAGAGTCGGACAGCTTCACCTTCTCGACGGTGCTGCGTCCCCGGTTCATCCCGAACTTCTCGCTGGTCCTCGACTATTACGAGATCAAGATCGACCAGGTGATCTCGGCGGTTTCGGCGGGTACGGCGGCGGCCAACTGCGTCAGCGGCCCGTCGCTGAACACCGCGGCCTGCGCCACCATCTTCCGCAACAACCCGGACATCCCGTTCGGCATCGGTGCCCCGATCGGCGATCCCATCGGCGGCTTCATCGAGGGCTCGGTCAACTACGCCTCGCTGGAGACGCGCGGCCTCGACTTCACCGCCCGCTACTCGATGGACCTGGAAGAAGTGACCGGCCGCAACTGGGGCCAACTGGACTATTCGATCGGCGGCTTGTGGCTGATCGACCAGAAGCAGTTCCTGAACGCCGACGACCCCGCGGATTTCGACGAACTGGCCAGCAGCCTGTTCTACCCGCGCGTCCGCTTCACCTCGTCGCTGACCTATGCGCCGAACGATACCTGGAGCATCAACTGGACGGCGGCCTGGCAGACGGCCCAGGACATCGTCCAGATCCGCGACGCCGTGGTCAATGCCGACGCCCGGGGCTTCGATGAACTGGATTCGCGCAACTTCACGCGGCACGACTTCACGGTCCGCTGGAACGCCCGTGACGACCTGTCGATCCGCGCCGGGGTGGTCAACGCCTTCGACGCCGAACAGGCACCGTACCTGGGCACGACCCTGTATTCGAACTTCGACCCCTACGGCCAACGCTTCTTCATCGGCCTGAACTACCGCCCGTTCTGATCTTCAGACCGGCAGAAAGAAGGGGCGGCTCTCACGGGCCGCCCCTTTTTCATGTCCGCAAAGACGAGCGGGATCTCAGGGTACCGCCGGCGCTTCAGGGGCCAGGGCGACGATGCCCGCCCGCGCCGCTGACATGACCGCGGCGTCACCGCCCATGCTGTCGGCGGCATTGGCCACAACCAGGACGCCGTTCCCGCTGCCCGGGAACAGGGCCACAAAAGCGAACCAGGTGCCGTCCGAGCCGGCATGGGTCAGTACGGGCCCGACCCGGCCTGCGATCTGCGGTGCGGCACCCCAGCCGAGGGCGAAGACCGTATCCCCCTGCGGCGTATGCAGCACGCGGTAGGTATCCGCCGTCAGCAGCCTGCCCCGACCTTCCTCGCCGGCCAGCTGGTCGATGCAGAACCGGGCCCAGTCGGCCAGGGTCATCCGCACGCCGCCCGCCGGGGTGAGCATCTCCGGATTGCCTTCGGTCTCGATCGCCACGCGACCGTCGATATGGCCCACAGCCTCACCGGCATCCGGGGTCTGGTCGTAGGTGGCCGACGTCATGCCCAGCGGCGCGAAGACCTCTTGCTGCATCAGCTCCGCATAGGCCTTGCCGGTCGCGCGTTCGGCGATGGCGCCGGCGAGGATGAAGCCGGTGTTGGAATAGCTGGCCTCGCCCCTTGCGGGCCCGACCGGTGCATCGGCCAGGGCCCGGCGCAGATAGGCCAGCCGCTGTTCCGGCAGCGGACGCGCATCGGTGAAATAGGTCGGGAAATCGGACAGGTCGCTGAGGTTCTCGGGCAGGCCCGCGCGATGGGACATCAGGTCCAGCAGAGTCACGTCGCGATATTCGGGCCGCATGTCCGCCGCCAGCTCCGGAAGCATCTCCGACAGGGTTGCATCCCAGCGCAGCAGGCCCCGCTCGACCAGCCGCGCGACCATGGTCGCCGTCATGGCCTTGCCGTCCGAACCCAGGTTCCAGCGGTCGTCCGGGGATACAGTCGTGCCGTCTTCCATCGATCGAACGCCCCGAACGGCCTGGTCCACGACCACGCCGTCGCGGATCACCAGCATGCCGAGGGCCGGTACGGCCTGACCTTCCATGGAGGTCGCGAGGGTGTCAGCGACCGGCACGTCCTGGGCCCTCACGGGCAAGGCGGCCGCCAGTGCGAGGCAAAGAATGAAGGCGAAGCGGGTCATGGGCGCATCCGGATTGAAGATCGTCGTTACTCGATCGGCGCATCCCGGGCGGTCGGCAAGTGAAGCATTGTTCATTGACCGTGGGCTGACAGCCCCGTGAGCGGATATTTGCTTGCTCCCCGGGCCGCCCGTCTTTAGACGGGCCGCTTAACCGACAACCCGACCGGCCCCCACGGCGTCACAGCCGCTGGCGGGTTCGCGCGCGCAAGGAGCCTGGCAGCCCGTGCTTGAAGATGAGGTCCCGCACGAAGAGCGCGACGCCATGATTCGGGCGACGCTGGCCGAGCACGGCGACTCGGGCGTGACCCCGCGGCACACGCTGTTCTACTTCTCCGGCGAGGGCGACCACGACGATCTGAACGAGGTCGCGCGCCGGGCCGGTTTCCTCACCCGGGGGCAGGACGACTGCACCATCCTCGAGACGACCATGTCCGTGGACGAGGCGTCCTTCACCCCGGTCTCTTCCATGATGCAATCCTGGGCCGCGGCCTTCCAGCTCGACTACGACGGCTGGGAGTGCGCGGTCGTGACGAACTGAGTAGCCCATGCCCAAGCGCACAGACATCCAGACGATCCTGATCATCGGTGCCGGACCGATCGTGATCGGACAGGCGTGCGAGTTCGACTACTCGGGCGTGCAGGCGTGCAAGGCGCTGAAGGCCGAGGGCTACCGGGTCATCCTGGTGAACTCGAACCCGGCCACCATCATGACCGACCCGGAGGTGGCCGACGCCACCTATATCGAGCCGATCACCCCGGAGTTCGTCGAGCGGATCATCGCCAGGGAGCGGCCCGACGCCCTGCTGCCGACCATGGGCGGCCAGACGGCCCTGAATACGGCCCTCGCCCTCGACGCCTCGGGTGCCCTGAAGAAGTGGGGCGTGGAGATGATCGGGGCCAAGGCCGACGTCATCGACAAGGCCGAGGACCGCCAGAAATTCCGCGACGCCATGGACAAGCTGGGGCTGGAAAGCCCCCGCTCCAAGGCCATCCACCACATCGACGAGGCCGAGGACGCCCTCGCCTTCGTCGGCCTGCCCGCCATCGTCCGCCCGTCCTTCACCCTCGCCGGCACCGGCGGCGGCATCGCCTACAATGTCGAGGAATACCGCGAGATCGTCGAACGCGGCCTGGACCTGTCCCCGACCACCGAGGTGCTGGTCGAGGAAAGCGTCCTGGGCTGGAAGGAGTATGAGATGGAGGTCGTCCGCGACAAGGCGGACAACTGCATCATCATCTGCTCCATCGAGAACATCGATCCGATGGGGGTGCACACCGGCGACTCCATCACCGTCGCCCCCGCCCTGACGCTGACCGATAAGGAATACCAGCGGATGCGGACGGGCTCGATCAACGTCCTGCGCGAGATCGGCGTCGAGACCGGCGGCTCGAACGTCCAGTGGGCCATCAATCCCGCCGACGGCCGCATGGTGGTGATCGAGATGAACCCGCGCGTGTCGCGGTCCTCGGCCCTCGCCTCCAAGGCCACCGGCTTCCCGATCGCCAAGGTCGCCGCCCGTCTGGCCGTCGGCTACACGCTCGACGAATTGACCAACGACATCACCATGGTCACGCCCGCCTCGTTCGAGCCGAGCATCGACTATGTCGTCACCAAGATCCCGCGCTTCGCCTTCGAGAAATACCCCGGTGCCGAGGCGACCCTGTCGACCTCGATGAAGTCGGTCGGCGAGGTCATGGCCATCGGCCGGACCTTCCAGGAATCCATGCAGAAGGCCCTGCGCGGCCTCGAGACCGGCCTGACCGGCTTCAACGAAATCGAGATCGACGGCGTCGTCGATGTCGAGGACGAGGCCGGTGCCCGCGCCGCCGTGGTGCGCGCCCTGGGCCAGCCGACGCCCGACCGCATCCTGGTCATCGCCCAGGCCTTCCGCCACGGCCTGTCGGTCGAGGAGGTCAACGCCGCCTGTTCCTACGAGCCGTGGTTCCTGCGCCAGATCGCCGACATCGTGCGCACCGAGGGCCATATCCGGGTCCAGGGCCTGCCGACCGACCCGACCGACTTCCGCAAGCTGAAGAGCAAGGGCTTCTCCGACGCCCGCCTCGCACAGCTGACCGGCCAGACGGAAAAGGCCGTCCGCACCGCCCGCCGCGGCCTGAACGTCCGCCCCGTGTTCAAGCGGATCGACACCTGCGCCGCTGAGTTCGCCTCAGCCACGGCCTATATGTATTCGACCTATGAGACCGGTGCCCTCGGTCAGGTTCCCCAGTGCGAGTCCAATCCCTCGGACAAGAAGAAGGCGATCATCCTCGGCGGCGGTCCCAACCGCATCGGGCAAGGGATCGAGTTCGACTACTGCTGCTGTCACGCGGCCTTCGCCTTCGCCGACATCGGCGTCGAGTCGATCATGGTCAACTGCAACCCCGAGACCGTCTCGACCGACTACGACACCTCCGACCGCCTGTATTTCGAGCCGCTGACGGCCGAGGACGTGCTGGAGCTGATCGAGGTCGAACGCTCGACCGGAAACCTGATCGGCGTCGTCGTCCAGTTCGGCGGCCAGACGCCGCTGAAGCTGGCCCATGCCCTGCACGAGGACGGCGTGCCGATCCTCGGCACCTCGCTCGACTCCATCGATCTGGCCGAGGACCGCGAGCGGTTCCAGGTCATGCTGCACGACATCGGCCTGATGCAGCCGCCCAACGGTCTGGCCCGCAGCGCCGAGGAGGCTGCGCAGAAGGCGGACGAGGTCGGCTATCCCGTCGTCCTGCGCCCCTCCTATGTGCTGGGCGGACGCGGCATGGTCATCGTCCACGACCGCGAGCAGCTGGACCGCTATGTCGGCGAAGCCATGCGGGTCTCGGGCGACGATCCCGTCCTGATCGACCACTATCTGAACCGCGCCACCGAGGTGGACGTCGACGCCCTGTGCGACGACGAGACGGTCTTCGTCGCCGGCGTGCTGGAACATATCGAGGAAGCCGGGGTCCACTCGGGCGACAGCGCCTGCTCCATGCCGCCCTTCTCGCTGTCAGCGGAAATCGTCGCCGAACTGAAGCGCCAGACCGAGGCCATGGCCCGTGCCCTGAAGGTGCGCGGCCTGATGAACGTCCAGTTCGCCATCGAGGAGCCGCACAGCGCCAGCCCGCGCATCTTCGTCCTCGAAGTGAACCCGCGCGCCAGCCGCACGGCCCCCTTCGTGGCCAAGACCATCGGCCAGCCGATCGCCGCCATCGCCGCCAAGGTCATGGCCGGCGTGCCGCTGAAATCCTTCGGCCTGAAGGACGTCCCCTACGACCATATCGCGGTCAAGGAAGCGGTCTTCCCCTTCGCCCGCTTCGCCGGGGTCGACACCATCCTCGGCCCCGAGATGCGCTCGACCGGCGAGGTCATGGGTCTGGACTGGAAGCGTGACGGCGAGGCCGACATGGCCCCCGCCTTCGCCCGCGCCTTCGCCAAGTCCCAGATCGGCGGCGGCACCGCCCTGCCCGTGAAGGGCTGCGCCTTCGTCAGCGTCAAGGACGGCGACAAGCCCTTCATCGTCGAGGCTGTGAAAACGCTTCTGGCCGAGGGCTTCACCATCCTCGCCACCGGCGGGACCCACACCTATCTGACCGAACAGGGCCTGGCCGTGGGGCATGTGAAGAAGGTGCTGGAAGGCCGGCCGAACATCGTCGACGCGATGAAGAACGGCGGCGTCCAGCTGGTCTTCAACACCACCGAGGGCAAGCAGGCCCTGCTCGACAGCTTCAGCCTGCGCCGCACCGCCCTGATGATGAAGATGCCCTATTACACGACGACCGCGGGGGCCCTTGCGGCCGCCAGGCCATCGGGGCGATCAAGGCCGGCGACCTGGATGTGCGACCGATCCAGGATTACGCGCACTGAGCGGCGGGATCGACCTGTCCGTCATCGGCCGGGCGCTGATCCTTCTGGCCCTCGCCGAACTGACGGCCTTCGGCCTGTTCTGGTTCGACAAGGCCCGGGCGCGGGACCACGGCCGGCGGGTGCGGGAGAGTACGCTTTTGCTGGTCGCCCTGTTCGGCGGCCTGGGCGCGTGGCTGGGGCAACACCTGCTGCGCCACAAGACACGCAAGGAGCCCTTCAGGACCCAGCTCGGCATAGTGATTGTCGTCCACCTGTTCGGGGTGGCGACCGTCTTCTGGCTGCTGCTCCGCTAGATCCCTGACGCCGTCTCGGGATCAGCCGTCGGATCCCTCCCCTCGACGATCCGCGCGGCCGCCAGATCGGCGGTGACATTGCCGATGGTGCGGAAGATGTCGGGCACCACCTCGACCGCCAGCAGCAGGGGCAGGACCTCAAGCGGCAGGCCCATGGCGAGGCAGATCGGGGCGATGGAGGCGAAGAAGGACACCTGGCCGGGCAGGCCGACGGTGCCGACGCTGATGGCCAGGGCGGTGACCGCGCCGGCGATCAGAACGCCGGGCGTCAGCGGGATGCCGTACAGGTGGGCGACATAGATGCAGACGGCCAGGTTGGCGACCGTCGAGGTGATGCGGAACACCGCCACCGCCAACGGCAGGACCAGACCGGCCGTGGCCGCCGAGACCCCCAGCCGCTCGATCGCCCGCTCGACCATGACCGGCAGACAGGCCAGCGATGACTGGGTCGAGATGGCCACCACCTGGGCCGGGGCTACGGCGGCGGCGAACCGGCCGAGGGACAGCCGTCCGAAGGCGACGGCGACCACATAGGTCAGCAGGATCAGGCCGATCAGGCTGAGACAGACCAGGGCGATGTAGTGTCCCAGCACTCCAGCCGCCCCGAGCCCGGTGTGCAGTCCAACCCCGAGGGACAGGGCAAAGACGCCGATGGGCGCGGCCCGCAGCACCCAGTGGACGATGACGATCATGGTCTCGGCCACCGCCTCGAAGAAGACCGTCAGCGGCTGGCGCAGCCGGTCCGGCAGACGGGTGGTGGCAAAGCCGAAGATGATGGCGAAGACCACCACGCCGAGGATGGCCCCCTCGGCCGCCGCGGCGACCGGATTGGCCGGCACGAGGGCGGTCAGAAACGCGCCCAGCCCGCCGCCGCCGACATTCTCACGCACCACCGCATCGCCAGTGGTCCCGGCCAGCAGAAGGCGCGCGCCTTCCGGATCGATCGGCCACAGGGCGTGCAGGCCTTCCGAGGCCGCAATGCCGTAGATTGTCGCCCCGACCAGCAGCAGGGCGAACACCACGACCGCTTTCAGCGCCAGCCGGCCGGTCGCGGCGGCATCGGCGATCGAGGCGATCCCGGTCACCAGCAGGGCGAAGACCAGCGGGATGATGGTCATGCGCAGGGCGTTGAGCCACAGCTGGCCCAGCCCCTCGATCAGGGCGATCGTGCCGGTCCCGCCGGGAATGCCATAGGTCTGCGCCGCCGCGCCCGCTGCCAGACCGGCGGCCAGGGCCAGCAGGACGCGGATGCTGAGCGAGGAGAACAGGGCGGCGGTGCGGGACTGGGTCATGCGGCGAGGCTAGGCCGGGTCGCGGCTCCGGTCGAGGCCCGCCGCCAGAGTGACCGCCGCGGCCTCGATCGAAGCGGGGGACAGGTCCGTGAGCGAAAACCGGTCGAGCACCGGGCGGGCCCGCTCGGTGCCGGTGCGCACATAGGCCGGATCATAGTGCGCCTCGATCAGCTGTCGGGCGAGGTCGGCGATCTCGCCCCGCGCGGCCATGGCGCGCCAGTCGCTGATGGTGGCCTTGGCATGGTGGCGCGGCAGCCGGCCCAGGGCCTTGTCCAGCGCCGCAGGATCAGCCGCGATCTCGACATAGGTCGCCACCGTATGGGCGACGCGCGCCTCGACCGGGGCAGCGATCTCGATCACCGGCGCAACGCCCATGGCGATCCAGAGCGACGGCGGTATCACCCGCGCGCCGATCCGGCTGCTCTCGGCCTCGACGACGACCGGTCGGGCCGGGTCGAGCCGCGACAGGGTATCGTGCAGCCGGCTTTCGAAAGCCTTCTGCGACGGCTGGCCGCCCGGCATGGCTCCGAACAGCGACCCGCGGTGCGCCGCCAGCGCCTCGAGGTCCAGCGTCTGCACCCCGCGCACCGCCAGTGCTGTGAGGAGCGCCGTCTTTCCCGATCCCGTCGGTCCGTCCAGCAGGGTCAGGCGGTGCGGCAGGGGCGCTTCGTAGAGGCCCGCCGTGACCTGCCGCCGCCAGGTCTGGTAGCCGCCGTCCAGCACCGTCACGGGCCAGCCGATCTGGTCCATCACCGTGACCATGGCGCCCGATCGTTGCCCCCCGCGCCAGCAATAAACGAGAGGCTTGAAGCCGCCGCCACGATCCGCCAGCGCGCCTTCCAGATGCGCCGCAATATTGCGCGCCACCATGGCCGCGCCGGTCCGGCGGGCGAGGAATTTGGAGCCCTGCACATACTCCGTGCCGACCGCTGCCCGCTGGGCATCATCGAGAACCGGCAGATTGATCGCACCGGGGATGTGGTCGAGTGCGAACTCACCCGGACTGCGCACGTCGATGATTGCGTCGAAGCCGTCACGGGCGGCGGGCGACAGATCGACGGTGCGGCGGATCATGCCCGGATCACCCGACCACGCGCACCCGCGGCGGGCCCTCGACGACGCGGCCGACGACGGCGCTCCTCGCAAAGCCCTCGCCCCGCGCCAGCGCCAGAATCTCGTCCGCCTGATCGGGCGCAACGGCGATCAGCAGCCCGCCCGAGGTCTGGGGATCGGTCAGCAGATCGCGCCGCCAGTCCTCGAGCCCCGCCGGCAGGTCGACGCCTTCGCCATAGCTGGCCCAGTTGCGGCCCGACGCCCCCGTGCGCACGCCGCCCGTGGCCAGGGCCTCGACCCCGTCCAGCAGCGGGGGCTGACCGGTCAGCTCGACCGTCAGCCCCGCCCCCCGCGCCATCTCCAGCGCATGGCCCAGCAGGCCGAAGCCGGTGACATCCGTGACCGCATGGACGCCCGGCCGGCCGGCCAGCTTCGCCCCGACCGTGTTCAGCTTCGTGGTCGAGGCGATCAGGGCGGCATAGCCCGCGGCCTCCAGCCGCTCCTGTTTGAACGCCGCACTCAGCACGCCGACGCCCAGCGCCTTGGTCAGGATCAGTACGTCGCCGACCTGAGCGCCGCGATTGGTCAGCACCTGATCCGGATGCACCAGACCGAGGGCGACCAGGCCGTAGATCGGCTCGACGCTGTCGATGGAGTGGCCGCCCGCGACCGGGATGCCCGCCGCCGCACAGACCGAGGCACCGCCCTGCAGGATGCGGCCGATGGTGTCGGTCGACAGCACGCTCACCGGCATGCCGACCAGCGCCAGGGCGAAGATCGGCGTCGCCCCCATGGCGTAGACATCGGACAGGGCGTTGGTCGCGGCGATCCGGCCGAAGTCGAAAGGATCGTCGACCACCGGCATGAAGAAGTCCGTCGTGGCTACCAGCGCCTGCTGGTCATTCAGCCGCCAGACCGCCGCATCGTCGCTCGTTTCGGTCCCCACCATCAGATCGGCGAACGGCCCGGCCAGCGGCATGCCTTTCAGGATGTCGCGCAACACCGCCGGGGCCAGTTTGCAGCCGCAGCCGCCGCCGTGAGCGAGGGAGGTCAGGCGGGGTTCAATCGTGGTCATGGTCTGGCTTAGGGCCAAATCGCCGCTGAACTCAACAGCGAGGCCCTCCGCATTGGCCGTTGCAAGGCCGCCGTCGCCGGACCAAGGTTCGCGCTTCAGAACCGGGGGCGGAACGATGCGACTTCTTCTTGCGACGACGGCGGCGCTGGCGCTGCTCACGGCCGGGGCGGTCCAGGCCCAGACCGGCTCGACCGATGTCGAGCTGCGCCAGGCCATCGCGCGGGACTATGACGCCAACCTCGGTGCCCTGTTCGACGACTTCCACCGCAATCCGGAACTGTCAGGCCTGGAGGTCCGCACCGCCGGCATCATGGCGGCCCAGCTGACGGCCCTCGGCTACGACGTGACCACCGGCGTCGGCGGGACGGGCGTGGTCGCGGTGCTGCGCAACGGCGACGGGCCCACCGTCATGATCCGCGCGGACATGGACGGCCTGCCGCTGGCCGAGCAGTCAGGCGTGGCCAATCCCTCAACCGTGGTTCAGGTCGACAGCGACGGCGTTGAAAAGCCGGTCATGCACGCCTGTGGCCATGACGTGCACATCACCGCCCTGATCGGCACGGCGCGGCAGATGATGGCGCGGCGGCAGGACTGGTCAGGCACCCTCGTGCTGATCGCCCAACCGGCCGAGGAGCGGATCTTCGGCGCCCGCGCCATGGTCCAGGACGGCCTCTACACCCGCTTTCCCAAGCCCGACGTCGCCCTCGCCTTCCACGTCTCGGCTGACCTTGCGACCGGCCTGATCGACCTGCCGCTGGGCATCACCTCGTCCAGTTCGGACAGCGTCGACATCGCGGTGCACGGCGTCGGCACCCACGGGGCCTATCCGCACCTCGGGGTCGATCCGATCGTGGTCGCCTCGGCCATCGTCATGAACCTGCAGACCCTGCCCAGCCGCAGCATCAATCCGCTGGAGGGGGCGATCGTCACCGTCGGGTCCTTCCATGGCGGCATCAAGCACAACATCATCTCCGACCGGGTGGACCTGCAGCTGACCGTCCGCGCAGACAATCCCGAGACCCGTCTGGCCCTGCTCGACGGCATCGACCGGGTCGTTCGCGGCACCGCCCTGGCGCTGGGCGTGGCCGAGGATCGGCTGCCCACGGTCGTCCGCTCGCCGACGGAGACCACGCCGCCGACCATCAATGACGCCGCCACTGCCGCCCGCGTGCGGGCCGCCATCGGCGCCGCCATGGGCACCGAACGTCTGGTCGACACGCCCCGCACCGGCATGGGGGCCGAGGACTTCGCCTGGTTCGTCACGCCCGACACGGGGGTGAAGGGCGTCTATTTCAGCGTCGGCGGCACGCCCGCGGCAGACGTGGCGACCGCGCCCGGCCACCACTCGCCGCTGTTCCGCATCGACCCGCAGCCCTCGGTCATCACCGGGGTCGAGGCCATGGTGGTGGCGGCGCAGGCATTGATGCCGAAGGGCTGAGGCGCGGCTGAACCGTTCCGGCCCTTGTCCGTTTCAGCCCGTGAACCGGAGACCGCCATGCCCCTTCCCAAACTCGCGACCCTGATCGGCGGCCTGCTGCTCAGCAAGGGCGGTCGCCGCATGGCGGGGCGTCATGCGGGCAAGCTGGCCCTCGCCACCCTGGCCCTCCAGCTCTGGGAGCAGCGCCAGGCCGGCAAGCGACCGGGGACGCCGTCCGCCGACCGTCCCGTCCATCCCCGCCGACGCTGGAGCGGCCGGAACGTCTGAATCTGCTGGACCGACGCCGGGTCAACCGGGCTAACTGCGCGTTCCAAGCGGAGCCGCACCATGATCACCGTCCACCATCTCAACGATTCCCGCTCGCAGCGGGTCCTCTGGCTGCTGGAGGAGATGGGCCTGCCCTATGAGGTGAAGCGGTATCAGCGCGACGCGAAGACCATGCTGGCACCCCCCGCCCTGAAGGCCATCCACCCGCTCGGCAAGTCGCCGGTGCTGGATGAAGGCGACGCGCGGATCGCCGAAACCGGCGCCATTATCGAATATCTTCTGGAGACCCATCCGGGCTCCAACCTGCGGCCCGCGACGGGGACCGAAGCCGCGCGACGCTGCACCTACTGGCTGCACTATGCCGAGGGCTCGGCCATGACGCCCCTGCTGCTGAAGCTGATCTTCACCGCCATCCCCGGCCGGGTGCCGTTCCTGGCCCGCGGCGTGGCCAAGGGCATCAGCAAGGCCATGAACGCGAATATGATCGACCCCCAGCTGAAGGCGCACACCGCCTACTGGGAGGCCGAACTGACCAGGTCCGAGTGGTTCGCCGGCGACACCTTCTCGGCCGCCGACATCATGATGAGCTTCCCGGTCGAGGCCGCCGGCAGCCGGGTCCCCTACGGCGCGGACAAGCCGAAGCTGAAGGCCTTCCTGCAGAAGATTCATGCCCGGCCGGCCTATCAGCGCGCGCTCGAGCGTGGCGGTCCGTACAGCTACGCCTGAGATTGGGCCCAGGCTGGCGCCGGCGCCACAGTCGCCTGGAACCGGAACGTCGAACCGTTCGCGGCGCAACCCGTCCGTGAATCGGACGTTGACTGTCCCATGCGCCCCAGAACAATCCAGGTCATCGCCGCCCTCGTCGCCGCCGTCGCCTTCATCCTCGCGTTCATCGCCGCGGGCGCCGTGCTCGTGTCCAGCCTGTTCATGCTGGTGGGGCTGGTTGCTGTCGGCTGGCTGGCCCTGAGCCTGGTCGGCCGGGTGAAACTATGGGGTGAAATCCAGAGAATTCGCGAGCGACGGCGCAAGACGGTCGCATAACGGCAATCTTCCTGAAACGCCTTTGCCCTTGAACCTTGGGGCCCGGCGCCCTAGTCTCTTTGGCCGGTCGCAAGCGCCCAGCGACTTCTGGCGTGTTACCCAACCTTCAGTCGGGCGAAGCAAGAAACTCACGACATATGGAAAAAGTGCCGATGACGGCCGAGGGCTACCGTGTCCTCGACGATCAGCTGAAGCAATTGAAGTCCGTGGAGCGGCCGAGCGTGATCTCGGCCATCTCGGAAGCGCGCGAGCATGGCGACCTGTCTGAAAACGCAGAGTATCATGCCGCGAAAGAGCGTCAGGGCTGGATCGAAGGCCAGATCGCCGACATCGAGGACAAGATCAGCCGCGCCCAGGTGATCGACGTGTCCAAGCTGAACGGCAACCAGGTCATGTTCGGCGCCACGGTCACCGTGGTCGACGAGGACACCGAGGAAGAGGCCCGCTACCAGATCGTCGGCGAGCACGAAGCCGATGTGAAGGCGGGCAAGATCTCCGTGGCTTCGCCCATCGCCCGGGCGATGATCTCGAAAGAGATCGGCGACGTGGTCGAGGTCAACACGCCCGGCGGCGTGAAGGCCTATGAGATCCTCAAGGTCGAGTGGAAATAGGGTCCGACCAGACCCCGCTCTCGATCCGGGTCGTCTCTGACGGCCGGACCGGCATGGAAAATCAGGCGCTGGGTCTGGCGGAAGCCATCCAGCGCCTTTTTTCGTCTCGCATCGTCGTCAAGCGCATCCGCTGGCGCAAAGCCTTCGACAAACTGCCGTCGGCCCTGAAGGCGCCGTGGATGCTGGACCCGTCGTCCGATCCCGTCGAACCCGCGGCCGGCGAGGCCTGGCCGGACCTCTGGATCGCCACCGGACGCGCCACCCTGCCGCTTTCGGCGAAAGCGCGGGCAAGATCGGGCGGCAAGACCTTCGTGGTCCAGACCCAGGACCCCCGCTGGCGCAACGACATCTATGACCTCGTCGTCACCCCGGCCCATGACGGCGTCATCGGGGCCAATGTGCTGTCGATCACCGGATCGCCCCACCGGGTGACGGCCGACCGGCTGGCTGAGGGCGCCGCAGACTTCGCCGACCGGCTGGAGCCCCTGCCCCGGCCGCGCGTGGCGGCCCTGATCGGGGGGCGGTCGAGGGCGTTTGACCTGACCGGGGCCCACGCCGCCGACCTTGCCGACCGCATCGCGCGGGCCGTGGAAGCCGCCGGTGGCTCGCTGATGCTGACCTTCTCACGCCGCACGCCCGAAGCGGCGAAGGCGGCCATGACCGCCCGGCTGGCCCACCTGCCCGGCCTGATCTGGGACGGCGAGGGTGCCAACCCCTATTTCGCCTTCCTGAAATTCGCCGACCACATCCTGGTGACCGAGGACAGCGCCAACATGGCGGCCGAGGCCGCATCGACAGGCGCGCCAGTACACATCCTGCCGATGATCCCGCTGAAACCGGCGGACAAATTCTCGCGCCTCCATGCGGACCTGCGGGCGCGCGGCGCGGCACGGCCGTTCGACGGATCGCTGGCGAGCTGGACCTATGAGCCGCTCGCCGAAACCGACCGGGCGGCGCGAGAGGTTCTGGCGCGTCTGATGACGGCCAGCCCTGGTTCCCGTTAGGCTCCGTCTCGCGACGAGCAAAAGTTCCGTCCTCGCGCATCCAAGGACGGTCGCGGCGACGACTACGAACGGGGGCGTCGGCGAAAGGCTGGCGCGAAGGGGGTCTGATCATGAAGCGCTTCTTCCTGTCGCTGTTCGCCGGTCTGTTCGCGGCGGCCCTGGCCGGCGCGATCATCCTGTTCGGGGCGACTGAAGGCTGGGGGCGGGCGCGGCTGGCCCCGGCCGGCGAAACCGCACAGTTCGCCGCCGCCGTCGCCGCTCGCCTCGACAGCGATGCAAAGGGCAACGCGGTCTTCATTCTGGTCGACGACGGCGTGCCCGTCAGCGAGCATTTCGTCTCGAGAGGCGTCCCGGTCGATCGGGACACGCAGTTCCAGGTCGCCTCGCTCAGCAAATGGGCGACCGCCTGGTGCGTTATGGCCCTCGTCGAGCGTGGCAAGATCGATCTCGATGCGCCGGTGTCCCGCTACCTGACGCGCTGGCAGCTACCAGCCGGCGACTTCGACAATGACCAGGTCACCGTCCGGCGGCTGCTCAGTCATACAGCCGGCCTGACGGACGGCCTGGGCTATGCCGGGTTCGCGCCGGGTGTTCCGGTCCAGCCCCTTGAAGCCTCCCTGACCCGGGCCGCCGACGCCTCGCCGGGGGCTGACGGGCGGGTCCGCGTCGGTATGGAGCCAGGCTCCTTTGAATATTCCGGGGGCGGCTACACCCTGCTGCAGCTGATCGTCGAGGAAGTGTCCGGGCAGTCGTTCAACGACTACATAAAGGAGGCCGTGTTCACGCCTCTGGGCATGACGCGGTCGACCTATCTGCTTGAGGAGCCGGAGACCAACGTCGCCGAATTCTTTGACGCGGACGGCGCGCGGGCGACGCATTTCCGGTTCACTTCACTGGCCGCGACCTCGCTCTACACATCCGCCGCCGACATGGCGCGCCTGATCGCCGCGCACCGGCCCGGCCCCAACGGGGAGCCCGCGGGTCGGGGGGTTCTGAGCCCGGAAACCCTGCGCGCCATGCGTCAGCCCCACGCGTCGGAAATGGGCGCAGACATCTGGGGCCTCGGCGTCATGCTTTATGCGCCCAACAACGCGGGCGACTTCATCATCGGCCATGACGGCGACAACGAACCGGCGACCAACACCGCCGTGCGGCTGGACCCCGCCACGGGAGACGGGATCGTGATCCTGGAAACGGGCAACAAGCTGATGGCGACGACGCTCGCCGGCGAATGGGTCTTGTGGACCTCGGGCAAGGTCGACTTCCTGACCGTGACCATGGATCTCAAACAGATGCTGACATGGGCCGCCATCGGCGCGGGGATCGCGTTTCTGTCGGTCTTCCTGGTCGTCTTGCAGCTGACGCACCGCCGACGCCCGGTCGGCACGAAGAACGCCTGACGCCCCCAAGTGGTGGGGCTAGTCGCCGCCCCCGCCGCCGCCATCTCCGCCGCCACCCCCGCCATCGGAGCCGCCGTCGGAGCCGTCGTCCGACCCGCCATCCGGGCTCTTGTCGCGCCCGCCGCCGTCAGAGGTGTAGATCGGCCCGCCGTCAGAACCGGATCCGTCCCGGCTCTTGTCCTTGCCCTTACGGCCCGAATCCATCCCCGCCCCGAGGGCCACGCCGATGGCGATTCCGCCGCCGATGCCTAGGGCGAGGTTGTCCATGGCGATGCCCAGCGCCACGCCAATCGCCGTGCCAAGGGCGATGCCCATACCCATGTACGTTTTCTGCGCCATGCGATCCTCCCCAGTTTCCCTGCAGCCTAACATCGCGCGAAGGGGAATCACCGCCTAAATAGACGCCATGAGCACCCCCAGAACTGTCCGCGTCGCCATCATCGGTTCCGGCCCCGCCGGCTGGACCGCCGCCATCTATGCGGCCCGCGCCCTGCTGAACCCCGTCGTCATCGCCGGCCTGCAGCCGGGCGGCCAGCTGACGATCACCACGGATGTCGAGAACTATCCGGGCTTCGCCGACGTCATCCAGGGCCCCTGGCTGATGGAGCAGATGCGCGCCCAGGCCGCGCATGTCGGGACCGAGATCATCGAGGATATCGTGGTCAAGGCCGACCTCTCGCAGCGACCGTTCCGACTGACGCTGGATTCGGGGACCGAGCTGTTCGCCGAGACGGTGATCATCTCAACCGGCGCCCAGGCCAAATGGCTGGGGATCGAGAGCGAGGCCAAATACCAGGGCTTCGGCGTCTCGGCCTGCGCCACCTGCGACGGCTTCTTCTATCGCGGCAAGGAGGTCATCGTTGTCGGCGGCGGTAACACCGCGGTCGAGGAGGCGCTGTTCCTGACCAATTTCGCATCCAAGGTCACGGTCGTGCATCGCCGCGACGAGTTCCGCGCCGAGCGCATCCTGCAGGACCGGCTGTTCTCCAATCCCAAGGTCGAGGTGCTGTGGAACAGCGCCATCGACGAGATCCTCGGCGAGACCAACAGCTTCGGCGGGGTCAATGTCACCGGGGCGCGGCTGAAGAACGTCCAGACCGGCGAGACCCACGACATCTCCGCGGACGGCGTCTTCATCGCCATCGGCCACGCCCCGTCATCGGAGCTGTTCGCCGGTCAGCTTGAGACCAAACAGGGTGGCTATCTGGTGGTGAAGCCGGGCACGGCGGCCACGGCCATCGAGGGCGTCTGGGCCGCCGGCGACGTCACCGACGACATCTACCGCCAGGCCGTCACCGCCGCCGGCATGGGCTGTATGGCCGCGCTGGAGGCCGTCCGCGTCCTGGCCGAATCTGACCATGCCCGCGCCGGCGATCCGATCTCGCACAAGGAAGCGGAGAAGATTGGCGTCTGGTAGGCCCCGGCCTCAGCCGAACATCTGCAGGCCGTCGGGAACCACCGGGGCCGGCTCGCCGCGTCGCAGGTGCAGGGCGTATTCGACGGCGCTGCGCACGCAGCCCTCGTCGGTCGGCTTGGTCAGGACGCCCATGGTGCCGGGGATGCCGTGGCGCACCATGCCGGGGTTGGCGGTCATGTAGAGGACGGTGACGCCGAAGTCCTCGCCCAGTTCCTGGCCCAGTCCGACGCCGGTGGCACCATCCGTCAGGTGAATATCGACCAGGGCCAGTTCGACGCCGCCCCGGCTGGCGAGCGCGCGGGCGGTCCGGGCGTCCGGCGCGGTGCCGACGACCTCATAGCCGAGGTCCTCCAGCACGAAGCGGAGCTCCATCGCCACCAGGGCTTCATCTTCGATAATCAGGATACGGGCGGTCATTGGTTTCGATTCAGAACAGGCGTGTGCCCCCTCAACGCGAGCCACCGATGGCGGTTCACATGAATGTTCCGGCCGCGCGGCGGGGTGCCAGGGCCGTGGCCGGGATGTCCGCGACAACCTCCAGCCCCTCACGCGCCCAGGTCTGTTCAAGGGCCCCTCCCAGCTGCCCCTCGACCGACAGGGCCAGAAGGGACGAACCGAAGCCGGCGGCGTCCGGTATGCCGCGCACCGCCGGGCCGCCCCGCTCGCGCCAGCGCATGACGTAGCGGTCGCCCTGCCTCCGGGTCGACAGCATGACCCGGCCCTCGGGGGCGGACAGGGCGCCGTATTTGGCGGCGTTGGTGGCCAGTTCGTGGAACAGCAGGGCGACGGGGGTCGCGGCCTGATCGTCGAAATCCGCGTCGTCGCCGCTGACCACCACCCGGGGCACCCCCGCGTCGTCGTCGTAGGGCAGGAACAGGTCGCAGAGGAAGGCGTGCAGCGTGGTGCCGTCCAGGCTGGGCCTGCTGGATTCCGTATGCGGCCGCACGAACTCATGGGCCCGGGCCAAGGCGGAAATCCGCGTTCGGGCCGCGCGGGCGAAGGCCTTGGCTTCGGGATACTGGCGCGCTGACAGGGCCAGAAGGGCCGAGATCACCGCGAAGATGTTCTTGATCCGGTGGCTCAGCTCCTGGCTCAGCAGCGCCTTGGCCTGCTCCAGTCGCTTCATCTCGGCGATGTCCGTGCCCGTCCCGAACCAGCGCGTGACAGCGCCCGCCGCGTTGCGGATGGGCATGGCGCGGCTCAGGGTCCAGGCATAGGAGCCGGTGTGGTGCAGCAGCCGGTACTCAACCTCATAGGGCTCGCCGGTCGACAGGGAGGCGCGCCAGGCCGTCCGCGCCCGTTCCTGGTCTTCGGGATGGATCATCTCTCCCCAGGCGTCGCCCAGCGTCGTGCCCTCGGCCGCCCCGGTGAAGGCGTACCAGCGGGCGTTATAGTAGTCGTGGTGACCGTCGGGCCGCGATGACCAGACCATCTGGGGCATGCTGTCGGCGATGGCCTGGAAGCGGGCGTCGCTCTCGGCCAGCTTTTCGGTCACCAGCCGCGCGGCCTCGACCGCGGCTGTGGCGGCTTCATCGCTGCGCCGACGCTCACGCAACGCCCTGCGGCGCTCCAGCAGGGCCATGACCTGCCGGGCGAGGACGTCCAGCGTCATCAACTGGGTCTCGTTCAGCCCCCCGGGGCGCGCGCGGCTATCGAGCACGCACAGGACGCCCAGGGCGAGGCCCTGATCGTCGACCAGGGGCGCGCCCGCATAGAACCGGAAGGCGGAGGTGCCGGCCAGACGGGCGTCTCCCGCGAACCGTTCATCCCGTTCGGCATCGGCGACCTGGGTCACGCCGGGTTGGGCCATCGCATAGTCACAGAACCAGCCCGCCCCGCCGAGCTGCGAGACGTCGACCCCGTCGCGGGCCTGGAACCACTGCCTGTCGCCGACGGCCAGACTGACCATGCCGACGGGGGCCTCGCAGATCCGCGCGGCCAGTTGCATGACGTCGTCGAAGGCCTGCTCCGGGTCGGTGTCCAGGATGTCGAAGGACCGGAGGACGCGGAGCCGCTCGGCTTCAATCGCGTCGGGATCGCTGGCCATCGGATTGGTCAAACGGCGCCTTCCATCGGCGCGGCAGCGCCCGGTTGCTCGATCGGGGTCCGGACCCGCGTCGGCAAAAGGCCGCCGTGTCGCCGTATCCGGCGAACCTTGCGCACGTGCTGTCCCGCAGGTCCGGCGATGAAATGCCCCGGGGGCAAAACCGTTGCGCCGAAACGGTTTCAGGAAGCCGGGCGGCCCACTTCCTCGACGTCCATGACCGTCACGCCCGGGGGCGCCGCCCGCACCGGCGCTTCCGGCGCTGCCGACGACGGTGGCGTCTCGAAAGCGGCGAGACGCTGGTTGATGGCGGCGATATCGGCGGCCGTGGCCTGACGGCGGCCGCCCAGCGAGGCGACGCCGACGACGCGGGTCTGGCCGTCGATCTCGACGGTGCGGATGACACTTTCCCCCTTGGCGGCGGCCTCACTGAGAGCCAGCTCGGCCTCGGCCGCAGAGGCGATCTGGATGCGGGGGCGCGAGAAGCGCGCCTCGTCGATCAGGGGCTCCCGACCGGCATAGGCCTGACGGAAGGCCGCCGGCTCTCCGTAGACGCCCTTCCAGCGATAGAAGATGTGCGCCCCGATCTGGGTCAGCTTGTTCAGCGTCGGTGCCCACCAGGGGTGGACGTAGTCGGCGTGATAGTGGGTCGCGGTGCCGACGCGGGTCGACACATGACCGGCCAGCGCCCGCTCGGCGACGACCCTGGCGCGGTTCCAGGCCCAGGCGACCGGTGCCTGGGACAGCGCACCGTCGCAGGTGAAGCTGAACTGGCAGCCCGTGGTGCGCTCGGCACCCTCGAAGACCACGCCGCAGACGCTGTTGGCGTAGTTGGGGTCGCGCACCCGGTTCAGAATGACCTGGGCGACGGCCTCCTGGCCCTCGGTGGGCTCAAGCGCCGCCTCATAATAGATGCCCTGGGTCAGGCAGCGCAGCGCCCGACGGCGATCCTCCGCCGTCGCCGGCTTGAAGACGAAGGGCGCGGCGACGCGCAGAAACTGCGAGGCATCCGGCGTCGCCGCGTTCAGTTTCATGGCGTCCAGGCCCGTGGCACCGAAGTCCAGCGTGGGCCGGCCGGCGAGGGTCAGGCTCTCCCAGCCAGGGGTCAGTCCGTAGAGCGCCGCGCGACGTTCCTCGGGGTCGTGACGAAGGGCGATGGCCAGCTGGGACGCGTCCATCCGGCCGGTAATGGCGGCGAAACCGCTGGGGCCCAGATCGCCGCCGGTCAGGCTGCGGATGGTCTCGGCGCGGCGATCGATCTCGGGGCGCGGCGTTGAACTGGCGGCCATGGCGACGCCGAAGGCGGCCAGCACCACGGGCGCGGCGGCCAGAAGCCGGCGCGTCCTCTTCAACGTCACGGTCCAGTCGATCCTGGCCAAATAGTCAGCTCCCAAGCCGGGACATGGCCCGACGATCGTGCAGATTGCGCGCCAAGCGGGGCGCTTTTCAGGCGGAAAAGCCCGGTTCGGTCAAGCTCCAACGCTTTCGGGGCGTGAAAGGCCCCGCCGCCTGCGGCTCTTTTCGACCCACGGACGAACCCCGCTGCAATCGTCACGCTTGCGGGAACTCAAGCCCGCCCAAGGCGTTCGCCGATGACGCGTACGCGCGAGCGGGGGTCTATGAGCGCGTTGGGGAATTTCGTTCGGGTGTTCAGCATTGGTGCCGCCGTCACCCGGCTGGCGCGGGTAAAGACGCGACCATGGTGGGTGTCCCTGCTCGTCGGCATTGGTGCCGCAGTGGCGGCCCTGTGCCTCCGTGGCGCACTGAGCGGCTTCTACGGCAATGTCACCGGCTTCATGATCCTGCTGCCGGGCGTGATCATCGCCTCACTGGCCGCGGGGCGGCTGGCGGGGTTCACAGCCACAGTCACCTGCCTCTTCGGCGGCTGGCTTGTGGTCGGTCTCGGCGCCGTAGGGGCCGGGATGGCGGACCGGCTGGGGATGGTCGCAACCGTCAACTTCATCGTCGTGGGCCTTTTCGTCACCGCCGTCGCATCGGCGCTCCGTGACATGGTCGGGGCCCTCGGTGCGTCGATTGAGGCCCTGAACCGCAGCCGGGCCCGCATCGACGATCGCGAACATCAGCTCCGCCTGGTCAGCGAACACGCCCCGGTCATGCTGTGGATGAGCGACGAGACCGGCCGCTGCATCCAGCTGAACGCCGCCCAGCGCGCCTTCTGGGACGCGCCGGAGTCGCTGGACGGCTTCGATTTCAGCGCCCTGATCCATCCCGATGATGTCGAGCAGGTCCGGGCGGTGACGGCGGAGGCCGCGGCGCGCCAGGCCGCCTTTTCCACCGAAGCCCGCTTCCGCCGTCACGATGGCGAGTGGCGGGTATTGCACACGGACGCCCGACCGCGTCTGGAGCCCGACGGCCGCTATGGCGGCCTGATCGGCGTCAACACCGACGTCACCGAGGCCCGCGCCGCCGAGGCTGCGCTGCGCGAGAGCGAGGCCCGGTTCCGGCTGATGGCCGACACGGCCCCCTCGCCCGTCTGGATGACCAATGCCGAGGCCAGGGTCGAGTTCGTCAACGCGGCCCTTGTCGAGTTCTACGGTCAACCCGCCGACCGCATTCTGGGCGATGTATGGAAGGCCGCCATTCATCCCGACGACGCGGCCGGCGTCGAGGCGGCCATGGCTGCGGCACGGCCCGACCGCCTGCCCTACGGCTTCGAGGCGCGGTTCCAGCGCGCGGACGGCGCCTGGCGCTGGATGCGGATTTCGGTCAAGCCGCGGTTCGCCGGTGACGGGGTCTTCCTCGGCTACGTCGGCATGTCGTTTGACACCACCGAGACCCGCGAGGCCCTCGACGCGCTTTCCCGGCAGGAGCGACGGCAGTCCTTCCTTCTGGCACTGACCGACCGGCTGCGTGATCTGACGTCTCCCGAAGCCGTCATCCTTGAGGTCGAGCGGGCCCTCGGCGTCGAACTCGGTGCGGACCGGGTCGGCTATGGCGAGGTCGATCAGGAACGCGGTCTGGTCTCCATGACCCGCGACTGGACGGCCGGCGTCGTCAGCGCCCAGGGCGAGTTCAGTCTGGAGGATCTCGGCGCCGACCTGATCGCCGACCTCGCCGAGGGTCGCATGATCCATATCACGGACGTTCAGCAGGACCCCCGCACCCGCGACGTGCTGGAGGTCTTCAATCGGCTGGAAACACGCGCCCTGATGCGCGCCCCCGTGATCCGCGGCGGCGGCCTGCGGGCCTTCCTCTATGCGCACCACTCGACCGTCCGCGAATGGACCGGGGCGGAAATCGCCCTGTTGCAGGACGTCGCCCTGCGCACCTGGACCGAGATCGAACGCACCCGCGCCGAGGCGGAGGTGCGAGAGAGTGAGGAGCGCTTCCGCGCCATCGCCGACACGGCTCCGGTGCTGATCTGGGTGACCCAGCAGGACCGCACCCGCGCCTTCGTCAACCAGGCCTATGTCGCCTACAATGGTGGCACCTACGAAGAGGCGAGGCTGGCCGACTGGCGCGCGATCATCCATCCGGACGATCATGAGCGGGTGCTGAGGGAATCCCTCGCCGGAGAGGGATCCGGCCAGCCGTTCTCGATGGAAGCCCGCTACCTTCGGCACGACGGCGAATATCGCTGGCTGAAGTCCTTCTCGCGGCCCCGCCAGGGCGCGGACAATGCGATCATCGGCTTCGTCGGCGTCGCCTTCGATGTGACGGACATTCGCGAGACCGCCGCCAATCTCGTCGCGGCCGCGGCCGAACGGGACGCCATTCTGGGCCAGCTGGCCGAGGGGGTCATCGTCACCGATCCCGAGGGTCGGATCACCTTCGTCAACGACGCCGCCGTCCGTCTGCACGGGGTCGACCGTCTGGACGTCGGGCCCGAGGACTATTCCGCCACCTATCATCTGTTCACCGAGGATGGCCTTCCCTACCCGTCCGACCAGCTTCCGCTCGCGCGCGCCGTAATCGGGGGCGAGACGGTCCTGAATGCCCGCTGGCGCATCCGGCGGCCCGACGGGTCCGAAGTGCTGGCGGTCGGCAATGCCCGCCCGGTGTTCAAGCCGGACGGGGGCCGGATCGGTGCCGTTCTGACCCTGCGCGACGAGACCGCCCGTGTGGAGGCCGAAAACCGGCTGTCCGAATCTGAAACCCGCTTCCGCACCATCGCCAACAGCGCGCCGGTGCAGATCTGGATGACGGACGAGAAGGGCGACCTCGCCTTCGCCAACCGCAGCTACAAGACCTGGTTCGAGGTCAGCGAGGCGGGCCTCGCGTCCAGCTGGCAGCAGACCGTGACGACGCTGAACCTGGAAGGCGATCACGAGGTCTTCGAACGCGCCGTGCAGGCCAGGGATCGCTACCAGCGCACCATGCGGGTCCAGCATCCGCGTCTGGGAGCGCGCTGGCTTCGCTGCGAAGGCATTCCCCGCTTCGATGCGAGCGGCACGTTCCAGGGCTATGTCGGGGCCAACCTCGACGTCACCGACGCCAAGCGCGCCGAGGAAGACCTGAAGCGGATCAACGAACTGCTCGAGGAGCGGGTCGGCGCGGCGCTGGCCGAAAAGGCCAAGGCCGAGGCGGATCTGATGCACGCCCAGCGCATGGAGGCGGTCGGCCGCCTGACCGGGGGCGTGGCCCATGATTTCAACAATCTGCTGACCGTGGTGATCGGCGCGCTCGACATCATGCTGCGTTCGCCCAACGACGCCGCCAAGCGCCAGAAGCTGGGCGAGGCCGCGCTGGCGGCGGCGCGGCGCGGCGAGGGGCTGACCCACCAGTTGCTGGCCTTCTCACGCCGGCAGGCGCTGCGTCCGGAAGCCGTCGATCTCAACGTGCAGATCCGCCAGAGCGAACCCCTGCTGCGCCGCGCCGTCGGCGAGGCCGTGGAATTCAAGCTCAAGCTCCGGCGCGGGGGCGCGCGGGTCAGCGTTGATCCGTCCCAGTTCGAGGCCGCGCTGCTGAATCTGGTCGTCAACGCGCGTGACGCGGTCGGCGACAAGGGCCGGATCACCGTCCAGACCCAGTCCTGCACGGTCGAGGCTGGCGAAGTCGCTGACCTGGCGGCTGGCGACTATGTCTGTGTCACCGTCGGCGACAATGGCGCGGGCATGTCGCCCGAGGTCATCGCGCGTGTGTTCGAGCCCTTCTTCACCACCAAGGCCGTGGGCAAGGGTACGGGGCTGGGCCTGAGCCAGGTCTATGGCTTCGCCCGCCAGAGCGGCGGGGCCGCCCAGATACATTCGACGGTCGGACGTGGAACCGAGATCAAACTGTTCCTGCCGCCGCTGAGCGAGACCCTCGGCATCGTCGCCGACGCCGGGCCGGAAGCCGCGCGGCCGATGGCCGCCGGCCGTCGCCTGCTGCTGGTCGAGGACGACGCCAGCGTCGCGGTCGTGGCGCTGGAGTTGCTGGAGGGTCTTGGGCTGGAGGTGCGCGCCGTCGAGAGCGCGCCCCAGGCGCTGGACCTGCTGAAGCGCGAAAAGTTCGACATGATGCTCAGCGACGTCGTCATGCCCGGTGGCATGACCGGCATCGAACTGGCGCGGATGTGCGGACGGGACTACCCGGATATGCGGGTGGTGCTGACCTCGGGCTATGCCGGCGAGGATGTGGATGCGGCCCTGGCTGACGCGCCCTGGCCGTTCCTGCGCAAGCCCTACTCGGGCGAGCAACTGGCCCGCATTCTGGGCGAGCTCAGCTGAGGTAACGGCCGGCCTTGCGGCCGGCCGTCGGCAGGATCAGCGCGTGCGCGCCTTGCGCGCGGCGTAGCGGGCGTCGCGGGCGGCCTTTTGTTCTTCCTTGGTCAGGGCCTTGCGCTCCTTGCGGGCGGCGCGCTTCTCGGCCTCGACGGCTTCCTGGGCCTCGGCGTTGGCCGCCATACGCGCGGCTTCCTTTTCGGCCTTCTCGCGCCGGGCCTCGGCCTTGGCGAGCTCGTGCTGCTGGCGCAGCGCCTCCTTCTCGGCGGCGCGCTTGGCGGCCAGCTTCTCGAATTCGGGATCGGGGGCGGCGGCCTTGGGCTTGAACCGGGCGAGCAGGGCCTTCTTGGCCTCCTGCTGAGCCGTAAGGCGGTCGGTGAAGCCGGTCTGTTTCAGATCTCTCATGCGGAGGGCGTCGATGTCCTTGAACGTTTATGGATGCGCTGGAACGCGGTCGGGCGATTTGCAGCGCAGCCCGGCGCGTCGCTAACCCTATATGGGCGCGGAAATCAAGTTCGCGAGGCGCCGATGACCGCCGCCCCGCTCACTCGAAGGCCGACTGTGTCAGTTCGGCTTCTCGGCCTGACCGACCGCCGCGCCCGCCGCGCCGCCCACAGCGGCCCCGACGGGCCCCGCGATGACGGCACCGGCGACGGCGCCCGTGGCGGCCCTCTGCTCGATGGTCTGGCCGCAGGCGGCGGCGGCCAGGGCCGTGACGGCGACGACGAGAGTGATGGCGAAGCGTTTCATGGGAAAAATCCTTCCAATAGCGGAGCTTGAACGCCCCCGGCCCTTCGCCGGTTCCGGTCGCTTCCCTCAAGTCATTCGCAACTTCCTGTTAATCACAAAGACAACAGTCGGCAGCGCTATCAATCGGTTGGGCCAGCCGTGACACTTGCCTCGTGTTGTCTATATGATGGCATTTACAGTAACGCGCTGTTTCACTGATCGTGACTATAAAACTCGCTGTAGGCGTCCACTTCCGGATACAGCGCGGTGTGTCCGCGATGTTGCGTCGCACACAAATCTTGCGAATCAACCACATTGGCGCCACAAACGGCTGGCTTAAGGCGCGTCCTCGATAGCCAGCCCGTTCGCTGACCGTCGATTTACCGCAAGCGGATCGCGACGCCGATCTCCAGGGATTGGAGAGGGTCGCCCGGTTGCGAGACTACCCGGGGGCGGCATTGCGCCCTGCCGTACAGGACTGAGCCCTTGCCGAAAGCCCCGCAGACGCGTGTGAACCCCCCTGTTGATCGTGCGGCCCGGATTCGGCCCGGATCGGCGGCGGCGGCGTTCGGCGCACTGGTGGGACTGGCGATCGGCTGCGCCTATCTGGGCGGCACGGCGGCGAAAGCCACGACCGTGCGGGCCCAGGCGGAACGCATCGACGGAGCCACCGCAGCGGGGTTCACCGAGGAAGCCCTTGCGGCCGCCGCGGGGGGTCTGGACGAAAGCGCCCTGACCATCGCTCGCCGGCATGATCCCTATACCGTCGCCGGCGGCGCCCAACGCGATCGCCAGGCCGAACTCCTGACTGCCCGCCTGGAACAGCTGCGCGACCAGCCTTCCGGTGCCGGCCTGCGCCGGGTCAATCTGACCGGGCCGGTCGCCGCCCTGCCCTTCCGCCTCGGCAGCACCCTCGACGCCTCGCGCGACCTCGATTGCCTGACCCAGGCCGCCTATTACGAAGCCCGCGGCGAGGGCCGTGACGGCATGCGCGCCGTCACCCAGGTCGTTCTGAACCGCGTTCGTCACGCGGCCTTCCCCAACAGCGTCTGCGGCGTCGTCTTCCAGGGGGCCGGCCGCCGCACGGGTTGCCAGTTCAGCTTCACCTGCGACGGCTCGATGCGCGGCCGCGTCAACCGCGCCGCCTGGGACCGCGCCCGTGAAGTGGCTTCGGCAGCCCTGTCCGGCGCCGTCTACGCCGGCGTCGGCAACGCCACCCATTTACACACCACCGGCGTCTCGCCCGGCTGGCGCAACTCGCTGGTGCGGGTCGGTCAGGTCGGCGACCACCCGTTCTATCGCTTCGGCGGCCGCTCAGGCTCGCGCGAGGCCTTCTCCTACGCCGCCCGCCCGTCGAGCGAGGCCGAGGGCCCCCGCCTGATCCAGGCCAGCCTGGACCCCACGGGTCCGGTCCGCGAAGCGGGCGCGGTCGCCTACAATATGCTGGTCGCCCAGGAACGCGGTGCTGAAACGGGGGCTCCCGCCGCCGCGGCTCCTGCACCGGTGGTCGTAACCAGCGCTCCGGCCTCGACGGCCGACACGCCGGTTCAGGCCACGCCCACCGCCTGAGTCAGGTTCGGGCGACGGCTGAGGACTCCTGAACCTTCCACTGGTTCATCAGGTTCTGCTTCATATCGCCGAAACGGTCCCCGGTGGCGGGGGAGGCTTCGGCGTCCCCGGCCTGACCCGATCCATCAGGACAGCCGTCAGCCCCCGCGACGACCAGACCTTCGGTGCGCGCGTCTGCGGATTCGGCGTGTGCCTGCGGGACGCGGGGGCGTGGGTCATGAGGTCTCCTTCAGTGCGGAAAGAACCCCTCGCCGCCGGCCCTGTTCCGGAACGGCGGTCGCCGGCTCAGTCCGGCCGTGCGTCCAGCCCCACATCCAACGCGGGCGCCGAATGGGTCAGGGCACCGACCGAGATCACGTCCACGCCCGTCTCCGCGATACCGCGCACGGTCTCCAGATTGACCCCGCCCGAGGCCTCAAGCGTGATCCGCCCGGCCGTGCGGGCCACGGCCTCGCGCAGCATCGGCAGGGTGAAATTGTCGAGCATGATCACGTCCGGGCCGGTGGCCAGCGCCTCGTCGAGCTGATCCAGTCCGTCGACCTCGACCTCGACCTTCATCAGGTGTCCGACCGCGGCGCGCGCCCGACGGACGGCCTCGCCCACCCCGCCGCAGACGGCGACATGGTTGTCCTTGATCAGGATGGCGTCATCCAGCCCGAACCGGTGATTGACCCCGCCGCCGCACAGCACCGCGTGCTTCTCAAGCGCGCGCAGGCCGGGGGTGGTCTTGCGGGTGTCGGCGATCCGCGCCCTGGTGCCGGCGACGGCGTCGACATAGGCCCGCGTCAGGGTGGCAATGCCGCACAGGCGTCCCAGCAGGTTCAGCGCCGTCCGTTCGGCGGCCAGAAAGGCGCGCGCGTCGGCCTCGACCTCGGCCAGCACCGCCCCGGCCTCGAAGGCGTCGCCGTCGCGCAGCTTCAGCGCGATCGACGCCCCGGGGTCCATCGCAAGCACGGCCAGTCGCACACAGTCGATTCCCGCAAGAACGCCCGCCTTGCGCGCCGCGAACACAGCCCGCATCCGCGCGCCCTCGGGGATGCAGGCCTGCGCCGTCACATCACCGGCCCGGCCGAGGTCCTCGGCCAGCGCCATACGCACCACGGGTTCGATCAGCATGTCAGGGAGGGATCGGATCATCGGTCGCTCGTTCAGGCCGCGGCGACCAGCACAGGGTCGGCGTGGACGTGGGTATGGTCGGCGACGGGGCCGGTCGCGGGATAGTCAGAGCGATAGTGGCCGCCGCGGCTCTCGCGTCGGGCCAGCGCCGCCTCGGCGATCAGCCGCGCGGCGACCAGCGGCAGGGCACCCGGTGCCGCGGCTTCCAGGCGGGCGATGACGGCCAGGGTGGCCCCGAGACCGGCCGCGTCGCGCACCACGCCGGCACCGTCGCTCATCGCATTGCGCAGCGCTTGCAGCGCGTCAGGCAAGAGGTCCGGAGCCACCGTCACAGGCAGGGTCTCGCCCACGCCCGGGGCTTCCAGCGCCGCCGCCCGCCCCGTTCGCCGTCCGAACGCCGCGGCTTCCAGCAGGGAGTTGGAGGCCAGGCGGTTGGCGCCATGCACGCCGGTCGAGGCACATTCGCCGACGGCAAACAGGCCCGGCAGGCTGGTGCGGCCGTCGGTGCCCGCGGCGATCCCGCCCATGTGATAGTGGGCCGCCGCGGCGACCGGGATCGGCGTCTCGCGCGGGTCCAGCCCGGCCCGCATACAGGCGGCGAAGACGGCGGGAAACTCGTCGGCCAGCTTGGCCCCGATGGCGCTGCGGCAGTCGAGGAAGGCCCCGCGCCCGGCGGCGCGCGCGGCATGGACCGCCCGCGCCACAACATCGCGCGGCTGCAGATCGGCGTCCGCCGCCTCGCCCAGCAGGAAGCGGCCGTCCCGATCGATCAGCCGCGCGCCCTCGCCCCGGAGGGCCTCGGTGGCCAGCGGCATGGGGTCGAGGCCGACATCCATGGCGGTCGGATGGAACTGCACGAACTCCGGATCGAGGATTTCCGCGCCCGCGACATAGGCCGCGGCCATGCCTTCGCCCAGCAGGGCGGCGGGGGTGGTGGTGCGGGCGAACAGGCCGCCGGCACCCCCGGTGGCCAGCACGACGGCGGGGGCCAACACCTTGATCATCCGCCCCGAACCGGGCGTCCCACGCTCGATCAGGGCACCGCAGACCCGACCGCTGGCGTCCTGGACCAGGCCGCGCAGACGGCCGTCTTCCCAGACCTCGATATGCGGCGCGGCGCGCACGGCCGCGATCAGGGCCGACAGGATCGCCCGCCCCGCGCCGTCGCCGCCGACCCGGGCGACGCGGGCCTGCGAATGCGCGGCTTCCAGACTGACGGCGAAGCCGCCGGCGGCGTCGCGATCGAAGGGCGCGCCCAGCGACGCCAGCCACTCAACCGTGGCGCGGCCGTCTCCGGTCAGGGTGTCGGTCGCCCCGGCCTCAACCAGACCCGCGCCCGCCGCCGCCGTATCGGCCGCATGCAGGGCCGGAGCGTCATCCGGCGACAGGGCCGCCGCCACCCCGCCCTGGGCCCAGGCCGAGGAACAGGCCTCGAGCAGGGGCGCGGGCGTGACGACCAGCGCCTTGCGCGGCGCGGCCTCCAGCGCGGCCGACAGCCCGGCCAGACCGCCGCCGATGATCAGCGGCCCGTCATGATGGACGGGGCGGCTCAACCGCCGAACCCCAGATAGCTGCCCGCGATGTCGAGCGCCCCGGGCAGGGAGCCGCCCGCGAGCGGCATCAGCGCGGCCAGGCCCACGCCCGCGCAGGCCGCTGCGGCCGCGAGGAACAGGCCGACGCTCTGCGCGGCCTCGCGACCGGTCAGCGGCCGGCCATCAGGACGCCACGCGCCGCGACGCAGGTGGCCGATCAGGGCGATGGCCAGGAAGGCGGCGAGGATGAACCGCCCCGTGGTGATCCCCCAGAACACCACCAGCGCGCCGATCAGCAGCATGGCCCCGCGTTCGACATTGGGATGGATGCCCGCCAACACGGGACCCAGCGCCTTGGAGCCGTCCAGCGGCGGCGCCGGCGCGAGATTGACCAGGTTGATCGCGGCGATGACCGCCGCGCCCAGCAGCCACTCTCCGTACCCCGTGGCGATGAAACCGCCGAAGAAGGGGATGGCGGCCAGAAGGCCGAACCCGGGCCCGGCCAGGGAGACCAGCACGCCGTCCCATTCGCTCTTCGGCAGGCGCTGGCTCTTCGCCACCCCGCCGAGGAAGGGGATGATGTAGATCTTCGCCGGACCCATACCGAGCGCGTTCATCGCCAGCACATGGCCGTATTCGTGCACCAGCAGGCCCCAGATGGCCGCGACCGCGATCACCCAGCTGCCGCTGGCCCACCAGATGAAGCCGCCCAGAAGCAGGGTCGAGACGATGGCCCAGACCGGGTGCTGACCCTTGTCGAGCGGCGGCTCGGCGCTGCGGGGCGGACCCCGATCGGCCACAGCCGCCTCCCGTGCCGGGGCAGCCGCTTCGGGCTTGGGGTCCCAGGGACCGGGGCGGGGCGTCTGGCTGTCTGTCATCGCGACGACGTGGCCTTTTCCGACCGCAGCCACAAGGCCAGCAGGGCGAGAAGCCGCAGGCTGCGCTTGTCGATCGTCGCCACCGCGCGGACGGGCGGAACGTAGTGCATCAGATCAGTTCCACCGCCACATGGTGCCGCGCCTTGATCATGTCGTAGCGCGCGGGAACCACCGGCGGCGGCAGGTCCACCATCCGCTGCACGGCCAGCCGGGCCCGTTCGGAAATATCCTCGGGCACCGTGACCTCGAACTGCATGTTCAGCAGGCAGTCGCGGATGTTCTCCAGCGTGATCCGCTTCATGTGCGGGCACATGTTGCAGGGGCCGATGAAGCTGACCTCGGGCACGTCACCCTGGATGTTGGCGGCCATGGAGCATTCGGTGATCAGCACCACCTGCTTCGGCTTGCGGCTGCTGATGTAGTCGGTCATCGCCGCCGTCGAGCCGGCGAAATCGGCCGCCGACAGCACGTCCTCCGGGCACTCCGGATGGGCGAGGATTTCCGCGCCGGGATAGGCCTCGCGCATCTCGGCGATGTCGGCGGCGGTGAAGCGCTCATGCACCTCGCAGCGGCCCTTCCAGGCGATGATGCCGATGTTGGTCTGGGCCGCGACGTTGCGGGCCAGGAACTCGTCAGGGATCAGGATGACGCGGTCGACGCCCCATTCCTTCGCCGCCCACTCGACCACCTGCACGGCGTTGGCGCTGGTGCAGCAGATGTCGGTCTCGGCCTTCACATCGGCCGTGGTGTTCACATAGGTGACCACCGGCAGGCCCGGGTAGCGCTGCTTGATCAGCCGCACGTCAGCGCCCGTGATCGAGGCCGCCAGCGAGCAGCCGGCGCGCAGGTCGGGGATCAGCACCGTCTTTTCGGGGCTCAGAATCTTCGAGGTCTCGGCCATGAAATGCACGCCGGCCTGGACGATCACCTTCGCCTGCGACCGCGCGGCCTCCTTGGCCAGCCCCAGGCTGTCGCCGACATAGTCGCCGACCCCGTGGAAGATCTCGGGCGTCATGTAGTTGTGGGCCAGGATGACGGCGTCGCGGCTCTTTTTCAGCGCGTTGATCTCGCTGATCAGCGCGGCCTGCGCCGGCCACTCCATGGGCGTCACATGGTCCTTGACCTTCGCCCAGATCGGGGCGGTTTCCCGCTCCAGTTCGCTGGACATTCCGAACGCACCGTCTGCCATTTCGCATCCCTTTTGCTCGATTTGAGCAAATCAGAGGCCCGAAGAACGGCGACCGATCACCCTGACCGTCGCCGACTTATGCTCACTTTCAGCATAAGCAGGGACAATCTAGGCGGATGGCGGAGAAATGCAAGTCCGGATCGCCGCCCTGCGGAGGACGGCTAGCGAGCCGGAATGGTGACGAGATAGTCGATGATTGTGGTGGAAGGGATGGTTGTAAACACCACCTTCCCGTCCGGGGTCGCCCCTTCCAGGGCGTACATCTGCCCGCCTTCCACCCGGCGCAGCGTGCGCCCGGCATCGGGTGCCGTGGCCGCGGCCGGCAGGTCGAACCGGCAGCCGGTCAGCTTCAGGTCCTGGAGCACGCAGCTGATCTGGAGTTCCGCCACGGGCAGTTGCTGGACTGGCGGCCCCGCGGGCGTCGGAGCCTCCGGCAGGCCCGCCCGGGCCCCGCGCCCACGCGGCCGTTCCCGCGGCGGCGGCGCATCGGGGTCGCGGAAGCTGACTTCGGCGCGTCCTGCCCGGGCCAGCTGGTCCCGATCGTCCGTCAGACCCCAGCCACAGGCAGAAAGAACCCGGTCAAGGTTCGCCGACTGTGTCGGCAGGTCGAAATTGGTCCGCAGGGCCCGCGACGCTCCGTCCGCGGTGCGGATCGAATACAGGCCGCCGCCGCGCATGAAGCGGATGTCCCGCGCGGGCACGGTGCTCATCAGGATGCCCGGCTGCGGTCCGGGGGCCCAGGTCTGGACATCGGTGCGACCGTCGGCGCGCCGCGCCTGCACCTCGATGCCGCCCACGCCCGCCGGCATCCCGATCAGGGCCGCCGAAAGCGCGCGGTCGCGGCACTGGACGACAATGGCCACGCCCGCGTCATAGCGGACCGCGGCGACCGTCTGGTTCAGACTGGGCTCGTGCTGGAATTCCCAGTCGTCCTCGTCCTGGGCGATCGCGAGGGTCGGCCCCGCACAGAGGACAGCGCACAGCGCCGCGAACAGCGTCGATTTCATGGATTTGCTCCCCAGCATCCCGACGCCAGATGACGACAGCAAACCCGGTCTGGTCAAGACCTCACGCGACAGCCGCCCCGAACATGGGAAACACGATCTTAACCGGAACAGGATGCAACGGGCGCTTCACCGGAGAGTCCCATGCGCCTGATCCCCGTCGCGGTCGCCGCCGTCCTTCTGTCCGCCGGATCGGCGATGGCGCAGTCGTCGGAACCCGGCGTCGCGGTCGGCGCGGCCGTCGGCACCTCGGGCATCGGTCTTGAGGTACAGGTCAAGATGGGACCGATCTTCACCTTGAGGGGGTCGACGGACCGGCTGACCCACAGCGCGGACGAAAGCTACGATGACGTCGACTACAACGCCGATCTGACCTTCGACACGGTCGGTGCCTTCATCGACCTGCATCCGCTGGCCAATGGTCTGCTGATCTCCGGCGGGGCCTATCTCGGCGACCGCGACATCGCCCTGGCCGGCACGCCCACGGCACCGGTCAATATCGGCAGCCAGACCTATTCGCCCGCCCAGATCGGCACGCTGGGCGGCTCCATCAAACTGCAGGACGTCGCCCCCTTCATCGGCATTGGCTGGGACGACACCTTCTACCGCAACAGCCGCTGGGGCATCCGCGCCATCGCGGGCGTGGCCTGGAGCGATGCGCCCGAGGTCGCCCTGACCTCGACCGGCGGCAGCCTGTCCAACGATCCGACCTTCCAGGCCCGACTGCGCGACGAGAGCCGGAACATCACCGACGATGTCGAGGGCTACGGCCTGTTTCCGATCGTCCAGGTGGGCCTGAACTACAAATTCTAGGCGGCACCCCTGCGCGGCCGGTCGGTCCCTAGCGGGACACCACGATCAGCAGCTGATTGCTGGCGATCACCCGAAAGACCTGGCCTTCGGCTGCGTCCGGTGCGGCACCGATCGGCACATGGGCTACCTCGCCCTGAACCGCGCGGATGAGCGATCGGGTGTTTGAGGTACTCGCAGAGGGCGGATGATCTGAACGGCAGTCCCGGAACCGCATCTCACGCACGACGCAGCTGACCTCGCGCTCCGGCACGGGCGGGACCCGGAACGGGGGCGGCGGGCGGCGGGTACTGCGCGGGTCGAGCGTGACATCGGCCTCTTCCAGCAGATCGCGGTCATCCTCGAGCGCCCAGCCGCACGCGGTCAGCACCCGGTCAAGATTGGCGGACTGGGCCGGCAGATCGAAGGTGGCGCTGACCGTGGCCGCCGCCCCGACGGCGGAGCGGACGACATAGGCACCGCCGCCACGGAGGAAGCGCGCCTCCCGTCCCGGCGTGACGCTGCGGTACATCCCCGGCCCGCCGACCGGCGTCCATCTCTGGGCGACGGCGCGACCGTCAGCGCGGGTCGCCGCCAGCCGCAGCATCTCTTCACCCTCGGGGAGGCCCGTGAGCAGGAGCACCAGCCGACCCTGTTGGCACTGGGCGATGATCGACTGGCCGCCGTCATACCGAACGGCCGCCAGGGTCAGCTCCTGCGCCGGGTCCTCAGCGAACTCCCAGTCGTCATCCTGAACGGGCACCGCCTGGCCTGCGGTGCACGCGAGTGCGCAAAGCGACGCCGCCACCGCCAGCTTCATGGTTCAACTCCCCGGATCACTGCAGTGACTGACGCCCGCATAAGCCGAGTGTGTCAAGAACCTCAGACCGCGACACCCTCATGGGCCAGCAGCCAGCGCTTGCGCGCCAGCCCGCCGGCATAGCCGGTCAGCGTCCCGTTCGCGCCGATCACCCGGTGACAGGGCACGATGACCGCTATGGGGTTCTGGCCGTTGGCCAGTCCCGCGGCCCGCACCGCCCTGGGTGAGCCGATCGCCGCCGCCAGCTGGCCATAGGTCCGGGTCTCGCCCGCCGGTATGGCCCGCAGAGCTTTCCAGACGGTGCGCTGAAAGTCCGTACCGCCGGTCGTGACGGTCAATCCGTCCAGGGCCCGCACCTCGCCGCCGAAATAGCGCTCGACCGCGCTCCGCACCGGCTCCGGCGCACGACCTTCGACCACCATCGCGCCCGGGGCATGGCGGGCCAGCAGCCGGGTCATCCGGGCTTCATAGTCTGCGAAATCCAGCGCCCGCACGGCTCCCCGGCCATCGGTGACCAGCAGCACCTCGCCCACCGGCGTGGCGACCCGGTCGAGGGTCAGGGTCTCAGGCTGCGCGTTTCGCATCGTCGCTCTCCATCAGATCGGCGCCGCTGATACCCGCCAGAGCGAGATGCAGCGCGCCATAGGCCCGCCAGGGGCGCCAGGTTTCGGCGCGGGTGGCGAGCGTCTCATCGTCCAGGCGGTCGTTGGGCGCCTCGTCCCCATCGTCGATCCACTCGCCGGGCAGCCGCAGCCCCGGCCGCGCCGCGACCAGCGGCTTCAGCGCCGGGTCGGCCGACAGGTCGCGCCCGATGGCGTCCGGATCCGCCGACAGGTCGAACACCCGCCGCACCCGCGCCAGCACGCCCGGAAGCGCCTTCAGGTCGTCCGCCTCGACGCAGACCGAGACCCGCCCCGCCTCCGCCGGCTCGACCGTGACCGCACCGTCTGCGCCGTCCACATCCCGCGTCAGAACCCGCGACCAGCGCCGCCCTTCGACGGCATCGCCGCGCGCTGTCAGGGCCGCGAACATGGCGTCCCAGTCATAGGGCGGTCGGAAGGACAGGCTCAGCCGCACCCCGCCCTCATGCACCCGCTCGCCGCGCCGCCGCAGCGCCGAGGGCGGACGGCCATACAGGGCCTGAAAGGTCTCGTTGAACCGCCGCACGCTGCCGAAGCCGGAGGCCAGCGCCACCTGGGCCATGCTGAGGTCGGTCTGGTGGATCAGCGCCTTGGCCAGCAGCACCCGTCGGGTCTGGGCCACGCTGACCGGGGCGGCACCCAGATGCTGGCGGAACAGCCGCCGCAGGTGCCGCTCGCCGACGCCGAGCCGCCCGGCCAGTCCGTCGACATCGCCCTCATCCAGCGCGCCCGCCTCGATCAGGGCCAGGGCCCGGCTGACGGTGTTCGAGGTGCCCCGCCAGGCCCCCATGTCGGGGGCCGTCTCCGGGCGACAGCGCAGGCAGGCCCGAAAGCCCGCCTCCTCAGCCGCCGCAGCCGAGACCACGAAAAACATGTTCTCCCGCTTCGGCGTCCGTGCCGGACAGACCGGACGGCAGTAGATGCCGGTGGTCTTCACACAGCCGAAGAACCGCCCGTCGAACCGCGCATCGCGCGTAAGTACGGCGCGGTAGCAGGCCTCCTGGTCGAGTTCGCCGGGGTTTTCCATGGCCGCAGAATGATCGCTGCGGCCATGGAAGTCTCGCGGTTTTCGGACATGGCCGTGCCGGGCCGCGTCGGATCGAGAAGGCGGAGCCTTCTGATCGCGGCCTGCTTACATACCCCGCGCCAGACGCCCCAGGTCAGCAAGGACCCTGAATGCCAGGCTGATCGCCGAGATGGCCAGAACCCAGACCATCACCACCGACAGGGTACTGGCGATACCGACCAGATCCCGAGCGCCGTCGCCCAGATTTCGCAGGGTATCGAAGTCCAGCATGGTCCAGTCGCCGGCGATCCGGGCGGTTTCCCCGTCACGCGTCAGGGTGAACCAGTGCCCCGCCTCGAAGATGACCCAGGTCAGCCACAGGCCGGCGCCGGCGACAACGATCCGGGCCGCCGCCCGCGCCCGGACGGCATAGGGTCGGACCAGGCTGGCCAGGTCCACGGCCATCTGGGCGAAGGCGTAGAGTAGGATCGGCCCGAACAGGATCGACCAGATCGGTGCGCCGCGGACCAACGCGTCCTCGCCGCGAAGCTCGATCGACATCAGACCCGGGAAGTGGATCACTCCGATCCACCACAGCACGAACATGCCGGTGGCGAGGAAGGAGAACAGATACTCCCCGCCCGGCCATGTGCTGGCCCGACGCCGCGGCATCCAGGACGGTTTCGTGGCCTGGGCCGGCTCCGTTCCCGTCATCGACATGCCCCAGGCGGCCGGATCGGCCAGGCCGAAGGCACCGAGGTCCTTCACCCGCCATCTGGTCAGGAACGCCGGCCGGATGCCCTGATGTTCGAAGATCGCTGCCGCCAGGGTCGCCGCCCCGATCAGGGTGAGGCCGGCCCCGAAGAAGCCGTGGAAGGCCTGGGCGATGTCCTGCCCGAAATTGTCCGATCCACCGATCACCCGGATGAACAGGGTGAGGGCGAAGACCGCCGCCAGCACCATCAGTCCGGCCTTCACGCCGAACAGCCAGTAGGGAAACAGCTCCGGTCCGACCAGGGAGTCCGGTCCCTTGCGGTAGCGCGCGGCCACGACCAGCGGATGGCCGATCTCGCGCAGGATCGCCTCCTGCTCGTCCTCGGTCAGGGCGCGGCCCAGCGCCTCTTCCTTCGCCTCGAACCGGCTCAGGATCAGGTCGCGCAGTTCGGCGGTGATGTCGGCGCGTTCGTCCTGCGGCAACTGCGCGGCGACGGCGTTCAGATAGCGGTCGATCAGGTCCATGGCTTTTCCCCTTCAGCCCGGGTTTCAGAGAATCTTGTCGAGCGAGGCGTTGATCCCCCGCCACTCATCGGCCAGCGCGGCCAGCATCGAAACGCCACCAGGCGACAGGACGTAGAAGCGCTTCTTCCGCTTCTCCTCCTCGCGCCATTCGCTGTTCAGCAGACCCTGGCTCTCCAGCCGGCGCAGCAGCGGATAGAGGGTCGATTCCTCCATCTCGAGCCCGTCGGCGGCCAGGGCCTGGCGCAGGGTGTAGCCGTAGCGTTCGGTCCTCAGGCAGGCGAGCACCGCCAGCACCAGCGACCCGCGCCGGAGTTCCAGCCGCATCGATTCATAAAGGTCCGGATCGAGGCTCATGCCGCTTCCCTGCATCTCACATAGTGTGTGACACACAGTGTATGCGACATACTGTGCGACCGAGTCAAGACACTGCGGTCAGGCGTGGCTCATTCGGGTATGCGCGCGCCGTCCCAGGCGAAGACGCCGCCGCTGTCCGCGGGGGTCAGACCGGCGATCACCGACAGCAATCGGTCCGCCGAATACGCCGCCGTGAACAGCTTCTCCGGCTTCACGCCCTTCTGGAACGGCGCGCTCAGGCCGGTGTCGACCGTGCCCGGATGCAGGCCGGCGATAACGGCCTGCGGATGGGTGCGGCCCAGTTCGACCGCCAGATTGCGCAGCAGCATGTTCAGGGCCGCCTTGGACGCGCGATAGCTGTGCCAGCCGCCCAGCCGGTTGTCGCCAATCGACCCGACCCGCGCCGACAGGGCCGTGAACACCGCCGGCCGGTCTCGCGGCAGCAGGGGCAGGAAATGTTTGGCCACCAGCGCCGGCCCGACCGCATTGATCCGGTAGTCGCGCAGCAGATGCTCGGCGTCGAGGGCGCGCCAGCTCCGCTCCGGCTCGAACCCGTGATGCAGCACCCCCGTGGCGACGAACACCAGCGCCGGGGCCGGCCCTTCGGCCACGCGAGCGGCGGCGGCGGCAATCGAGGCCTCGTCCTCCAGATCGAACCCAGTGCCGGAACGCGACAGCGCGTGGACGGCGGCGTACCGACCGGAGGCCTGCAACTGGCTTGCCAGCGCCGCGCCGATCCCGCCCGAGGCCCCGATAACGACCGCCGTCTGGTTCACTGAGTCTGTCATGGCGCGAATGTCGCCGTCGCCTGCGCCGGGTCAAGGCGATGGTCGGCGCGAGGGCGTTATGCCTCAGCCCCCGGGCCTCGTGTCCGCGCATCCACAACCACTGGACACGCCCCGCGATCGGGTGTGTCCTGATGAGTCCGGCGCAAGAAAAACAACGAGCCGGTTCGAGTGAGGAAACATGTCCAATCGCCCGAGCCACATCCGGCTCAACTCCCACCCCGGCGCGGGGACCGTCAGCCGCTTCCCCATCGAATGGGGCGCGCCCACCGCGAAGGAACGCGGGCCGGTCATCGGCACGGTGAACTCCGGCTCGGACCGCAATGCCATCGGTGCCCACGGCGGAGCCTATTCGGTCTATCGCGCCCTCGCCGTGTCATCGGGGGCCATGGCCGCCAACAACCGGCCCGACCTGACCAACACCGCGCCGACCACGCCTATGGGGCCGTTCCCGCAGTGGACCGACGCCTCGAAGATCGTCTCGCTGGATCCCTGGGGGGCCCGCGTCGCCGAGGATTTCGCCGATGAGATCCGCGAGGGCGTCGACATCCGCCCGACCATCGCGGTCACCCGCGCCCGGCTGCAACTCGCCGAGATCGGCGAGGCCATCGCTGCGGGCCGGCTCAAGGCCGACGGCCACATCGTGCATGAGAGCGGCGACGTCGCCGTGACCAAGGCCGCCATCGATCCGGTCTGGTACCTGCCCGGCATCGCCGAACGCTTCGGCGTCACCGAGACCGCCCTGCGTCGCACCCTGTTCGAACAGACCGGCGGCATGTACGCCGACCTGGTCACCCGGCCGGACATCAAGGTCTTCCTGCCCCCTATCGGCGGCATCACCCTCTACATCTTCGGCGACCCGGCGGCGATCGCCGACCCGAACCGCCGGCTGACCTGCCGGGTGCACGATGAGTGCAACGGCTCGGACGTCTTCGGCTCGGACATCTGCACCTGCCGCCCCTATCTGACCCACGGCATCGAGGAGTGCATCCGCGAGGCCCAGGACGGCGGCGCGGGCCTGATCGCCTATAACCGCAAGGAGGGCCGGGCCCTCGGCGAGGTGACCAAATTCCTCGTCTACAACGCCCGCAAGCGCCAGCCCGGCGGCGACCAGGCGGCGACCTATTTCGAGCGCACCGAATGCGTCGCCGGGGTGCAGGACGCCCGCTTCCAGCAGCTGATGCCGGATATCCTGCACTGGCTGGGCATAACGAAGATCGACCGCTTTGTTTCGATGTCCAACATGAAGCACGACGCCCTCACGGAATCCGGCATCGAGATCGGCGAGCGGGTGCCGATCCCGGACTACCTCGTCCCGCCCGACGCCTCGGTCGAGATGGAGGCCAAGAAGGCGGCCGGCTATTTCACCCCCGACGCCCCGCCGTCGGCCGAAGACCTGACCCGCGTGGTGGGCCGCGACCTTGAGCAGTTCTGACGCCGCGCAGGCGCGCAGCCTGCTCAACGCCGCCGCCGTCCGCGAACGGGCCCATGAGATGCTGGCCATCGGCGTCGCCGGCGGCCTCGATCACTGGACGGTCGATCTCGACCGGCTGCCGGAAACCGCACGCTACGTCGCCGCCGTGATCCGCGACCAGTATCCGAGCCTGGCCGTGCCCTTCCACGCCCGCTGGCGGCATTTCGCCGTCGACGGCGTCGACCTCTGGGGCCCGGTCGCCGAGGCCCGCGACTGGCTGGATCCCGCCTCGCGCGCCCGGACCGAGTTCGACCTCGCCATCGTCTCGGTCCTGCTGGACGCCGGCGCCGGACCGGACTGGTCATACAAGGACGCCCGCACGGGCCGCACCCTGACCCGGTCCGAAGGGCTGGCGATCGCCTCGCTGCGGATGTTCGAGGCCGGGGCCTTCTCGATCACCGAGGACGATCCATGGCGCGTCGACGCCGTGGCCCTGACCTTCCTGACCGCCGCCGATCTGGCCAAGGGCTTCCAGGTCTCGGACAAGAGCCCGCTGGTCGGGCTCGAGGGCCGTGCCGCCCTGCTGCGCCGGCTGGGACAGGCCTGTCTCGCCGAGCCTGACCTGTTCGCGCTCGAGGATGAGCCGCGGCCCGGCGGCCTGTTCGACGCCATGGTCGACCGCGCCGACGAGGACGACCGCCTGCCCGCCCCGGCGATCCTCGAGGTCCTGCTGGAGGCCCTCGGCCCGGTCTGGCGCGACCGGCTGAACCTCGGCGGCGTCGACCTCGGCGACTGCTGGCGGCATCCGGCGATGAAGCGTGACGACGCCACCGACGGCCTCGTCCCGATCCATAAACTGTCCCAGTGGCTCAGCTATTCGCTGGTCGAGCCGCTGCAGACCGCGGGGGTCGAGGTCATCGATCTCGACGGCCTCACCGGCCTGGCCGAATACCGCAACGGCGGCCTGTTCATGGACCTCGGCGTCCTGACGCTGAAGGACCCGGCCGACGCCGCCAAACCTTGGCCCGTCTCCGATCCGCTCGTGGTCGGCTGGCGCGCCATGACGGTCGCCCTGCTCGACCGGATCGCCCCCCTGGTCCGCGCCGAGCTCGGCGTCAGCGCCGGGGCCATGCCCCTGGCCAGCGTGCTGGAGGGCGGCACCTGGGCCGCAGGCCGCCGCGCTGCCGCCGAGCGCAGACCCGGCGGCGGACCGCCCCTGACCATCCTTTCCGACGGGACCGTATTCTGATGACGACAAAGCCCTTCAGGATGGACGGCGTCACCGTCGTCACCCACCCGCTGGTCCGCCACAAACTGTCGATCATGCGGGCAAAGGACACCTCGACCGCCCGCTTCCGCGACCTGTTGCGCGAGATCTCGACCCTGCTCTGCTATGAGGTCACCCGCGACCTGCCGCTGGAGGACTATCCGGTCGAGACCCCGGTCGGCCCGACCACCGGCCAGCGCATCGCCGGCAAGAAGATGGTCTTCGTTCCCATCCTCCGCGCCGGCCTCGGCCTTGTGGAAGGCATGCTGGAACTGGTCCCCTCGGCCCGCGTCGGCCACATCGGCCTGTACCGCGAGCCGGTGACGCTCGACGCCGTCGAATACTATTTCCGCGCGCCCGAGGACGTGGCCGAGCGCCTCTGCGTCGTCATCGACCCCATGCTGGCCACCGGCAACACCGCCGTCGCCGCCATCGAACGGCTCAAGGAGCGCGGCGTCACCAACCTTCGTTTCGTCTGCCTCGTCGCCTCACCCGAGGGACTGGAAAGACTTCGCGGCTGGCACCCGGACGTGCCCATCTGGACGGCGGCGGTCGACGAGCGGCTGAACGACCACGGCTATATCGTGCCGGGGCTGGGCGACGCGGGCGACCGGCTGTTCGGAACGCGATAGGTCCGCCCTCTCCGGCCTTGACGGACCGGCGCGTCGGCACCAGATCGAACCCGCGTCGAGATCGCCTCCCTCGAGTTTCGACAGCAGGGTGGACGTACGCGCATGACGGACCTGGCGATCTTCTATGAGCATCCCGCATGGTTCGAGCCGCTGTTCGCGGCGCTCGACCGCCGCGGCGTCGACTGGACCAGGATCCATGCGGGCGACCATGTGTTCGACACCGGTCCGGGTGCCCCACCGGCCCCGCTGATCTTCAACCGCATCGGCATGTCCGCCTTCCTGCGCGAGACAGAGCATCCGATCTTCTACGCCCGTACCCTGTTCGATCACTGGGAGGGTCAGGGTGCCCGCGTCGTCAACGGCGCGGCGCTGGAGGTCGACACCTCCAAGGGCCGGCAGATTTCGCTGATCCGCCGCCTCGGCTACGGCGCGCCGGAGACGCGGATGGTCCACCGGGCCGCTGACCTGCCCAAGGCCGCCTCGGGCCTGCGCTTCCCCGTTCTGGTCAAGCCGGACATCGGCGGCTCGGGCGCGGGCATCCAGCGGTTCGACACGCCGGAGGAGCTGGCCGATGCCGTCGCCGCCGGTTCGGTGTCCATGGGCATCAACAGCTGCGCCCTGGTGCAGGAGCACGCCCCGGCCCGCGACGGCCGCATCGTCCGGGTCGAGACCCTGAACGGCCGCTTCCTCTATGCCTGCAGCGTGGAGACCGGCGGCTTCGACCTGTGCCTCGCCGACGTCTGCATGATCGCGCCGGGCAAGGCCTCCATCCAGATCGAGGCCGTCACCCCGCCGGTTGAGGTCATCGCCGCGGCGGAAGCCATCGCCCGCGCCTCACAGATCGATGTCGGCGGAGTCGAATACCTCGTCGACGACCGCGACGGCTCGGTGAAATTCTACGACATCAACGCCCTGTCGAACTTCGTCGCAGACCCGCTGACGGTGCTCGGCTTCGACCCACACGACCGCCTGATCGACTATCTGGTCGACCGGATCACCGCCGGAAAGGCCGTCTGATGCGATACGGATACTGGGCTCCCGTCTTCGGCGGCTGGCTGCGCAATCACCCGGAAGAGGATGGCGCGGCTTCGTGGGAGTCGATGTCACGGCTGGTGAAGCGTTCGGAAGAGATCGGCTACGACCTCACCCTGATCGCCGAGCTGAACCTGAACGACATCAAGGGCGTGCAGGCCCCGGCGCTGGACGCCTGGTCGACCGCGGCGGCCCTGGCCGCGGTGACCCACTCGATTGAGCTGATGGTGGCGGTGCGGCCGAACTTCCATCAGCCGGCCCTGTTCGCCAAGGCGGCGGCCAATATCGACAACATCGCCGGCGGACGGCTGGCCCTGAACGTCGTGTCGTCCTGGTGGGCGAAGGAGGCGACCAGCTATGGCCTCCAGTTCGACGAACATGACGACCGCTACGCCCGCACCTCGGAATGGCTCCAGGTGGTCGACGGCCTGTGGCGCGAGCCGCAGTTCAGCTTCTCGGGCCGCTACTACACACTCGACCAGGCCATCGTGGAGCCCAAGCCGGTCAAGCGGCCCCGGCCGGTGATCTATGCCGGCGGCGAGAGCGACGCGGCCAAGACCATGATCGCGCGCCAGTGCGACGCCTATGTCATGCACGGCGACACCCCTGAGCACATCAAGCTCAAGATCGCCGACATGCGCGAACGCCGAGAGCGCGAGGGGCTGCCGCCGATGCAGTACGGCATGGCCGCCTATGCGATCGTGCGCGACAGCGAGGCCGAGGCGCAGGCCGAACAGGCCCGGATCACCACCATTCCCGGCCTCGACGCCGGCGCACCGCCGCCCGGTTTCGCCAATTTCGACCAGTGGCTGTCGGGCACCCAGCTGGAGCGGGAGCTGAAGATCCAGGAGTATTCGGTCTCCAACCGCGGGCTGCGCCCCCAGCTGGTCGGCACGCCCGAGCAGATCGCCGAACGGGTCGAGGCCTATGAGGACGCCGGGCTCGACCTCCTCCTGCTGCAGATGAGTCCGCAGGAAGAAGAGATGGAGCGGTTCTCGGCCCAGGTCATCCGACCCGGGCCGAACTGAGCCCTAGCCGACGGCCCTGACGTTGTCGTTCGAGTCCCGGTCGATCCATTTGTTGTACGGATCGACCCCGGCGAAGCGCGGCTCACGCGTGGTGATGAAGCGCAGGGTCTGCACCCCGGACCGGATCGGCCGGCGCTCGAGCAGGACCACGTCGTCCTGGTCAAAGGCCCCCTTGCCCGGTTCGGCGGTGAAGATGCCGACGTCGAACATCTCGTTGAGCGGTGCCGCCGTCTCGACCCCCTTGCCATCCGCATAGAGTTTGCGGGCGTTGACCGTGACCGCCACGTCCCAGCGACCGTCGGCGCGGCGCGTGGCCGTCACCCCGGTCGTCTTGACGTCATAGATCGTGATCTTCTCGAACAGATCGGTGATCAGGGCCTGTTTGTCGGCCGGTGCCTCGGCGCGGAGGGCGGCGATCAGGTCCAGCGAGCGCGGATAGGGTGCGCTCTTGAAGGCGTACTGCGCCAGCACCCGGCGCAGGGCGCGGTTGACCGCATCCTCCCCGATCTGGTCGCGCAGCAGATACATGACCAGCCCGCCCTTCTGGTAGTGGATGTACTGCTGGTTCTCGACCCGCATCAGCGGCATCTCCTCCAGCCGCTCGGTGCCGCGCGAGCGCAGGTAGCGGTCCAGCTCCTGCTTCAGGAAGCGGCGGATCTGCTCCTGCCCATACATCTTCTCCATGACCATCAGCGCCGAATACTGGGCGAGGGTCTCGGACAGGACGGTCATGCCCTGCTGGTTGGAGCCGACGACCTGGTGCGCCCACCATTGGTGCGCGAACTCATGCGCGCCGACATAGGTCACATAGTCGACCTTGGTCGGGTCGCTGAGGTCGGCGATGAAGCCGAGCCCTTCGGACCAGGCGAAGGTGTTGGGATAGGACTGGGCGAAGCTGGCGTAGTCCGGGAACTCCACGATCCGCGCCTGCCGGAACTGGTAGGGGCTGAAATTGGCCTGGTAGTAGTCCAGCGACGCTGACAGCGCATCGAGCATCCGGGGCACGTTGCGGTCGTGGGCGGCATCGTGGAAGACGACCATCTCGACGCCGTTGTGCATGCGCGCGGTCCGCTCATAACGGGCCGACTGCACCGAGAAGAAGTTCAGCACCGGCGACTCGGTCACGAACCGGCTGGTGCGGCGGTCACCGTTGACCACGTCCGAGACCATCCGCCCGGGCGCGATCACTGTCTGGTCCGCCTCGGTCGAGATGGTGATGTCGGCCGTGACCCAGTCGGCGCCGATGTAGTTGCGGCCGCGGGCGGATTCGTCCTCCAGCCTGGCGGGACGCAGTTCGGCCGGCAGGCCCGCCTTGCGCCGCTTGGTGCGGTCGGTCAGCAGGCCCTGACGGTCCATGCCGACCATCGGCGCGAACTCCATGTTGTTCACGAAGGTGCCGTTGTCGACCAGCCGGGTGGTGTTGCCGCCGGCCTTGAAGCCGCGCTGCTCCAGCACCGACTCGAAGGTGACGGTGCGGCGTTCGCCCGGCTGCATCGGCGTGGCGAACCTGTAGATCCGGTAGTCGAAATCGTCCCATTCGCGGGCGACGCTCGCGCCCTCGACGACCAGGCTGGCCATCTCCAGATCGCCGGTCCAGCGCAGGTGCACTTCCGGCAACGGGGCACCGGTGTTGTTGACCAGTACATAGGTTCCACGCGTCGTCAGCTTCGGCTGATGCGGGCGCAGGTCCATGACGAGCCGGACATCGGCCACCGACGGCTGGGGCGTGGTCTCGTAGCGCAGCAGGGCCTTCTCATAGGCGGCCTGTTCAGCCTCCTGCTGGGCCTGGGTCTGGTACTCGTTCCAGACATTGGTGTTCATGTAGATGAAGACGCCGAGGCCGACGAAGGCCGCGAAGGCCGCCCCGCCGATCAGGCCCGCGGGCCCCATCAGCCGATGTGGCAGCCGCTTCAGCCGCGGCCACAGCCGGCTCTCCGTTCCCCGCCGCCACAGGCCATAGGCCAGCACCAGCAGGATCACGGCGAAGGCGGTCCAGTAGGCGTCGAGCCAGGCCGCGAAGCCGGCGAAATCACCCCGGCCGTTCATGTCCGACAGCGGCACGCCGATGCCCGCGCCGTAGCGGTACAGGATGTGGTCGAAGCCGAGGTTCGCCAGCACCAGGGTCGAGATCAGATAGACGACCATGATCGCCCAGCCGACGAACTTGTTGGGCGAGAGGGCCTGGACGAACATCGCGAGCACGGCGATCTGGATCATGCCGATCGCATTGGGCACGACGTACCAGAGCAGGTATTTGCCCAGCTCATAGTCCGTGTGGCCCTTGATCGTCTGGGTCACGACGCCGGCCAGGACGCCGATCAGCAGGGTCGAGATCAGCACCAGCGCCAGCGCCAGGGTCTTCGGGATCAGGAAGGTCCAGTCGGGGGTCGAGGAGGCGTCGACGATCTCGTGCATCTTGCGGTCGCGATCGCGCCAGACCAGTTCACCCGAGTAATAGATGGCGATGATGATCGAGATCAGGCCGAAGGTGCCGAGCAGGGCGGTGATCACGACCCGCGTCACCAGCAGGATCGGCGCGCCGTAGATCTCGCCGGTGAACAACAGGGTCGCGACGGCGAAGGCCATGGCCAGCAGGACCAGCACAACATAGGCCGGGCTCTTGAACACCAGCACCGTCTCGAACACGGCGCGCGACCACAGCTGGGTCAGGCCGCTGGCAAAGCCGTAGCTGGGCCTGGGCAGGGCACCGACGGGCGTAACGACGACGTCCTTCTCGACCAGCGCCTTCAGACGCTCCTGCTTCTTCAGCTTGGCCCCGCGCGGGGACGGCCGGTACAGCAGATAGGCGGCCGCGAGGAAGACGGCACCGACTGCGGTCCAGATCACCCGGTTCCACAGCAGGACGCCTTCGATCGGCGCATTGAGCGTGTTTCGCTCCGCCGCCGTCCAGTATTTGGTGACGAGGGCATAGGCACCGGAGCCGAACGGCTCGGCCCAGGCCATGGCCGTCTCGAACTCGGGCCGCGAGCCCAGCACGCCGGTCGAGGCCAGATAGGCGATCAGCACGGCGACGACGCCGATATAGGTGGCCATCATCGACCGGGTGACCGTCGCCAGCATGAAGAACAGGGCCGAGGTCAGGAACAGGCCGGTCAGGCCGAACACAAGGTAGGCATAGGCATAGTCACCCAGCCGCAGGGGCCCGACCGTCTCCGGATCGACCCAGGGCATGAAGGTGCCCATGAGGGTGCCGATGGCGATGCTCATGTAGCAGAGCGCCACCGCGGCAAAGGCCCCGAAGAAGCGGCCGTACAGATAGGAGGCCTTGGTGATCCGGGTCGACAGGATCAGCGGCCCGAAGCCGGTCTGCGTATCCCGCGCCACGACATTGGCGACGATCGCCGTCGTCGCCAGCATGAAGAAGACGTTGAAGACGATGTGCGCGCCGGCCAAGGCATAGGGCGCGTTCTTGAACACATTGCCGCCGGAGCCGAGCGAGACGTTGTCGCTGGCGACCGCGCCGCAGGCGAGCAGGCCGAAGACGATGGCGATGACCCAGAACGCCGGCTGGCGCAGCTGGTAGCGGAATTCAAAACTGGCGATCTTGGCGAACATGATCCGTCCCTCAGGCCGCGCGGCGCGAGGCGTTGACGGTGGCGAGGTAGACGTCCTCCAGCCCGCTCTGGGCCCGCTCGAAGCCGTCGCCCGGATTGGTGTCGGACAGGACGTGGATCACGGTGCGGCCGGCGAACAGGCGGCTTGAGATGACGTTGCGGCTGGCCTGCTGGGCCGCCAGATCGGCCTTGTCGATGGTCTTGCGCCAGACCCGACCCTCGAGGGCGTGGGTCAGTTCGACCGGCGCGCCTTCGAGCTGGATCTTGCCGCCGGCCAGCACCGCCATACGGGGGCACAGATCGGTGACGTCCTCGACGATGTGGGTCGAAAGGATGATGACGACGTTCTCGCCCACCTCGGCCAGCAGGTTGAGGAAGCGGTTGCGCTCTTCCGGGTCGAGGCCGGCGGTCGGCTCATCCACGATGATCAGTTCGGGGTTGCCGATCAGGGCCTGGGCGATGCCGAACCGCTGGCGCATCCCGCCGGAGAAGCCTGCCAGCGCCTTGCCGCGCACGGGCCACAGATTGACCTGGTTGAGCAGGGCCTCGACCGTCTGCTTGCGGTCCTTGCCGTTGGAGATGCCCTTCAGCACCGCCATGTGGTCGAGCATGTCGTAGGCCGAAACGCGCGGATAGACGCCGAAATCCTGGGGCAGATAGCCGAGCACCCGGCGCAGCTGTTCCGGATCCTTGATCACGTCGATGTCGCCAAAGCGGATCGAGCCCGAGGTCGGGGTCTGGAGGGTGGCGATCGACTGCATCAGCGTCGACTTGCCGGCGCCATTGGGCCCCAGCAGGCCGAACATCCCCTTGGGGATCGACAGACTGACATCGTCCAGCGCACGCGTGCCGTTGCCGTAAACGTGAGTCAGGTTTTCGATCGTCAGCATGACAGCCCTCCGTAAAGTAAAGGAACCTTGTCACCAGACGCCCCGGCCCGCAAGTTACGGTTCTGACATCTTGTGAATCCCTCCGGCGGGAGGGAATTACCGGACTGAAGCAATGACGCCTCCGTCCCACCCGATTTCTGGTATTTGGGCTCCGCACCGCGCCGTCTATCTGCAACCGCTTCAAACCGTTAGACTGCTCGCTCGATCTCGCAGGAACCAGCCGCTGCCGTGTTAAAGAACCTGCTCCCCAGCAAGCCGGGCACCGAGCCCCTCGCCGAGGCGCTGAAGGCGTGCAGGACCCATTTCATCTGGGCCTTCGTCTTCTCGGCCCTGGTCAATCTGCTGTACCTGACCCCCACGCTCTACATGATGCAGGTCTATGACCGCGTCGTGCCGACCGGGGGACTGACCACGCTGGTTCTCATCACGGCGGTCGCCGTCTTCGCCCTGGCGGCCCTGTCGGGGCTCGACTGGCTGCGCGGACGGCTGATGCTGCGAGCCGGGCTGCGGCTGGACCGGTTGTTGTCCGGCAAGGTGCTGGCGCGGGTCGTCGACCTGCAGGCCAAATCGCCCAACACCCAGGCGCTGCGGGAGTTCGACAACGTCCGCGGGGCCATCGGCGGTCAGGGCATGCTGGCCCTGTTCGATGCGCCATGGACCCCGATCTACCTGCTGTGCTGCTTCCTGCTTCACCCGGCCATCGGGGTTCTGACACTGGTGGGCGGGACCATCCTGTTCACCCTCGCGTGGCTGAACGAACGCGACACCCGTCCCCGCCTGAACAAGGCCATCCAGTCCCAGAACCACGCCTATGCCGCCCAGGAAGGCGTCGCCAGCCAGGCCGAGGTCGTGCGCGCCTTGGGCATGCGGCAGTCCTCGATCGCGCGCCAGATCGAGCAGCGCCAACTGGCCACCGCCGCCCAGGCCGACGCCCAGCTGGCCGGCGGACACTATTCGGGGGCGATCAAATTCCTGCGGCTGGTGATGCAGTCGGCGGCCCTTGGCCTGGCCGCCTATCTGGCCGTGAAGAGCGAAATCACGCCGGGCTCGATCATCGCCGCCTCGGTTCTGCTCAGCCGCGCGGTCGCCCCGATCGAACTGCTGGTCGGCGTCTGGCCCAGCCTGGTGCAGGCCGTCACGAGCTGGAAGACCCTCACCGACCTGTTCGCCAGCACCGCCTCGGTGGAACGTGAACGCACCACCCTTCCCGACCCCAGGGGCCGGCTGCAGGTCGAGGGGGTTTCGGTCAAATTCCCCGACACGGAAGCGCCCCAGCTGCGCGGCGTCGCCTTCGCGCTGAAGCCCGGCGAGACGCTGGGCATCGTCGGTGCGAGCGGTTCCGGCAAGACCACCCTCGCCCGCGTCATCGCCGGTGCGCTCAAGCCCCAGGCGGGCGCGGTCCGGCTGGACGGTGCGGAGTACGAGGCCCGGGACGGCGACGAACTGGCCCGCTGGATCGGCTATCTGCCCCAGGTTCCCAGCCTGTTCGCCGGCTCGATCAAGGACAACATCTCCCGCTTCTCGACCTCCATCGGCGTGGATCAGGAAACCGCCGACCGGAATGCGGTGAAAGCCGCCATGGCGGCGGGCGCGCATGAACTCATCCTGCGCCTGCCGAACGGCTACGACACCATTCTGGGGCCCTATGGCCAGGGGCTCTCGGCGGGGCAGGCGCAGCGCGTGGCGCTGGCGCGGGCGCTCTACAATGAGCCGGTCCTGCTGGTGCTGGACGAGCCCAACTCCAACCTCGACCAGGAGGGCGAAGCCGCCCTGATGCAGGCCATTCTCGGTGCCGCCGCCCGGGGCGCGGCCGTGGTCATCATCGCCCACCGCGCCGGCGTCCTCGCGCGGGTCGACCGGCTGCTGATGATGCGTGACGGCGTGGTCCAGCTGGAAGGACCGCGCGAAGAGGTGCTCGAGAAGATGCGCGCCACCGCCGGCCGCCCGGCGGCTCCGGCCGGCCAGCCGACGGCGCAGCCGCAGGGCCAGCCGCAGCAACGGCAGGTTCAGCCCCAGCCGTCACCGCAGGCGGCACAGAACCAGCCGCGGCGCACCCAATGACCGACGTCGTCGCTCCCCCGGCTCCGCCACCCCCGCCCGAAGCCCCCGTACCGCCGGTGCCGACACCCGGTCCGGCGGGCTTCCTCGACAATCCCCGCCGCGAACTGGTGATCGGCGGGACGATCATCGTCCTGTTCTTCGTCATCTTCCTCGGATGGGCCGCCCTGGCGCCCCTGGACGCCGGTGCCTATGCCCAGGGCCAGGTCGCCATTTCCGGCAACCGCCAGGCCGTCCAGCACCGCGAGGGCGGAGTGGTCAGCGCCCTGCTGGTCGCCGAGGGCGACACGGTCCGCGCCGGTCAGGTCCTGCTTCAACTCTCCAGCGGCGAGCTCAAGGCCACCGAGCGCGGCGTGGCCAGCCAGGTCTATGCCCTGATTGCCCAGCGGGCCCGGCTGATCGCCGAACGCGACAGACTGGGCAGCATTCCGACACCACGCGAGTTCGCCAACCTGCCGGCGGAGGACCAGCTCCTCGCGCGGGAATCCCTGCGCATCCAGCAGCAGCAGTTCGGCGCCCGTCGCACCGGCCGGTCGACCGAAACCGGGGTGCTGGGCCAGCGCGTCGCCCAGTTGAACGAGCAGATCGCGGGCTATGAAGGTCAGATCGTCGCCAACGTCGAGCAGCAGCGGCTGATCCAGGATGAACTGACCGGCATGCGCGGGCTTGCTGAAAAGGGCTATGCGCCGCTGACGCGTGTCCGGGCGCTGGAGCGGACCGCCGCGCAGCTGGACGGCGAGCTGGGATCCTTGCGGGCCCAGATCGCCCAGTCCCGGGCGGCGGTGGGAGAGACCCGGCTGCAGATGTCGAGTGTCTCGACCAAGATGAACGAGGACGTGGCCGATCAGCTACGGCAGATCGATGTCCAGCTGAATGAACTGCGTCCCAGGATGGTCGAGCTGCGCGCCCAGATCGCGCGCAATGAAGTCCGGGCACCGGCCTCGGGCGAAGTCGTCGGCCTGACCATCTTCACCCAGGGCGGCGTGATCCAGCCCGGCCAGACCCTGATGGAGATCGTGCCCCGGGACGCCTCCCAGGTGATCATCGCCCAGATCGCGCCCAACGACGTCGACAACCTTCGGGTCGGCCAGAACACCGAGGTCAAATTCCCGGGCCTGCGCGAACGCAATCCGCCGATCATCCATGGTCGTGTGACCCGGATTTCCGCCGACAGCTTCACCGTAGAGGAAACCGGCGCCAGTTATTTCCGGGCTGAAATCGTGGTCCCGGCGAGCGAACTGGCCAAACTGGGCCGCGGGGCCGAGACCCTGCGCCCCGGTGCGCCGGTCGAGGTCGTGGTCCTGCTGCGCAAGCGCACGGCGCTCGGCTATCTGCTGGAGCCTCTGACCAACAACCTCTGGCGATCGGGCAGCGGGCAGTGAGGGCTTAGGGCTTAGGGCTTAGGGCTTAGGGCTTAGGGCTTGGGAGTTAGGAACAAGCTGGTGCCCGGGCCAACGCCCCAAGCCCTGCTCACCAAGCCCTAAGCCCTCCCCTTGGCTCTCAGACGAAACGCATGCAGCAGCGGCTCCGTATAGCCGTTCGGCTGGGCGACGCCGTCGAACACCAGGGCGCGGGCGGCTTGGAAGGCGAGGCTGGCGGCGGGGTCGAGGGCCATCGGCTGATAGAGCGGATCGCCGGTGTTCTGGGCGTCGACCCTGGCAGCCATACGCAGCAGCGCCGCCTCCACCTGTGCCGCGGTGCAGACGCCGTGCAGCAGCCAGTTGGCCATGTGCTGGGACGAGATGCGCAGGGTGGCGCGGTCCTCCATCAGGCCCACGTCGTGGATGTCCGGCACCTTGGAACAGCCCACACCCTGGTCGATCCAGCGCACGACATAGCCGAGCAGGCCCTGGGCGTTGTTGTCGAGCTCCTCGGCGATCTCCGCCTCCGACCAATTGACGCCATGGGCGAGCGGCGGAGTCAGCAGGTCCTCCAGCCCGGGGATCGGCCGCGCTGCGATCCCCGCCCTCAGGGCGAAGACGTCCGTCTGGTGATAGTGAAGCGCATGCAGGGCCGCCGCCGTCGGGCTGGGCGTCCATGCGGTGTTGGCCCCGGTCTTCGGATGGGCGGCCTTCTGCTCCAGCATGTCGGCCATCCGGTCGGGCGCGGCCCACATCCCTTTGCCGATCTGGGCCTTGCCAGACAGGCCGCAGGCCAGACCGATGGCGACGTTGCGCGCCTCATAGGCGGCGATCCAGGCGGAGGATTTGATGTCGCCCTTGCGCACCACCGGCCCAGCCTGCATCGCCGTGTGAATCTCGTCGCCGGTGCGATCGAGGAAACCGGTGTTGATGAAGACGATCCGGTCCTTCACCGCATGGATGCAGGCCGCGAGATTGGCCGAGGTGCGGCGCTCCTCGTCCATGACCCCGACCTTGATCGTATGCCGCGCCAGCCCCAGCAGGTCCTCGACCGCATCGAACAGGGCGTTGGTGAAGGCGCACTCCTCCGGCCCGTGCATCTTGGGTTTGACGATATAGATCGAGCCTTCCCGGCTGTTGCGGACCGCCCCGAGACCCTTGAGGTCATGCATGCCGATCAGGCTGGTGACGATGGCGTCGAGCACCCCCTCGGGCGCGTCGGACCCGTCCGCCAGCCGCACGGCCGGCGTCGTCATCAGGTGGCCGACGTTGCGCACGAACAGCAGCGACCGGCCCGACAGGGTCACGGTCGCGCCGTCGGGCGCGGTGAAGTCCCGGTCCGGGGCCAGCGCCCGCGTCATCGACCGGCCGCCCTTGTCGAAGGTTTCGACCAGATCGCCGCGCATCAAGCCCAGCCAGTTGCGATACGCAGCGACCTTGTCCGCGGCGTCCACGGCGGCGACCGAATCCTCCAGATCGACGATGGTCGACAGGGCAGACTCCAGCACCACATCGGCGATCCCTGACGGGTCGTCGCGGCCGATGGGATGGTCGCGGTCGAAGACGACCTCGATATGCAGGCCGTTGTGGCGGAACAGCCGCCCGTGCGTGCTGCGGCCGACGTACTGGCCCGGATCGCGGAGGGCGATACCGCCGTGCGGGTCACCCAGATCGGCCCACAGCCCCTCGGCCAGCGGGACGGCCTCGTCGAGGAAGGCCTTGGCGCGCGCCACCACCCGCGCCCCGCGCTCGGCGTCGAACGGCCCGGGGGCCGGCAGGTCGCCCAGCGCATCGGTGCCGTACAAGGCGTCATACAGACTGCCCCACCGGGCATTGGCGGCGTTGAGCACGAAGCGGGCGTTCAGGCTCGGCACCACCAGCTGCGGTCCGGCGAGTGTGGCGACCTCGGCGTCGACGTTGCGCGTGCCGATGGCGAAAGGAGCGGGCTCGTCGACCAGATAGCCGATCTCGCGCAGGAAGGCCTCGGCAGCCGCGCCGTCATGGGCTGCGCCACGTCGGGCGCGATGCCAGGCGTCGATCCGGGCCTGAAGGTCGTCGCGGACGGCCAGCAGGCGGCGGTTCTCCGGCGCGAACCGGGCGAAGATCGCGGCCACCCCGGTCCAGAAGGCGTCGGCCTCGAGCCCGGTCGCCGGCAGGGCCTCGGCCTCGATGAAGGCGGCCAGTTCCCCGGCGATCTGCAGACCGGCGCGCGGCGTCATCGACATGGAGCACTCCTTGGGGCGGGACTGAAACATTCCGTGATGACCCTGCGGAAGTCGAGGGCTTTTCGCAGGCGCGAAGAAGACAGGGCTTGCCGTGGATCGGGACGGGCGCATCATCGCCCCATGAAATCACCCTCCTGGCTGCGCCTGCATTGGCCCCTGGTCCTGCTGCTGCTGATCGCAGCCTCAAGCCTGTTGTGGCCCGTCGGCGGCGGCTGGCTGTCCCGCCTGGCGTTGGGCTGGGACGTCGGCGTCGGCCTGTTCCTGATCGAGACCGTCTGGAAGCTCACCCGTGCCCGGTCAGCCGATGATATCCGCCAGCGCGCCGCCGCGCTCGATGAGGCGGGGGGTGCCGTGCTGCCGCTGGCCGTGTTCGCGGCGCTGGCCAGCATCGCCGTGGTGATCGGCGAAGCCGTCCGTGTCGCCGGGGACCGTCAGGAAACCGGAGGCGCGGCCATACTGGCGCTCACGACCGTCGCCCTGTCCTGGACCTTCGTGCACCTCATCTTCGCCTTCCACTACGCCCACGCCTTCTATGCCCCGGCGGGCAAGGGCAAGGACCGCGGCGGGCTCCTCTTCCCCGGCGGCGAGGCACCGGACTACTGGGACTTCCTGCATTTCGCGCTGATCATCGGCGTGGCCCAGCAGACCGCCGACATCCAGATCACCGACCGGACCCTGCGCCGCACCACGACCGTGCACAGCCTCACGGCCTTCCTGTTCAACACCGTGATCGTCGCGCTGACGGTCAATCTGGCCGTCGGCCTGCTGGGCGGCGGTTAACCTCTCCGCCTTGACTTGGCCCCATTGAGCGCCCATTTGCGCTGCGTCGCACAATTGCGATGCCCCGGTGCGCTCCAGCGCGTGTGGGTCTTCCGACTTTCGAAGACCTGACTGTAGCAGCGGCCGGCCCTCAAGATTCATTCGCTGCCCGGACACGCGGGGCGGCGCCCGATCCACCCCGAAGGCCTCACCCTGAGGCCCTGTCGGGACTGGCGGTGCGCGGCCTTTTCGGCGTTGAGCCATGGCTGTTGCGCGTCGCCGCATACGCGAAAGACATCCGCTCCATGAGCAAGACATTCGACACCTTCGGCCTCAACCCGGCCCTCCTTCAGGCGCTCGCGTCCGAAGGCTACACCACCCCCACCCCGATCCAGGCCCAGGCCATCCCTGACGTCATGGCCGGCAAGGACCTGCTGGGCATCGCCCAGACCGGCACCGGCAAGACCGCGGCCTTCGCCCTGCCGATCCTGCACCGTCTGGCCGCCAACCGCGTCGCGCCCAAGCCGCGCACCGCGCGCGTCCTCATCCTGTCGCCCACCCGCGAACTGGCCAGCCAGATCGCCGAGAGCTTCAAGACCTACGGCCGCCACCTCGGCTTCAAGGTCGCGGTCGTCTTCGGCGGCGTGAAATACGGCCCGCAGGAACGCGCCATCCAGGCCGGCCTCGACGTGCTGGTCGCCACTCCCGGCCGCCTGCTCGATCACATGCAGCAGAAGACGCTGGACCTGTCCTGCACCGAGATCTTCGTCCTCGACGAGGCCGACCAGATGTTGGACCTCGGCTTCGTCAAGCCGATCCGCCAGATCGTCAGCCGCATCCCGGCCATGCGCCAGAACCTGTTCTTCTCGGCCACCATGCCGACCGAGATCGGCAAGCTGGCCGGCGAACTGCTCAAGGATCCGGTCAAGGTGTCGGTGACGCCCCAGGCCACCACGGTCCAGCGCATCAGCCAGTCGATCATCCACATCGAACAGGGCCGCAAGCGCGCCCTGCTGACCGAGATGTTCGCCGATCCGCACTACACGCGCTGCCTGGTCTTCACCAAGACCAAGCACGGCGCCGACAAGGTCGCGGCCTATCTGGAAGCCGGCGGCGTCGAAGCCGGCGCCATCCATGGCAACAAGAGCCAGCCGCAGCGTGAACGCACCCTGGCCGCCTTCAAGGCCGGCAAGCTGCGCGTTCTGGTCGCCACTGACATCGCCGCCCGCGGCATCGACGTGGACGGCGTCTCGCACGTCCTGAACTTCGAGCTGCCCTATGTGCCGGAAGCCTATGTGCACCGCATCGGCCGGACGGCTCGCGCCGGCGCCGACGGCACGGCCATCAGCTTCGTGGCCGGCGACGAGATGAAGCTGCTGCGCGACATCGAAAAGGTCACGCGCCAGAAGATCCCCTCGACCGACCGCCGCAACGACAAGTCGCTGGCCCTGCTGGACCAGTCGATCATGGCCTCGGGCGTCAAGTCCAAGGCTTCCATGCCCGACGACGGCCGCGGCGATCGCCAGCAGCAGCGCGGCCCGCGCAATCCGCGCCGCGACGGCGTCAAGCTGGAAGGCGGCGGGCAACCGCACCGCGTCCGCAAGGCCGGCCCGGGCCGCGACGCCCGTCCGATCCCCGAGCGCGCCTTCGACCCGCTGGCCCGCGAGCGTCCGCGCTCGACCAACAATGACCCGCGCCACACCAGCGCCCCGGCCACGGCCTCGGCCAAGCCCGACGGCGAAATCAAGCGCCGCCCGCGCCGCCGGAAGCCGTCGAATGGCGGCAAGGGGTATGCGACCCAGGGCTGAGCCTGAACGCTGACGTGAATACAGAAGCGCCCGCCGGATCGCTCCGGCGGGCGTTTTCGCATGACGCGGTCGGCCACGTTGACGCGAAGGCTCGACCGGGAGACCTTGCCGGCATGGACAACGTCGACGGCCCGCCCCGCCCGCCTGTCAAAGGTGAAAGCCGGGCACCGGTCCCCGCCTGGGTCGCCAAGGAAGACGCCCTCGCCCAACGTGAAAACCGCGAAGGTCAGGCACAGGGGAACCACTTCCTTTGGGTGCTGGTCTTCGCTGCGCTGATGCTGGTCTGGGGATATGCGAAATAGGGGCTGCTACGCCTCGCATGAAAAACGCCCGCCGGATCTCTCCGGCGGGCGTTTAAATGTCTCGATCGTCAGACCGATCAGGCGGCGGCGCTGACCGGGGCCGGGGCCGAGGATTCCGACGGGTCGCGCAGCACATAGCCGCGGCCCCAGACGGTTTCGATGTAGTGTTTGCCGCCGGCGGCCGTGGCCAGCTTCTTGCGCAGCTTGCAGATGAAGACGTCGATGATCTTCAGCTCGGGCTCGTCCATGCCGCCGTACAGGTGGTTCAGGAACATTTCCTTGGTCAGGGTGGTGCCCTTGCGGAGCGAGAGCAGCTCCAGCATCTGGTATTCCTTGCCCGTCAGATGGACGCGGTGACCGTTCACCTCGACCGTCTTGCCGTCCAGGTTCACGGCGATCTCGCCGGTGTGGATGATGGCCTGGGCGTGACCCTTGGAGCGGCGGACCACGGCGTGGGTGCGCGCGATCAGCTCGTCCTTGTGGAAGGGCTTGGTCATGTAGTCGTCGGCGCCGCCGCCGAAGGTCTTGACCTTGGTCTCGATCTCCGAGGAGCCCGAGAGGATCATCACCGGCGTATTGACCTTGCCGACGCGCAGCTGACGCAGAACCTCAAGACCGTTCATATCGGGCAGGTTCAGGTCGAGCAGAATCAGGTCGTAGTCATAGATCTTGCCGAGATCGATGCCCTCTTCACCCAGGTCCGTCGTGTAGACGTTGAACCCTTCGGACTTGAGCATGAGTTCGATGCTCTGCGCGGTCGCATGATCATCTTCGATAAGCAGGACGCGCATTCATGCCCCTCCAGGCAAAAGCTAGACAGTAAGTCCGGACATCAAATGCCGGGTAACCTTGTTCGAGAGTTAACCGAGTAAAAACTTAAGAAAGGTTAACGCCACCCCATTGAGGCGAATCGTAGGCTGATTTGCGAATCGGCGTCGAGAGTCCTGAGTCAAGCGAGCGAGGTTTTTTCGACCAGCGATCAGGGGCTGCCCGATGCGACCGTTTTCGACGTGGTTGTAGGATTATATTCCGCAATCAGCGTCGACAAGCTTCAAAGATCGACGCCCTGGGATGATGGGAGTTTCACATGGTCGATGTTTACCGCGTGCCGGTCGCCGACGCGGACCGCATTCGCGCCGGACTGGCGCTGCAGCTGGTCGCCGCGGCGACGGGGATCAGCGTGGAGAAGATGACCGCGCCCGTGCGGCTCAAGGGGCGGGTCTGCCGGGCGCGCTGGCTGGCGCTGTACACCGCCTATGTCACCTTCGGCTGGCCGCTGGACCGGGTGGCGCATGCCTTCGGCCTGAACCGGGCGACGGCGGCGGCGGCCTGTCGCTGGGCCGAGGACGGGCGTGATCATCCGACCGTCGACGCCCTGCTGGACCGGCTGGAACTGTGCGTGAACCAGCTTCTCGAGGCACCCGCCTGCGAGCTGCCGGCATGACCGGCGCAGCCACAGGCCCGGGCGCGGTGGCGCGGGCCCGGCGGGTGCTGGCCCGGCGCGGCGGCTGGATCGAGGCGGTGCCGGGGGGCTACGGCCTGAGACCCGGCGGCGACCGTCGTGGCCGCATCGTCCAGATCGTGGACGAGGCCGGGTTCCGCGAACTTGTGGAAAATCCGGGCCTGAGAGGGCGCCCCGGCGGCGGCTGGGTCGCCCGCGCCGCCGCGCCGGAGCGGGAGCCCCCGCCCGACCCCGGCCGGCCCGGCCTGCTCGAAGGAACCCGGACCGTGATGCTGGGCGACGGCCGGACGGTGCAACGCCGCGCCAACCTGGGGCAGTCGGCGGTGGCCTGGCTGGCGCAGCGCAGGACCGCCGACGGACACCCCTGGCTTGGCCCCACCCTGGTCGCCGCGGCCGCCCGTCTGGGGCTCGACGCCGAGATGGCGGCGCGCGGGCCGTCGCTCACCCTGCGATGGGATGCCCTGCCCCGCGCCGGTGGCGGGTCAGCTGTCCGGGCAGAGCCGGGCGATCCGGCCATGGCCGCAGCCCGGCGCGTCGAGGCCGCCCTGTCCGCCTGCGGCACCGCCCGGCCCATGGTCGAGGCCATCTGCATCCGCGCCTCGGCCCTGCAGGCGGCCGAACGGGACCTGGGATTGCGCCGCCGCGAGGGCAAGCTTCGGCTGCTGGAGGGCCTCAGGGCCCTGGCCGCCCACTACCGCATCGGCTGAACACCGAAGCCGCGACGGAACGCCAGCGGGCTAACGTTACAGGCTCGTAACTTTCTCCAGCGGTTATTCAGCCGTAGGATGAAGATGAAAGCGCGCCCCCTCGGGGCGCGCTATCGCGTTCAGGTGACGGGCTCCCGATAGCCGTCGAGCCCCGGGGATGACGGTGAAGTCAGTCGCAGTATCGAGCTTGTTTGCCGGCCTGGTGTTCATGGCGGCCCCGGTCGCAGCCCAGGAGACCGTGCCGGCGGGTCTGTTGACTGAGGTCTGCCTGCCCTACGCCAATCGCGCCCAGACCCTCGAGCGTTCGATCCGGGCCGCGCGCGCGCTCGAGTTCCGCCGCCCCGTCAACGACACGGCACCGCTGGATGAATGGGCGTCCGAGATCACCATGGTGTCCAACGATGGCGTCTGGCGGGTCAAGATCGAGGAAGGCACCGTGGAACGCGACGAGCGCTCGGCCTATGAGGCCAGCTGCACCATCTCCTCGAGCCGGGCCAGCGCCCGCGAACTGGCCGATCTCGGCCGCCGCGCCTTCCGCGATGAACGCTACTGGACCAGCCCGCCGGAAAACGCCCGGCGCTGGGATCGGCTCAGCCCCTATCCGGAAGAATACGGTCTGGCCGTCGAGGTGACGGAACAGCCCGGCGAGCGCCCGACCATGACGGTGCGCGGCACCTACTACTGAGCCCAGTGCTCAGGCCGCCGCAGCGGCATCCCTGATCCGGCCGACCATGGCGTTCAAACCATTGGCGCGCTGACGGGTCAGGGCCGACGGCAGGCCCAGACGGTCCAGCGCGGCGCGCGCGTCGAAACCGAGAATCTCGGCCGGTGCCCGACCCGAATACAACCGCAGCAGCAGGGCGATGTTGCCCTTGGACAGGGCGCTGTCGCTGTCGGCATCAAAGGCGAGGCGATCGCCCTCGCGCCGCACGGCCAGCCAGACCTGGGCGGCGCAGCCCGGCACCTTGTGGGCCTCGGTCCGCGCCTCGTCCGGCAACGGTGCCAGGCCCTTGCCCAGCTCGATCACGTATTCGATCCGCCCTTCCCAGTCGCCGAGCAGATCGAATTCCTCGACCAGTTCGGCCAGGACGTCGTCGATGGAGGGGGTGTCAGTCATGGGCGCCAGATAGGCCGGACCGGCGTTAACGACAACCGTCTGTCCTTTCCCCGGAAAACCGGTCGGAAGGCCCTGACAACAGTCGCCTGGAACGGGTGCGGGCTTTGGACGACTCAGCCGGAAGGCTAGGCTGAAAGAGCCGGCAGCGTCCTGTCCGGCCCGGCCCGCCCCGTTCCGCTCTTGATCCAGTCCGCCCGCCCTGACCCGAAGCCCCTGCCCGACGCTCCGGTGAGCGATCGGCCGTCGCTGGCTGCGTGGCATGCAGCCTGGGCGGTGGCGGCGGCCCTGCTGGCGCTGGGCGGACGCTGGTTCGGGGGTGTCGACGGCCCGCTGTTCTACGGCGTTCTGGCCATGGTTGTCCCCGGCCTGAGCGGACTGGGCCTGCTGCGCCGCGACGGTGCCCGCGAGCGGATGACCCAGCTGGGCGTCTGGAGCCTCGCCGCCGTACTGACGGCTGCACTGTCGGGGGGCCTCACCGGCCCTCTCAGCGGTTTCGTCTTCCTCCCGCTGGCAGCGGGGATCGCGCTCGGCGGCCCGCGACCGGTTCAGATCGGAGCGCTGGCGGTCGGGATCGCCGCCGTCGCCGGCCTGTTGTCCGCCTGGATCGAGCCGGGCCCGCATCTTCCGGGTCTCGCGGCCATCTCGGCCTTGCTGACCGCCGCCGCTGCCGCCCTGGCGGTGCGTCTGTCATGGCGGCAGCGGGAGGCCCGGCTGACGGCGGCCGAGGCCGAGACGGCGCGGGTCGAGACCCTGTTGGCCGCCCAGCCCGGACTGACGCTGGTGCTCGAACCGTCGGGACGCGTCCTCGCCGCCTATGGCGCGCCGCCCGTCTCGCTGCCGGTCGATCCCCTGTTCGAGACGGGGCTGGTGGCTGCGGTGCATGCGCCGGACCGGCCCCGGCTTCTGGACGCCATCGAACGCGCCCTGAAGGGCCATGACGGCGCCGCCCTGTTCGCGCCGCGCATGGCGCTGGACCGCCGGGTGCAGCTGATCGTGCGGCGACTGGACGACCCGTCAGGCCCGCGCCTGATCGCCCAGGTCTTCGACGCCACCGCCCAGTATGCCCGCGAACTGGGTCTGGAGATCGCCCGCTCCGAGGCCGAGGCGCGCGAGGCCGGCAAGACGCGCTTCCTTGCCAATATGAGCCACGAACTGCGCACGCCCCTGAACGCCGTGCTCGGTTTCTCGGACATCATGCGCCAGCGCATCTTCGGCCCCCTGCCCGACCGGTACAGCGAATACGCCGAGAACATCCACCAGGCCGGCGGCCATCTGCTGGACCTGATCAACGACGTGCTCGACGTGACCAAGATCGAGGCCGAGCGCTACGCCCTGACGCTGGAGCGGTTCGACGCCCGCGAAGTGGTCTCGGCCGCCATGGCGCTCGTCCGCGTCAACGCCGACGACAAGGGCGTCAGCCTGTCCAGCGTCCTGCCCGGCGATCCGGTCGAGGTCTCGGCCGACAAGCGCGCCCTGAAACAGATCGCCCTGAACCTGTTGTCCAATGCGGTGAAATTCACGCCCAAGGGCGGGTCGATCACCGTCACGGTCGAGGCCATCGGCCCCTATCTGGAAGTCATCGTCGCCGACACCGGCGTCGGCATCGCCCCCGAGGACGTGCGCCGTCTGGGCCGACCGTTCGAACAGGCCGGCGAGATGGAACAGCGCCGGCAGGGCACCGGCCTGGGCCTGTCACTGGTCCGCGCCTTCGCCGAACTGCACGGCGGGCGGATGAGCATCGACAGCACGCTCGGCGAGGGCACGGCCGTGACGGTGCGTCTGCCGGTCGCCCTGATCGCCCGCGCGCCCGCGCCGGAGGGCGGTGCCGAGATCATCCAGATGCCGATGAAGAGCGGGGGCTAGCAGATGCGCGGCGCGCTGGTCCTGATGGGTCTGGCGGGTGCGGCGACCTTGGCTGCGATCGCCACCCCTCTCGGCAATCATGGCGCACCGGTTCCGGGCGCAGAAGACGTTGGCAAACTCGAGACACTTCTGACTGCCAGGATTTTGGCGGGACTTTGGGCTCCCCGAAATCCGCCCGGTGCGCAGCCCTCAGTCCCGGATCGGGCGCTGCCACTGGACCGGTACGTTCGGCACTACGCTCTTCTGACCCTGCGCTCCGAAGAGGATCTGCCGTTCACGACGTTCGAAGACTCACCGGAAGGCGACCGTAAATTCGTCGGGCGGCGCATCGTCGGCGTTCTGGCCTCAACGGCTGTCGTCGATCGTCCCGCAGGGATCGTGGTCAGCGAAGCCGGCCGGCTTCCGCAATTCGTTCACGGCGGCTGCTCGGTTTTGAATGTCGTCTACGATCCGGATACCGGTCAGCTGGTGTCCGCCTGGTGCAATGTGCCGGCACCCTATTAGCGGGTCGACCTAGAGCATGCCCATCGCAAGGAACGCCCGGCCCGCCGTGAAGTCTCCGGCCTCGAATTTCGCGGTCGCCACGCTGCCGTCGCGGAAATGGAACTCGATGGCGAAGGTTTCGCGCGGGTCCAGACGCTCGAGGGCGGTGGCCGTCGCGGCGGGGAAGCGCCAGGCCTCGCCGGTGCGGCGTTCCTCGGCCAGCAGGGTCGGATCGGCGGCGCTGACGCCCGTGGCCCAGAGGCTGGCGCAGGCCGAGACCGGAACCAGACCATCGCCGGCCAGCCAGGGACGCGACACCCGGACCGGATCCCGCAGAACGATGCGCGCCGCATAGGGACGCGAGCGGCCGACGAAGCTGACCACCGCCGTCAGGCCGGGCGTATCGCCCTTGCCCGCATAGCCGAAGGCCACCGGCGAGGCACCGACCATGGACGTCTGCTGCAGCCGCCAGTTGGCGTCGGTCGAGCTGACGCGGTTCGCGACCCACGAACGACGGGTGCCGGGGAAGACCATGCGCGGCGTGCGCAGCCAGCCGGCAAAGGCGCCGTCGACCCGCGCGCGGACCGTGGCCAACTGGGGATCCGAGCAGGAGACCGTGGACGCGCGCGCACGGGCGCGGCCGGCGGCGGCGGCAAGGTCGGACTCGCCGGCCCCCGAACGCAGGGCGGCGCCGCGGGCCTGGGCCGTGGCCGCTTTCAGGGCCGCGTCGATATGGGGGGCGAACAGGTTGCAGCGCGCGTCGGCGGCGACCACGAAGGCCCGCTCATAATAGGTGTCGGCGGCCCCGGCCCGGGCGACGTCGGGCAAGGCCAGCACAGCGGCGGCCAGCAGGACGGCTTTGGTCTTCGAGGCGGTCTGGCCTATCGTCATGGGACCGCACACTACGCATCACGCGTTCCGGTCCGGTTTCCGAGCAGGGTTATCAAAGTGCTTCTTTCGAGCGACCTTTGGGTGTCCGCCCTGATCCGCCGCGCCGAGCTGGGCGGGGCCTTCGCCACCGTCGCGCGCAAGGGCGACGCCCGCGCCGGGACGGTCATCGTCAAGGCCTTCGACACCTCCAGCCGCCGCGCCCGACTCTATAGTGAGGCCTTCGGACCCGACGGCGAGCGGCTGTGGATGCAGCCGGTCGAGAGCGAATTCGAGAGCGAGCTCGACGCCTATATCCAGCGCCAGGCCGGCTACGACCCCGACCTCTGGGTCGTCGAGATCGAGGACCGCGAGGGGCGACACTTTATAACGGAGAAGGTGGCGGGGGGCGGCGAGTGATGGGTGATTGGTGATTGGTGATTGGTGATTGGTGGTTGGCCGCATCGTTGACAGCGGAAGGGCGGCGCAAGTCGCGCTACGCCGCGGCCGGCGGCCTGTCACCAATCACCAACCACCAATCACCCCTAACCACTCCTGACCACCCGCCGCCGCCAGTGCGAAATCCTTAACTGCGTTCGCACACGGAACCTCAAGCGGAGGCGCCTATGCTCAGCTTCAACGGGCCGCAATGAGCCCGGAGCGATGGTGGGTGTTGTCGATGCTCTTTCTTCTCAACGACGTGGTGTTCGATCTGGATGAGGCCGCCCCGGTCACGCCCGGCGACGCGCGCCGCTTTGAGAGCCTTGAGCTCGACTATGTACTGGAACTCGGTTGCGAACTGTTTTCCGAGGACCCGCTGCTGCACCTGAATGACCCGCAGCGGGCGCGCCGTCTGGCTTGGCTGATCCACGACCGGTCGCCGGAGGTGAACGCCGCCCTGTTCGCCGCTCCGGCCGCGGGCTGTGATCCGACCCTCGTCGAGCCGCAGTTCTGCGCCCTGCCCGACACCATCATGCGCCAGCTGAAGACGCGTGCCGCCAAGGGCCAGCTGAACGCCCTCGCCGCCGACCGCGCGGTCTGGATGCGCATGGCCGCCTGACGGCGACGCTTGAACACCGGCATCCCCAGCGGATAGGCTCTCGCCTCAAAGTTGGGGGAACGGGGCGATGCGTATTCAGGCGATAGCGAAAGCGGCCCTGCTGGCCGTTGTGGCGCTGACGACCTTCGTGGCCGCGCCCGCGCGTGCGGAATGGCTCCGCGCAGAGACCGAGCATTTCGTCATCATCGGCGACACGGGCCGCGGCTCGATCACCGAATATGCCCGCAAGGTCGAGCGCTTCCACACGATGCTGGCGATGTTCCTGCCGCCGGAACAGGACGACGTCGTCGCGCCGAAGCTGTGGATCTACCTCGCCGACGGCCGGGCCGACATGCGCCAGATCTGGCCGTCAATGCGCGAGGGCGTCTCGGGGTTCTACAGTCGCACCGACGACCGGATCTTCGCCGTGGTCGACACCGACAATGAGGAAAGCGACAACACGCTGTTCCACGAATACGGCCACCACTACATGTTCCAGTACCACAACGCCGCCTATCCGGGCTGGTTCGTGGAAGGGTTCGCCGAGTATTTCGCGCCCTCGGAAATGGGCATCAGCCGCGTCCGCTACGGCATGTATCGGCTCGGACGGCTCTATTCCCTTCAGGACACCAACGGCTGGGTGCCGATGGAGGACGTGCTGCGGTCCCGCCTGACGGGCAACTCCGCGCGGCGCGGCGCCGCCTACTACGCCCAGGCCTGGTTGCTGACGCACTATTTGCTGGGCGACCCGGCGAGGCGGGCCCAGATGTCCGCCTATCTGAACGCCGTCTCGCGCGGCGAGGAACCTATCGACGCCCTTGCGACCCATATCGGCCGCACCCCCGATGAACTCGGACGCGAAATGCGCTCGTATCTGTCGCGTGGCATCACCGTCTATACGCTGCAGCAGGCCCTGCCCCAGGCCGAGGTGACCGTCACCAGTCTGTCGCGCAGCACCGGCGATGTCGTCTGGCTGGACCTGAGATCCGCGCGCCCGCTCGGCGATGAGGGGCCCGCTCTGGTGGCCCGGGCGCAGGCGTCGGCGACCCGCAATCCCGCAGACCGGCTGCCGGCTGTGGTTCTCGCCAAGCTCCAGCGCGAGACCGAAGACCTGGACGGCGCCCGCCGGACGCTCGAGCCGGTGCTGGCCGCCTGGCCGGAGGACGCCGAGGCGCAGTGGCTGATGGGGGTCGTCCTGGACGAACAGGCCGACGCGACCGAGGATGATGCGGCCAGACTGGCGCTCACCCGACAGGCCCGGACCCATCTGGCGGCGGCCTATCAGGCCGATCCGCTCGACTACCGCATCTATCTGGCGCTGCTGGACAATCGCCGCGGCGCGGCGGGCTTTCCCTCCGACAATGACGTGACCATCGCCGAGTCCGCCTGGCGCCTGGCCCCCCAGATCGGGACCACGGCCTTCGAGGCGGCGCAGCTCCTCATGTACAAGGAGCGGTATCTGGAGGCCGTCCTTGTTCTGGCCCCGCTGGCCAACAATCCGCACGGTGGCGACAGCCTGGCACCCGTCAGGACCCTGCTGGCCGAGGCCCGCCAGAAGGCCGGGCTGGAGCCGCTGGACGTCGATGCGCCGCCGGACGCGGACGCGGCGGCGGAAGCGGCGGAGCCCCCGGCCCCGGGCGAACCCGCAGACGGAGACTGAATCCCGGGCCGGTCTCGCCGACAAGGCGACGGCACGGCTGCCACACCCTGACCCGGTCCCATCGCCGACGGGTGACTTTCGGCCCCGTCCGCGCTAACCCCCGCCACCATGTCGAAACTCACTCTCGAACAGGAGGCCCTGCGCCGCAGGACCTTCGCCATCATCGCGCACCCCGATGCGGGCAAGACCACCCTGACCGAGCATATCCTGCTGGCGGGGGGAGCCATCCGCGCGGCCGGCGCCGTGCGCGCGCGCGGCGAGAACCGGCGCACCCAGTCGGACTGGATGAAGATCGAGAAGGAGCGCGGCATCTCCGTCTCCGCCTCGGTGATGACGTTCGAGCACACGACAAAAGACGGGGG
>Ga0187842_1000020_pt1 | contig 80958 bp, 36 predicted proteins | sample SpaLakP09_SKY_41_FD_134514 | JGI IMG/M metagenome (GOLD analysis project Ga0187842, IMG submission 134514) | Oligotrophic lake water microbial communities from Sparkling Lake, Wisconsin, USA - SP09_SKY_41 | ecosystem: Environmental > Aquatic > Freshwater > Lake | place: USA: Sparkling Lake... | reverse complement strand
AAGGCCACCGAGGCGTCGTCGATCAGCCAGTCGTCGGTGTGCAGCACGAATCCGCGCTCCCGCTCCACCGGCCCGCCGATCAGCACCAGCCGCTCCGCCGCGGCCTCGGGGGCCTCGGTGGCCAGCTTGGCCAGCACCTTCTTGAGGTTCACCCCCGGCGCGGGCTGGTCCAGCCGCAGGCCCATGGCGTGGTCCGGGCGGTGGGCGCAGATCAGGATGACGGCGTGTTCGAACCGGCTGTCGCTGATGCCCGGCATGGCCACCAGCAGCCGTCCGACCAGGGATTGGAAATGGTCCATAGGCCTATCATCGGGACGCCGGCCCGCGGACGCAAGGCGGCGGATCGACACGACCCGGTTGGCACCCCGCGCCGCAACCCCTATCTGGGCAGGGACGTTGCGTCCTCACACATTTCGGAGCCTGCCATGACCGTCCAGATCGGCGACCGCATCCCCTCGGCCAACCTGACCCGCGCCACCGACGACGGCCCCCGGCCCGTCACCACCGACGAGATCTTCGCCGGCAAGACCGTGGCCCTGTTCGCCGTCCCCGGCGCCTTCACCCCGACCTGCTCGGCCCGCCACCTGCCGGGCTTCAAGGACCACCGCGAGGAGATGGCCGCCAAGGGCGTCGACACCATCGCCTGCATCTCGGTCAACGACGCCTTCGTCATGGGTGCCTGGGCTGACAGCCAGGGCATCGGCAAGGACGAGATCGTCATGCTGGGCGACGGCAACGGCGACCTGACCCGCCAGCTGGGCCTGTCCATGGACGCCAAGGGCTTCGGCATGGGCGAGCGCTCGCAGCGCTATTCCATGATCGTCAAGGACGGCGTGGTCAGCCAGCTGAATGTCGAACAGCCCGGCGAATTCCGCGTCTCCTCGGCCGAGCACCTGCTCGCGCAACTCTAGGACGCTACGGCCTGCGCCGCCGCGCCCTCGCTTGAGGAACGGCGGCGGTCAGGTTCGTCGTGTCCGTTGTGACGAACCAGCCATCCCTCAGGCCGCGACGGTTTCCGCCCCGGCGTCTTCGTCCGACTGACCCATGGTCATCACATGGGTAATGGCCCCCAGCAGCATCGGCGGGGTGATCGGCTTGGGCACGAAATAGGTCATGCCGGCCTCGGTGCAGGCGGCGATGTCGTCCGGAGAGGTGTCCGCCGTGACCGCGATGATCGGCACGCCGGCGTTCGGACCGGTCCCGGCCCGGACGCGGCGGGTGGTCTCGCGGCCGTCCAGCTCCGGCATCCGCACATCCATGAAGATCAGGTCGAAGCCGGTGTTCTCGCAGATCTTCAGCGCCGCCATGCCGTCTGCGGCCGTGGAGATGTCGCAGCCCAGCGGCTGCAGGATCAGCTGGATGGCGCGGCGGTTGATGTCGTGGTCGTCGACCACCAGCACCCGCATCGGCCGGTCCTCGCCCTCGTCGCTCTCTGGCGAAACGGGGCCAGGCTCAGCGTGGGGAGCGGCGGCGGCCTCCACAGGTGCGGTTGCCGGGCCCAGGATCCGGGCGGCGCTGGCTTCGGCGGACATGTCCTCAGCAGCCGGGGCTGCGACGACGGGCCGTGACGCCGGGTTGAGCGACTGGGCGGCCGGAGCCGGATTGGAGGAACGGGTCATGCGGCCGGACAGGGCGAGGGCGACGGCGTCGCGGCTCTCCTGATCCAGCGCACGGGGTGCCGCTGCGGCCGCCTGACCCGGTAGCAGGGACAGGGCCAGGGTGAAGCTGGCACCTTCGCCCGGACGGGTCCGCACGGTCACCCGTCCGCCCATGAGCTCCGCCAGCTGGCGGCTGATGGCGAGGCCGAGGCCGGTGCCGCCGTGGAGGGCGCTGACGCCCGTCATGGTCTGGTCGAAGGGGGTGAACAGGCGCGCGACCTGTTCGACGGTCATGCCGGGTCCCGTGTCCTCGACGGCGATCAGCACCGCATGGCCGCCGGGCTCTTCGCTCCAGGCGTTGAGACGCAGGGTGATCGACCCCGTCTCGGTGAATTTCATCGCATTGGAGATCAGGTTGTTGAGCACCTGACGGACCCGCATCGGATCCCCCCGGACCGCGGCCGGGATACAGGCGGCGCCCTCGACCCGCAGCTTCAGCCCCTTGGCCCGTGCGGGGCCGCGCCAGAAACGCGTCGTCTGGTTCAGCAGGTCGCGCAGGTTGAAGTCGACCAGCTCGACGGTCATGTGGCCGGCGTCCAGCTTGGCGTGGTCCAGCAGGTCGTCGAGCATGGCCTTCATCATGAAGCCTGCGTCGGTGATCAGATGGGCCTGCGAGCGGGCGGCGGCGTCGGTCGCGCCACGCTCAAGCTCCGCCGCGCCGGTCAGGATGGCGCTGATGGGCGTGCGCAGATCGTGGCCGATGGCGGCGAGGAAGGCGCTGCGGCCCGCCATGATGCGCTCGGCCTGGGCGCGCTTCTCCTCGGCCTCGACCCGGGCGGCACTCTCCGCCAGCCGGGCATCATTCATCCGCTGCCAGGTCGACAGGCAGTAGGTGATGAAGACGCCGACGGCGATGGCCGCGGCGGTGACGAATGCCGGCGGGGCGCCATGCATGGCCATGAACACCGGCGTCCCCGCCAGATAGAGGAACTGGATCGAGGCGGTCATCAGCATGACCGAGGTCGAGCGGGGGGCGTTGATCACCGCATAGATGGCGCCGGCGGAAAGCAGCATGACGGAGCAGATGCCGCCCATCGCACCGCCTATCAGCCAGAGCGGCACCGAAAGGCTGCCGAAATAGACGGCGTTCAGGCACAGCATCAACCAGCCGGCGACCCGGCGCGCGCCGCGCAGCTGCTCGGACCGGCCGCTGACGATCGGGGCGAAAACCCACAGGTCGAGCAACTGGACGATGAAATAGCCGACGACCCAGGCGAAGCTCAGCGACCAGCCCAGAAGCGGGCTGAAGACCAGGGCGCTGGCCGACGCCATGCCGAGCCGTTGCAGCAGCGCCTTGCGCCGCTGACGGATCGCACCCGCCCAGTCGCCTGGATCGGCGACGGAGACGGCGGCAGGCATGTCGGCTTCGGCAATCGCCATGCAACTCCCCGGAATGAGCGTTTTCGCCCGTTCCGGGAGGATGACCTGCTTGCCCTAACGCTCCGTCAACGGGCGGTCGAAACTGCCCCGGCGACGCTGGAAAACCCGTCGGAACGCAGGCAGGCGGCGAGGTCGCGCTTGATCCGTCCGATCAGGCCGGGACCTTCATAGATGAGGGCGGAATAGAGCTGGACGGCTGACGCTCCGGCGCGAATGCGGGCGTAGGCCTCGGCTCCGCTGTCGATGCCGCCCGCCGCGATCAGGGGCAGGCGACCGCCTCCGGCTTCGGCGGCGGCGCGCAGGGCGGTGCCGGCCCGCGCCTTCAGCGGCGCGCCCGAAAGACCCCCGGCCTCGGCCCGGTCGCGCGCGCGCAGGCTGTCGGGCCGGTCCAGCATGGTGTTTGAGACGATCAGGGCATTGATCCCGTGATCCAGACTGGCCTCGACGATCAGGGCGATCTCGGCCGGCGTCAGGTCCGGCGCAATCTTGAGGAAGACCGGCGTCGGATCATCGCCCCGCGCCTCGGCCAGCCGGCCCAGCAGATCGCCCAGCGCCGCACGGCCCTGCAGGGCGCGCAGGCCCGGCGTATTGGGCGAGGAGACATTGACCGTCACATAGTCGGCCAGACCCTTGAGACGGATCAGCCCGGCGACATAGTCCGCCGCCTTGTCTTCCGTGTCCTTGTTGGCCCCGAGATTGGCGCCGACGACGGCGTTGCGAGGTCGGTCCGAAAGCCGGGCGGCGAAGGCCTCCAGACCGGCGTTGTTGAATCCCATCCGGTTGATGATCGCCCTGTCCTCGCTCAGGCGGAACAGGCGGCTTCGGATTGCCCGGCTGGGCCAGCGGGGTGACCGAGCCGCATTCCACGAAGCCGAAGCCCAGTCGCGACAGTCCGTGCAGCGCCTCGCCGTTCTTGTCCAGGCCGGCGGCCAGCCCGACCGGATTGGGCAGGGCCAGCCCGGCCACCGTGGTCGCCAGTATGGGGTCGTCGGCCCGCGCGGGGGGCAGGGGCGCCAGCTGCAGGGCCCGGATGGCCAGACCGTGGGCGGTCTCGGGATCGAGCGTGCGCAGCAGGGCCGCGCCGATATCGGTCATGGCCATCCGACGGCTCCATCGTCAAACCGCATCACGCCGTCCGCATCGACTGACAGGCCGCGTTGCGGGGCATCGACCGAGGCGGGCAGGGGCGCGAACAGGTGCGGGAACAGATCGCCGCCGCGCGACGCCTCCCATTTCAGCGCCTCGCCCAGTGGCGCGAGGGCGACTTCAACGAGCACGAGGTCGGTCTTCCCGGCGTAGTGCCGCCGCGCCGTCTCGGCCAGCTGGGCCGCCGTCGACATATGGATATAGCCGTCCGCCAGATCGACCGCCGAGCCCGCATAGGCACCGGCGGCCAACGCCGCCGTCCACTCGGCCCGGTCGACCAGCTTGTAGGCGACCGGGCTCATTCGCCGCCCGAATCGCGGGGCTGGATGAAGCCCTCGAAGGTGCAGCGTCCCGCGACATCGACGGTGAAGATCGCCGCCGCCCCCGGCGGGAAACCGCCGCTCATCCGGTCCAGAACGGCCGGCGAGGCCGCGCCCTCGACCAGATATTCGACCGCCAGCAGGTGGATCCCCGGATTGTGGGCCACGACCATCAGGCAGCCGGCCTCGTCCTCCGCCGCCTCGACGAACCGGCGCAGGATGTCGGAGCCGCCGTTGTAGAGGGCCTCGTCCTCGCGCACCTGCACATCGCCGAAGGCGTCGTGCAGCAGGTCCCAGGTCTGGTGGGTGCGGGCGGCGGGCGAGACCAGCGCCAGATCGGGCCGCATGCCGCGCGCGGCCAGCGCCCGGCCCATGGCGGCGGCGTCCCTGCGGCCTCGCGCCGAGAGTATGCGGTCGCGGTCCCGACCGGAGCCGGCCGCCCGTTCCGCCTCGGCATGACGCATCAGGATCAGTCGTTGCATGGGCAGGGCTTTAAGGGCGTTCGCCGCTTCCCGCCAGATCATCACCGGCCAGATTGCGCGACGATCGCGAGGCCGGCTGCGGCTGCATCGCGGGGGTCATCACCGGGGCCGTGGCGACCGCGCCGCCGGGCCGGATGCGGGCATAGGCCTGCCGCGTCGCTTCCAGCAGGATGACACCGGCGGCACCCGGCATGATCCGCTTGCCGACCTGTTCGAAGCCCTCGGCCAGCGGCAGCAGCGGCCCCCACGGCGGCACATACAGCGTCTGCGACCAGGCCGTCGGCTCCAGGCCCGCGCCGCGCACCAGCCGCTCCAGCTGGCGGCGCGTGAAAGGGCGTCCATGGCCGAAGGGGGGCGCCTCGGAGCGCGCCCACATCCCACCGCGCGCCGCCGCCACGAGGATGATCCGCCCTGCCGGCGACAGGGCGCGCACGGCCTCATTCATCAGCCCCTGGGCGTCCTCGGCTTCCTCGAGGGCGTGGATCAGCAGGATGCGGTCGAAGGGCCCGGCGGCGAAGGGCAGGCGGCGGTCGTCGACCAGCAGGCTGCGGTTCTTGCCGACCGATGGCCAGGCCTCGACCCCCTGGCCGCCCGGCATGGCTGCGATCACACGCCGGGCACCCACGAAGGCGTCCAGCCAGGGCGTGGCATAGCCGATACCCAGGACATCGCTGTTGGCGGCCTCGCCCCAGGCGTCCTCCAGCCGTCGCGCCAGCAGCCGCCGGGCGAGCGCCCCGGTGGGCTCGCCGTAGAAGGTCCTGAGTTCCTCGATACTGCGCCGCATGCCGCCACCATAGGCCGCGCCGGGGGCGGCTGCTAGAATGCGCGCATGACCCTCGATGTGCGCCTGTTCCCCTGTCTGAACGACAACTACGGCCTTCTGGTTCGGGATCGGGAGACGGGCGTGGTCGCGACCGTCGACACCCCCGACGCCGACGCCATCCTGGCCGATCTGGAAGCCAGTGGCTGGGGCCGGCTGGACCTGATCCTCAACACCCACTGGCACCCGGACCACACCCAGGGGAACGCCCGGCTGAAGGCCGAAACCGGCTGCGAGATCGTCGGCCCCGAAGAGGTTCGCAAGGCCGCGCCGATCGACCGGATCGTGGCGGGCGGCGACACGGTCATGCTGGGCACTACGGCGCTGGAAGTGACGGATGCGCCCGGCCACACGCTCGGTCACATCGTCTATCGCTCGCCTTCGGACGCCCAGGCCTTCGTCGGCGATGTGCTGTTCACCCTCGGCTGCGGCCGTCTGTTCGAGGGCACGCCGGCGCAGATGTGGAACAGCCTGCAGACCCTCGCGGCATGGCCCGACGAGACGGTCGTCTGGTGCGCCCATGAATACACGGCGGCCAATGCCCGCTTCGCGCTCAGCGTCGATGACCGGCCGGAAATGGCGGCGCGGGCGGCGGAGATTTTCGCGATGCGCGAGCGGGGCGAGGCGACCGTCCCGACCACCATCGGCGCGGAGAAGGCGTTCAATCCCTTCCTGCGGGCGGGCGATGCAGAGGCCTTCGCGGCTGTACGGGCCGCCAAGGACGTGTTTGCAGGCTAGGTCAGCCCTCTCCCGTGGCGGACGTCAGCGCCGCGGCGGCGACGATTCCGCCAGCAGAACCTGAATGACGCGGGCCGAGGAGGGCCGGCCCGCCATCCCTTCATCAGGGTCGACTGTCACCACCAGACGTCCGCGCGCGTAGGTGACCGACGCACGGTCGCCCTCAAGGATGGTGATGCTGCGTAGCTGATTGAGCGTCTGCCGCGCTGTGGGCGAGCGGGCGATGCGGAGAACGGCGTCGGTGGTGACGATCAGGGCCTCGACGCAAAGCGCCTCGGAGCGATCGCCGGTCAGATCGACAAAGACCAGCCGGCCGATCGCCTGGCTGATCAGTTCACTGCGGCGCGCCATCAGGCTCCACAGAAGAACAGGTCCCAGTGTCGGCGGCGTCAGGCTCTGGCCGGGGCCGGCGAACGAGGCCGGCGAGCCCCCCGGTGCCCGGGGTGTGTAGACGGTCATGCCGCCGCCGGGGGTCACCCGCAGCAACTGCTCGCCGGCGTCATTGCGATAGATCACATCGCCGCGCGGGGCAGCCGTGGGCCGCAGAACCCAGGTCTCGTCCCGCCGGTCGAAGCGCAGCAGGGGCCGCTGGCCCGACCGGTCGAGAATGAAGGCCTCACCCGATTCCGCGACATAACGGCCGGTCGGCGGCGCGGCCCGCGCGGCGGCGGCGTTGCGGTTGCGCAGGGCCTGCGCCTGCTCCGCCTGGGCGTTGCCCTGGTTCTGGGCCTGGGCCTCGGCGGGCATCGACACCAGCGACAGCGCCGCCGCCGCGAGGGCGATCGCCATCGCGGCCGGAAGCGGCGTTCGCGCCGATCTGACCCTTGCCGTCAACTCCATGACAGCAGTGGTGGAATCGTCACGCGGCGGATTTTGGGCAGGACCGGCTCAGCCGACCAGATACTGACCGCCGTTCAGCGACAGGGTGCAGCCTGTGACATATCCGGCACGTTCGCCGGCCAGCCAGGACACCATGTCGGCGATCTCCTCGCCCTTTCCGAGCCTGCCCACCGGGATCTGGGAAATGATGCCGGCCAGCACCTTTTCGTCCATCGCCCCGACCATTTCGGTGTCGATATAGCCGGGCGCGATGCAGTTCACGGTCACGCCCTTGCGCGCATTCTCCAGTGCCAGCGCCTTGGTGAAGCCGATCATCCCGGCCTTGGCGGCCGAATAGTTGGTCTGGCCGATCTGGCCCTTCTGGCCGTTGATCGAGCTGATGTTGACGATCCGGCCGAAGCCGCGGTCACGCATGCCGTTGATGACCTGACGCGTCATGTTGAACACGCTGTCCATGTTCACGCGGATCACGTCGGACCACTGGTCCGAGTTCATCTTGTGGAAGAAGCCGTCGCGGGTGATGCCGGCGTTGTTGATCAGGATGTCGACGGGTCCCAGGTTCGCCTCGACGTCCGCAACCGCCCGGGCGCAGTCGTCGTAGGAGCCGACATTGCCCTTGACGACCATGACCCCCAGCTCGCGCGCCGTCGCCTCGGCGGCCTCGGCGTTGCCGGAATAGCCGGCGGCGACGAGCATGCCGTCTTCCTTCAGGCGCTGAACGATCGCCTTGCCGATGCCGCGGGTTCCACCCGTGACCAGAGCCACTCGAGCCATGTGCGTTTCCTTGTCCCTGTTGGCCCGCTCTGACGGAGGGCCTTCATGGAAAGGTGTAACGGCAGGATGGGTTGGCGGCTAGGCCTTAGGGCTTAGGGCTTGGCGTGCAGGGCCGGGGGCAACGCCGCCGTCCGTCGCTCCTGTCCCCAAGCCCCAAGCCCCATGCCCAGGCCCTCAGATCCGCGCCATATCCAGCACGAACCGGTACCGCACGTCGGACTTCTCCAGCCGCGCATAGGCTTCGTTGATCTGGTCCGGCGCGATCACCTCGATGTCGCAGGCCAGGCCGTGCTCGGCGCAGAAGTCGAGCATCTCCTGGGTCTCGCGGATGCCGCCGATCAGCGAACCGGCCACAGACCGGCGCCGCCACAGCAGGCCCATGGCATAGACCGGCAGGCCCTCGGTGGTCAGGCCCAGCATGACCATGGTCCCGTCCTTGGCCAGCAGGTTCACATGGCTGGCGATCTCATGCGTGGCCGAGACGGTGTTGATGATCAGGTCGAAGCTCTCGCCCGCCGCCTTCATCGCCGCCTTGTCCGAGTTGATCAGGAAATGTTTGGCACCCATCCGCTCGGCGTCGGCCTTCTTGCGGTCCGAGGTCGACAGGACGGTGACCTCGGCCCCCATGGCCGCCGCCTGTTTGACCGCCATATGGCCCAGGCCGCCGAGGCCGATCACCGCCACCTTCGATCCCGGACCGACCTTCCAGTGCTTCAGCGGCGAATAGGTGGTGATGCCGGCGCACAGCAGCGGCGCGGCGGCGTCCAGCGGAATGCTGTCGGGGATGGTCACGACATAGTTCTGGTCGACCACGATGGCGGTGGAATAGCCGCCCTGGGTGATCGTCTGGCCGGTTTCGGCCGCGTGGGCATCCGGCGAGCCATAGGTCTGGACCATGCCGGGCACGCAGTACTGCTCCTCGCCGTCGCGGCAGGGTTTGCACTGGCGGCAGCTGTCGACCATGCAGCCGACGCCGACCCGGTCGCCGACCTTGAAGCGGCTGACACCCGACCCCACCGCCGTCACCACGCCCGCGATCTCGTGGCCGGGCACGATCGGATAGGTCGTATTGCCCAGGTCGTTCTTCACGATGTGCAGGTCGGAGTGGCAGACCCCCGCGTATTTGATCTCGATGGCCACATCGTCCGGACCCGGATCGCGCCGATTGAAATCATAGGGCGACAGGGGGGCGGTGCTGGAGGTGGCGGCAAAGGCGCGGGTGGCGATGGGCATCGGGGGGGGCTCCTGAATGGCTGGCTTCAAGTGAGGGCACCGGGACGCCGGCGCAACCGCCTCAGCCGAGTTTGGCGATCAGCGCCTGCGCGGCCGCCGGATTGCGCACCTTCGCCCCGGCAATGAAATAGGCGAAGACATCGCCGGTCTTCGCCCAGTCGCGCGTCTGTTTCACGACGCCGTCCAGCTCCGCGGAGGTCATCCCGGTCGGCTCGTCCTCGCGGCTCGACATCAGCCGGGCGTATCGGAAGTCGGCGGTCGGCTGGTCGATCCGCGGCCACTCGGGTGCCTCGTCGTCAACGGCGTAGACGATGGCCGCCCCGTATTTGGCCGCCAGATCATAGAACTGCGGCGTATCGAACGTCGGGTTCCGCACCTCCAGCGCATGCCGCAGCCGGACCCCGTCCTGCTCCTTCGGCAGCAACTTCAGGAAGCCCTCGAAATCGACCGGGTCGAATTTCTTGGTGCCCATGAACTGCCAGTTGATCGGCCCCAGCTTGTCGCCCAGCGCGCTCAGCCCCTGGCCGAGGAACCGCTCCATCGACTCGCCCATCTCCGACAGGATCTTGCGGTTGGTGCAGTAGCGGCTGGCCTTCACCGCGAAGACGAAACCGTCCGGCGTCTCGTCCCGCCACTTCATCCAGCTGTCCGGCTTGAAGGTCGAATAGTAGGTGCCGTTGATCTCGATCGAGGTCAGCTTGCTGGAGGCGTACTCCAGCTCCTTCTTCTGGCTCAGCTTGTCCGGATAGAAGACGCCGCGCCACGGCTCATAGGTCCAGCCGCCGATGCCGACATGGATGGGGTGGGTCATCATTGTGCTCCGTCGCGCCGACTGTCCGCCGTGACCATGTCGGGTAGCAAGAGGCAAGATCGCGGCGGTGGACGAATGGAAATATCGTCGGTAGGTGAGCGGCTACAAGACGTTGAATCGGGGGGTCGATATGTTGTTTCGTCTGTTCGCCATTACCGCAGCATTCGGTGTGGCCCTCGGCACGCCGGCCGTCGCGTCCGGCCAGGCCGCCGATCCTCTGGAAACCCAAACCCGGGCGATCATCGCGCGATTCGATACCGCGCTGCGGGCCTGTGGCGTGACGCCTCCCTATGTTCCCGGAGTGGTGGTCGATTCGATGCCAAGTCTGGTGTCTTTCTATACGGACGACCGGTCGGTTCATCAGTCGCGCTGGGCCGAGATGCCTGCCGAAGTGCAAGGCATGATGGGGGGCTGGGCGGCAGCCGGGACTCTGGGCCTTACGCCCGAAGGTCAGTTCGCCGAGATTTTCAACAGCTTGCTGGTCCCCCATGAGCTGGGGCATTTCGTGGCGTCCTTCGACGGTCGGCTGGAGCGCGAGGATTCCTGGACCAACGAGGTCCTGGCCAATCGCATCGCCATCGCCTTCTGGGCCCAGGATACAGCGGGCAGCGCGCCGATCGCTGACCGGGTCGAGAACTTCAACGTCTTTCTGGGTCAGCTGCCCAGCCCGGTGCCGGAGGGCGCGGATCCCCACGCCTATTTCGAGAGCAACTACCAGGCGCTGTCGAACGACGCCGCCGCCTACGGCTGGTATCAGGGGGCCTTCATGCGCACGGCCTGGGCCGAGCATGGGACGGCCAGCTTCTGCGACCTGGTGAAGCCCGAAGGGGTCTAGGCGGGCCGGACAACCCCGATCAAATGCCCGCCTGCATCACCAGCGCAGCGCCGCAGCATAGCCGGGGTCGGCCAGTCGGGAATTGAGGAACTCGCCCTGCCGCTCCCGCGGCACGGCATAGGCGATGAAGGCCGCTAGTGCGGGAAGCACCTCCGGCGGCGCGTCCATCGCCTCGGGCATTTCGCATTCGGCCATGGCGAAATAGCAGGCGCCGTCCGCATCCAGCAGCAGGTCGATGTCCCAGTGCAGGCCGTGCCGGTCGCTGACGCTGCGTCTGAGCTTGTGGATGCGCCGCGTCGTCAGCGGCCACAGGTCATCGAAGTCGCGCGGCTCGGCCAGCGCCGTCTCGATCTCGATCAGCCGGCCGCCCGCCTTGATCTTGTAGGTGAAACTGTCGTGCGCCGCCCCGTCCTGCGTCTGCCGGCGGATACGGCCGTCGCCCGGAAGGTAGCCCTGTCGGATCTCGCTCCACTCCGACCGATCCCAGAGGGCCAGCACCGCCGCCGGATCGGACAGGACGTATTTGCGCTCGTTCTCGGTCGGCATGGCGCGGTTCTAGCGCGGCGGCGTCGCCGTTGGAACGCGGGTCCGGCGGACTTCGGCCGTCGCCTCGAACCGCAGGGCGGTGCGTCAGTCCGTCGTGAACCGGATCGAGCGCACGGCCGCCTCGGCGGCGTCCAGACCGTTGCCGAAGCCGCTGGATGAGATCACCACGGACTGCGTACCGTCGCTGACGACCGCCCAAAGGCATTCGCCGGCGCCGGCGTGGAAACCGGTTTCGGGATCGCTGATGCCGCAGGCGACCACGGCGCGCAGGCCGGGCTTGCCGTTCACCTCGAACGCCTCCACCGCCACGGGCTCGAACCGGCCGTAGGTGGTCATCAACCGCCCGGCGGCGTTGCGCTCGAATCCGGCTTCCGCCGCCGCGACGGCCTCAAGCGAACCGGCATGAACCTGCACCGTAAGCAGATCGCGCAGGAATTCCTCGGCGGCCGGGTCGGACAAGATCATGCAGCGTGGACCCATGTGTGCATCGCAGGGTCGCATCTGCAGACCGGCCGCCTGGTCGAAGGCGACGCCGAGGGCTGCGGGAGCCTGCGGTGCCGCCTGGGGGGCCTCGGGCCCGGCAGCCGCTGAGGGCTCACGGCATCCGGCAATCCCCAGCGCGACCACGATCGCGACAACGCCCAAACCGTTCATCACCGGCCTCCCGCCTGTTGCGGTCAAGCTTGTGCCTGTTGAGGCAGGTGATCAAGGCCTCAGTAGGCGAAGTCCCGGTACATCCGGGTCAGGTCGCCCTGCCACTCGCCATTGTACAGCGCCAGCAGCCGGTCGGCCGGAGTGATGCCGCTGTCGGCGATGTCTTCCAGCTGCTTCTTGTTGTCGGCCTCAAGCTGGCGAGTTGGCGGTCCAGCATGGCATCAATGCGGCTTCAATTGTCCGTGCCCAAGCTCCGATCGGCGATGCACTGTCGCCTGACATCGTCAGTTCTCCAAAGGCTCGGCTGAGTGGAAAGGTACCTCGGGCGCTCAGGCTGAAGGTGTAGTCGTCCATCGAGATGCTATCGACCGGAGGTGGGGCTTCGACAGCGGCCGGAACGCCCGGGAGATCGAGTACTGGCCGCTCAAGCTGTTCCAGCATGACAAGCGCATGGTCTATCGAAGGACAAGCCCGGCTGTCGGCATAGCGCGTGGTCACCGTCAGGAAATTTGCCGCCCGCATCCGCGCCATCCAAACATAGTCGAAGCGATCATTGTCTCTCCTGACCTGAACGCGATGAAAACTGATGACAGTAGGCGATCGATTGTCCCGACTTATCAAGACTGAAGCGGATGGCGAGGCTCCCCCGAGGGCCGCAGAAGCGCCGGCGACGACATAGGCTCCGGCGGCTTCCGGTTGAGAGAATTCCGTGTCAAGCATGTCCCGACGGAGCAATTCTGAGCCGGGATCCTGGAGTGACGGCGGGGCTGCTGAGCCAAGGACCGCGAGGCCGAAAAGTATTGCCAACATGGCGGTCATCCCCGAGTCTAAGTTTCTGGGCAGTCTGGATTGATCGGCGGCGGCGGCGGCAGCTTTCTATTCACAGCGTCCTTGAACGCGTCCATTTCCGAATAGGGAAAGGCGCGGGTCACGCCCTCGCAATCCGTAATAAATAGCGTGAACGAAGAAGCTGGGACGCCAAACTGGTCAACCGCCGTCGTTGCCCAGTTCCAATCGTTGTTCGACGGAAACTGGTTCTCGTACAACTCCTGTTGTCCCTGAAGACCGCTACTTCCACACCAGACATTGTTCGGATGATTGTGATTGAATCCCAATACGTCAGCGAACGCTATGCCGAACTCGTTGCGAGCCGCATTTCTGTCTGCGGCGGAGATCGTCGCGCCAGCACCGCCTCTGACTTCATGGGTGAGAGTTTGACCATTTTCTGCCCACGTAAATGAGAAGAACTCCTTCGAGTTTCGTTCGGACTTCTGGCTTAATTCACTCGCGAATTTTTGGGCGGCACACTCTTTCTGCCGCTCATTCTCCGCATGGACCTCCTCCTGAGTCGGACCGGAAGCTCCCTCGTTGCCTTCGCCTACCTCGTTCTGCTCGTCCGGATTGTGGCCTGGGTCGCCCGAACTTCCGCCCCCGGGACCCGCGGTAAAGACAAGTCGAGTGCCGGTAACAGTGATGCCCGGAAGTTCGCTGGGCGGCTGGACAGTCATCGTTACTCCTCCAGATCGAGTAGGGATGCGAGACCGTTTCACAATCTGGAGGGGTATAATTTCACTTTAACGTGTATGCCTCAGTAGGCGAAGTCGCGATACATCCGGGTCAGGTCGCCCTGCCACTCGCCATTGTACAGCGCCAGCAGCCGGTCGGCCGGAGTGATGCCGCTGTCGGCGATGTCTTCCAGCTCCGACAGATAGCCGCGCTCGTCGACCATGCCGCCGCTGAAGCGGGCGCGGTTCTTCAGTCCCTGTTTGGCGATGGCCACCAGATCGACGGCGATATCGCGCACCGACCGCCCTGCGACCTCGGCCTTCAGCCCCAGCCGGGTCACGTCACGGCGCAGACGCTCATGATCGGCGATGTCCCAGTCCTTGACCAGGTCCCAGGCCGCGGCCAGGGCCGCTCCGTCGTACAGGATCCCGGCCCACAGGGCCTGCAGCGCGCAGATCCGGCTCCACGGCCCGCCGTCGGCGCCGCGCATCTCCAGATACGACTTCAGCCGCACCTCGGGGAAGAGGGTGGTCAGGTGGTCGTTCCAGTCCTTCAGCGTTGCCCGCTCGCCGGGCAGGGCGGACAGGCCGCCGGTCATGAAGCTGCGGAACGACTGGCCGGACAGGTCGACATAGGTCTCGCCACGCTTGGCGAGATACATCGGCACATCCAGCGCATAGTCGGCGTAGCGCTCGTAGCCGAAGCCGTCCCGGAAGACGAAGTCGAGCATCCCCGTCCGGTCCGGATCGGTGTCGGTCCAGACGTTGGCGCGGGATGACAGGAAGCCGCTGGGCTTGCCCTCGATGAAGGGCGAACAGGCGAAGAGGGCGGTAGCGATCGGCTGCAGCGCCAGCGACGTGCGGAATTTCGCGACCATGTCGGCCTCGTCCGCAAAGTCCAGGTTCGACTGGATGGTGCAGGTGCGCAGCATCATGTCGAGGCCCAGCGACCCCTTCTTCGGCATATAGGCGCGCATGATCTTGTAGCGGCCCTTGGGCATGACCGGCACATCCTCGCGCCGCCACATCGGGTCGAATCCCGCGCCGATGAAGCCGAGGTTGATCTGGTCGGCGACCTGTTTGACCTCCATCAGGTGCTGGCCGGTCTCGTTGCAGATGTCGTGCACGTCCTTCAGCGGCGCGCCCGACAGTTCGAATTGCCCGCCCGGCTCCAGCGAGATCGAGGCGGTCATTCCCTCGTCGTTCTTCCGCTCAAGGGCGATGACGTAGCCGGCCTCCTCGACGGGGCTCCAGCCGAAGCGCTGCAGGCCGGTCAGCATGGCCAGGATGCCGCCTTCGCCCTCATAGGCCGGGCGCCGCAGGGTGGTGCGGTCGAAGCCGAATTTCTCGTGCTCGGCGCCGATGCGCCACTGCGCCTTCGGCTTGGCGCCCTTCGACATGGCACCGATCAGGTCTTCCCGGGAAAGCGGCGCGGCGTCGGTCATGCATTCAGCCCTGTTGTGGCGGCTAGATGGGGCGAAACGACGCGTTCCTCAAGGGTCGTTGCGATGGACCATGCCGTGTTTCTTGCGGGCGGTGAACGGCGTCATCACGCTCACGAAGAAGGCGACCGACCAACCCAGCAGAATCGCCCCGGCCACGCCCTCGATCGCGCCGAGCAAACGCCACTCCCGCGCCATCAGCACGTCGCTGTAACCGATCGAGCCATAGCTGATGCTGGAGAAATAGACGGCCTCGCGCAGATCGGGCACGGCCCCGATCAGTTTGTAGAGGGCGGCGTACATCCAGATCTCGACGCCATGGATGACGAACAGGCCCAGGACCACAGCGATGGTCAGCAGGGCGTGCCCCCACAGCGGGCCATCGACATAGGATCGTCCGGCCCGGATTTCATAGAACTCGAGGCCCCGGCCGAGACTGAGCAGGCCGAAACCGTGAAGACTGACCGCGAGCAGGGCCATGACCGTCGACAGGGCGAGTTCGTTGAACATGGCCCATCCTGCCCTGAAGCCGGGCGACCCGCTAGCGGGCCCAGTCGCCGACGGTCGCCTGCCAGAGGGTCAGGGCGGCGATCGCCGCGGTGTCGGCCCGCAGAATTCGCGGCCCCAGCGACACGGCGGTGGTGAAGGGCAGGCCCCTCAGACGCTCCCGTTCTTCCGGCGAAAATCCGCCTTCGGGGCCGATCAGCACGGTCCAGGGACCCCCGCCGGCCTCCGCCAGCGCCGGCCCCGCCGGCGCGCCGCCCGTCTCGTCGCAGAACATCAGCCGCCGCCCGGCCTCCCAGCCGTCCAGCAGGTCGGCCAGTTTCACCGGCTCGTCGATCATCGGCACGTCCAGCCGCCCGGTTTGTTCGGCGGCCTCGATGGCGATGGCGTCCAGCCGGTCCATGCGCACATGCTGGACCTGGGTCCGGTGGGTGACGACCAGCCCGACCCGTCGCGCCCCCAGCTCGGTGGCCTTCTCGACGGCGAACTCCAGCGCGGACTTCTTCACCACCGCGATCAGCAGCTGCACGTCCGGCCCCATCGCCTGCGGACGCACCATTTCCTCGGCCCGCAGGACCACGCCCTTCTTGAGGATCTCGGCGATGACGCAGCGCCACGCCCCGTCACGCCCGTTGAACGCCAGCAGGCTGTCCCCGAGCTTCAACCGCATCACCTGGGTCAGGTAACGCGACTGGTCGAGCGTCGGCAGGACCGCGGCGTCGGCGGACAGGGGCGTGGGGACGTGGAGGCGGATCATTCCGCTGTGTGCAGTCAGAGCGTGCGCGCGATCAAGAGCTTCATGATCTCGTTGGTGCCGCCGTAGATCCGCTGCACCCGCGCGTCCTTGTACAGCTGGGCGATCGGGTATTCGTTCATATAGCCGTAGCCGCCGTGCAGCTGCAGCATCTCGTCGATGACCTCGCCCTGGATGTCGGTGACCCAGTATTTGGCCATGGAGGCGGTGACGGCGTCGAGCTGACCCTTGAGGTGCAGCCCCATGCAGTGGTCGACGAAGACCTTGGCGACGGTCAGCTTGGTCTTCACCTCGGCCAGTTTGAACTGGGTGTTCTGGAAGTCGATCACCCGCTTGCCGAAGGCCTTGCGCTCCTTGACGTAGGCCAGGGTTTCCTGGAGCCCGCGCTCGGCCGCGGCCACGCCCTGGATGGCGATGTTCAGCCGCTCCTGCGGCAGCTGCTGCATCAGCTGGATGAAGCCCTGGCCCGCGCCGCCGCCGATGATGTTCTCGCCTGGGACCTTCACATCGTTGAAGAACAGTTCGGAGGTGTCATTCCCCTCCATGCCGATCTTGTGCAGGTTCCGGCCGCGCTCGAAGCCTTCTGCCCCGTCGGTTTCGACCACGATCAGCGACGTGCCCTTGGCCCCTTCGGCCGGATCGGTCTTGGCCACGACGATGATGAAATTGGCCAGCTGTCCGTTGGTGATGAAGGTCTTGGAGCCGTTCACCACATACTGGTTTCCGGTCTTGATGGCGGTGGTCTTGACCCCCTGCAGGTCGGACCCGGCACCCGGCTCGGTCATGGCGATGGCACCGACCAGTTCGCCCGACTGCAGCCGCGGCAGCCAGCGCGCCTTCTGCTCGGCCGTCCCGTAGTGCCAGATGTAGGGCATGACGATCGCATTGTGCAGCGAGATGCCGAAGTGATCCGCGCCCTTCCAGCCCAGCTGGCGCATCAGCACCACCTCATGCCGGTAGTCCCCGCCCATGCCGCCGTCTTCCTCGGGCATCGACAGGCCCAGCAGGCCCGCGTCGCCGGACGCATTCCACAGCGCCCGCGGCACGCTGGAGTTCGCCAGCCACGACTGCACCGCCTCGGGCGAGGCATGCTCGTCGATCCATTTGCCGACGCTGTCAGAGAAGAGGCTGATCTCCTCTTCCTGCATGAAATCGGGCTCGGGGACGTTGAGGACGTTCATGGGTTTCTCCTGACCCTTCTCCCAATGGGAGAAGGTGCCCCGGAGGGGCGGATGAGGGTCGGGTGGGGCGGTCGGCAAAAGCCGCCCTTCACCCTTTCGCCTTGCCGATCGCTTCGCTCCCGGAGGCTCGAGCCCTCTCCCATCGGGAGAAGGCGCGGGATTTCTAGAACGCCTCGGCCGGCATCGCCATGAGCACGTCCGCGCCGGTCTTCAGCTTGGCCAGGTGCGCCGCCGTATCCGGCAGGATCCGCTCTACGAAATAGCGGCCGGTCATCAGCTTGTTCGCATAGAACGGATCGCTGGTCCCGGCGTCGACCTGGGCCTGCGCCGCCTTGGCCATCTGCGCCCACATATAGGCGAGCGCCGTCAGGCCGAAGACGTGCAGATAGTCGGTGCTCGCGGCACCGGCATTGTCCGGGTTCTGCATGCCGTTCTGCATCAGCCACATCGTGCCTTCCTGCAGCTTCTTCTTGGCGTCGGCCAGGCCGTCGACGAAGGGCTTGATCGGACCCTCGGCACCGTTCTCGGCCACGAAGGCGTCGATGTCGGCGAACCAGCTCATGATCGCCCGGCCGCCGTTGGCCGGCAGTTTGCGCCCGACCAGATCCAGCGCCTGGATGCCGTTGGCACCCTCGTAGATCATGGTGATGCGCGCATCGCGCAGATACTGCGACGCCATGAAATGCTCGGTGTAGCCGCTGCCGCCGTGCACCTGCATCGCCAGCGAGGCAACGTGGAAGCCCTTGTCGGTCAGATAGGCTTTCAGCACCGGGGTGATCAGACCCATATAGTCATGGGCCTTCTGCGCCTCGGCGGCATCGCCCGAGTGCTGCAGGTCGGCCTGCAGTGCGGTCCACAGGGTGAAGGCCTGGCCGCCCTCGATGAAGGCCTTGGCCTCAAGCAGCATGCGGCGCACGTCCGGGTGGACCATGATGGAGTCGGCCGGCAGTTCCGGGGTCTTCGGCCCGGTCAGCGAACGACCCTGCAGGCGGTCATGGGCGAATTCGACGGCGGCCTGATAGGCGGCCGTGCCGATCGACAGGCCCTGCAGGCCGGTGCCGAGGCGGGCTTCGTTCATCATCACGAACATGCCGGCCATGCCCTTGTTCTCGGGTCCGACCAGCCAGCCCCTGGCGTTCTCATAGGCCATGACGCAGGTGGCGTTGCCGTGGATGCCCATCTTGTGCTCGAGGCCGGCGCAGGCCGCGCCGACGTTACGCTCGCCCAGCGATCCGTCCTCGTTGACGAAGACCTTGGGCACGACGAACAGGCTGATGCCCTTGATCCCCTCCGGCGCGCCCTCGATCCGGGCCAGCACCAGATGGATGATGTTGTCGGTAAAATCGTGCTCGCCCGACGAGATCCAGATCTTCTGGCCGGTGATGTTGTAGCTGCCGTCGCCGTTGGGCACCGCCTTGGTGCGGATCAGGCCCAGGTCCGTGCCGCACTGCGGCTCCGTCAGGTTCATCGTCCCGCCCCATTCGCCGGAGGCCATCTTGGGCAGATACATTGCCTTCTGCTCAGGCGAGCCATTGGCGTTCAGGCCCCAGTAGGCCCCGGCCGTCAGGCCCGGATACATCGAGAAGGCCGCGCTGGCGGCGGCCGTGAACTGGCCGAACGCCATGGCCACGACCGAAGGCATACCCTGGCCACCGTGCTCGGGCAGGGCCGACAGGGCGGGCCAGCCGGCCTCGACCATGGCCTTGTAGGCCTCCTTCCAGCCGGTCGGGCCGGTGACCTTGCCGTTGTCCCACTTGCAGCCTTCCTGATCGCCGATGCGGTTCAGGGGGGCGATGACCTCCTCCGAGAATTTCGCGCCCTCTTCAAGGATCTGGGCCACAAGCTCCGACGAGACGTCGGCGAAACCGGGCTGGTTCGAATAGCGATCGATCTCCAGAACCTCGTTCAGGACAAACGTCAGGTCGCGGACAGGCGCCTTGTAGGCCATGGGATTACGCTCTCGCTTTGAAGGGCTGGAGGGTGTGGTCAGGGTTGAGCCGGGCCTTCAACAGGTCGGCGTATTCCTCGGCGCCAGGCAGCAGGTCCGGGCGGAACTCGCCCAGTTTCCGCTCCATGACGGCGCAGGCTTCCTCGGCCGTCTCGATGGCGGCGTCGAGGTCTTCGCGTTGCTGTTTCAGCGCGGCGATCTGGGCGCGATGGCGGCGCAGGGCGACGGCCATCTGGTGGGCGTTGTGATTGTTGTGGTCGTACAGATCCAGCATCTCCTGGATCTCGAGCAGGGAGAAGCCGATGCGCCGGCCGCGCAGGATCAGCTTCAGCCGGGCCCGATCGCGGGCGTCATAGACGCGCGTCTGCCCCTTGCGGGCCGGGGTCAGCAGCCCCTTGTCCTCATAGAATCTCAGGGCGCGCGCCGTCGCCCCGAACTCCCGGCAGAGCTGACGGATGGAATAGGTACGGTGATCGTCGGCGGTCGCCATGGTCACGTCATAACTTGACGTGCACGTAAAGGGAAGCCTTTAGGTCTTCATGGCTCGCAAACACGTCAACCTCGGCAGCGCCCCGGACAAACGCGACCTGCCGCAGAAGACCTGCGTCGTCTGCGGCCGGCCGTTCTCATGGCGCCGCAAATGGGCGCGCGACTGGGATCAGGTGAAGGTCTGTTCCGACCGTTGCCGTGCGGCAGGGGCCTAGCGAACCTCGCGGGCCCGCTTCCACAGGACCGTGACGGTCATGGCGATCAGGATCAGATTGGTCACGGCCGGGCCGGCGTCCATGCCCGTGGCGTGGATGCCCAGCATCACGACTTCCAGTGCCAGCAGGCCGCTCGCGGCCATGACCAGCAGCGGCCGGCCATGTTTCCAGGAGACCAGCGGCGCCAGCACCAGAAGGGCGAGAATGATCTCGGCGACGCCCAGGCCGCGCACCATGTTCGGCTCCACCAGGGCAGGCCAGCGCATCAGGTCGACGAGATTGCCCATCGGCTCGCTGAGCTTGGCGTAGCCGGCCGCGATGAAGAACATCGCGATCCACCCCTGGAGCGTCCAGAGGGTCAGATTGCGATAGCTCCGGTTCAGGCGGGCCCGGGCGGGCGTGAGGGTCTGGGTGGACATTTTCGGCACGCCGGGGAGGGCGCTCTCTTGATTTGCAACAGTCGCGATGTCGGATCGCATGACCCGTTCCGCAAGAGCGCGAAGCGTGAGCGTAACCATCCGTGACCGCCTTCTGCGAGAGCTACGGGGCCGAAGCGTGGCCGTATGCATAACTCTCTGTAATGCGGCTTCGGTTTCGATGACCTTAAGCGGTTCGCGGGAACGGACAGCGCGGGAAGGGATCGGGGCGTGGGTCACGGCGGCTCCTGGGTCGGGATGAGCTACGGGCCGCACGGACCGTTGGTTTCACCTACCGCCGTTCTGCTGCCGCCCTGCTGTCAGCAGTCGACCAGCCCGCACGCCGCGCCGGCCGCCCGCACGCGGGCGACCTTGGCCTCGAACAGTCCCCAGTCGTCGTCGGCCTCGATGGCCGCCCAGATCGTCTCGACCTCGTCGATCAGCATCTCCTCCGGTTCCCCGGCAGCGAAGACCGGCGCTTCCAGCCGCTCGGGCCGGTCCGGCGCATGCTCGAACAGGGCGAAGCGGAAGGCGTCGAAGGTCTCGCCCTGGTACAGCTTCCCGCGGGGCCCCTGCAGCGCCCGCGCCGACGAGGCGAACCCGCCGAACCAGTCGAAGAACAGCGGCTCCCAGCGCAGGCCCTCGCCGCCCTCGCGCAGCAGCGCCAGGGTCGTGTCCAGCAGCCGCTGATCCGCCGCCTCGCCGAGGCTCTGGACGCCCAGCCTGGCGAGGAAGGCCGCACGCAGTTCGCGGATATAGGCCGGGCCAAAGCTGTTCAGCGCCTCGGTCAGGGGTTCGGCGTCCGCGACCAGCTTCAGTGCGCCGCCCAGCTGGGTCAGGGCCCAGAACACCGCCTCCGGCTGGCGCGCGAAGGCGTAGAGGCCGGTCTGGTCGAAATAGGCGGCGGTGAAGCCCGGTTCGTAGTGCGGCAGGAACCGCCAAGGGCCGTAGTCGAAGCTCTCGCCGGTGACGTTCAGATTGTCGGTGTTCAGCACCCCGTGGACGAAGCCCGCCGCGATCCATCGCGCCGTCAGCCGCGCCGAGGCCTCGACCACGGCGCGCAGCAAGCCGGGCGTATCTCCCGCGGCGACTGTCGGGTGGTAAAGTGACCGCGCATGCTCGACCAGGGCCTCGACCATGTCGGTCCGGCCCAGATAGGCCGCCCGCTGGAAGGTGCCGAACCGGATATGGCTATGCGACAGCCGCACCAGGACCGCCGACCGCGTCGGCGACGGCTCATCGCTGCGCTCCAGATCCTCGCCCGTCTCGATCAGCGAGAAGGCCCGGCTGGTCGGCACGCCCTGCGCCTCCAGCATCTCCGCCGCCAGCACCTCCCGCACCCCGCCCTTCAGCGTCAGCCGTCCGTCCCCGGACCGCGACCACGGTGTCTGTCCTGACCCTTTGGTGCCCAGGTCGAGAAGTCGACCTGGGGTGGCGCTATCGCTCGCGGCGCGGCCGCTCGCTGCTTGAGCGCCGACGGCGATCTCTCTGATCTGCGCCGCGAGGAAGCCGCGGCCGTCGCCGAGGTCGGGGTTGTAGTTGCGGAACTGATGCCCGTGATAGCGCATGGCGACCGGGCCGGGCTGGCCGGGCGGGGGCTCGAACCGGCCGAAATGGGCGATCCATTCCGCGTCGGTCAGCGTCTCCAGACCCACGGTCGCGGCGGCCCGGTCGTTGCGGAACCGCAGGAGGGTTTGAGGGAAGTCCGCCGCCCGGACCGCGTCGCCATAGTCGTCTCCCAGATCGAAGAAGCGGGGATCGGGGGCATGGGCGGGGGAGACGGGCATCCGGCGCAGATGCGGTCTCCGCTCCTTCGGCGCAACCGCCGATCGCGGTTGAACCGGCTGTCCCCTCGGGTACTGTAGGCCTCAGACATCAGGCCGGGGTTCCCGGTCAGGCTGGCGCGCCTGCCCAAGCGGCGCGAATCCGGTCCGGCGTCCGTCGATAACCTGACGCCACGACAGTCTCTTCCAGAATTCCGGAGGCCCGCCGTGGCGCGCAAGATCACTCTCGACTTCCTCAAGACCGAGGCGGCGTCCGGCATGGTGCTGGGCCTGGCCGCGCTGGCCGCGCTGATCGTCGCCAACTCGTCGCTGGCACCCGCCTATTTCAGCTGGCTCAAGAGCGAGCAAATCCTGCAGATCGGCCCGCTGTTGCTGGAGCTGACGATATCCGAGTGGATCAAGGAAGGCCTGATGGCGGTCTTCTTCCTCGTGGTCGGGCTGGAGATCAAATACGAGATTCTCAAAGGCGAACTCAGCGACCCCCGCAAGCTGGCCACGCCGGTGCTGGCCGCACTGGGCGGGATGATCGCACCGGCCCTCGTCTATCTGGCCGTTTCAGGTCTGCTGAGCGGGCCGCACGGCGGCTGGCCGATCCCCCTGGCAACAGACATCGCCTTCGCCCTGGCGGTTTTCGCCGTGGCGGCGCGCGGCCTGCCGTCCTCGCTGCGGGTCTTCCTGCTCACCCTCGCCATCGTCGACGACCTCGGGGCGATCGCCCTGATCGCCGTCCTGTTCTCGAGCGGCGTGGACTGGGTCCCGCTGGCCTGGGTCGCGGGCCTGCTGGCGGTCGGTGCCCTGTTCGCCTCGCGCCGCCGCGTGGCCGCGCCCTTCTGGGTGCTGGGTTTCGGCCTGGTCTGGTACCTCACCGTCCTTGCCGGCCTGTCCACCTCGCTGACGGCGGTGGCCTTCGCCCTGATCGTGCCGGTCGCTGATCGCAGCGACGACCGTCAGAGCCCGCTGAAGGAGGCGATGCACGACCTCCACCCCTACGTCGCCTATCTGGTCCTGCCGCTGTTCGCCTTTGCAAAGGCCGGGGTCTCCTTCGCCGGCCTGTCTCTCGAACAGGCGTTCGCGCCGCTGGTGCTGGGCATCGCCCTGGGCCTGTTCGTCGGCAAGCAGATCGGCGTGTTCGGCTTCGCCTGGCTCGCCTCGGCCCTGAAGATCGGCCGCCGCCCGACGGACGCGACCTGGCTTGAGCTCTACGGCGTCAGCCTGCTGTGCGGGGTCGGGTTCACCATGAGCCTGTTTGTGGGCATCCTCGCCTTCCCCGGGGCCATCGACTCGGTTGAGCAGGTCGAGGTCAAGCTGGGTGTGCTGGCGGGATCGTTCCTGTCAGCCGTGGTGGGGGCCGCGGTTCTTGTCGCGGCGACACGAAGGCGCAAGATTTTGGCCGGGGCGGGCACGGATACTCACGCCCGCTAGGCGAATATTGACCTAACGTCATCGATTTCTGTCGCTTTTGCGTCACAGTCGGGCTTCACCCGTGGCGCAAATGAGGCGCTGGAGGCCCCCGCTCCTTGTCGCTGAGTCCCGCTTGGATTACGCCGGAGACTGGACCAACCGTGCTCCACAGAAGGGCGCGGTCCAAGGGATCAGGAAACGCCGCGGTTGCCGTCAAGGACGGAGGCCCGGCCCATGTCGGGGAGCCACCATGCGCCTTACCAACCTTCTTCGCACCACTGTGTCGGCCGCCGTGGTCGGGGCATGCGCCTTCGGCCTCGCCGGTGCCGCATCCGCCCAGGACGCGGCCCAGGACGGCCCGCAGACCATCGACGACATCATCGTCACCGCCCAGAAGCGCGAGCAGAACCTTCAGGACGTGCCGATCGTGGTCACCAGCCTGTCGGCTGAGACCCTGCAGGACGCCGGCGTCCGTGACATCAAGGACCTGCAGATCCTGACCCCCGGCATGACCGTCACCTCGACGTCGTCGGAAGCCTCGACCACCGCCCGTATCCGCGGCGTCGGCACGGTCGGTGACAACCCCGGTCTGGAAAGCTCGGTCGGCGTGGTCATCGACGGCGTCTATCGTTCGCGCAACTCGGTCGGCTTCGGCGACCTGGGCGAAATGGCCCGCATCGAGGTCCTGAAGGGCCCGCAAGGCACGCTGTTCGGCAAGAACACCTCGGCCGGCGTCATCAACATCATCACCGAGGCCCCGTCGTTCACGCCGGAGTTCGGCGCTGAACTGACCTTCGGCAACTACGGCGCCATGGCCGCTTCGGGTTCGGTCTCCGGCCCGATCAGCGACACCCTGGCCTTCCGCCTCTACGCCGGCCGCCGCGTGCGCGACGGCTTCATGGACATCGATGTCGGTGACGGCCCGCGTCCCGAGACCACCGACAACAACCAGGACTTCGGCACCGTCCGCGGCCAGCTGCTGTGGCTGCCCAGCGACAACGTCTCGTTCCGCCTGATCGGCGACTATTCGCGTCGTGACGAGTTCTGCTGCATCGGCACCCAGATCCGCACCGGCCCGACCTTCGCATTCGTTGACGGCCTCTCGGTCGGCACCGGCCAGCGTCCGCCGGCCGCCGGCAACGGCCCGCTGCCCTACCTGCGCACGGGCTTCGCCAACCGCTCGAACTACCAGGAAGTCACCGATCGCGGCGTCTCGCTCGAGGCCAACATCGACATGCCGGGCATCAACGGCGCCCTGACCTCGGTCACCTCGTGGCGTGAGTGGGAATCCAGCCTCGGCCAGGACATCGACTACACCGGTGCCGACATCGCCTACCGCGTCAATGACGGCGACTACGGCTTCACCGTCGACAACCTGACCCAGGAATTCCGCCTGGCGGGCTCCAGCGACCGGTTCGACTGGCTCGTCGGCCTGTTCGCCACCTCGGAAGAAGTCGGCCGCACCGACAGCTGGTATTTCGGCGCCGACTACACGCCGTTCCTGTCCTTCCTGCTCAGCGCCCGTATCAACGCGATCAACCCGGCCCTGCCGATCAGCCCGAGCACCATCGGCTGCTACACCCGTACGGCCCAGACGGCTCCGGGCTTCGGTCAGTGCCTGGGCAGCGGCGGCGCCCTCTCCGGCGGCGGCCCCGGCTTCACCGTCGGCCAAGGCTTCGAGGACGTCTACGACCAGGACTCGACCTCCTACGCGATCTTCACCAACAACACCTGGCACGTCACCGAGCAGTTCGATATTACGCTCGGCCTGCGCTACACCATGGATGAGAAGAGCCTCCAGGGTCTGCAGCGCAACGTGAACGGCAACGGCGGTGCTTGCTCCGCGGCGGCCGCCAACGCGGGTGCCATCGGTGCTGTGCTCGGCGCGGCGACCCCGGCCATCCTGGGCAACTTCTGCCTTCCCTGGTCGAACTCCGCCTACAACAACCGCGGCGCTTCGGAGAGCTTCGATGACGGCGAGCTGAGCGGCACCATCAAGGCCGCCTTCCGCCTGAACCCGTCGATCCTGACCTATGTGTCGTACGCCCGCGGCTACAAGAGCTTCGGCTACAACCTGGACCGCGTGCAGACGGGCATCACGCCCAACGCCTCGCTGTTCTTCCCGTCGGAAGTGGTCGACAGCTACGAAGCCGGCGTGAAGATGACGCTGCTGGATCGCACCCTGCTGCTGAACGCCACCTACTTCGACCAGACGTTCGAGAACTTCCAGCTCAACACCTTCCTCGGCACCGCCTTCGTGGTGGAATCGATCCCTGAGCTGACCTCGCGCGGCGTCGATGCCGACATGGTCTGGTTCACCCCGATCGAGGGCCTGAGCTTCCAGGGCGGCGTCACCTACACGGACGCCCAGTACGGCGTCTTCACCGCCGCCGACCTGTCCAGCCCGGGCAACTTCCCGCAGCTCTCGCTGCTGCCGGGTGCCCGCGCCTCGTTCGCGCCCGAGTGGTCGGCCACTGGCTCGGTCAACTACGATCGCAACATCGGCAACGGTATGCGGATGGGCTTCAGCCTCGCCGCCAAATACATGGACGACTACAACACGGGCTCCGACCTGCTCCCCTACAAGCTGCAGGAAGCCTTCACGACCATGAACGGCCGCATCATCCTCGGCACCGAGGACGAGCGCTGGACCGCCGAGTTCTGGGTCCAGAACCTGACCGACGAAGAGTACATCCAGGTCGCCTATAACGCTCCGCTGCAAGGCTCGGCGTTCCAGACGACGGTTCAGCCGAACGGGACCTACTACAACCCGGCCCTGGACTCGCAGACCTACGACGCCTTCCTGGGCCAGCCGCGCACCTACGGCGCGACCCTGCGCTTCAAATACTAGAACCGTCTCGCCGCAAGGCGGGTCGAACGAGCCGGCCGGGGGAAACCCCGGCCGGTTTTGTTTTGGGCGCAGCACCGCCGCCGGCTCCCGGGGTGCCGATCCGGCAACACTTCCTTCCGACGCGACGAAACGGCGGGCTTTGGGCCGAGCGTCCGGTCCAGCGCGCCGAAGCGTGGCCCGGGCCGCGAGGATGGCAATGATCCGGATCCGCGCCCTCAGGGCCCGGTGGGGGGGATCGGGAAACGCCGCGGCCTCCGCACAGAAACGGGGGGCGGCCCATGTCGGAAAGCTGCCATGCGTCTTGCCAACCTTCTTCGTACTTCCGTGCCGGCCGCCGTGGTCGGTGCCTGCGCCTTCGGCCTCGCCGGCGCGGCGGCCGCCCAGGACCCGGACGGCCCGGCCACCATCGATGACATCATCGTCACCGCCCAGAAGCGAGAGCAGAACCTTCAGGACGTGCCCATCGTGGTCACCAGCCTGTCGGCCGAGACGCTCCAGAACGCCGGCGTGCGCGATATCAAGGACCTCCAGATCCTGACGCCGGGGCTGGTGGTCACCTCCAACTCCTCGGAAGCCGCGACCACCGCCCGCATCCGCGGCGTCGGCACGGTCGGTGACAACCCCGGTCTGGAAAGCTCGGTCGGCGTGGTCATCGACGGCGTCTACCGTTCGCGCAACTCGGTCGGCTTCGGCGACCTCGGCGAGCTCGAGCGCATCGAGGTCCTGAAAGGTCCGCAGGGCACGCTGTTCGGCAAGAACACCTCGGCCGGCGTCATCAACATCCTGAGCGCCGGCCCGTCCTTCACGCCCGAGTACAATGCCGAGCTGAATTTCGGCAACTACGGTGCAATGGCCGCCTCGGGCTCGGTCTCAGGCCCGATCAGTGACACCCTGGCCTTCCGCCTCTACGCCGGTCGCCGCGTACGCGACGGCTACTACACGGTCGACACCGGCGACGGCCCGCGCCCCGAGACCGACGACAACAACCAGGATTTCGGCTCCGTCCGCGGCCAGCTGCTCTGGCTGCCCGGTGACAACGTCTCGCTCCGCCTGATCGCCGACTATTCGTCCCGGGATGAGTACTGCTGCACCGGCGTGCAGATCCGCACCGGCGCGACCTACCCCTTCATCGACGGCCTCTCGAACGGGACGGGCCAGCGCCCTCCGGCGGCAGGCTTCGGCCTGCTGCCCTATTCGCGCACGGCCTTCGCCAACCGCTCGAGCGACCAGGAAATCGAGGACAAGGGCGTGTCGCTTGAGGCGAGATTCGGCCTGCCGTCGCTGTTCGGCGGCGCCACCCTGACCTCGATCACCTCGGCGCGCCGCTGGACCTCTTCGCTCGGGCAGGAGGCGGACTACACCGGCGCGGACATCGCCTACCGCGTCAACGACGGCGACTTCGGCTATGACGTCGACAACCTGACGCAGGAGCTCCGCCTGGCCGGTTCAACCGACCGGCTCGACTGGCTGGTCGGCGCCTTCGCGACCCGCGAGACCATCGAACGCGGCGACAGCTTCTACCTCGGCGCCGACTATACGCCCCTGCTGTCCTTCCTCCTGTCGGCCTCGCTGAACGCCGCCAATCCGGCCCTGCCGGTCAGCCCGAACACCATCGGCTGCTACACCCGCACGGCCCAGACCGCGGCCGGCCTGGGCGCCTGTCTGGGATCCGGTGGCGCCGCGAACGGCGGCGGCCCCGGCTTCACCGTCGGCCAGACCCTGGAGGACCGGTATCAACAGGAATCGACGTCCTTCGCCCTGTTCACCAACAACACCTTCCACGTCACCGACGCCTTCGACCTGACCCTCGGCCTTCGTTACACGCTCGACGACAAGACCCTCGAAGGTCAGCAGCGCAACACCAACGGCAACGGCTCAACCTGCAATGCCGCCCTGGCCAATGCCGGGGCCATCGGCACGGTTCTCGGGGCCTCGGCGCCGACGATCCTCGCCCGCTTCTGCCTGCCGTGGACCAATTCGGCCTACAACAGCCGCGACATCTCGGAATCGGTCGATGACGGTGAACTGAGCGGCACCCTGAAGGCGTCGTACCGCATCAGCCCCGAGGTCATGGTCTATGCCTCCGGCGCGCGCGGCTACAAGAGCTTCGGCTACAACCTCGACCGCGTGCAGTCGGGCGTCACGCCCAATGCCTCGCTGTTCTTCCCGTCGGAAGTGGTCGACAGCTTCGAGGCCGGCGTGAAGATGACGCTGCTGGACCGCACCCTGCTGCTGAACGCGACGTATTTCGACCAGCGGTTCGAGGATTTCCAGCTCAACACCTTCCTCGGCACCTCCTTCGTGGTGGAATCGATCCCCGAGCTGACCTCGCACGGCATCGACGCCGACTTCCTGTGGTTCACCCCGGTCGAGGGACTGAGCCTGCAGGGCGGCCTCACCTGGCTGGACTCGAAGTATGGCGAGTTCACCGCCGCCGACCTGGCCAATCCGGCGAACTTCCCGCAGCTGTCGCTTCTTCCCGGCGCCCGTTCGTCCTTCGCCCCGGAAATCTCCGCCACGGCCTCGATCAACTTCAACCGGTCGCTGGGCGGCGGGCTGCGCGGCGGCTTCAGCCTCGCCGGAAAATACACCAGCGAATACAACACCGGCTCGGACCTGCTGCCGTTCAAGATGCAGGACGCCTTCGCGGTGCTGAACGGGCGGATCACCGTCGGGACCGAGGACGAGCGCTGGACGGCCGAATTCTGGGTCCAGAACCTGACCGACGAGGAATATGTCCAGGTCGTCTACAACGGCTTCCTGCAGGGCAATGCCTTCGCCTCCACGGTCCAGCCCGACGGCACCTTCTATAATCCGGCGGCCGACACCCAGACCTACGACGCCTTCCTGGGCCACCCCCGCACCTTCGGCGCAACCCTGCGCTTCCAGTACTAGCGCCACACCGCTGCAGGGCGGAACGACCAGCCGGCCGGGGGCAACCCCGGCCGGCTTCTTCATGGGCGACAGGGCAGGGGCTGTCGTCCTGCGTTCGCAGCCCTACTCAGCCGGCGTCACCACCGGTGCCGGCGCATCGCGCTGGCCGGCGAACATCCGGCCCAGGCGACGGCGGACGAAGCCGGCCCCGTCATCGATGATGGTGAAGATCGGCGGGATGAACAGCAGCGACAGGAAGGTCGAGGAGATCAGCCCTCCGACCACCGCAATGGCCATCGGCTGGCGGAACTCGACATCCGCGCCCCAGCCCACGGCCACCGGCAGCATGCCGGCGCCCATGGCGAAGGTGGTCATCAGGATCGGCCGCGCCCGCTTGTGCGCCGCGTCCATGATCGCCTCCAGTCGCGGCATCCCGTCCTTCTCGGCCATGACGATATAGTCGACCAGCAGGATGGAGTTCTTGGCCGCGATCCCCAGCAGCATCAGCACGCCGATCAGCGACGAGATCGAGAAGCTGGAGCCGCCGATCATCAGGGCCACAAAGGCCCCGCCGATGGCCAGGGGCAGGGAGGCCATGATGGTGACCGGGTAGGCGAAGCTTTTGAACAGCAGGACCAGCACGGCATACATCAGCAGGATGCCGGTGCCGAAGGCGATGGCGAACCCGGTGATCATCTCCTGGATGAACTCCTCGTCGCCGGCGGGCACCTGACGGACTCCGGCCGGCAGGTTCTGGACGGTCGGCAGCTTGCTGACGGCGGCGGCGGCCTCGCCGCTACGGATGCCGTCCAGTTCGGCCGAGATGGTCGCGACGCGGGACCGGTCCTGGCGCAGCACCTGCGAGGGTCCGGCACCGAACTGCACGTCGGCCACGGCGCTGAGCGGCACCGAGGTTCCCATTGAAGTCGGCACCCGCAGGGTTTCCAGAACCGACAGGTCCTCGCGGGCGTCCCGGGTCAGGCGCAGGCGGATCGGCACCTGGCGGTCGCCCAGATGGTATTTGGGCAGGTTCTGGTCGACGTCGCCGATCGTCGCGACGCGGACCGCCTGGGAGATGGCGCTGGTCGAGACGCCCATCAGGGCGGCTTGGTCCGGACGGGGCGTGACCAGGATCTCCGGACGGGCGATCGCGGCGGTGTTGACGACGTTGGCCAGGCCCGGAACGGTCCGCATTTCGGCCTCGACCGCACGCGCGGCCGCGGTCAGGGCGGCCCCGTTGTCGCTGAGGATGGCGAACCGGTAGCTGGTGCCGTCCGAGGGGCCGCCGCCCTGCTGGGCGACGCCGGCACCGATGCGGGCACCGGGGATGGGCTTCCAGCTGTCGACCATCACCCGGGCGAACTGTTGCTGGCTCAGGTCGCGCTCACCCTTGTCGGTCAGGTCGGCGTAGACATTGGCCTGGTTGACGTCCTGGCCGCCGATCGAGGCGTAGACCGAGGTCACTTCCGGGCGCGCCCGCAGGTCCCGGGTGATCCGCTGCACCACGGCATCGGTCTGGGCCAGGGTGGCACCCGGGGGCAGTTCGACCGAGAACCCGGCCCGGCCCGTGTCGCCGCTGGCGAGGAATTCGAACGGCACCTTGGTCGCCAGAACACCGCAGCCCACAAACAGGGCGGTGCCGATGGCGACCACTTTCCAGCGGTTCTTCAGGCTCCAGCCCAGCCCCTTCAGATAGCCGGACATCCAGAACGGATCGGCGTCCTCATGCTTCTGGTGCTTCAGCAGGAAGGCGGCCATCAGCGGCGTCAGGGTACGCGCCACGACCAGCGAGAAGGCCACCGAGATACAGGCGGCGAGCGCGAAGGCCTTGAAGAACTGCCCGATGATGCCCGGCATGGCACCGACGGGCGCGAAGACCGCGATGATGGTCGCGGTGGTCGCGACGACGGCCAGACCGATCTCGTCGGCGGCCTCCATCGAGGCATTGTAGGGCGATTTGCCGTCACGCATGTGCCGGACGATGTTCTCGATCTCGACGATGGCGTCATCCACCAGGATGCCGATGGTCAGCGAAAGGGCCAGCAGGCTGATCCCGTTCAGCGACTGGCCCAGTGGCTCCAGCACGAGGAAGGTCGGGATCAGCGACATCGGAATGGCGGTGGCGGTGATGAAGGTGGCGCGCCAGTCGCGCAGGAAGATGAACACCACGACCACGGCCAGGACCGCGCCCAGCAGCAGGGCTTCCAGCGAGGCGATGTAGCTTTCCTCGATTTCCTCGACGCTGGCGGTGACCTGGCGGATGGTCAGTTCGGGATGCGCCTCGTCGATCTCCGCAACGGCCTCACGGACCTTTTCGGCGATCCGGACCTCGGACGCCGTCCGCGAACGCAGGAAGTTGAAGGTGATGGCTTCCTGGCCGTTGTAGCGGGCCAGGCGGCGGGGCTCGGACCAGTGGTCCTCCACCCGGCCCAGATCGCCCAGACGCACGGACCGGCCGCCCGACAGGGGCACCAGGGTTTCGCGCAGGGCCTCGATCGAGGTCGCGGCACCGAGGGTGCGGATCGATCGCTCGGAGCCCGAGATCGTCACCCGCCCGCCGGGCTGGTCGGAGTTGACGCTGGTCAGCGCCTGGCTGACGGCGGCGGCGGTCAGGCCGTAGGAGGCCAACCGGTCCGGATCCAGCTCGACCGCGATCTCGCGATCCACGCCGCCGCCGCGATTGACCTCGCCGACGCCCTTGATGGCCAACAGGGTGCGGCTGACGTCATTGTCGACGAACCAGCTGATCTCTTCCGGCGTCATGGTCTCGGAGCTGATCACCCAGGTGATCAGGGCGTCGCCGGTGATGTCGATGCGCTGGACGCCGGGCTCCTGCATGTCCTGCGGCAGGTCGGCGCGCAGGCCGCTCATGGCGTTGCGGACGTCGTTGGTGGCGCGCTCGGTGTCGGTGCCCAGTTCGAACTCGATGGTCGTCGAGGAGACGCCGTCGGTGATCTGGGAGTTGATGTGGCGCACGCCGGAAAGGCCCGCCAGCGAGTCCTCGATCAGTCGCGTGACCTGGACTTCCATCTCGCTGGGCGCTGCACCCGGCCGCACGGCCGTGACCGCCACCAGCGGGAAATCGATGTCCGGATTGTTGTTGATCCGCATGCTCATGAAGCTGAGCACCCCGCCGATGGTCAGCAGGGTGAACATGAGGATGATCGGGATCGGATTCCTGATCGACCAGGACGAGATGTTTTTCATCGTCCGGGCCTTACTTCTTGGCCGGGGCGGCGGCGCGAACCGGCGCGGCGGCGGCCGGGGCGGCGGCCACCCTCACCCGGTCGCCTTCGCCGAGGAAGCCGGCCCCGGCGACCACGACACGCGAGCCGGCTGTCAGCCCGCCGACCGCCGTCTGGTCGGCCGTGCGCGACAGCACCGTCACCTGCTGGAAATGCACGCGGTTGTCCCCGCCCATGACGAAGACCCCGGCGCGGTTCTCGCGATACAGGACCGAGGCGGTCGGGACGGTCACGGCCGGCTGGTCGCCGACCTCGATGCGGGACCGGGCGAACATGCCCGGCCGGAAGGCACCGCCCGTCACGGAGATGCGGGCCGTTCCCAGCCGGCTCGCGGCATCGACCTCGGAGGTCACGATGCGAACGCGGCCGGTGGCCTCACCGACCTCATCGGATGAGACCACGGCGGTCTGGCCTGCGCGGACCAGGGCCAGTTCGGTCTCCGGCACCTGGGCGTCCAGCTCCAGCCGGCCGTCGCGAACGATGCGGAACAGTTCCGTCCCGGCGCCCACGATCTGGCCGCGGGTGACGCTGCGGCGGATCACCTGACCCGCGACGGGCGCCCGGATCGTGGCCTGCGCCAGTCGCGTCCGGGTTTCCGACAGCGAGGCCTGGGCCGCCAGGACATTGGCGGCCGACGCGCGCTGGTTGGCCAGGGCCGTGTCCAGCGACGCCTGGCTGAGGAAGCCGCGCCCCTTGAGTTCCTGGGCGCGCTCCAGCGCCGCCTGATCGCGGGCCGCATTGGCCTCCGCCGTCTGCACCGCGGCCTGTTGCTGGCGCAGCTGGGCGCGCAGCAGGGCGTCATTCAGCTGGACCAGCGGCTGGCCCTGACGCACCCAGGTGCCTTCGTCGACGAAGACGCCCGTGGCCGTCAGCCCACCGGTCTCGGCGCCGACCGGCACCTCTTCCCAGGCCGAGATCGTGCCCGAGGCGGTCACGGTCCGCGGCAGGTTCTGCAGCGACGCCACGGCGATCGACACCGTCTGGCTGGTCGCGCCGCTACCGGCCTTGGCTTCCGCCTTCTTGGCCTCGTCGCCGCCGCCGCAAGCCGCGAGGGTCAGGCCCAGGGCCATCATGGCCACGCCGGCCAGGCTGTTCCGCACAATGTTCGCCACGTCTGGTCCCCATGGACAGCGCGGAGGGGGAGCCGCGCGTCTCGCGTTCGGGTCGCCCGTCCTGGGCGCCCCTGTCATCGGCCGTTGAATAGCGGTTTCGCCCTGGCTTCTCAAACGCCAAAGCGCGGCCTTACGCCGAAGTAATCCGCGCCCGGGACAGTGGCGAAACAGCCCGCGGCCCGCGCGCGCGTTGGCGATCCGGCCCTGCCGTGCTACCGGCGCGGCCATGACGACCCCTCCCATCGAACGTATCCGCAATTTCAGTGTGGTGGCCCACATTGACCACGGCAAATCCACGCTGTCCGATCGCCTGATCCAGGTGACCGGCGGACTGACCGCGCGCGAAATGTCGGCGCAGGTTCTCGACAATATGGATATCGAGAAAGAGCGCGGGATCACCATCAAGGCCCAGACCGTGCGCCTGAACTACAGGGCGAAGGACGGCCTCGACTACGTCCTCAACCTGATGGACACGCCCGGCCACGTCGACTTCGCCTATGAGGTCTCCCGCTCGCTGGCCGCCTGCGAGGGCTCCCTTCTGGTCGTGGACGCCTCCCAGGGCGTCGAGGCCCAGACCCTGGCCAACGTCTACCAGGCCATTGATAACAATCACGAGATCGTACCGGTCCTGAACAAGATCGACCTGCCCGCGGCCGAGCCCGAGCGGGTGCGCCAGCAGATCGAGGACGTCATCGGCCTGGACGCCTCCGACGCGGTCCTGTGCAGCGCCAAGTCCGGCATCGGTATCGAGGATGTGCTCGAGGCCATCGTCACCCGCCTGCCGGCCCCCAAGGGCGACCCCAACGCCCCGCTGAAGGCCCTGCTGGTCGACGCCTGGTACGACCCCTACCTCGGCGTCGTCGTGCTGGTCCGGGTCTTCGACGGCACGCTCAAGACCGGCCAGCGCGTCAAGATGATGCAGAACGGCTCGACCCATCTGATCGACCGCGTCGGCGTCTTCCTGCCCAAGAACACCCCGGTCGACGAACTGGGCCCCGGCGAGGTCGGCTTCATCACCGCCCAGATCAAGGAGGTCGCCCACGCCGCCGTCGGCGACACCATCACCGACGAGAAGAAGCCGACCGCCGAGCCGCTCAAGGGCTTCAAACAGGTCCAGTCCGTCGTCTTCTGCGGCCTCTTCCCCGTCGATGCCGCCGATTTCGAGGACCTGCGCGCCGCCATCGGCCGCCTGCGCCTGAACGACGCCAGCTTCACCTATGAGATGGAATCCAGCGCCGCCCTCGGCTTCGGCTTCCGCTGCGGCTTCCTCGGCCTGCTGCATCTGGAGATCATCCAGGAGCGCCTCAGCCGCGAGTTCAACCTCGACCTGATCGCGACCGCCCCCTCGGTGGTCTACAAGATCGCCCTGCGCGACGGCTCCGAGATCGAGCTGCACAACCCGGCCGACCTGCCCGACGTGATGCAGATCATGGAAATCAGCGAGCCTTGGATCAAGGCGACGATCCTGACCCCCGACGAATACCTCGGCGGCGTCATCAAGCTCTGCCAGGACCGCCGCGGCTCGCAGGTCGAGCTCTCCTACGTCGGCTCCCGCGCCCTCGTCGTCTATGAGCTGCCGCTGAACGAGGTCGTCTTCGACTTCTACGACCGCCTCAAATCCATCTCCAAGGGCTATGCCTCGTTCGACTACGAGCTCAGCGAGTACAAGGCCGGCGACCTGGTGAAGATGAACATCCTCGTCAACGCCGAGCCCGTCGACGCCCTCTCCATGCTGGTCCACCGCGGCCGGGCCGAGATGCGCGGCCGCTCCATGGTCGAAAAGATGAAGGAGCTGATCCCGCCCCATCTGTTCGTCATCCCGATCCAGGCGGCCATCGGCGGCAAGATCATCGCCCGCGAAACCGTCCGCGCCCTGCGCAAGGACGTGACCTCGAAATGCTACGGCGGCGACGCCACCCGCAAGAAGAAGCTGCTTGAGAAGCAGAAGGCCGGCAAGAAGCGCATGCGCCAGTTCGGCAAGGTCGAGATCCCGCAGGAAGCCTTCATCGCCGCGCTGAAGATGGATGACGATTGAGGCTCAGGAAGCGACGTTGTCGTCGATCCAGCGTTCGAATCTCGGGAGGTCGTGAGACCAGAACACATTCACGCCCGCGTGTACCAGCCGCTGAACATCCTTGTAGCCGATCGTTCCTTGAAGCAGTGCCGCAGGCTGGACGAATGATCCCCAGTGTTCACGCCAGGCGGTAGCTTTCTTGAGCACGTCGTTCACCCTCTTCACCGAGTTGGTCGTGTCGTTGGAAACCTTGCACTCCATCGCAAGCACCATGGTGGAACCGAGACCACAGGCGATATCGACTTCCTGAGGTCGCGTGGTGGTCGCGAACTTGGTTTTCTTCATGAACTGCCGAGCGCCGAGAACGGCACCTCGATCGACAAGCTGGCTCGGCAGCCGTTCCCACTTTTTGGCACCCAACAACTGAACAACGGCATCTTCCTGAACAGCGGAACTGGCGGTGCGCTTGGCGGTAAGGTGGAGCTGTGAAGCGAGAAGCGGTGTTATCGCATGGACGACATGTCTGATGTCTTCGTCGGTCGGAGCACGCCCCTCCGACAGCCATGTTAGAAGCCTCATGTCGCGCATCGCCAGAATGGCTTCCGCCACCCTTGCGGCCTTGCCGTTCGAAAGGGGTCGGTCGCCATTTTCCGCCGATTTGCTGTAGTCCGCGCAGACGATGGCGAACTGATCCTGGCTGAGCGGGGGTGCCAGCATCTGTCGGAGGACGAGCAGGTGGCGGCCTCCAATCTGAAGCGCACCCTCAATATCGGTGAGGTGCTTTGACTGGATGAGCGTGCGCTCGACGGCTTCAGCCGCTGCCACTGTCGCGTTCAACCAGCCTTGCGCCATAGCGGGTGGAGACATCGACTCCGCATAGAGCCGTGCAGCGACGACGCATTGCTCCTGTTGATAGGCTGTCTCCTCGTCAGCCAGCCCGCACCTGCCTGTCGCCAATACGCCTGAGAGAGGGAGCCGCCGATCGGGACGCCCCATTCCTCCGATGTTCGCGCGCTGTGTAGTCGATCGCGGCCTGCAAACGGGCAGGCAGGGGGGCGACGGCCGTCGCGGAGCAGTCCGACAGCGCTGGGGCGGCGATCACATGCGCTGCGAGAGCTCTGCCGATCTGCTCCGCCAGCAGCGGCGGCACCGCATTTCCGATCTGTCGATACTGATCTACGCGTTTGCCTGCAAAGTCCCAGTCCGCCGGGAAGGTCTGCAACGCCGCGCATTCACGCGGCGAAAGCCGGCGTAGCCCGTGGACGGGATCACGAATCCAATCCTGCTGGGCGTTGGCGGTCACCGTCCTGGCCGCACGGCGCGGGTCAGCGACAAAGGCCCCCTGTTTGTACCCCCAGTGACCGCCCGGACGAGTGGTCTCGCGCTTGCCGGGGCTCTTGACCCCGGACCCCGGTGGGATCGCTTCCAGTTCGACCGCCAGTTTTCCGGACGGGCGAATAATCTCGTCTGCTTCCAACGGGCTCAGAGATGCCAAGGCCGTCTCCATCGAAATCCAGGCGGCTTTTCCGTCCTCGCCTCGCTCGTTGTGTGTGGCGGTCGGGACCGGCGGTTCGTCGCCCCGACGATAGCCAATCAGCACCACCCGAACCCGGCGTTGCGGCGCGCCGAAATCGGCGGCGTTGAGCAGTTCCACGCGGGTCTGCCATCCAGCTTTGAAGAGGGCCTGACGAATTGCGGCAAGCGCACTGCCGGGAAGGCCGTCCGCGCCCTTTGCGGTAATCAGCCCTCGGACGTTCTCGAACAGCAACCAGCGAACATCGAGTTGCTTCGCGACGCGCAGATAGTCTTCGAACAGCCGCCCGCGCGGATCGTTGAAGCCGAGTTGGTGGCCAGCACTACTCCATGACTGGCATGGCGGACCCCCGGCGAGGAGATCGACGTCTCCGCGACGGCGACCCACGTCCGAAAGAATTTGTTCGCCCGTGAGGTCGCGAATGTCTGCCTGATGAATGTGGCCGCCGCCGTTGAAACGGCCTTCAGCCGCGTTGAGCTTCAAGGTTTCGATGGCGTGTTTGTCGAAGTCCGTCGCGTAGAGGCATTCCCAGCCAGCGCGCTGAAGGCCGATATCCAAGCCGCCGGCACCAGAAAAAACTGAGACAAACGTGGTCATGTCGAGCCTCACAATGCCTCGAGCGAAGAACGCCACGAGAAGGTTAAGGCGGGCTTACTAGGCCGGAACATAACGAGAACGCAATACCTTCACTCGCTCTAGGCGGGAGACCTGATTCTGTTACGCAGATTCGTTGGCCACGCCACACCCTTATTGCTCCTGTGCATCTCTTGGGTAGGCCTCCCCATCACCAAACGCCCGGTGCCCATGGTTTACAGCCCCACCCCCGATTGACGTCGCCGCCCCGCTCCCCTCTTGTGTCCGACCCTTCGACTTCGAGCCCGCCCCATGACCGACGCCGTCCAGACCCCCATGACCTTCACCGACAATCCGCTGAACCCGCTGGAGGAGCTGCTCTACGCCGGTCTGGCGGACGCGCGGCAGATGGGCGACTTCGAGCGGATCATGCTCGAGGCCGACCTCTATGCCGTGCCTGACGACGGCAGCCCCGGCAGCACGCCCGGCGACGACGGCGCCAAGGTGCTGCGTCCGGGCGAGCAGCTGGTCCTGCGCGGCGTCGTCCTCAACGACGGCCGCAACACCGTGACCCTGTTCACCGACCCGCGCCGCGCCGGCCAGATGTTCGGCCCGGACACCCGCGTCATCGCCATGCAGGGCCGCAAGCTGCTCGACATGCTCAAGGACACGGTGATCCTGCTCAACCCCGCCGAGGGCAAAGGGCTGATGATGGACTCCGACCAGATCAAGGCCGTGCTGGAGCACGCCCCCCTGCCGTCCTTCGTCGGCCGCCCCTCGGGCGCGGTCGAGCTGGCCGACGTGCCCGAGCCCCAGCAGCCCTTCACCCTGATCGGCCGCCTGAACGTGGCCTTCCGCGACCTGAAGATCGACGAAGCCTGGCTGGCCCGCGCCCGCTGGAACGAGGCGAAGATGATGGGCTGGTTCCTCGACATCCGCACCGAACAGCCCGCCGACGAGATCATCGCCCTGTGCGAACGCGCCGTGCGCGGGCTCGCCTTCGGCGGCGAGGTATTCGACGTGAGCGTGAGCAAGCCGGGCGGCGAGAAGGGTATCGGGGTGAAGATCCGGTAGGAGCAACCCGTCCAGGGCCGATTCCGACGCCCCATCTCCAGCGCCGGCGGGCATTTCCGGGTTTTAGCCTCGCAGTCCTTCGGGGCGACGTAGACTCTCCGTCATGCCCAGTCGTCCTCCCGTCGTCCCGTGTCACTACCACCTGAGCAAGGAAACCTGGGCGGAGGTCGTTGAGGCCTATCGCAGCGGCGCGACGGCGCGGGAACTGGCGGTCAAATGGAAGGTGTCGCCGGGGTCCGTCTATTATCAGGCCGGGCGCGCAGGCTGGAGCAAGAAGCGCAACGGCGACCAGCTGGCGAGGGAGCATGCCAAGGCCGTAGAGGCGGCGGAGGCCGTGCGGGCTGAGCCTGCGAGGCGCGAGCAGCGCGCGTTGAAGACCCTCTTCGCCCCCGCGCCCGTCGGCGACCCCGAGGCCTCTGATCCCGTCGCCCTGGCACGGGCGGCGACGCTGGCGTCGGGGCGGGCGATGAAGGGGCGGCTGTGGAATGAGGCAAAGGCGCTGGCCGGGCTGGCCGAGAGCTATGCCCGGCTGGGCGAGCGGGCGAAACGCCGCGAACTGACCGTCGAGAACATGGACCTGAAACTGCTGTTCGAGGCCATGAACTGCGATCAGGAGATCATTCGCGAGCGCTTCTGGATCCATGGGGATGAGGATCCGGACCGGGCGGTGAAGTCGGCCTACTGGGAGCAGCGCCGTCAGTTGATGACCGCCGCCCGCGAGACCCAGACAGCCCTGATGCGGCGCGTCTGGAACGCCGAGCGGATCGCCCGGGAAGCGGGCGGGACGGTCGAGATCACCGAGGCGGGTCGGGCGGCAGAGGAGGAGACCGCGCGCTGGGGCGAGCTGACGGATGAGGAGATCGCGGCGGAAGGCGAAGCCTCCTGACCGCGGCCCGGCCTCATCTTTTGCGGAAGCGCGTCGCCTCGGCCTTCAGGTTCGAGCCCCAGTCGGTGACCGGCTGGTCGGGCTCGGCGTGGAAGGGCAGGGCGCCGGCGACGCCGCGCATCGACAGCGCCAGGGGCAGGGCCCAGTGGGCCAGCATGCGCAGGGGCTTGCGGCGCGCATCGAGGACGTCCCAGCCCTCGGCGGCGAAGGCCTCGGCCATGTCGGCGGGGTCCAGCCGTTCGATCGCGTCCCAGTCGGCGGGGCGGGCGACGGCGGCGGCCTCGTCCGGGGTCAGGCCGAAGGCGGCGCGGGCGGCGGCGTCGATGGCCTCCGCAATCTCCGGGAATTCATACAGTGCGTCCGGATCGGCGGCGCGCGGCTTCATCAGCGCCTTCAGCTCCAGATCATCGATACCGGGCAGGTCGAGCAGGCGGCGGAGGCCTCCGCCGCCTGCTCGACCTGCCCGGTATCGATGATCTGGAGCTGAAGGCGCTGATGAAGCCGCGCGCCGCCGATCCGGACGCACTGTATGAATTCCCGGAGATTGCGGAGGCCATCGACGCCGCCGCCCGCGCCGCCTTCGGCCTGACCCCGGACGAGGCCGCCGCCGTCGCCCGCCCCGCCGACTGGGACGCGATCGAACGGCTGGACCCCGCCGACATGGCCGAGGCCTTCGCCGCCGAGGGCTGGGACGTCCTCGATGCGCGCCGCAAGCCCCTGCGCATGCTGGCCCACTGGGCCCTGCCCCTGGCGCTGTCGATGCGCGGCGTCGCCGGCGCCCTGCCCTTCCACGCCGAGCCCGACCAGCCGGTCACCGACTGGGGCTCGAACCTGAAGGCCGAGGCGACGCGCTTCCGCAAAAGATGAGGCCGGGCCGCGGTCAGGAGGCTTCGCCTTCCGCCGCGATCTCCTCATCCGTCAGCTCGCCCCAGCGCGCGGTCTCCTCCTCTGCCGCCCGACCCGCCTCGGTGATCTCGACCGTCCCGCCCGCTTCCCGGGCGATCCGCTCGGCGTTCCAGACGCGCCGCATCAGGGCTGTCTGGGTCTCGCGGGCGGCGGTCATCAACTGACGGCGCTGCTCCCAGTAGGCCGACTTCACCGCCCGGTCCGGATCCTCATCCCCATGGATCCAGAAGCGCTCGCGAATGATCTCCTGATCGCAGTTCATGGCCTCGAACAGCAGTTTCAGGTCCATGTTCTCGACGGTCAGTTCGCGGCGTTTCGCCCGCTCGCCCAGCCGGGCATAGCTCTCGGCCAGCCCGGCCAGCGCCTTTGCCTCATTCCACAGCCGCCCCTTCATCGCCCGCCCCGACGCCAGCGTCGCCGCCCGTGCCAGGGCGACGGGATCAGAGGCCTCGGGGTCGCCGACGGGCGCGGGGGCGAAGAGGGTCTTCAACGCGCGCTGCTCGCGCCTCGCAGGCTCAGCCCGCACGGCCTCCGCCGCCTCTACGGCCTTGGCATGCTCCCTCGCCAGCTGGTCGCCGTTGCGCTTCTTGCTCCAGCCTGCGCGCCCGGCCTGATAATAGACGGACCCCGGCGACACCTTCCATTTGACCGCCAGTTCCCGCGCCGTCGCGCCGCTGCGATAGGCCTCAACGACCTCCGCCCAGGTTTCCTTGCTCAGGTGGTAGTGACACGGGACGACGGGAGGACGACTGGGCATGACGGAGAGTCTACGTCGCCCCGAAGGACTGCGAGGCTAAAACCCGGAAATGCCCGCCGGCGCTGGAGATGGGGCGTCGGAATCGGCCCTGGACGGGTTGCTCCTACCGGATCTTCACCCCGATACCCTTCTCGCCGCCCGGCTTGCTCACGCTCACGTCGAATACCTCGCCGCCGAAGGCGAGCCCGCGCACGGCGCGTTCGCACAGGGCGATGATCTCGTCGGCGGGCTGTTCGGTGCGGATGTCGAGGAACCAGCCCATCATCTTCGCCTCGTTCCAGCGGGCGCGGGCCAGCCAGGCTTCGTCGATCTTCAGGTCGCGGAAGGCCACGTTCAGGCGGCCGATCAGGGTGAAGGGCTGCTGGGGCTCGGGCACGTCGGCCAGCTCGACCGCGCCCGAGGGGCGGCCGACGAAGGACGGCAGGGGGGCGTGCTCCAGCACGGCCTTGATCTGGTCGGAGTCCATCATCAGCCCTTTGCCCTCGGCGGGGTTGAGCAGGATCACCGTGTCCTTGAGCATGTCGAGCAGCTTGCGGCCCTGCATGGCGATGACGCGGGTGTCCGGGCCGAACATCTGGCCGGCGCGGCGCGGGTCGGTGAACAGGGTCACGGTGTTGCGGCCGTCGTTGAGGACGACGCCGCGCAGGACCAGCTGCTCGCCCGGACGCAGCACCTTGGCGCCGTCGTCGCCGGGCGTGCTGCCGGGGCTGCCGTCGTCAGGCACGGCATAGAGGTCGGCCTCGAGCATGATCCGCTCGAAGTCGCCCATCTGCCGCGCGTCCGCCAGACCGGCGTAGAGCAGCTCCTCCAGCGGGTTCAGCGGATTGTCGGTGAAGGTCATGGGGGTCTGGACGGCGTCGGTCATGGGGCGGGCTCGAAGTCGAAGGGTCGGACACAAGAGGGGAGCGGGGCGGCGACGTCAATCGGGGGTGGGGCTGTAAACCATGGGCACCGGGCGTTTGGTGATGGGGAGGCCTACCCAAGAGATGCACAGGAGCAATAAGGGTGTGGCGTGGCCAACGAATCTGCGTAACAGAATCAGGTCTCCCGCCTAGAGCGAGTGAAGGTATTGCGTTCTCGTTATGTTCCGGCCTAGTAAGCCCGCCTTAACCTTCTCGTGGCGTTCTTCGCTCGAGGCATTGTGAGGCTCGACATGACCACGTTTGTCTCAGTTTTTTCTGGTGCCGGCGGCTTGGATATCGGCCTTCAGCGCGCTGGCTGGGAATGCCTCTACGCGACGGACTTCGACAAACACGCCATCGAAACCTTGAAGCTCAACGCGGCTGAAGGCCGTTTCAACGGCGGCGGCCACATTCATCAGGCAGACATTCGCGACCTCACGGGCGAACAAATTCTTTCGGACGTGGGTCGCCGTCGCGGAGACGTCGATCTCCTCGCCGGGGGTCCGCCATGCCAGTCATGGAGTAGTGCTGGCCACCAACTCGGCTTCAACGATCCGCGCGGGCGGCTGTTCGAAGACTATCTGCGCGTCGCGAAGCAACTCGATGTTCGCTGGTTGCTGTTCGAGAACGTCCGAGGGCTGATTACCGCAAAGGGCGCGGACGGCCTTCCCGGCAGTGCGCTTGCCGCAATTCGTCAGGCCCTCTTCAAAGCTGGATGGCAGACCCGCGTGGAACTGCTCAACGCCGCCGATTTCGGCGCGCCGCAACGCCGGGTTCGGGTGGTGCTGATTGGCTATCGTCGGGGCGACGAACCGCCGGTCCCGACCGCCACACACAACGAGCGAGGCGAGGACGGAAAAGCCGCCTGGATTTCGATGGAGACGGCCTTGGCATCTCTGAGCCCGTTGGAAGCAGACGAGATTATTCGCCCGTCCGGAAAACTGGCGGTCGAACTGGAAGCGATCCCACCGGGGTCCGGGGTCAAGAGCCCCGGCAAGCGCGAGACCACTCGTCCGGGCGGTCACTGGGGGTACAAACAGGGGGCCTTTGTCGCTGACCCGCGCCGTGCGGCCAGGACGGTGACCGCCAACGCCCAGCAGGATTGGATTCGTGATCCCGTCCACGGGCTACGCCGGCTTTCGCCGCGTGAATGCGCGGCGTTGCAGACCTTCCCGGCGGACTGGGACTTTGCAGGCAAACGCGTAGATCAGTATCGACAGATCGGAAATGCGGTGCCGCCGCTGCTGGCGGAGCAGATCGGCAGAGCTCTCGCAGCGCATGTGATCGCCGCCCCAGCGCTGTCGGACTGCTCCGCGACGGCCGTCGCCCCCCTGCCTGCCCGTTTGCAGGCCGCGATCGACTACACAGCGCGCGAACATCGGAGGAATGGGGCGTCCCGATCGGCGGCTCCCTCTCTCAGGCGTATTGGCGACAGGCAGGTGCGGGCTGGCTGACGAGGAGACAGCCTATCAACAGGAGCAATGCGTCGTCGCTGCACGGCTCTATGCGGAGTCGATGTCTCCACCCGCTATGGCGCAAGGCTGGTTGAACGCGACAGTGGCAGCGGCTGAAGCCGTCGAGCGCACGCTCATCCAGTCAAAGCACCTCACCGATATTGAGGGTGCGCTTCAGATTGGAGGCCGCCACCTGCTCGTCCTCCGACAGATGCTGGCACCCCCGCTCAGCCAGGATCAGTTCGCCATCGTCTGCGCGGACTACAGCAAATCGGCGGAAAATGGCGACCGACCCCTTTCGAACGGCAAGGCCGCAAGGGTGGCGGAAGCCATTCTGGCGATGCGCGACATGAGGCTTCTAACATGGCTGTCGGAGGGGCGTGCTCCGACCGACGAAGACATCAGACATGTCGTCCATGCGATAACACCGCTTCTCGCTTCACAGCTCCACCTTACCGCCAAGCGCACCGCCAGTTCCGCTGTTCAGGAAGATGCCGTTGTTCAGTTGTTGGGTGCCAAAAAGTGGGAACGGCTGCCGAGCCAGCTTGTCGATCGAGGTGCCGTTCTCGGCGCTCGGCAGTTCATGAAGAAAACCAAGTTCGCGACCACCACGCGACCTCAGGAAGTCGATATCGCCTGTGGTCTCGGTTCCACCATGGTGCTTGCGATGGAGTGCAAGGTTTCCAACGACACGACCAACTCGGTGAAGAGGGTGAACGACGTGCTCAAGAAAGCTACCGCCTGGCGTGAACACTGGGGATCATTCGTCCAGCCTGCGGCACTGCTTCAAGGAACGATCGGCTACAAGGATGTTCAGCGGCTGGTACACGCGGGCGTGAATGTGTTCTGGTCTCACGACCTCCCGAGATTCGAACGCTGGATCGACGACAACGTCGCTTCCTGAGCCTCAATCGTCATCCATCTTCAGCGCGGCGATGAAGGCTTCCTGCGGGATCTCGACCTTGCCGAACTGGCGCATGCGCTTCTTGCCGGCCTTCTGCTTCTCAAGCAGCTTCTTCTTGCGGGTGGCGTCGCCGCCGTAGCATTTCGAGGTCACGTCCTTGCGCAGGGCGCGGACGGTTTCGCGGGCGATGATCTTGCCGCCGATGGCCGCCTGGATCGGGATGACGAACAGATGGGGCGGGATCAGCTCCTTCATCTTTTCGACCATGGAGCGGCCGCGCATCTCGGCCCGGCCGCGGTGGACCAGCATGGAGAGGGCGTCGACGGGCTCGGCGTTGACGAGGATGTTCATCTTCACCAGGTCGCCGGCCTTGTACTCGCTGAGCTCGTAGTCGAACGAGGCATAGCCCTTGGAGATGGATTTGAGGCGGTCGTAGAAGTCGAAGACGACCTCGTTCAGCGGCAGCTCATAGACGACGAGGGCGCGGGAGCCGACGTAGGAGAGCTCGACCTGCGAGCCGCGGCGGTCCTGGCAGAGCTTGATGACGCCGCCGAGGTATTCGTCGGGGGTCAGGATCGTCGCCTTGATCCAAGGCTCGCTGATTTCCATGATCTGCATCACGTCGGGCAGGTCGGCCGGGTTGTGCAGCTCGATCTCGGAGCCGTCGCGCAGGGCGATCTTGTAGACCACCGAGGGGGCGGTCGCGATCAGGTCGAGGTTGAACTCGCGGCTGAGGCGCTCCTGGATGATCTCCAGATGCAGCAGGCCGAGGAAGCCGCAGCGGAAGCCGAAGCCGAGGGCGGCGCTGGATTCCATCTCATAGGTGAAGCTGGCGTCGTTCAGGCGCAGGCGGCCGATGGCGGCGCGCAGGTCCTCGAAATCGGCGGCATCGACGGGGAAGAGGCCGCAGAAGACGACGGACTGGACCTGTTTGAAGCCCTTGAGCGGCTCGGCGGTCGGCTTCTTCTCGTCGGTGATGGTGTCGCCGACGGCGGCGTGGGCGACCTCCTTGATCTGGGCGGTGATGAAGCCGACCTCGCCGGGGCCCAGTTCGTCGACCGGGGTGTTCTTGGGCAGGAAGACGCCGACGCGGTCGATCAGATGGGTCGAGCCGTTCTGCATCATCTTGACGCGCTGGCCGGTCTTGAGCGTGCCGTCGAAGACCCGGACCAGCACGACGACGCCGAGGTAGGGGTCGTACCAGGCGTCGACCAGCAGGGCCTTCAGCGGGGCGTTGGGGTCGCCCTTGGGGGCCGGCAGGCGGGTGACGATGGCCTCGAGCACATCCTCGATACCGATGCCGGACTTGGCGCTGCACAGGACCGCGTCGGAGGCGTCCAGGCCGATGACGTCCTCGATCTGCTGGCGCACCCGCTCGGGCTCGGCCGCGGGCAGGTCGATCTTGTTCAGGACCGGTACGATCTCGTGATTGTTATCAATGGCCTGGTAGACGTTGGCCAGGGTCTGGGCCTCGACGCCCTGGGAGGCGTCCACGACCAGAAGGGAGCCCTCGCAGGCGGCCAGCGAGCGGGAGACCTCATAGGCGAAGTCGACGTGGCCGGGCGTGTCCATCAGGTTGAGGACGTAGTCGAGGCCGTCCTTCGCCCTGTAGTTCAGGCGCACGGTCTGGGCCTTGATGGTGATCCCGCGCTCTTTCTCGATATCCATATTGTCGAGAACCTGCGCCGACATTTCGCGCGCGGTCAGTCCGCCGGTCACCTGGATCAGGCGATCGGACAGCGTGGATTTGCCGTGGTCAATGTGGGCCACCACACTGAAATTGCGGATACGTTCGATGGGAGGGGTCGTCATGGCCGCGCCGGTAGCACGGCAGGGCCGGATCGCCAACGCGCGCGCGGGCCGCGGGCTGTTTCGCCACTGTCCCGGGCGCGGATTACTTCGGCGTAAGGCCGCGCTTTGGCGTTTGAGAAGCCAGGGCGAAACCGCTATTCAACGGCCGATGACAGGGGCGCCCAGGACGGGCGACCCGAACGCGAGACGCGCGGCTCCCCCTCCGCGCTGTCCATGGGGACCAGACGTGGCGAACATTGTGCGGAACAGCCTGGCCGGCGTGGCCATGATGGCCCTGGGCCTGACCCTCGCGGCTTGCGGCGGCGGCGACGAGGCCAAGAAGGCGGAAGCCAAGGCCGGTAGCGGCGCGACCAGCCAGACGGTGTCGATCGCCGTGGCGTCGCTGCAGAACCTGCCGCGGACCGTGACCGCCTCGGGCACGATCTCGGCCTGGGAAGAGGTGCCGGTCGGCGCCGAGACCGGTGGGCTGACGGCCACGGGCGTCTTCGTCGACGAAGGCACCTGGGTGCGTCAGGGCCAGCCGCTGGTCCAGCTGAATGACGCCCTGCTGCGCGCCCAGCTGCGCCAGCAACAGGCCGCGGTGCAGACGGCGGAGGCCAATGCGGCCCGCGATCAGGCGGCGCTGGAGCGCGCCCAGGAACTCAAGGGGCGCGGCTTCCTCAGCCAGGCGTCGCTGGACACGGCCCTGGCCAACCAGCGCGCGTCGGCCGCCAATGTCCTGGCGGCCCAGGCCTCGCTGTCGGAAACCCGGACGCGACTGGCGCAGGCCACGATCCGGGCGCCCGTCGCGGGTCAGGTGATCCGCCGCAGCGTCACCCGCGGCCAGATCGTGGGCGCCGGGACGGAACTGTTCCGCATCGTTCGCGACGGCCGGCTGGAGCTGGACGCCCAGGTGCCGGAGACCGAACTGGCCCTGGTCCGCGCAGGCCAGACCGCCGTGGTCTCATCCGATGAGGTCGGTGAGGCCACCGGCCGCGTTCGCATCGTGACCTCCGAGGTCGATGCCGCGAGCCGGCTGGGAACGGCCCGCATCTCCGTGACGGGCGGTGCCTTCCGGCCGGGCATGTTCGCCCGGTCCCGCATCGAGGTCGGCGACCAGCCGGCCGTGACCGTCCCGACCGCCTCGGTCCTGTATCGCGAGAACCGCGCCGGGGTCTTCGTCATGGGCGGGGACAACCGCGTGCATTTCCAGCAGGTGACGGTGCTGTCGCGCACGGCCGACCAGACGGCGGTCGGCGGGCTGACAGCCGGCTCGCGTGTCGTGGTCGCCGGGGCCGGCTTCCTCGGCGAAGGCGACCGGGTGAGGGTGGCCGCCGCCCCGGCCGCCGCCGCGCCGGTTCGCGCCGCCGCCCCGGCCAAGAAGTAAGGCCCGGACGATGAAAAACATCTCGTCCTGGTCGATCAGGAATCCGATCCCGATCATCCTCATGTTCACCCTGCTGACCATCGGCGGGGTGCTCAGCTTCATGAGCATGCGGATCAACAACAATCCGGACATCGATTTCCCGCTGGTGGCGGTCACGGCCGTGCGGCCGGGTGCAGCGCCCAGCGAGATGGAAGTCCAGGTCACGCGACTGATCGAGGACTCGCTGGCGGGCCTTTCCGGCGTGCGCCACATCAACTCCCAGATCACCGACGGCGTCTCCTCGACGACCATCGAGTTCGAACTGGGCACCGACACCGAGCGCGCCACCAACGACGTCCGCAACGCCATGAGCGGCCTGCGCGCCGACCTGCCGCAGGACATGCAGGAGCCCGGCGTCCAGCGCATCGACATCACCGGCGACGCCCTGATCACCTGGGTGATCAGCTCCGAGACCATGACGCCGGAAGAGATCAGCTGGTTCGTCGACAATGACGTCAGCCGCACCCTGTTGGCCATCAAGGGCGTCGGCGAGGTCAATCGCGGCGGCGGCGTGGATCGCGAGATCGCGGTCGAGCTGGATCCGGACCGGTTGGCCTCCTACGGCCTGACCGCCGCCGCCGTCAGCCAGGCGCTGACCAGCGTCAACTCCGACCAGCCCGGCGGGCGGGTGACGATCTCGGGCTCCGAGCGATCGATCCGCACCCTCGGTGCCGCGACCTCGATCGAGGCCCTGCGCGAAACCCTGGTGCCCCTGTCGGGCGGCCGGTCCGTGCGTCTGGGCGATCTGGGCCGGGTGGAGGACCACTGGTCCGAGCCCCGCCGCCTGGCCCGCTACAACGGCCAGGAAGCCATCACCTTCAACTTCCTGCGTTCGCGGACGGCGTCCGAGGTCCGGATCGCCGAAAAGGTCCGTGAGGCCGTTGCGGAGATCGACGAGGCGCATCCCGAACTGACCATCCGCCAGGTCACCGCCAGCGTCGAGGAAATCGAGGAAAGCTACATCGCCTCGCTGGAAGCCCTGCTGCTGGGCGCGGTCCTGGCCGTGGTCGTGGTGTTCATCTTCCTGCGCGACTGGCGCGCCACCTTCATCACCGCCACCGCCATTCCGATGTCGCTGATCCCGACCTTCCTCGTGCTGGAGCCACTGGGCCAGTCGCTGAACGGGATCAGCCTGCTGGCCCTTTCGCTGACCATCGGCATCCTGGTGGATGACGCCATCGTCGAGATCGAGAACATCGTCCGGCACATGCGTGACGGCAAATCGCCCTACAATGCCTCGATGGAGGCCGCCGACGAGATCGGTCTGGCCGTCGTCGCGACCACCGCGACCATCATCGCGGTCTTCGCGCCCGTCGGTGCCATGCCGGGCATCATCGGGCAGTTCTTCAAGGCCTTCGCGCTCGCCGCCTGTATCTCGGTGGCCTTCTCGCTGGTCGTGGCGCGTACCCTGACGCCGCTGATGGCCGCCTTCCTGCTGAAGCACCAGAAGCATGAGGACGCCGATCCGTTCTGGATGTCCGGCTATCTGAAGGGGCTGGGCTGGAGCCTGAAGAACCGCTGGAAAGTGGTCGCCATCGGCACCGCCCTGTTTGTGGGCTGCGGTGTTCTGGCGACCAAGGTGCCGTTCGAATTCCTCGCCAGCGGCGACACGGGCCGGGCCGGGTTCTCGGTCGAACTGCCCCCGGGTGCCACCCTGGCCCAGACCGATGCCGTGGTGCAGCGGATCACCCGGGACCTGCGGGCGCGCCCGGAAGTGACCTCGGTCTACGCCTCGATCGGCGGCCAGGACGTCAACCAGGCCAATGTCTACGCCGACCTGACCGACAAGGGTGAGCGCGACCTGAGCCAGCAACAGTTCGCCCGGGTGATGGTCGACAGCTGGAAGCCCATCCCCGGTGCCCGCATCGGTGCCGGCGTCGCCCAGCAGGGCGGCGGCCCCTCGGACGGCACCAGCTACCGGTTCGCCATCCTCAGCGACAACGGGGCCGCCCTGACCGCGGCCGCGCGTGCGGTCGAGGCCGAAATGCGGACCGTTCCGGGCCTGGCCAACGTCGTCAACACCGCCGCGATCGCCCGTCCGGAGATCCTGGTCACGCCCCGTCCGGACCAAGCCGCCCTGATGGGCGTCTCGACCAGCGCCATCTCCCAGGCGGTCCGCGTCGCGACGATCGGCGACGTCGACCAGAACCTGCCCAAATACCATCTGGGCGACCGCCAGGTGCCGATCCGCCTGCGCCTGACCCGGGACGCCCGCGAGGACCTGTCGGTTCTGGAAACCCTGCGGGTGCCGACTTCAATGGGAACCTCGGTGCCGCTCAGCGCCGTGGCCGACGTGCAGTTCGGTGCCGGACCCTCGCAGGTGCTGCGCCAGGACCGGTCCCGCGTCGCGACCATCTCGGCCGAACTGGACGGCATCCGTAGCGGCGAGGCCGCCGCCGCCGTCAGCAAGCTGCCGACCGTCCAGAACCTGCCGGCCGGAGTCCGTCAGGTGCCCGCCGGCGACGAGGAGTTCATCCAGGAGATGATCACCGGGTTCGCCATCGCCTTCGGCACCGGCATCCTGCTGATGTATGCCGTGCTGGTCCTGCTGTTCAAAAGCTTCGCCTACCCGGTCACCATCATGGCCTCCCTGCCCCTGGCCATCGGCGGGGCCTTTGTGGCCCTGATGATCGGCGGCTCCAGCTTCTCGATCTCGTCGCTGATCGGCGTGCTGATGCTGCTGGGGATCGCGGCCAAGAACTCCATCCTGCTGGTCGACTATATCGTCATGGCCGAGAAGGACGGGATGCCGCGACTGGAGGCGATCATGGACGCGGCGCACAAGCGGGCGCGGCCGATCCTGATGACCACCTTCGCCATGGGCGCCGGCATGCTGCCGGTGGCCGTGGGCTGGGGCGCGGATGTCGAGTTCCGCCAGCCGATGGCCATTGCGGTGGTCGGAGGGCTGATCTCCTCGACCTTCCTGTCGCTGCTGTTCATCCCGCCGATCTTCACCATCATCGATGACGGGGCCGGCTTCGTCCGCCGTCGCCTGGGCCGGATGTTCGCCGGCCAGCGCGATGCGCCGGCACCGGTGGTGACGCCGGCTGAGTAGGGCTGCGAACGCAGGACGACAGCCCCTGCCCTGTCGCCCATGAAGAAGCCGGCCGGGGTTGCCCCCGGCCGGCTGGTCGTTCCGCCCTGCAGCGGTGTGGCGCTAGTACTGGAAGCGCAGGGTTGCGCCGAAGGTGCGGGGGTGGCCCAGGAAGGCGTCGTAGGTCTGGGTGTCGGCCGCCGGATTATAGAAGGTGCCGTCGGGCTGGACCGTGGAGGCGAAGGCATTGCCCTGCAGGAAGCCGTTGTAGACGACCTGGACATATTCCTCGTCGGTCAGGTTCTGGACCCAGAATTCGGCCGTCCAGCGCTCGTCCTCGGTCCCGACGGTGATCCGCCCGTTCAGCACCGCGAAGGCGTCCTGCATCTTGAACGGCAGCAGGTCCGAGCCGGTGTTGTATTCGCTGGTGTATTTTCCGGCGAGGCTGAAGCCGCCGCGCAGCCCGCCGCCCAGCGACCGGTTGAAGTTGATCGAGGCCGTGGCGGAGATTTCCGGGGCGAAGGACGAACGGGCGCCGGGAAGAAGCGACAGCTGCGGGAAGTTCGCCGGATTGGCCAGGTCGGCGGCGGTGAACTCGCCATACTTCGAGTCCAGCCAGGTGAGGCCGCCCTGCAGGCTCAGTCCCTCGACCGGGGTGAACCACAGGAAGTCGGCGTCGATGCCGTGCGAGGTCAGCTCGGGGATCGATTCCACCACGAAGGAGGTGCCGAGGAAGGTGTTGAGCTGGAAATCCTCGAACCGCTGGTCGAAATACGTCGCGTTCAGCAGCAGGGTGCGGTCCAGCAGCGTCATCTTCACGCCGGCCTCGAAGCTGTCGACCACTTCCGACGGGAAGAACAGCGAGGCATTGGGCGTGACGCCCGACTGCACGCGGTCGAGGTTGTAGCCGAAGCTCTTGTAGCCGCGCGCGCCGGAGGCATAGACCATGACCTCGGGGCTGATGCGGTACGACGCCTTCAGGGTGCCGCTCAGTTCACCGTCATCGACCGATTCCGAGATGTCGCGGCTGTTGTAGGCCGAATTGGTCCACGGCAGGCAGAAGCGGGCGAGGATCGTCGGCGCCGAGGCCCCGAGAACCGTGCCGATGGCCCCGGCATTGGCCAGGGCGGCATTGCAGGTTGAGCCGTTGCCGTTGGTGTTGCGCTGCTGACCTTCGAGGGTCTTGTCGTCGAGCGTGTAACGAAGGCCGAGGGTCAGGTCGAAGGCGTCGGTGACGTGGAAGGTGTTGTTGGTGAACAGGGCGAAGGACGTCGATTCCTGTTGATACCGGTCCTCCAGGGTCTGGCCGACGGTGAAGCCGGGGCCGCCGCCGTTCGCGGCGCCACCGGATCCCAGACAGGCGCCCAGGCCGGCCGCGGTCTGGGCCGTGCGGGTGTAGCAGCCGATGGTGTTCGGGCTGACCGGCAGGGCCGGATTGGCGGCGTTCAGCGAGGCCGACAGGAGGAAGGACAGCAGGGGCGTATAGTCGGCGCCGAGGTAGAAGCTGTCGCCGCGTTCGATGGTCTCGCGGGTCGCGAAGGCGCCGACCAGCCAGTCGAGCCGGTCGGTTGAACCGGCCAGGCGGAGCTCCTGCGTCAGGTTGTCGACGTCATAGCCGAAGTCGCCGTCGTTGACGCGGTAGGCGATGTCCGCGCCGGTGTAGTCCGCCTCCTGCCCGAGCGAAGAGGTCCAGCGGCGCGCCGAGGTGATCGAGGTCAGGGTGGCGCCGCCGAACAGCGACGGCAGGCCGAATCTCGCCTCAAGCGACACGCCCTTGTCCTCGATTTCCTGGTCGCTCGAGCGGTTGGCGAAGGCCGTGCGCGAATAGGGCAGCAGGCCGAAGCCTGCCGCCGGAGGGCGCTGGCCCGTCCCGTTCGAGAGGCCGTCGATGAAGGGGTAGGTCGCGCCGGTGCGGATCTGCACGCCGGTGCAGCAGTACTCATCCCGGGACGAATAGTCGGCGATCAGGCGGAGCGAGACGTTGTCACCGGGCAGCCAGAGCAGCTGGCCGCGGACGGAGCCGAAATCCTGGTTGTTGTCGTCGGTCTCGGGGCGCGGGCCGTCGCCGGTGTCGACCGTGTAGTAGCCGTCGCGTACGCGGCGACCGGCGTAGAGGCGGAAGGCCAGGGTGTCACTGATCGGGCCTGAGACCGAGCCCGAGGCGGCCATTGCACCGTAGTTGCCGAAATTCAGCTCGGCATTGTACTCGGGCGTGAAGGACGGGCCGGCGCTCAGGATGTTGATGACGCCGGCCGAGGTGTTCTTGCCGAACAGCGTGCCCTGCGGACCTTTCAGGACCTCGATGCGCTCGAGCTCGCCGAGGTCGCCGAAGCCGACCGAGTTGCGCGAACGGTAGACGCCGTCGATGACCACGCCGACCGAGCTTTCCAGACCGGGGTTGTCACCGACCGTGCCGACGCCGCGGATGCGGGCGGTGGTCGCGGCTTCCGAGGAGTTGGAGGTGACCACCAGCCCCGGCGTCAGGATCTGGAGGTCCTTGATATCGCGCACGCCGGCGTTCTGGAGCGTCTCGGCCGACAGGCTGGTGACCACGATGGGCACGTCCTGAAGGTTCTGCTCTCGCTTCTGGGCGGTGACGATGATGTCATCGATGGTGGCCGGGCCGTCCGGGTCCTGGGCGGCCGCCGCGCCGGCGAGGCCGAAGGCGCAGGCACCGACCACGGCGGCCGGCACGGAAGTACGAAGAAGGTTGGCAAGACGCATGGCAGCTTTCCGACATGGGCCGCCCCCCGTTTCTGTGCGGAGGCCGCGGCGTTTCCCGATCCCCCCCACCGGGCCCTGAGGGCGCGGATCCGGATCATTGCCATCCTCGCGGCCCGGGCCACGCTTCGGCGCGCTGGACCGGACGCTCGGCCCAAAGCCCGCCGTTTCGTCGCGTCGGAAGGAAGTGTTGCCGGATCGGCACCCCGGGAGCCGGCGGCGGTGCTGCGCCCAAAACAAAACCGGCCGGGGTTTCCCCCGGCCGGCTCGTTCGACCCGCCTTGCGGCGAGACGGTTCTAGTATTTGAAGCGCAGGGTCGCGCCGTAGGTGCGCGGCTGGCCCAGGAAGGCGTCGTAGGTCTGCGAGTCCAGGGCCGGGTTGTAGTAGGTCCCGTTCGGCTGAACCGTCGTCTGGAACGCCGAGCCTTGCAGCGGAGCGTTATAGGCGACCTGGATGTACTCTTCGTCGGTCAGGTTCTGGACCCAGAACTCGGCGGTCCAGCGCTCGTCCTCGGTGCCGAGGATGATGCGGCCGTTCATGGTCGTGAAGGCTTCCTGCAGCTTGTAGGGGAGCAGGTCGGAGCCCGTGTTGTAGTCGTCCATGTATTTGGCGGCGAGGCTGAAGCCCATCCGCATACCGTTGCCGATGTTGCGATCGTAGTTGACCGAGCCAGTGGCCGACCACTCGGGCGCGAACGAGGCGCGGGCACCCGGCAGCAGCGAGAGCTGCGGGAAGTTGCCCGGGCTGGACAGGTCGGCGGCGGTGAAGACGCCGTACTGGGCGTCCGTGTAGGTGACGCCGCCCTGGAAGCTCAGGCCCTCGATCGGGGTGAACCAGACCATGTCGGCATCGACGCCGCGCGAGGTCAGCTCAGGGATCGATTCCACCACGAAGGCGGTGCCGAGGAAGGTGTTGAGCTGGAAGTTCTCGAACGTCTGGTCGAAGTAGGTGGCGTTCAGCAGCAGGGTGCGATCCAGCAGCGTCATCTTCACGCCGGCTTCGTAGCTGTCGACCACTTCCGACGGGAAGAACAGCGAGGCGTTGGGCGTGATGCCCGTCTGCACGCGGTCCAGGTTGTAGCCGAAGCTCTTGTAGCCGCGGGCGTACGACACATAGGTCAGGATCGACGGGTTCAGGCGGAAGGCGGCCTTGATGGTGCCGCTCAGCTCGCCGTCATCGAAGCTCTCCGAAGCGCCGCGGTTGTTGTAGGCGGAGTTCGACCAGGGAAGGCAGAAGTTGCCCAGGATGGCCGGGGTCGCCGCGCCGAGCACAGCACCGATGGCACCCGCGTTGGCGGCCGCCGCGGAGCAAGCACCGCCGTTGCCGTTCACGTTGCGCTGCAGACCCTGGAGGCTCTTCTCATCCATGGTGTAGCGCAGGCCGAGCGTAATATCGAACTGCTCGGTGACGTGCCAGGTGTTGTTGGTGAAGATCGCGTAGGAGGTCGAGTCCTGGTCGTAGACGTCCTCGAAGCCTTGGCCGACGGTGAAGCCGGGGCCGCCGCCGGAGAGGGCGCCGCCGCTGCCCAGGCACTGACCGAAGCCCGGAGCCGTCTGGGCCGTACGGGTGTAGCAGCCGATGGTGCTCGGGCTGATCGGCAGGGCCGGGTTGATCGCGTTGATACGGGCGCTGAGCAGGAAGGACAGGAACGGCGTGTAGTCGGCGCCGAAATACCAGCTGTCGGTGCGGCCGACTTCTTCCGAGGTGGCGAACAGGCCGACGAGCCAGTCGAACCGGTCGCTGGAGCCCGCCAGGCGGAATTCCTGGGTCAGGTTGTCGACGGTGAAGCCGTAGTCGCCGTCATTGACGCGGTAGGCGATGTCGGCACCGGTGTAGTCGATGTCCTGGCCGAGGCTGGATTCCCACTCACGCCACGAGGTGACCGAGGTCAGGGCGCCGTTGATGCCCGGCATGTCGATGTTGGCCTCGAGCGAGACGCCGCGATCGGTGACTTCCTGGTAGTTCGAGCGGTTGGCGAAGCCCGTGCGCAGGTAGGGCAGCGGGCCGTTGCCGGCGGCCGGCGGACGCTGGCCGGTGCCGACCGAGAGGCCGTCAACGAATGCGAAGGTCGGGCCGGTGCGGATCTGGGTGCCGATGCAGCAGAACTCGTCACGACGCGAATAGTCGCCGATCAGGCGGAACGAGACGTTGTCGCTGGGCAGCCACAGCAGCTGGCCGCGGACGGTGCCGAAGTCCTGGTTGTTGTCGGTGGTCTCGGGACGCGGGCCGTCACCGACATCGATGTCCATGAAGCCGTCGCGCACGCGGCGGCCGGCGTAGAGGCGGAAGGCCAGGGTGTCGCTGATCGGGCCGGAGACCGAACCCGAAGCGGCCATGGCGCCGTAGTTGCCGAAGGTCAGTTCAGCGCCGAACTCCGGCGTGAACGACGGGGCCTCGGTGATGATGTTGATGACGCCGGCCGAGGTGTTCTTGCCGAACAGCGTGCCTTGCGGGCCCTTCAGGACCTCGATGCGGGCCATTTCGCCCAGGTCGCCGAAGCCGACCGAGTTGCGCGAACGATAGACGCCGTCGATGACCACGCCGACCGAGCTTTCCAGACCGGGGTTGTCACCGACCGTGCCGACGCCGCGGATACGGGCGGTGGTCGAGGCTTCCGACGACGTCGAGGTGACGGTCATGCCGGGGGTCAGGATCTGCAGGTCCTTGATGTCACGGACGCCGGCGTCCTGCAGGGTCTCAGCCGACAGGCTGGTGACCACGATCGGCACGTCCTGAAGGTTCTGCTCGCGCTTCTGGGCGGTGACGATGATGTCGTCGATGGTCTGCGGGCCGTCCTGGGCCGCGTCCTGGGCGGATGCGGCACCGGCGAGGCCGAAGGCGCATGCCCCGACCACGGCGGCCGACACAGTGGTGCGAAGAAGGTTGGTAAGGCGCATGGTGGCTCCCCGACATGGGCCGGGCCTCCGTCCTTGACGGCAACCGCGGCGTTTCCTGATCCCTTGGACCGCGCCCTTCTGTGGAGCACGGTTGGTCCAGTCTCCGGCGTAATCCAAGCGGGACTCAGCGACAAGGAGCGGGGGCCTCCAGCGCCTCATTTGCGCCACGGGTGAAGCCCGACTGTGACGCAAAAGCGACAGAAATCGATGACGTTAGGTCAATATTCGCCTAGCGGGCGTGAGTATCCGTGCCCGCCCCGGCCAAAATCTTGCGCCTTCGTGTCGCCGCGACAAGAACCGCGGCCCCCACCACGGCTGACAGGAACGATCCCGCCAGCACACCCAGCTTGACCTCGACCTGCTCAACCGAGTCGATGGCCCCGGGGAAGGCGAGGATGCCCACAAACAGGCTCATGGTGAACCCGACCCCGCACAGCAGGCTGACGCCGTAGAGCTCAAGCCAGGTCGCGTCCGTCGGGCGGCGGCCGATCTTCAGGGCCGAGGCGAGCCAGGCGAAGCCGAACACGCCGATCTGCTTGCCGACGAACAGGCCCAGGGCGATGCCCAGCACCAGCGGCGCGAACGCCTGTTCGAGAGACAGGCCGGCGAAGGAGACCCCGGCCTTTGCAAAGGCGAACAGCGGCAGGACCAGATAGGCGACGTAGGGGTGGAGGTCGTGCATCGCCTCCTTCAGCGGGCTCTGACGGTCGTCGCTGCGATCAGCGACCGGCACGATCAGGGCGAAGGCCACCGCCGTCAGCGAGGTGGACAGGCCGGCAAGGACGGTGAGGTACCAGACCAGGCCGAAACCCAGCACCCAGAAGGGCGCGGCCACGCGGCGGCGCGAGGCGAACAGGGCACCGACCGCCAGCAGGCCCGCGACCCAGGCCAGCGGGACCCAGTCCACGCCGCTCGAGAACAGGACGGCGATCAGGGCGATCGCCCCGAGGTCGTCGACGATGGCGAGGGTGAGCAGGAAGACCCGCAGCGAGGACGGCAGGCCGCGCGCCGCCACGGCGAAAACCGCCAGGGCGAAGGCGATGTCTGTTGCCAGGGGGATCGGCCAGCCGCCGTGCGGCCCGCTCAGCAGACCTGAAACGGCCAGATAGACGAGGGCCGGTGCGATCATCCCGCCCAGTGCGGCCAGCACCGGCGTGGCCAGCTTGCGGGGGTCGCTGAGTTCGCCTTTGAGAATCTCGTATTTGATCTCCAGCCCGACCACGAGGAAGAAGACCGCCATCAGGCCTTCCTTGATCCACTCGGATATCGTCAGCTCCAGCAACAGCGGGCCGATCTGCAGGATTTGCTCGCTCTTGAGCCAGCTGAAATAGGCGGGTGCCAGCGACGAGTTGGCGACGATCAGCGCGGCCAGCGCGGCCAGGCCCAGCACCATGCCGGACGCCGCCTCGGTCTTGAGGAAGTCGAGAGTGATCTTGCGCGCCACGGCGGGCCTCCGGAATTCTGGAAGAGACTGTCGTGGCGTCAGGTTATCGACGGACGCCGGACCGGATTCGCGCCGCTTGGGCAGGCGCGCCAGCCTGACCGGGAACCCCGGCCTGATGTCTGAGGCCTACAGTACCCGAGGGGACAGCCGGTTCAACCGCGATCGGCGGTTGCGCCGAAGGAGCGGAGACCGCATCTGCGCCGGATGCCCGTCTCCCCCGCCCATGCCCCCGATCCCCGCTTCTTCGATCTGGGAGACGACTATGGCGACGCGGTCCGGGCGGCGGACTTCCCTCAAACCCTCCTGCGGTTCCGCAACGACCGGGCCGCCGCGACCGTGGGTCTGGAGACGCTGACCGACGCGGAATGGATCGCCCATTTCGGCCGGTTCGAGCCCCCGCCCGGCCAGCCCGGCCCGGTCGCCATGCGCTATCACGGGCATCAGTTCCGCAACTACAACCCCGACCTCGGCGACGGCCGCGGCTTCCTCGCGGCGCAGATCAGAGAGATCGCCGTCGGCGCTCAAGCAGCGAGCGGCCGCGCCGCGAGCGATAGCGCCACCCCAGGTCGACTTCTCGACCTGGGCACCAAAGGGTCAGGACAGACACCGTGGTCGCGGTCCGGGGACGGACGGCTGACGCTGAAGGGCGGGGTGCGGGAGGTGCTGGCGGCGGAGATGCTGGAGGCGCAGGGCGTGCCGACCAGCCGGGCCTTCTCGCTGATCGAGACGGGCGAGGATCTGGAGCGCAGCGATGAGCCGTCGCCGACGCGGTCGGCGGTCCTGGTGCGGCTGTCGCATAGCCATATCCGGTTCGGCACCTTCCAGCGGGCGGCCTATCTGGGCCGGACCGACATGGTCGAGGCCCTGGTCGAGCATGCGCGGTCACTTTACCACCCGACAGTCGCCGCGGGAGATACGCCCGGCTTGCTGCGCGCCGTGGTCGAGGCCTCGGCGCGGCTGACGGCGCGATGGATCGCGGCGGGCTTCGTCCACGGGGTGCTGAACACCGACAATCTGAACGTCACCGGCGAGAGCTTCGACTACGGCCCTTGGCGGTTCCTGCCGCACTACGAACCGGGCTTCACCGCCGCCTATTTCGACCAGACCGGCCTCTACGCCTTCGCGCGCCAGCCGGAGGCGGTGTTCTGGGCCCTGACCCAGCTGGGCGGCGCACTGAAGCTGGTCGCGGACGCCGAACCCCTGACCGAGGCGCTGAACAGCTTTGGCCCGGCCTATATCCGCGAACTGCGTGCGGCCTTCCTCGCCAGGCTGGGCGTCCAGAGCCTCGGCGAGGCGGCGGATCAGCGGCTGCTGGACACGACCCTGGCGCTGCTGCGCGAGGGCGGCGAGGGCCTGCGCTGGGAGCCGCTGTTCTTCGACTGGTTCGGCGGGTTCGCCTCGTCGGCGCGGGCGCTGCAGGGGCCCCGCGGGAAGCTGTACCAGGGCGAGACCTTCGACGCCTTCCGCTTCGCCCTGTTCGAGCATGCGCCGGACCGGCCCGAGCGGCTGGAAGCGCCGGTCTTCGCTGCCGGGGAACCGGAGGAGATGCTGATCGACGAGGTCGAGACGATCTGGGCGGCCATCGAGGCCGACGACGACTGGGGACTGTTCGAGGCCAAGGTCGCCCGCGTGCGGGCGGCCGGCGCGGCGTGCGGGCTGGTCGACTGCTGACAGCAGGGCGGCAGCAGAACGGCGGTAGGTGAAACCAACGGTCCGTGCGGCCCGTAGCTCATCCCGACCCAGGAGCCGCCGTGACCCACGCCCCGATCCCTTCCCGCGCTGTCCGTTCCCGCGAACCGCTTAAGGTCATCGAAACCGAAGCCGCATTACAGAGAGTTATGCATACGGCCACGCTTCGGCCCCGTAGCTCTCGCAGAAGGCGGTCACGGATGGTTACGCTCACGCTTCGCGCTCTTGCGGAACGGGTCATGCGATCCGACATCGCGACTGTTGCAAATCAAGAGAGCGCCCTCCCCGGCGTGCCGAAAATGTCCACCCAGACCCTCACGCCCGCCCGGGCCCGCCTGAACCGGAGCTATCGCAATCTGACCCTCTGGACGCTCCAGGGGTGGATCGCGATGTTCTTCATCGCGGCCGGCTACGCCAAGCTCAGCGAGCCGATGGGCAATCTCGTCGACCTGATGCGCTGGCCTGCCCTGGTGGAGCCGAACATGGTGCGCGGCCTGGGCGTCGCCGAGATCATTCTCGCCCTTCTGGTGCTGGCGCCGCTGGTCTCCTGGAAACATGGCCGGCCGCTGCTGGTCATGGCCGCGAGCGGCCTGCTGGCACTGGAAGTCGTGATGCTGGGCATCCACGCCACGGGCATGGACGCCGGCCCGGCCGTGACCAATCTGATCCTGATCGCCATGACCGTCACGGTCCTGTGGAAGCGGGCCCGCGAGGTTCGCTAGGCCCCTGCCGCACGGCAACGGTCGGAACAGACCTTCACCTGATCCCAGTCGCGCGCCCATTTGCGGCGCCATGAGAACGGCCGGCCGCAGACGACGCAGGTCTTCTGCGGCAGGTCGCGTTTGTCCGGGGCGCTGCCGAGGTTGACGTGTTTGCGAGCCATGAAGACCTAAAGGCTTCCCTTTACGTGCACGTCAAGTTATGACGTGACCATGGCGACCGCCGACGATCACCGTACCTATTCCATCCGTCAGCTCTGCCGGGAGTTCGGGGCGACGGCGCGCGCCCTGAGATTCTATGAGGACAAGGGGCTGCTGACCCCGGCCCGCAAGGGGCAGACGCGCGTCTATGACGCCCGCGATCGGGCCCGGCTGAAGCTGATCCTGCGCGGCCGGCGCATCGGCTTCTCCCTGCTCGAGATCCAGGAGATGCTGGATCTGTACGACCACAACAATCACAACGCCCACCAGATGGCCGTCGCCCTGCGCCGCCATCGCGCCCAGATCGCCGCGCTGAAACAGCAACGCGAAGACCTCGACGCCGCCATCGAGACGGCCGAGGAAGCCTGCGCCGTCATGGAGCGGAAACTGGGCGAGTTCCGCCCGGACCTGCTGCCTGGCGCCGAGGAATACGCCGACCTGTTGAAGGCCCGGCTCAACCCTGACCACACCCTCCAGCCCTTCAAAGCGAGAGCGTAATCCCATGGCCTACAAGGCGCCTGTCCGCGACCTGACGTTTGTCCTGAACGAGGTTCTGGAGATCGATCGCTATTCGAACCAGCCCGGTTTCGCCGACGTCTCGTCGGAGCTTGTGGCCCAGATCCTTGAAGAGGGCGCGAAATTCTCGGAGGAGGTCATCGCCCCCCTGAACCGCATCGGCGATCAGGAAGGCTGCAAGTGGGACAACGGCAAGGTCACCGGCCCGACCGGCTGGAAGGAGGCCTACAAGGCCATGGTCGAGGCCGGCTGGCCCGCCCTGTCGGCCCTGCCCGAGCACGGTGGCCAGGGTATGCCTTCGGTCGTGGCCATGGCGTTCGGCCAGTTCACGGCCGCCGCCAGCGCGGCCTTCTCGATGTATCCGGGCCTGACGGCCGGGGCCTACTGGGGCCTGAACGCCAATGGCTCGCCTGAGCAGAAGGCAATGTATCTGCCCAAGATGGCCTCCGGCGAATGGGGCGGGACGATGAACCTGACGGAGCCGCAGTGCGGCACGGACCTGGGCCTGATCCGCACCAAGGCGGTGCCCAACGGCGACGGCAGCTACAACATCACCGGCCAGAAGATCTGGATCTCGTCGGGCGAGCACGATTTTACCGACAACATCATCCATCTGGTGCTGGCCCGGATCGAGGGCGCGCCGGAGGGGATCAAGGGCATCAGCCTGTTCGTCGTGCCCAAGGTCTTCGTCAACGAGGACGGATCGCTGGGCGAGCGTAACGTCGGCGCGGCCTGCGCCGGCCTCGAGCACAAGATGGGCATCCACGGCAACGCCACCTGCGTCATGGCCTATGAGAACGCCAGGGGCTGGCTGGTCGGACCCGAGAACAAGGGCATGGCCGGCATGTTCGTGATGATGAACGAAGCCCGCCTCGGCACCGGCCTGCAGGGCCTGTCGATCGGCACGGCCGCCTATCAGGCCGCCGTCGAATTCGCCCATGACCGCCTGCAGGGTCGTTCGCTGACCGGGCCGAAGACCCCGGAACTGCCGGCCGACTCCATCATGGTCCACCCGGACGTGCGCCGCATGCTGCTTGAGGCCAAGGCCTTCATCGAGGGCGGCCAGGCCTTCACCCTGTGGACCGCACTGCAGGCCGACCTGCAGCACTCGGGCGATGCCGCCGAGGCGCAGAAGGCCCATGACTATATGGGTCTGATCACCCCGGTGCTGAAAGCCTATCTGACCGACAAGGGCTTCCACGTTGCCTCGCTGGCGATGCAGGTGCACGGCGGCAGCGGCTACACCGAGCATTTCATGGCGTCGCAGTATCTGCGCGATGCGCGCATCACCATGATCTACGAGGGTGCCAACGGCATCCAGGCGCTGGATCTGGTCGGGCGCAAACTGCCGGCCAACGGCGGCCGGGCGATCATGAGCTGGTTCGCCGACATCGACGCCTTCGTGGCCGAGAACGGTGCCGAGGGTCCGATCAAGCCCTTCGTCGACGGCCTGGCCGACGCCAAGAAGAAGCTGCAGGAAGGCACGATGTGGCTGATGCAGAACGGCATGCAGAACCCGGACAATGCCGGTGCCGCGAGCACCGACTATCTGCACGTCTTCGGCCTGACGGCGCTCGCCTATATGTGGGCGCAGATGGCCAAGGCGGCGCAGGCCCAGGTCGACGCCGGGACCAGCGATCCGTTCTATGCGAACAAGCTGATGACCGGCCGCTATTTCGTAGAGCGGATCCTGCCGGATACGGCGGCGCACCTGGCCAAGCTGAAGACCGGCGCGGACGTGCTCATGGCGATGCCGGCCGAGGCGTTCTAGAAATCCCGCGCCTTCTCCCGATGGGAGAGGGCTCGAGCCTCCGGGAGCGAAGCGATCGGCAAGGCGAAAGGGTGAAGGGCGGCTTTTGCCGACCGCCCCACCCGACCCTCATCCGCCCCTCCGGGGCACCTTCTCCCATTGGGAGAAGGGTCAGGAGAAACCCATGAACGTCCTCAACGTCCCCGAGCCCGATTTCATGCAGGAAGAGGAGATCAGCCTCTTCTCTGACAGCGTCGGCAAATGGATCGACGAGCATGCCTCGCCCGAGGCGGTGCAGTCGTGGCTGGCGAACTCCAGCGTGCCGCGGGCGCTGTGGAATGCGTCCGGCGACGCGGGCCTGCTGGGCCTGTCGATGCCCGAGGAAGACGGCGGCATGGGCGGGGACTACCGGCATGAGGTGGTGCTGATGCGCCAGCTGGGCTGGAAGGGCGCGGATCACTTCGGCATCTCGCTGCACAATGCGATCGTCATGCCCTACATCTGGCACTACGGGACGGCCGAGCAGAAGGCGCGCTGGCTGCCGCGGCTGCAGTCGGGCGAACTGGTCGGTGCCATCGCCATGACCGAGCCGGGTGCCGGGTCCGACCTGCAGGGGGTCAAGACCACCGCCATCAAGACCGGAAACCAGTATGTGGTGAACGGCTCCAAGACCTTCATCACCAACGGACAGCTGGCCAATTTCATCATCGTCGTGGCCAAGACCGATCCGGCCGAAGGGGCCAAGGGCACGTCGCTGATCGTGGTCGAAACCGACGGGGCAGAAGGCTTCGAGCGCGGCCGGAACCTGCACAAGATCGGCATGGAGGGGAATGACACCTCCGAACTGTTCTTCAACGATGTGAAGGTCCCAGGCGAGAACATCATCGGCGGCGGCGCGGGCCAGGGCTTCATCCAGCTGATGCAGCAGCTGCCGCAGGAGCGGCTGAACATCGCCATCCAGGGCGTGGCCGCGGCCGAGCGCGGGCTCCAGGAAACCCTGGCCTACGTCAAGGAGCGCAAGGCCTTCGGCAAGCGGGTGATCGACTTCCAGAACACCCAGTTCAAACTGGCCGAGGTGAAGACCAAGCTGACCGTCGCCAAGGTCTTCGTCGACCACTGCATGGGGCTGCACCTCAAGGGTCAGCTCGACGCCGTCACCGCCTCCATGGCCAAATACTGGGTCACCGACATCCAGGGCGAGGTCATCGACGAGATGCTGCAGCTGCACGGCGGCTACGGCTATATGAACGAATACCCGATCGCCCAGCTGTACAAGGACGCGCGGGTGCAGCGGATCTACGGCGGCACCAACGAGATCATGAAGCTCTTGATCGCGCGCACGCTCTGACTGCACACAGCGGAATGATCCGCCTCCACGTCCCCACGCCCCTGTCCGCCGACGCCGCGGTCCTGCCGACGCTCGACCAGTCGCGTTACCTGACCCAGGTGATGCGGTTGAAGCTCGGGGACAGCCTGCTGGCGTTCAACGGGCGTGACGGGGCGTGGCGCTGCGTCATCGCCGAGATCCTCAAGAAGGGCGTGGTCCTGCGGGCCGAGGAAATGGTGCGTCCGCAGGCGATGGGGCCGGACGTGCAGCTGCTGATCGCGGTGGTGAAGAAGTCCGCGCTGGAGTTCGCCGTCGAGAAGGCCACCGAGCTGGGGGCGCGACGGGTCGGGCTGGTCGTCACCCACCGGACCCAGGTCCAGCATGTGCGCATGGACCGGCTGGACGCCATCGCCATCGAGGCCGCCGAACAAACCGGGCGGCTGGACGTGCCGATGATCGACGAGCCGGTGAAACTGGCCGACCTGCTGGACGGCTGGGAGGCCGGGCGGCGGCTGATGTTCTGCGACGAGACGGGCGGCGCGCCGGCGGGGCCGGCGCTGGCGGAGGCCGGCGGGGGTCCCTGGACCGTGCTGATCGGCCCCGAAGGCGGATTTTCGCCGGAAGAACGGGAGCGTCTGAGGGGCCTGCCCTTCACCACCGCCGTGTCGCTGGGGCCGCGAATTCTGCGGGCCGACACCGCGGCGATCGCCGCCCTGACCCTCTGGCAGGCGACCGTCGGCGACTGGGCCCGCTAGCGGGTCGCCCGGCTTCAGGGCAGGATGGGCCATGTTCAACGAACTCGCCCTGTCGACGGTCATGGCCCTGCTCGCGGTCAGTCTTCACGGTTTCGGCCTGCTCAGTCTCGGCCGGGGCCTCGAGTTCTATGAAATCCGGGCCGGACGATCCTATGTCGATGGCCCGCTGTGGGGGCACGCCCTGCTGACCATCGCTGTGGTCCTGGGCCTGTTCGTCATCCATGGCGTCGAGATCTGGATGTACGCCGCCCTCTACAAACTGATCGGGGCCGTGCCCGATCTGCGCGAGGCCGTCTATTTCTCCAGCATCAGCTATGGCTCGATCGGTTACAGCGACGTGCTGATGGCGCGGGAGTGGCGTTTGCTCGGCGCGATCGAGGGCGTGGCCGGGGCGATTCTGCTGGGTTGGTCGGTCGCCTTCTTCGTGAGCGTGATGACGCCGTTCACCGCCCGCAAGAAACACGGCATGGTCCATCGCAACGACCCTTGAGGAACGCGTCGTTTCGCCCCATCTAGCCGCCACAACAGGGCTGAATGCATGACCGACGCCGCGCCGCTTTCCCGGGAAGACCTGATCGGTGCCATGTCGAAGGGCGCCAAGCCGAAGGCGCAGTGGCGCATCGGCGCCGAGCACGAGAAATTCGGCTTCGACCGCACCACCCTGCGGCGCCCGGCCTATGAGGGCGAAGGCGGCATCCTGGCCATGCTGACCGGCCTGCAGCGCTTCGGCTGGAGCCCCGTCGAGGAGGCCGGCTACGTCATCGCCCTTGAGCGGAAGAACGACGAGGGAATGACCGCCTCGATCTCGCTGGAGCCGGGCGGGCAATTCGAACTGTCGGGCGCGCCGCTGAAGGACGTGCACGACATCTGCAACGAGACCGGCCAGCACCTGATGGAGGTCAAACAGGTCGCCGACCAGATCAACCTCGGCTTCATCGGCGCGGGATTCGACCCGATGTGGCGGCGCGAGGATGTGCCGGTCATGCCCAAGGGCCGCTACAAGATCATGCGCGCCTATATGCCGAAGAAGGGGTCGCTGGGCCTCGACATGATGCTGCGCACCTGCACCATCCAGTCGAACCTGGACTTTGCGGACGAGGCCGACATGGTCGCGAAATTCCGCACGTCGCTGGCGCTGCAGCCGATCGCTACCGCCCTCTTCGCCTGTTCGCCCTTCATCGAGGGCAAGCCCAGCGGCTTCCTGTCATCCCGCGCCAACGTCTGGACCGACACCGATCCGGACCGGACGGGGATGCTCGACTTCGTCTTCCGGGACGGCTTCGGCTACGAGCGCTACGCCGACTATGCGCTGGATGTGCCGATGTATCTCGCCAAGCGTGGCGAGACCTATGTCGACCTGTCCGGCCAGTCGTTCCGCAGCTTCATGACCGGCGGCCTGTCCGCCCTGCCCGGCGAGCGGGCAACGCTGAAGGACTGGAACGACCACCTGACCACCCTCTTCCCCGAGGTGCGGCTGAAGTCGTATCTGGAGATGCGCGGCGCCGACGGCGGGCCGTGGAGCCGGATCTGCGCGCTGCAGGCCCTGTGGGCCGGGATCCTGTACGACGGAGCGGCCCTGGCCGCGGCCTGGGACCTGGTCAAGGACTGGGACATCGCCGATCATGAGCGTCTGCGCCGTGACGTGACCCGGCTGGGGCTGAAGGCCGAGGTCGCAGGGCGGTCGGTGCGCGATATCGCCGTCGATCTGGTGGCCATCGCCAAACAGGGACTGAAGAACCGCGCCCGCTTCAGCGGCGGCATGGTCGACGAGCGCGGCTATCTGTCGGAGCTGGAAGACATCGCCGACAGCGGCATCACTCCGGCCGACCGGCTGCTGGCGCTGTACAATGGCGAGTGGCAGGGCGACCTGACCCGGATGTATCGCGACTTCGCCTACTGAGGCATACACGTTAAAGTGAAATTATACCCCTCCAGATTGTGAAACGGTCTCGCATCCCTACTCGATCTGGAGGAGTAACGATGACTGTCCAGCCGCCCAGCGAACTTCCGGGCATCACTGTTACCGGCACTCGACTTGTCTTTACCGCGGGTCCCGGGGGCGGAAGTTCGGGCGACCCAGGCCACAATCCGGACGAGCAGAACGAGGTAGGCGAAGGCAACGAGGGAGCTTCCGGTCCGACTCAGGAGGAGGTCCATGCGGAGAATGAGCGGCAGAAAGAGTGTGCCGCCCAAAAATTCGCGAGTGAATTAAGCCAGAAGTCCGAACGAAACTCGAAGGAGTTCTTCTCATTTACGTGGGCAGAAAATGGTCAAACTCTCACCCATGAAGTCAGAGGCGGTGCTGGCGCGACGATCTCCGCCGCAGACAGAAATGCGGCTCGCAACGAGTTCGGCATAGCGTTCGCTGACGTATTGGGATTCAATCACAATCATCCGAACAATGTCTGGTGTGGAAGTAGCGGTCTTCAGGGACAACAGGAGTTGTACGAGAACCAGTTTCCGTCGAACAACGATTGGAACTGGGCAACGACGGCGGTTGACCAGTTTGGCGTCCCAGCTTCTTCGTTCACGCTATTTATTACGGATTGCGAGGGCGTGACCCGCGCCTTTCCCTATTCGGAAATGGACGCGTTCAAGGACGCTGTGAATAGAAAGCTGCCGCCGCCGCCGCCGATCAATCCAGACTGCCCAGAAACTTAGACTCGGGGATGACCGCCATGTTGGCAATACTTTTCGGCCTCGCGGTCCTTGGCTCAGCAGCCCCGCCGTCACTCCAGGATCCCGGCTCAGAATTGCTCCGTCGGGACATGCTTGACACGGAATTCTCTCAACCGGAAGCCGCCGGAGCCTATGTCGTCGCCGGCGCTTCTGCGGCCCTCGGGGGAGCCTCGCCATCCGCTTCAGTCTTGATAAGTCGGGACAATCGATCGCCTACTGTCATCAGTTTTCATCGCGTTCAGGTCAGGAGAGACAATGATCGCTTCGACTATGTTTGGATGGCGCGGATGCGGGCGGCAAATTTCCTGACGGTGACCACGCGCTATGCCGACAGCCGGGCTTGTCCTTCGATAGACCATGCGCTTGTCATGCTGGAACAGCTTGAGCGGCCAGTACTCGATCTCCCGGGCGTTCCGGCCGCTGTCGAAGCCCCACCTCCGGTCGATAGCATCTCGATGGACGACTACACCTTCAGCCTGAGCGCCCGAGGTACCTTTCCACTCAGCCGAGCCTTTGGAGAACTGACGATGTCAGGCGACAGTGCATCGCCGATCGGAGCTTGGGCACGGACAATTGAAGCCGCATTGATGCCATGCTGGACCGCCAACTCGCCAGCTTGAGGCCGACAACAAGAAGCAGCTGGAAGACATCGCCGACAGCGGCATCACTCCGGCCGACCGGCTGCTGGCGCTGTACAATGGCGAGTGGCAGGGCGACCTGACCCGGATGTACCGGGACTTCGCCTACTGAGGCCTTGATCACCTGCCTCAACAGGCACAAGCTTGACCGCAACAGGCGGGAGGCCGGTGATGAACGGTTTGGGCGTTGTCGCGATCGTGGTCGCGCTGGGGATTGCCGGATGCCGTGAGCCCTCAGCGGCTGCCGGGCCCGAGGCCCCCCAGGCGGCACCGCAGGCTCCCGCAGCCCTCGGCGTCGCCTTCGACCAGGCGGCCGGTCTGCAGATGCGACCCTGCGATGCACACATGGGTCCACGCTGCATGATCTTGTCCGACCCGGCCGCCGAGGAATTCCTGCGCGATCTGCTTACGGTGCAGGTTCATGCCGGTTCGCTTGAGGCCGTCGCGGCGGCGGAAGCCGGATTCGAGCGCAACGCCGCCGGGCGGTTGATGACCACCTACGGCCGGTTCGAGCCCGTGGCGGTGGAGGCGTTCGAGGTGAACGGCAAGCCCGGCCTGCGCGCCGTGGTCGCCTGCGGCATCAGCGATCCCGAAACCGGTTTCCACGCCGGCGCCGGCGAATGCCTTTGGGCGGTCGTCAGCGACGGTACGCAGTCCGTGGTGATCTCATCCAGCGGCTTCGGCAACGGTCTGGACGCCGCCGAGGCGGCCGTGCGCTCGATCCGGTTCACGACGGACTGACGCACCGCCCTGCGGTTCGAGGCGACGGCCGAAGTCCGCCGGACCCGCGTTCCAACGGCGACGCCGCCGCGCTAGAACCGCGCCATGCCGACCGAGAACGAGCGCAAATACGTCCTGTCCGATCCGGCGGCGGTGCTGGCCCTCTGGGATCGGTCGGAGTGGAGCGAGATCCGACAGGGCTACCTTCCGGGCGACGGCCGTATCCGCCGGCAGACGCAGGACGGGGCGGCGCACGACAGTTTCACCTACAAGATCAAGGCGGGCGGCCGGCTGATCGAGATCGAGACGGCGCTGGCCGAGCCGCGCGACTTCGATGACCTGTGGCCGCTGACGACGCGGCGCATCCACAAGCTCAGACGCAGCGTCAGCGACCGGCACGGCCTGCACTGGGACATCGACCTGCTGCTGGATGCGGACGGCGCCTGCTATTTCGCCATGGCCGAATGCGAAATGCCCGAGGCGATGGACGCGCCGCCGGAGGTGCTTCCCGCACTAGCGGCCTTCATCGCCTATGCCGTGCCGCGGGAGCGGCAGGGCGAGTTCCTCAATTCCCGACTGGCCGACCCCGGCTATGCTGCGGCGCTGCGCTGGTGATGCAGGCGGGCATTTGATCGGGGTTGTCCGGCCCGCCTAGACCCCTTCGGGCTTCACCAGGTCGCAGAAGCTGGCCGTCCCATGCTCGGCCCAGGCCGTGCGCATGAAGGCCCCCTGATACCAGCCGTAGGCGGCGGCGTCGTTCGACAGCGCCTGGTAGTTGCTCTCGAAATAGGCGTGGGGATCCGCGCCCTCCGGCACCGGGCTGGGCAGCTGACCCAGAAAGACGTTGAAGTTCTCGACCCGGTCAGCGATCGGCGCGCTGCCCGCTGTATCCTGGGCCCAGAAGGCGATGGCGATGCGATTGGCCAGGACCTCGTTGGTCCAGGAATCCTCGCGCTCCAGCCGACCGTCGAAGGACGCCACGAAATGCCCCAGCTCATGGGGGACCAGCAAGCTGTTGAAAATCTCGGCGAACTGACCTTCGGGCGTAAGGCCCAGAGTCCCGGCTGCCGCCCAGCCCCCCATCATGCCTTGCACTTCGGCAGGCATCTCGGCCCAGCGCGACTGATGAACCGACCGGTCGTCCGTATAGAAAGACACCAGACTTGGCATCGAATCGACCACCACTCCGGGAACATAGGGAGGCGTCACGCCACAGGCCCGCAGCGCGGTATCGAATCGCGCGATGATCGCCCGGGTTTGGGTTTCCAGAGGATCGGCGGCCTGGCCGGACGCGACGGCCGGCGTGCCGAGGGCCACACCGAATGCTGCGGTAATGGCGAACAGACGAAACAACATATCGACCCCCCGATTCAACGTCTTGTAGCCGCTCACCTACCGACGATATTTCCATTCGTCCACCGCCGCGATCTTGCCTCTTGCTACCCGACATGGTCACGGCGGACAGTCGGCGCGACGGAGCACAATGATGACCCACCCCATCCATGTCGGCATCGGCGGCTGGACCTATGAGCCGTGGCGCGGCGTCTTCTATCCGGACAAGCTGAGCCAGAAGAAGGAGCTGGAGTACGCCTCCAGCAAGCTGACCTCGATCGAGATCAACGGCACCTACTATTCGACCTTCAAGCCGGACAGCTGGATGAAGTGGCGGGACGAGACGCCGGACGGTTTCGTCTTCGCGGTGAAGGCCAGCCGCTACTGCACCAACCGCAAGATCCTGTCGGAGATGGGCGAGTCGATGGAGCGGTTCCTCGGCCAGGGGCTGAGCGCGCTGGGCGACAAGCTGGGGCCGATCAACTGGCAGTTCATGGGCACCAAGAAATTCGACCCGGTCGATTTCGAGGGCTTCCTGAAGTTGCTGCCGAAGGAGCAGGACGGGGTCCGGCTGCGGCATGCGCTGGAGGTGCGGAACCCGACGTTCGATACGCCGCAGTTCTATGATCTGGCGGCCAAATACGGGGCGGCCATCGTCTACGCCGTTGACGACGAGGCACCCGAGTGGCCGCGGATCGACCAGCCGACCGCCGACTTCCGATACGCCCGGCTGATGTCGAGCCGCGAGGACGAGCCGACCGGGATGACCTCCGCGGAGCTGGACGGCGTCGTGAAACAGACGCGCGACTGGGCGAAGACCGGCGATGTCTTCGCCTATTTCATTGCCGGGGCGAAGGTGCGCAATCCGGCGGCCGCGCAGGCGCTGATCGCCAAACTCGGCTGAGGCGGTTGCGCCGGCGTCCCGGTGCCCTCACTTGAAGCCAGCCATTCAGGAGCCCCCCCCGATGCCCATCGCCACCCGCGCCTTTGCCGCCACCTCCAGCACCGCCCCCCTGTCGCCCTATGATTTCAATCGGCGCGATCCGGGTCCGGACGATGTGGCCATCGAGATCAAATACGCGGGGGTCTGCCACTCCGACCTGCACATCGTGAAGAACGACCTGGGCAATACGACCTATCCGATCGTGCCCGGCCACGAGATCGCGGGCGTGGTGACGGCGGTGGGGTCGGGTGTCAGCCGCTTCAAGGTCGGCGACCGGGTCGGCGTCGGCTGCATGGTCGACAGCTGCCGCCAGTGCAAACCCTGCCGCGACGGCGAGGAGCAGTACTGCGTGCCCGGCATGGTCCAGACCTATGGCTCGCCGGATGCCCACGCGGCCGAAACCGGCCAGACGATCACCCAGGGCGGCTATTCCACCGCCATCGTGGTCGACCAGAACTATGTCGTGACCATCCCCGACAGCATTCCGCTGGACGCCGCCGCGCCGCTGCTGTGCGCCGGCATCACCACCTATTCGCCGCTGAAGCACTGGAAGGTCGGTCCGGGATCGAAGGTGGCGGTGATCGGCCTCGGCGGCCTGGGCCATATGGCGGTCAAACAGGCGGCGGCCATGGGGGCCGAGGTCACCGTCCTGTCGACCTCGGACCGCAAGAAGGCCGACGCCGAGCGGATGGGTGCCAAACATTTCCTGATCAACTCGGACAAGGCGGCGATGAAGGCGGCGGGCGAGAGCTTCGACCTGATCATCAACACCGTCTCGGCCACGCATGAGATCGCCAGCCATGTGAACCTGCTGGCCAAGGACGGGACCATGGTCATGCTGGGCCTGACCACCGAGGGCCTGCCGGTCTATGCCATGGGCCTGCTGTGGCGGCGCCGGTCTGTGGCCGGTTCGCTGATCGGCGGCATCCGCGAGACCCAGGAGATGCTCGACTTCTGCGCCGAGCACGGCCTGGCCTGCGACATCGAGGTGATCGCGCCGGACCAGATCAACGAAGCCTATGCGCGGCTGGAGAAGTCCGACGTGCGGTACCGGTTCGTGCTGGATATGGCGCGGATCTGAGGGCCTGGGCATGGGGCTTGGGGCTTGGGGACAGGAGCGACGGACGGCGGCGTTGCCCCCGGCCCTGCACGCCAAGCCCTAAGCCCTAAGGCCTAGCCGCCAACCCATCCTGCCGTTACACCTTTCCATGAAGGCCCTCCGTCAGAGCGGGCCAACAGGGACAAGGAAACGCACATGGCTCGAGTGGCTCTGGTCACGGGTGGAACCCGCGGCATCGGCAAGGCGATCGTTCAGCGCCTGAAGGAAGACGGCATGCTCGTCGCCGCCGGCTATTCCGGCAACGCCGAGGCCGCCGAGGCGACGGCGCGCGAGCTGGGGGTCATGGTCGTCAAGGGCAATGTCGGCTCCTACGACGACTGCGCCCGGGCGGTTGCGGACGTCGAGGCGAACCTGGGACCCGTCGACATCCTGATCAACAACGCCGGCATCACCCGCGACGGCTTCTTCCACAAGATGAACTCGGACCAGTGGTCCGACGTGATCCGCGTGAACATGGACAGCGTGTTCAACATGACGCGTCAGGTCATCAACGGCATGCGTGACCGCGGCTTCGGCCGGATCGTCAACATCAGCTCGATCAACGGCCAGAAGGGCCAGATCGGCCAGACCAACTATTCGGCCGCCAAGGCCGGGATGATCGGCTTCACCAAGGCGCTGGCACTGGAGAATGCGCGCAAGGGCGTGACCGTGAACTGCATCGCGCCCGGCTATATCGACACCGAAATGGTCGGGGCGATGGACGAAAAGGTGCTGGCCGGCATCATTTCCCAGATCCCGGTGGGCAGGCTCGGAAAGGGCGAGGAGATCGCCGACATGGTGTCCTGGCTGGCCGGCGAACGTGCCGGATATGTCACAGGCTGCACCCTGTCGCTGAACGGCGGTCAGTATCTGGTCGGCTGAGCCGGTCCTGCCCAAAATCCGCCGCGTGACGATTCCACCACTGCTGTCATGGAGTTGACGGCAAGGGTCAGATCGGCGCGAACGCCGCTTCCGGCCGCGATGGCGATCGCCCTCGCGGCGGCGGCGCTGTCGCTGGTGTCGATGCCCGCCGAGGCCCAGGCCCAGAACCAGGGCAACGCCCAGGCGGAGCAGGCGCAGGCCCTGCGCAACCGCAACGCCGCCGCCGCGCGGGCCGCGCCGCCGACCGGCCGTTATGTCGCGGAATCGGGTGAGGCCTTCATTCTCGACCGGTCGGGCCAGCGGCCCCTGCTGCGCTTCGACCGGCGGGACGAGACCTGGGTTCTGCGGCCCACGGCTGCCCCGCGCGGCGATGTGATCTATCGCAATGACGCCGGCGAGCAGTTGCTGCGGGTGACCCCCGGCGGCGGCATGACCGTCTACACACCCCGGGCACCGGGGGGCTCGCCGGCCTCGTTCGCCGGCCCCGGCCAGAGCCTGACGCCGCCGACACTGGGACCTGTTCTTCTGTGGAGCCTGATGGCGCGCCGCAGTGAACTGATCAGCCAGGCGATCGGCCGGCTGGTCTTTGTCGATCTGACCGGCGATCGCTCCGAGGCGCTTTGCGTCGAGGCCCTGATCGTCACCACCGACGCCGTTCTCCGCATCGCCCGCTCGCCCACAGCGCGGCAGACGCTCAATCAGCTACGCAGCATCACCATCCTTGAGGGCGACCGTGCGTCGGTCACCTACGCGCGCGGACGTCTGGTGGTGACAGTCGACCCTGATGAAGGGATGGCGGGCCGGCCCTCCTCGGCCCGCGTCATTCAGGTTCTGCTGGCGGAATCGTCGCCGCCGCGGCGCTGACGTCCGCCACGGGAGAGGGCTGACCTAGCCTGCAAACACGTCCTTGGCGGCCCGTACAGCCGCGAAGGCCTCTGCATCGCCCGCCCGCAGGAAGGGATTGAACGCCTTCTCCGCGCCGATGGTGGTCGGGACGGTCGCCTCGCCCCGCTCGCGCATCGCGAAAATCTCCGCCGCCCGCGCCGCCATTTCCGGCCGGTCATCGACGCTGAGCGCGAAGCGGGCATTGGCCGCCGTGTATTCATGGGCGCACCAGACGACCGTCTCGTCGGGCCATGCCGCGAGGGTCTGCAGGCTGTTCCACATCTGCGCCGGCGTGCCCTCGAACAGACGGCCGCAGCCGAGGGTGAACAGCACATCGCCGACGAAGGCCTGGGCGTCCGAAGGCGAGCGATAGACGATGTGACCGAGCGTGTGGCCGGGCGCATCCGTCACTTCCAGCGCCGTAGTGCCCAGCATGACCGTGTCGCCGCCCGCCACGATCCGGTCGATCGGCGCGGCCTTGCGAACCTCTTCGGGGCCGACGATCTCGCAGCCGGTTTCGGCCTTCAGCCGGGCGTTCCCCTGGGTGTGGTCCGGGTGCCAGTGGGTGTTGAGGATCAGGTCCAGCCGGCCCCAGCCACTGGCTTCCAGATCGGCCAGGATGGCGTCGGCGTCGGGGGTGTCGACGGTCGCGACCACGCCCGTCTCCCGATCCCGAACCAGAAGGCCGTAGTTGTCGTTCAGACAGGGGAACAGGCGCACATCGAGGGTCATGCGCGCATTCTAGCAGCCGCCCCCGGCGCGGCCTATGGTGGCGGCATGCGGCGCAGTATCGAGGAACTCAGGACCTTCTACGGCGAGCCCACCGGGGCGCTCGCCCGGCGGCTGCTGGCGCGACGGCTGGAGGACGCCTGGGGCGAGGCCGCCAACAGCGATGTCCTGGGTATCGGCTATGCCACGCCCTGGCTGGACGCCTTCGTGGGTGCCCGGCGTGTGATCGCAGCCATGCCGGGCGGCCAGGGGGTCGAGGCCTGGCCATCGGTCGGCAAGAACCGCAGCCTGCTGGTCGACGACCGCCGCCTGCCCTTCGCCGCCGGGCCCTTCGACCGCATCCTGCTGATCCACGCCCTCGAGGAAGCCGAGGACGCCCAGGGGCTGATGAATGAGGCCGTGCGCGCCCTGTCGCCGGCAGGGCGGATCATCCTCGTGGCGGCGGCGCGCGGTGGGATGTGGGCGCGCTCCGAGGCGCCCCCCTTCGGCCATGGACGCCCTTTCACGCGCCGCCAGCTGGAGCGGCTGGTGCGCGGCGCGGGCCTGGAGCCGACGGCCTGGTCGCAGACGCTGTATGTGCCGCCGTGGGGGCCGCTGCTGCCGCTGGCCGAGGGCTTCGAACAGGTCGGCAAGCGGATCATGCCGGGTGCCGCCGGTGTCATCCTGCTGGAAGCGACGCGGCAGGCCTATGCCCGCATCCGGCCCGGCGGCGCGGTCGCCACGGCCCCGGTGATGACCCCCGCGATGCAGCCGCAGCCGGCCTCGCGATCGTCGCGCAATCTGGCCGGTGATGATCTGGCGGGAAGCGGCGAACGCCCTTAAAGCCCTGCCCATGCAACGACTGATCCTGATGCGTCATGCCGAGGCGGAACGGGCGGCCGGCTCCGGTCGGGACCGCGACCGCATACTCTCGGCGCGAGGCCGCAGGGACGCCGCCGCCATGGGCCGGGCGCTGGCCGCGCGCGGCATGCGGCCCGATCTGGCGCTGGTCTCGCCCGCCGCCCGCACCCACCAGACCTGGGACCTGCTGCACGACGCCTTCGGCGATGTGCAGGTGCGCGAGGACGAGGCCCTCTACAACGGCGGCTCCGACATCCTGCGCCGGTTCGTCGAGGCGGCGGAGGACGAGGCCGGCTGCCTGATGGTCGTGGCCCACAATCCGGGGATCCACCTGCTGGCGGTCGAATATCTGGTCGAGGGCGCGGCCTCGCCGGCCGTTCTGGACCGGATGAGCGGCGGTTTCCCGCCGGGGGCGGCGGCGATCTTCACCGTCGATGTCGCGGGACGCTGCACCTTCGAGGGCTTCATCCAGCCCCGCGATTCGGGCGGCGAATGAGCCCGGTCGCCTACAAGCTGGTCGACCGGGCCGAGTGGACGGCGGCGTTGGCCGCCGGTGCCTATGCGGGCTCGGCGGTCGATCTGGCGGACGGCTATATCCATATGTCGACGGCGGCCCAGCTGGCCGAGACGGCGCGGCGGCACTACGCCGGGAAGACCGACCTCGTGCTCGTTGAAGTCGCCCTCGCGCCACTGGGCGAGGCGCTGAAATGGGAGGCGTCGCGCGGCGGCGATCTGTTCCCGCACCTGTTCGCGCCCCTGCCCGCCTCGGTCGATGCCCCGCAACGCGGCCTGTCAGTCGATGCGGACGGCGTGATGCGGTTTGACGATGGAGCCGTCGGATGGCCATGACCGATATCGGCGCGGCCCTGCTGCGCACGCTCGATCCCGAGACCGCCCACGGTCTGGCCATCCGGGCCCTGCAGCTGGCGCCCCTGCCCCCCGCGCGGGCCGACGACCCCATACTGGCGACCACGGTGGCCGGGCTGGCCCTGCCCAATCCGGTCGGGCTGGCCGCCGGCCTGGACAAGAACGGCGAGGCGCTGCACGGACTGTCGCGACTGGGCTTCGGCTTCGTGGAATGCGGCTCGGTCACCCCGCTGGCCCAGCCGGGCAATCCGAAGCCGCCTGTTCCGCCTGAGCGAGGACAGGGCGATCATCAACCGGATGGGATTCAACAACGCCGGTCTGGAGGCCTTCGCCGCCCGGCTTTCGGACCGACCTCGCAACGCCGTCGTCGGCGCCAATCTCGGGGCCAACAAGGACACGGAAGACAAGGCGGCGGACTATGTCGCCGGGCTGATCCGTCTCAAGGGTCTGGCCGACTATGTGACGGTCAATGTCTCCTCGCCCAATACGCCGGGCCTGCGCGCCCTGCAGGGCCGTGCGGCGCTGGGCGATCTGCTGGGCCGGCTGGCCGAGGCGCGGGGCGATGATCCGACGCCGGTCTTCCTCAAGATTGCGCCGGACCTGACGCCGGCCGAGATCGCCCTGATCGTCGAGGCCAGTCTGGATCACGGGATCAATGCCCTGATCGTCTCAAACACCATGCTGGACCGGCCCGACAGCCTGCGCGCGCGCGACCGGGCCGAGGCCGGGGGTCTTTCGGGCGCGCCGCTGAAGGCGCGGGCCGGCACCGCCCTGCGCGCCGCCGCCGAAGCCGGAGGCGGTCGCCTGCCCCTGATCGCGGCGGGCGGCATCGACAGCGGAGCCGAGGCCTACGCCCGCATTCGCGCCGGAGCGTCAGCCGTCCAGCTCTATTCCGCCCTCATCTATGAAGGTCCCGGCCTGATCGGACGGATCAAGCGCGACCTCGCCGCCTGCCTGCGTTCCGACGGGTTTTCCAGCGTCGCCGGGGCAGTTTCGACCGCCCGTTGACGGAGCGTTAGGGCAAGCAGGTCATCCTCCCGGAACGGGCGAAAACGCTCATTCCGGGGAGTTGCATGGCGATTGCCGAAGCCGACATGCCTGCCGCCGTCTCCGTCGCCGATCCAGGCGACTGGGCGGGTGCGATCCGTCAGCGGCGCAAGGCGCTGCTGCAACGGCTCGGCATGGCGTCGGCCAGCGCCCTGGTCTTCAGCCCGCTTCTGGGCTGGTCGCTGAGCTTCGCCTGGGTCGTCGGCTATTTCATCGTCCAGTTGCTCGACCTGTGGGTTTTCGCCCCGATCGTCAGCGGCCGGTCCGAGCAGCTGCGCGGCGCGCGCCGGGTCGCCGGCTGGTTGATGCTGTGCCTGAACGCCGTCTATTTCGGCAGCCTTTCGGTGCCGCTCTGGCTGATAGGCGGTGCGATGGGCGGCATCTGCTCCGTCATGCTGCTTTCCGCCGGCGCCATCTATGCGGTGATCAACGCCCCCCGCTCGACCTCGGTCATGCTGATGACCGCCTCGATCCAGTTCCTCTATCTGGCGGGGACGCCGGTGTTCATGGCCATGCATGGCGCCCCGCCGGCATTCGTCACCGCCGCGGCCATCGCCGTCGGCGTCTTCATCACCTACTGCCTGTCGACCTGGCAGCGGATGAATGATGCCCGGCTGGCGGAGAGTGCCGCCCGGGTCGAGGCCGAGGAGAAGCGCGCCCAGGCCGAGCGCATCATGGCGGGCCGCAGCGCCTTCCTCGCCGCCATCGGCCACGATCTGCGCACGCCCATCAGCGCCATCCTGACCGGCGCGGCGGAGCTTGAGCGTGGCGCGACCGACGCCGCCGCCCGCTCGCAGGCCCATCTGATCACCGACGCAGGCTTCATGATGAAGGCCATGCTCGACGACCTGCTGGACCACGCCAAGCTGGACGCCGGCCACATGACCGTCGAGCTGGTCGACTTCAACCTGCGCGACCTGCTGAACCAGACGACGCGTTTCTGGCGCGGCCCCGCACGGGCCAAGGGGCTGAAGCTGCGGGTCGAGGGCGCCGCCTGTATCCCGGCCGCGGTCCGGGGGGATCCGATGCGGGTCCGTCAGGTGCTCAACAACCTGATCTCCAATGCGATGAAATTCACCGAGACGGGGTCGATCACCCTGCGTCTCAACGCCTGGAGCGAAGAGCCCGGCGGCCATGCGGTGCTGATCGCCGTCGAGGACACGGGACCCGGCATGACCGTCGAACAGGTCGCGCGCCTGTTCACCCCCTTCGACCAGACCATGACGGGCGTCAGCGCCCTCCACGGCGGCACCGGCCTCGGCCTCGCCATCAGCCGCCAGCTGGCGGAGCTCATGGGCGGACGGGTGACCGTGCGGACCCGTCCGGGCGAAGGTGCCAGCTTCACCCTGGCCCTGTCCCTGCTACCGGGTCAGGCGGCCGCAGCGGCACCCCGTGCGCTGGATCAGGAGAGCCGCGACGCCGTCGCCCTCGCCCTGTCCGGCCGCATGACCCGTTCCTCCAATCCGGCTCCGGCCGCCCAGTCGCTCAACCCGGCGTCACGGCCCGTCGTCGCAGCCCCGGCTGCTGAGGACATGTCCGCCGAAGCCAGCGCCGCCCGGATCCTGGGCCCGGCAACCGCACCTGTGGAGGCCGCCGCCGCTCCCCACGCTGAGCCTGGCCCCGTTTCGCCAGAGAGCGACGAGGGCGAGGACCGGCCGATGCGGGTGCTGGTGGTCGACGACCACGACATCAACCGCCGCGCCATCCAGCTGATCCTGCAGCCGCTGGGCTGCGACATCTCCACGGCCGCAGACGGCATGGCGGCGCTGAAGATCTGCGAGAACACCGGCTTCGACCTGATCTTCATGGATGTGCGGATGCCGGAGCTGGACGGCCGCGAGACCACCCGCCGCGTCCGGGCCGGGACCGGTCCGAACGCCGGCGTGCCGATCATCGCGGTCACGGCGGACACCTCTCCGGACGACATCGCCGCCTGCACCGAGGCCGGCATGACCTATTTCGTGCCCAAGCCGATCACCCCGCCGATGCTGCTGGGGGCCATTACCCATGTGATGACCATGGGTCAGTCGGACGAAGACGCCGGGGCGGAAACCGTCGCGGCCTGAGGGATGGCTGGTTCGTCACAACGGACACGACGAACCTGACCGCCGCCGTTCCTCAAGCGAGGGCGCGGCGGCGCAGGCCGTAGCGTCCTAGAGTTGCGCGAGCAGGTGCTCGGCCGAGGAGACGCGGAATTCGCCGGGCTGTTCGACATTCAGCTGGCTGACCACGCCGTCCTTGACGATCATGGAATAGCGCTGCGAGCGCTCGCCCATGCCGAAGCCCTTGGCGTCCATGGACAGGCCCAGCTGGCGGGTCAGGTCGCCGTTGCCGTCGCCCAGCATGACGATCTCGTCCTTGCCGATGCCCTGGCTGTCAGCCCAGGCACCCATGACGAAGGCGTCGTTGACCGAGATGCAGGCGATGGTGTCGACGCCCTTGGCGGCCATCTCCTCGCGGTGGTCCTTGAAGCCCGGCAGGTGGCGGGCCGAGCAGGTCGGGGTGAAGGCGCCGGGGACGGCGAACAGGGCCACGGTCTTGCCGGCGAAGATCTCGTCGGTGGTGACGGGCCGGGGGCCGTCGTCGGTGGCGCGGGTCAGGTTGGCCGAGGGGATGCGGTCGCCGATCTGGACGGTCATGGCAGGCTCCGAAATGTGTGAGGACGCAACGTCCCTGCCCAGATAGGGGTTGCGGCGCGGGGTGCCAACCGGGTCGTGTCGATCCGCCGCCTTGCGTCCGCGGGCCGGCGTCCCGATGATAGGCCTATGGACCATTTCCAATCCCTGGTCGGACGGCTGCTGGTGGCCATGCCGGGCATCAGCGACAGCCGGTTCGAACACGCCGTCATCCTGATCTGCGCCCACCGCCCGGACCACGCCATGGGCCTGCGGCTGGACCAGCCCGCGCCGGGGGTGAACCTCAAGAAGGTGCTGGCCAAGCTGGCCACCGAGGCCCCCGAGGCCGCGGCGGAGCGGCTGGTGCTGATCGGCGGGCCGGTGGAGCGGGAGCGCGGATTCGTGCTGCACACCGACGACTGGCTGATCGACGACGCCTCGGTGGCCTT
>Ga0187842_1000018_pt1 | contig 81737 bp, 77 predicted proteins | sample SpaLakP09_SKY_41_FD_134514 | JGI IMG/M metagenome (GOLD analysis project Ga0187842, IMG submission 134514) | Oligotrophic lake water microbial communities from Sparkling Lake, Wisconsin, USA - SP09_SKY_41 | ecosystem: Environmental > Aquatic > Freshwater > Lake | place: USA: Sparkling Lake... | reverse complement strand
CGTGCGCCGGCGCACGCGCAGGACAAGCTCCATGTGCTGCTCGACAACAGCACCGAGATGCCACAGGCCCAAATCGTCGACGGCAAGGTGCTGGACGGACTCACGCGCGATCTGGGTTTGCAGCTTGGCACCCGACTCAAGCGCGAGGTGGTGTTCCGCGTGCTGCCGCGAAAACGCGTGGCACAGGCCTTGCTGGCGGGAGTCGAGGCCGACCTACTCTGCAACTACCTGCCCGAATGGCTGCCCAAGGGCCTGCAATGGAGCCAGCCCTTCATCCCCGACGCGGAGCTGGTGATCAGCGCCGCCTCGGCCCCCGAGCCGATGGCGATTGCCGATCTGGCCGATCGGCCGGTCGGCACCATCAACGGCTTCGTCTACCCCAGCTTCGAGCGCAAGCTGGGCGCACGCTTCAGACGCGAGGACGCGCCGGATGCGCAGGCCAACCTGCGCAAGCTGCGGGCGGGCCGCATGCAGCACGCCATCATAGGCCGCACCACCTTCGAATACCTTGTTCGGCGCGGCGACTTCGCACTGCAGCTGCACCGGCCTCTGGAAATCTCCAGCTACAAGACGCAATGCGCGCTGTCGCCGGGCAGCCAGGTGTCGCTTGGTGAGCTGAATCAGGCGATCTCGGCCCTGCAGGCCGACGGCAGCCTGCAGCGGGTGCTGGGGGCGTATCGCTAGAAACTCAGGACAAACGCTGCCCCGCCCTCCAGCGGCCGCACATGGCGCACGCGGCCGCCCATGCCGTGCACGAGCTGACGCACCACCGTCAGGCCTATGCCCTGCCCGCCCTCGCTCGCGCTGAAGAAGGGCAGGAAGATCTTGCGCTCCAGGCCGGCGGGCACACCGGGGCCGTTGTCGCGCACGCTGATCTGCAGGCGCCCGCCCCGGCCCTGGCGGGCCTGCACCCACACGCGCGGCGCGGCCTGCCCCAGGGTGGCTTGCTCGGCGTTGTTGAGCAGGGCCAGTAGCGCTTGCTCCAGCTGGCCGGCGTCGGCCTGCAGGCGCAGGCTGGGCGAGGCCAACTCGAAGCTCGCCCCGCCACCACGCGCCGCCCAGGCCGGGGCCACCGCCTGCTGCAGCCGCTGAAAAAACTCGCGCAGATCGACCGGTGCCATTTCCGGTGCCGGCCACTGGCTGACGCGGCGGTAGGTGTGCACAAAGCTGGACAGGCCCTCGGCGCGATGCGCGATGGCGTCGAGCGCGATGCGCAAATCCTGCTCGCCGCCGGGCTCGTCGAGCAGCATCTGCGCGGTCTGGCTGAGGCTCTTGATCGGCGTCAGCGAGTTCATGATCTCGTGCGTCAGCACCTGCACCAGCTGCTGCCAGGCCTGCAGCGACTCGGACTCCAGCTCGCTCTCCAGCGGCACCAGCACCAGCAGGTCTGGGCCCGGCCGGCTAGCGACAGCGCCTGGCGCTGCAGCTGCCAGCGCTCGCTGCCGCGCTCGGTGTCCAGCACCACCGGGCCGCTGTGGCTGGCGCCGCGCAGCAGCTGCTGCAAGGCCTGGATGTCACGCACGCCGCCGGGCGCGGCCAGGCGGCGGGCACGGCTGCTCAGCGCCAGCAGGCCATCGCCGACCTGGGCCCAGGCGGCCACCGGCAGATGCTCAAGCTGGGCCTGCAGCACGGTGAGCCGGTGCAGATCGGGCGGCTGCGCGGGCTCGGGTGCGGCAGGCGTGACGGCGCGGCCGCGCGAGGCCTTCAGCGCAAGCGGCCAGCTCAGCACCAGCCCCAGCAGCGCCAGCAGTGCCGCCCCCACCCAGGCCCGGGAAGAGCCGGCGCCGGATTCGGCCCAGGCCAGCGCACCGGCTGCGGCCCACAACAGCGCGGCGGCGAGCAGACGCAGCAGCTCAAGCACCATGGTCACAGCCCATGCTTGTCCAGCCGCCGGTACAGCGCCGCGCGTGACAGCCCCAGCAGCCGTGCCGCTGCGCTGAGATTGCCCTGGGCCTGGCCAACAGCCGCCAGCACGGCGGCCCGTTCCTGCGCTGCCAGCGAGCGCAGCGGCTCGGCGGCGGCCGGTGCAGGCTCGCCGGCCACCGCCGGCAGCGCGCGCTGCAGGGCCTCGCGGCAGGTGGCGAGCAGGCGCACGTTGTCCCAGGGCTTGGTGATGAAGTCGAAGGCGCCGCGCTTGAGCGCCTGCACGGCCAGGTCGATGTCGGCATAGGCCGTCATCACGACGACGACCGGCGGATGCGCCCGCGCCTGCACCTCGGCCAGCAGGCGCAGGCCCTGTTCGCCATCGGTGCGGCCGGGGCCGAAATTCAGGTCCAGGAGCAGCAGGGCGGGCTGCAGGCGGTCGAGTGCGGCCATCAGCTCGGCCGGTCGACGCAGGCAGCTCAGCGGTGCCACGCGGCGCTGCAGCAGCAGCTGGGCAGCCAGGCCGACGTCGGGGTCGTCGTCGAGAAGGAGGATGGTGGTTTCGCTCACGGCGCACATCTTCGCAGGCCTGTGCGCCCGCGCGCCAGCCCGCTGTCCGGAAGCGGACAGGGGGCTTGGCCCTGGCCCGCCCAGGCCCGAAGCTGCGAAGCGTGACGACCTCGCCTGCCAAACCCAGCCCCAAGCTCCACGCCCTGCCCAGCGGCGTGGCCATGGACCGCGCATTGCCGCCGCCACCGCGCTGGCGCCGCTGGTGGCCAGGGGTCGTGCTAGCGGCCCTGGTGCTGGCCGGTCTGCTGCTGGCCTGGCAGCGCGTGCCGCAGCTGCAGAAGCTAGCCTCGGGCGCGCAACTGGCGCCGGTGCGCCAGGGCGAGTTCCGCGACGAGCTGGCGCTGCGCGCGCGCGTGGAACCGATGCATTCGGTGCAGCTCGACGCCACCGAGGCCGGCCGGGTCGAGGCCGTGCTGGCCCACGACGGCCAGTGGGTCGCGGCCGGTGCATCGCTGTACCGGCTGCACAGCCCCGAGCAGGAGCAGTTGCTGATGCAGCGCAGTGCCGAGGTGGCCCAGCAGATGGCCAATGTGTCGGTTCAGCGCAGCGCCCAGGCCGCCAGCCTGGCGCAGAACCGGCGCGAGCTGGCCCAGCTGCAGGCGGCGCTTCAGCAGGCCGAGGCCGAGCTGGAGCGGCAGGCCCAGCTGGCCGCGGCGGGCTTTGTGTCGCTGGCCGTGCTGGAGCAGGCTGAAGCGCGGCAGCGCCTGGCCGCGCAGCTGCTGCAGCAGGCCCGTGTTGATCAGCGGCTAGAGGCCGAGACCCGCGAGCAATCACTGGCCGAGATGGGCCGCGCCGTGCACGGCCTGCAGCGCGGCCTGCAGCTGCTTGAGCGTTCGCGCGAACGGCTGGAGCAGCGGGCACCGCTGGCCGGCCAGCTCAGCGGCTTCACCTTGCAGGTCGGCGCCAGCGTGCGTTCGGGCGACCGGCTGGGCCGCATCGACGACCCGAACGGCGGCACGCAGCTGGTGGCCGAGGTCGATGAATACTATCTGCCGCGGCTGCGGCCGGGCCTGATGGCCAGTAGCGCCAGCGGCCCGCTGAGCCTGGCCCAGACCCTGCCCCAGGTGCAGGGCGGCAAGGTGCGGGTGCTGCTGCGATGGTCCGAGTCGAAAGCCCCCGTCGACCTGCGCCCCGGCCAGGCCATCGAGCTGCGCCTGCAGCTGAGCCAGCCGACACCCGCCCTGCTGCTGCCCGAGGGCCCCGGTGTGCAGGCCCTGCTCTATGTGCGGCAGGGCCACGAGCTGCACCGCCGCAGCGTGCGCTTAGGCCGGCGCGCGGCCGGCCAGGTCGAGGTGCTGGCCGGTTTGCAGGCCGGCGACCAGGTCTTGATTTCTCAACCCCCTTCCGAAGCTGAAAGGCTTGCCCTGCCATGATCGAACTGAGCCAATTGAGCAAACGCCACCGAGCCGGTGACGTTGAAACCACCGCGCTGGACGCAATCGATCTGCAGATCGAGGCCGGCGAGTACGTGGCCATCACCGGCCCTTCCGGCTGCGGCAAGTCCACCCTGCTGGGCCTGCTGGGCCTGCTGGACCGACCCAGCAGCGGCCGCTACCTGCTGCTCGGTGACGACGTGTCCACCAAGAGCGAGCGCGAGCTGGCGGCGCTGCGCCGCGGCCGCATCGGCTTTGTGTTCCAGAGCTTCAACCTGGTCGATGAATTGAGCGTGCAGACCAATGTGCAGCTGGCGTTGCGCTATGGCCCCATGAGCGAGCAGACGCAGCGGACCCGTGTGGCCGAGGTGCTGGAGCGCCTGGGCCTGGCCCACCGCGCCGCCCACCACCCGAGCCAACTCAGCGGCGGCCAGCAGCAGCGCGTAGCGATTGCCCGTGCCATCGCCGCGCGCCCGGCCCTGCTGCTGGCCGACGAGCCCACCGGCAACCTCGACAGCGCCCATGGCCAGGAGGTGATGCGCCTGCTGCGCGAACTCAATGACGAGGGCACGACCCTGGTGATGGTGACGCACAGCGCCGAGCATGCGGCCCTGGCGTCGCGCACCGTGCGCCTGCTCGACGGCCGTGTGCTGGTGGACGCCCAGGCGGAGCAGTACGCATGAAAGCCTTGCTGGTCGATGCGCTGCGCAGCCTGCGCGCCCGCCGCGGCGCCACCGCGGTGGCCGTGGGCGGCCTGATGCTGGCCCAGACCGTGTGCCTGCTGGTGGGCCTGCTGGCGCTGGCGCTGGCGGCCACCGATCCGGGCATTCCCGAACCCGGGCGGGTGGTGATGCTGGACTTCAGGGGCAATCCGCCGGGCCAGCCCAGCCCCTGGTTCACCGCTTCGCCGGTGTCTTTCGGGCCCATGCTGAAGGAGCGCCAGGTACCGCTGGACCTGATCAGCCGCAGCAGCGAAGAGGCCTTGAGTGTCACGATGCAGGGCAGCCTGCAGCTGGTGCGCGTGCTCGCGGCCGACCCCGATCTGGTGCCGCTGATGGGACTGAAGGCCCTGCATGGCAATCTGCTGGCTGCGCTGAACCAGCGCGACGGCATTGCCATCACGCCCGAGCTGGTGCGCAAGCTCTGGGGCGATCTGCCGCCGGCCCAGGCGCTGGGTCGCAGCTTCAACTCGCGCGGCAAGGTCTACGCCGTGGCCGCCATCATCCCCAGGGCCGACCCGCGCAACCCGCTGGGCAGGCAGGACGCGATGGTCGGCTATGCCCGCGTCGGCGTCGATCTGGTCGGCAATATCGCCACCGAGGAGGCCAAGCAGGCGATCTTCCTGGTCAACGGTCGCGTCTATGCCCGGCTGCGGCCCGGCATCAGTGTCGGGCAGATCGGCGGCTGGATGCGTGAGGCCTTTATCGCCAATCCGCTCTATGCCCAGCTGCCGGCGGACTGGAAGGCCGACGCCAAGGGTCCGCGCGAGGCCGCCTACTTCCGCGGCGTGGGGCTGACCGACCTGCCCTTCGAGGGCGAGGGCAATGCGCTGCGCTGGCAACTGCTCGGGGCCCTGGCCGCAGCCAGCCTGCTGCTGCTGGTGCTGGCAGCCTTCAACAATATGAATCTGCAGACCGCCCACCTGCTGCAGCGCCAGCGCGAAACGGCGCTGCGGCGCAGCCTCGGCGCCGATGGCACGCAATTGCTGCGGCTGTGGGCGCTGGAGACGCTGCTGCCCCTGCTGGCCAGCGCCGGTGGCGCGCTGCTGCTGGCCTGGTGGGCGGCGCCGGCCATGGCCAACTGGGTGGGCCTGTCGCCGGCCCATCCGATCGCAGACCCGATACCCGCAGCGGCCCTGCTGGGCCTGGCCGCCTGTGTGGCGGCCCTGCTGCCGCTGACCCTGGCCCTGCCGGCCTGGATGGCCCTGCACCGCCCGCCCGCACCGGCCTTGCAGGGCCGCACCGCCAGCGAGGGCCCCTGGGGCCGGCGCGTGCGCCAGGCCCTGCTGACGCTGCAACTGGGCGGCGCCCTGCTGCTGCTGTCCATGACCGGCGTGCTGGCCCTCCAGCACCAGCACCTGCTGCAGGCCGACCGCGGCTATGCCACCCACAACCGGCTGGTTCTCAGCGCCATGGTCGAGCCGGGGTTCGTGCCCAAGCTGGATGCCTTCGTGGCGGCGATACGCCAGCACCCGGCGATCCAGCACTGGGGTTTCAGCAGCGCACGGCCGGCGCGAGACACCGACGGCCAGGCCGAGCTGCATGTGCGGGACGCCGCGCCGGCCGGTGGCAGCCCGCACAAGCTGATGCTGCGCCTGACCACCGTCTCGCCCGGCTACTTCGACACCTATGGCATGAAGCTGCTGGCCGGCAGCGTGCTGACCGGCAGCAGCGAGGGCCGGCTGGTGCTCGATGCCAAGGCGGCGCGCGCGCTGGGTTTTGCCAGGCCGCAGGACGCCATCGGCACGCTGCTGCGCGGTGGCGGTGGTTGGCTGCAGGAGGGCCAGGATCAACGCCGCGTCGTTGCGGTGATAGCCGATGTGAAGCAGGAGTCGGCCCGCGATCCGGCCAAGCCGCAGGGCTTCCTGCTGAGCGACGAACCGCAGTGGGACCTGACCGTGCATGGCCCCGATCTGTCGGCCCTGCGCCAGGCGCTGGACCAGATCTGGAAGGCCCATGGCCCGCCGCTGCTGACCGTCATTGCCACAGCCGACGAGCAACTCGCCGAGGCCTATCAGCAGGAGGCGCAGCTGACCTGGATGCTGGCCGCCGTGTCGCTGCTGGCCGTGGGCGTGGCCATGCTCGGCGCCTATGCGCTGGTGGCCGACACTCTGCGCCGCCGCCGTACCGAGCTGGTCCTCCACCGTCTGCATGGCGCCGGCCACCGTGCCATTGCCCGCCAGGTGGCCGCCGAATTCGTCGCGCCGCTGACGATTGCCGCCGCGCTCGGTCTGCCTCTGGCGGCCTGGCTCGGCCATCTCTATCTGAGCGACTTTGTCGATCGTATCGATCCGGCCAGCGGCCTGGCCCTGCCGCTGGCCGCGGCCAGCGCGGCCACGCTGGCGATCACCGCGCTGGCGGCGCTGCGCCATGTGCGCCTGGCACTGGCGCTGAGGCCCATCGAAGCACTGCAGTGAGCGGTTGAAGGCGGCACCCCCGGGTTTGCCCGGGTTCGTGGCCAAGACTACATTTGTATGATGACCCGATGAATTCAGTTTCCCGGATCATAGCTTCATGAGCACGCTGATGCCGGCCGGCCCGCGCCTGCAGGCCAGCCGCCTGTCGGACCGGCTGGCGGCGCTACTGGGCGAGCAAGTGGAGACCGGCACCTTGGCGCCGGGCGACCGGCTGCCCACCGAGCAGCAGCTGTCGGAGCTGCATGGCGTGTCGCGCACCGTGGTGCGCGAGGCGGTGCACCAGCTGAAGTCGCAGGGGCTGCTGATCTCGCGCCAGGGCTCGGGCGTCTATGTCGCGCCGCCGGCCACCAACAAGCCTTTAGCCTTCGACCCCGAGGTCTTGGAGTCGGTGCAGGCGGTGGCGCAGATCGTCGAGGTGCGCAGGGCGCTGGAGGGTGAGATCGCCGCGCTGGCAGCCGGGCGGGGCAGCCGCACCCAGCTGGCCGCGATCAAACGGGCCGAGAAGGCTCTGGACGCGGCCGTGACCGCCGGGCGCGATGGCGTCGATGAAGACCTGGCCCTGCACCGCGCCATTGCCGAGGCCTCGGGCAATCCGCAGTTCGGCCGGCTGCTGGGCTTTCTGGAGCAATACCTGCGGGAGGCCATGCGCGTGACGCGTGGCAACGAGGCCCGCCACCAGGGCTTTGCGGCCGCGGTGCGTGAAGAGCATCACGCCATCGTCGAGGCCATCGCCGCCCGCGACGCTGCCACCGCCCGGCGCGCGGCCAGCAATCACATGGTGCAGGCGGCGCGCCGGCTCGAAATTGCCGGCGTGCTCACCAAGCCTGCTGCAGCAAAGGACAAACGGAAATGACAAGCAAGACTCTTGGTGTGGTGGGTCTCGGTTCGATGGGCTATGGTGCCGCCGTCTCCGCACTGAAACGCGGCGTGCCGACCTGGGGCCTGGACACCCGGATCGAGGCCCGCGAACGCTTCGTCGCCGATGGTGGCCGCAGCACTGCCTCGCTGGCCGAGCTGGGCGCACACTGCGATGTGGTGGTGGTGCTGGTGGTCAATGCCGCGCAGACCGAGGACGTGCTGTTCGGCGAGGGCGGCCTCGCCGCCACGTTGAAGCCGGGCTCGGTGGTCGTCACCTCGGCCACGGTCGATCCGACGTTGCCGCCGTTGTGGGAGGCCCGTTTGGTCGAGCGCGGCCTGTGGCTGATCGACGGCCCGGTGTCGGGTGGCGCCAGGAAGGCCGCCGAGGGGCAGATGACGGTAATGGCCTCCGGCAAGCCCGAGGCCTTTGCAGCCGCCGGCGCGCTACTCGATGCGATTGCCGGCAAGGTCTATCGGCTCGGCGACAAGGCCGGCGTCGGCTCGACGGTGAAGATGGTCAACCAGCACCTGGCCGGCGTGCACATCGCCGCCGCCTGCGAGGGCATGGCGCTGGGCATGCGCGCCGGGGCCGACCCGGATCAGCTCTACGAGGTGATCTGCAACTCGGCCGGCATGAGCTGGATGTTCCAGAACCGCGTGCCCCACATCCTGGCCGGCGACTACACGCCGCTGTCGGCGGTGAACATCTTCATCAAGGACCTGGGCATCGTGCTCGACGCCGCACGCAAGCTGCAGTTCCCGCTGCCGCTGGCCGCGCAGGCGCATCAGCTGTATCTGGCCACGGCCGCTGCCGGCCATGGTGGCGAGGACGACTCAGCGGTGATCAAGTTCTATGCCCAGCTGGCCGGGCTGGAGCTGCCCAAGGCGAAAGAGCAGGCCGCCGCATGAGCAGGAGCATCATCCTCGGCGTCATCGCCGACGACTTCACCGGCGCCACCGACGTGGCCAGCATGCTGGTGCGCGCCGGTATGCGCACGGTGCAGGTGATTGGCGTGCCTGCAGCAAATGCCGCGCTGCCCGATGCCGACGCTGTGGTCGTGGCGCTGAAGTCGCGAACCACGCCGCCCGCGCAGGCGGTGGCCGAATCGCTGGCCGCCCTGCGCTGGCTGCAGGCGGCAGGCGCACGCCAGTTCTATTTCAAATACTGCTCGACCTTCGACTCGACCGCGGCCGGCAATATCGGCCCGGTCGCCGAGGCCTTGTTGGCCGCGCTGGGCGCCGATTTCGCCATCGCCTGCCCGGCCTTCCCGGAGAACGGCCGCACCGTGTTCCGTGGCCATCTGTTCGTTGGCGACCAACTGCTCAGCGACTCGGGCATGCGCAGCCATCCGCTGACGCCGATGACCGACGCCAACCTGGTGGCCGTGCTTCAGGCCCAGGTCAATAGCAAAGTGGGCCTGCTGCGCTACGACACACTGGCACAGGGCCTGCAGACCACGCGCGAGCGCATCACGGCGCTGCGCAGCGAGGGCGTGCGCCTGGCCGTGGCCGATGCCGTCAACAACGAAGACCTGCGCGTGCTGGCGCAGGCCTGCGCCGACCTGCCGCTGATCACCGCCGGCTCCGGCGTGGCGCTGGGCCTGCCCGAGGTTTATGCCGCGCGCGGCTGGCTACGGCCCGATGCGCAGGCGGCGAACCTGCCCGCAGTCGGTGGCAAGTCAGCGGTGCTGTCGGGCTCCTGTTCGACGGCGACGAATGCCCAGGTGCAGCAATGGCTGGAGGCAGGGAAGCCGGGCTTCCGCGTCGAAGCGCTGGCGCTTGCCGAGGGCAGCGATGTTGCTGCGGCCGCGCTGGCCTGGGCCGCGCAGCAGCAGGAGCCGGTGCTGATCTACGCCACCGCCGCGCCGCAGCAGGTGCAGGCCACGCAGGCGGCCCTGGGCGTGGAGCGGGCCGGCCAAATGGTCGAGGCCTGCCTGGCTCGGGTCGCACAGGGCCTGGTCGAGAGTGGCGTGCGCCGTCTGGTGGTGGCCGGCGGCGAGACCTCGGGCGCGGTGGTGCAGGCGCTGGGCGTGCAATCGCTGCGCATCGGTGCGCCGATAGACCCAGGCGTGCCCTGGACGCAAGCTGAGGGTAGGCCCCTGCTGCTGGCCCTGAAGTCCGGCAACTTCGGCGGCCTCGATTTCTTCGCCAAGGCCCTCGGGCAGGTGGCGTGATGGACTTCGAACACAGCGCCCTGCGCACCGAGATCTGCCGTGTCGGCCGCTCGCTGTTCGAACGCGGCTATGTGCATGCCACGGCCGGCAATGTCAGTGCGCGCCTGGCAGAGGGCGAGGGTTTTCTGATCACGCCCACCGACGCCTGCCTCGGCTTCTTGAAACCCGAGGATCTGGCCCAAGTGGCGCCGGACGGCCGGCAACTGGCCGGCGCCAAGGCCAGCAAGACGCTGGCCCTGCACCGGCGCATCTACGAGACCGAGCCAACGGCCCATTGCGTAATCCACACCCACAGCACCCATCTGGTGGCGCTGACACTGGCCGGTGTCTGGACCGAACATGACATCGTGCCGCCGATCACGCCCTACTACGTGATGAAGGTCGGCCATGTGCCGCTGATCCGCTACCACCGGCCCGGTGACCCGGCCGCGGCCGAGGCGGTGGCCGCAGCCATTCTCCGCGCCCAACGCAGCGGCACACCGTTGCGGGCGGTGATGCTGGATCGGCTGGGGCCCAACGTCTGGCACGAGTCACCGGCCAGCGCGATGGCCGTGCTGGAAGAGCTGGAAGAGACGGCCAAGCTGTGGCTGATGAGCAAGCCGGCGCCGCTGACCGACGCCCAGATCAACGAATTGCGCAGCCAGTTCGGCGCGCGCTGGTAAGCCAGGAAGAAAGCTCCCATGCCCCGTTTCGCCGCCAACCTGACGATGATGTACACGGAGCATGGCTTCCTCGACCGCTTTGCCGCCGCGGCACGCGACGGCTTTCGCGCCGTCGAGTACCTGTTCCCCTATGCCTTTGACAAGGCCGAGCTGGCGCAGCGCCTGGCCGACCACGGCCTGCGCCAGGTACTGTTCAACGCCCCGCCTGGCGACTTCGAGGCCGGCGAGCGCGGCATCGCCTGCCTGCCCGGCCGCGAAGACGAGTTCCGCCGTGGCTTCCTGGAGCAGGCGCTGCCGTACGCACAGGCGCTGGCATGCCCGCGCATCCACCTGATGGCCGGCCTGGTGCCTGCGGGCACCGACCGTGAAGCGCTGCGCGCCACCTATCTGGCCAACCTTGAGTGGGCCGCCAACCTGGCCGCCAGCGCCGGCCGGGAGGTGCTGATCGAGCCCATCAACACGCGTGACATCCCGGGCTTCTTCCTGAACCGCCAGGACGAGGCCCATGCCATCGTCGCCGAGGTCGGCGCGCCGAATCTGAAGGTGCAGATGGATCTGTACCACTGCCAGATCGTCGAAGGCGATCTGGCGATGAAGCTGCGCCGGTACCTGCCCGGCGGCAATGTCGGTCACATCCAGATCGCCGGCGTGCCCGAGCGGCATGGGCCCGATCTTGGCGAGATCAACCACCCCTATCTGTTCGCGCTGCTCGACGAGCTGGGCTACGGCGGCCATGTCGGCTGCGAGTACAGACCAAGCGCGGGCACCTCGGCCGGCCTCGGCTGGTTCGCCCCTTACAAGGAATCCCAGACATGAAACTGCTGATCACCGGAGGCGCCGGCTTTCTCGGCGCGCGGCTCGCCCGCACTCTATTGGCACGGGGCCAGCTGAACGGTCGCAAGGTCAACACGCTGGTGCTGGCCGATCTGTTCCCGCCGCCGGCCGATCTGATGGCCGATGCCCGCGTGCAGGCCCGCACCGGCGCGCTGCTGGACCAATGCGCGGCGCTGGGAGCCGAGGGCTTCGATGGTGTGTTCCACCTGGCCTCGGCCGTGTCGGCCGAATGCGAGCTGGACTTTGAGCTCGGCCTGCGCTCCAACCTCGACACCACCCGGGCGCTGCTCGATGCCTTGCGTGCGCACCAAGGCACCACGGCGCCGCGCTTCGTGTTCGCCAGCTCGGTGGCCGTTTTCGGTTCAGACCCGGCCCTGCCACTTCCCGCATTGGTGCAAGATGACACCCTGCCCACGCCGCAGTCGTCCTACGGCGTACACAAATTCATCTGCGAGCAGCTGGTGGCCGACTACACGCGCAAGGGATTCATCGATGGCCGCACCGCGCGGCTGATGACGGTGTCGGTGCGGCCCGGCCGGCCCAATGGCGCGGCCTCGGGCTTTCTGTCCGGCATCATCCGCGAGCCGCTGGCGGGTCTGGACGCGATCTGCCCGGTCGCGGCTGACACGCGCATCGCGCTGGCCTCGCCGGCCCGCACGATCGAAGGCCTGATCGCCGTGTTCGAGGCCAGCCGTGAGGACTTCGGCGGCCGCACCGCACTGAACCTACCGGCTCTGACCGTCAGCGTGCGAGAGATGCTGAACGCCCTCGCCGCCGTGGCCGGCCCCGAGGCCGTGGCGCGTGTGCGCTTCGAGCCCGACGCTGGTGTTGCACGCATAGTCGGCGGCTGGCCGGCACGCTTCGAGTCGGCCCGGCGCGAGCGCCTGGGCCTGCGGCCCGACACCGATTTCAAGAGCATCGTGCTGCAGTATGTGCAGGACAACCCGGCCGCAGTGACGATCCCGCTGCGCGTCTGAACGCTTTCCCAACCCATCCACCAAAACCTAGAGACGGAGACAAGCATGACCACGACATTCAAGACCACCCTGATCACCGCCGCGCTGTGCGCACTGGCCGGCACCGCCGCCGCGCAGACCGTGCTGAAGATAGGCTATGCCACCAGCAAGGAATCGCATTACGGCGTGGGCTCCACAGTGTTCTGCGACGAGATGGAGAAGGGCACGCAAGGCCGTTACAAGTGCCAGCAGTTCCCGGCCTCGGCGCTGGGCGGCGAGCGCGAACAGATCGAAGCCGTGCAACTGGGCACCCAGGACCTGACCAACACCTCGACCGGTCCGCTGGGCAACTTCGTGCCCGAGACACGCATCGTCGACATCCCCTTCCTGTTCCGTGACTACGACCATGCCCGCCACACGATGGACGGCCCCATCGGACAGGACCTGCTGAAGAAGCTGCAAACCAAGGGCCTGATCGGCCTGGCCTGGACGGAGAACGGCTTCCGCCACATGACCAACAGCAAGCGCGCCATCGTGCATGCCACCGACGCCTCGGGCCTGAAGCTGCGCACGATGGAGAACAAGGTGCATATGGAGGGCTACAAGACCTTCGGCCTGCTGCCAACACCGATGCCCTTCCCGGAGCTGTTCACCGCGCTGCAGCAGGGCACGGTCGATGGTCAGGAGAATCCGATTCCGGTGATCCTGGCGTCGAAGTTCTCGCAAGTGCAGAAGCATCTGTCGCTGACCGGCCATGTCTACTCGCCGGCCGTGCTGCTGCTGTCGCCCACGGTCTGGAACAAGCTGTCCGACGCCGACAAGAAGGCCTTTGTCGATGCCGCCAACAAGGGTGCAGCCGCACAGCGCAAAAAGGTCAATGACGACGAGAACACCGGCATCGCCCAGTTGAAGAAGGACGGCATGCAAGTGGTCGAGAAGGTGGACGGCGAGAGTTTCCGCAAGGCCGTGGCCCCGGCTTACGCCAGTTTCGCCAAGGAATTCGGCGCCGACAAGATCGCCGCCATCCAGGCTGTCAAGTAAGTCTCGTTCAACCGGAGTCCGGGAGGCGCTCACTCGCGCCGGCCCGGCTTGACCAGGAGGCGCCATGCGCACTCTTCTGCTGGCGGTCGACCGCCATCTGAGCAATTTCGCCCTCAACGTCGCTTGTGTGCTGCTGGCCGTGATCAGCGTGCTGGGCATGTGGCAGGTGGTGACCCGCTTCGTGCTGTCTCAACCGTCCACCTGGACCGAGGAGGCTATGCGACGCCTCTTGATCTGGTGCGTGATGCTGGGTGTGGTGGTGGCCTTCCGGCGCGGCGCGCTGGTTTCGGTCGATCTGATGTTGCGCATGACCAAGGGCGTCTTCCACCAGGCGGTGCGCTGGCTGATCACGCTCAGCTCGCTGGCCTTTCTGAGCGTGCTGCTGTGGTACGGCATCAACTTGGCCTGGCGTGTGCGCTTCCAGACCTTTGCCAGCATGGAGCTGTCGATGGGTTACGCCTATGCCGCCCTGCCGGTGGGTGCGGCGCTGGCCCTCGTGGCCGTGATCGCACAGCACATCGACCCGATGAATGAAGAGCTGGAAAACGCTCAGTAACCCAGTCCGGAAGCGCTCACCACCATGTCATTCACCCTGCTCATCACGATGCTGCTGGCCTTCGCCTTCAGCATCTCCATTGCCGTCTCGATCGGCGGCTCCGCCATGCTGGGCCTGGCCTTCTTCGACCCCGAACGCCTGGTGCTCGCGCCCAAGGAGATGTTCACCGCGATCGACAAGTTCCCGCTCGCGGCCGTGCCCTTTTTCATACTGGCCGGCAATCTGATGGAAACCGGTGGCATCTCTCGTCGGCTGGTCGAGTTTGCCAAGTCGCTGGTCGGTGGCGTGCAGGGCGGCCTGCCGATGACCTGCGTGCTGACCTGCATGATCTTCGCCGCGGTGTCGGGGTCGTCGGTGGCCACCACCTTCGCGATCGGCTCTATCCTGATCCCGGCGCTGATCAAGCATGGCTACCCGCGCGAGTACGCGGCGGCCCTGCAGGCCACGGCGGCCGAATTGGGGGTGATCATTCCGCCCTCGATCCCGATGATTCTGTTCGGCGTATCGGCCGAAGTGTCGATCGGCGAGCTGTTCATCGCCGGCTTCGGCCCGGGCCTCTTGATAGGCGGCGTGCTGATGCTGTTCGTGCACCTGTACTGCCGCTGGAAGGGCTGGGGTCTGAAGGACGGTGACGGCCGCCTGAGCGTGGGCACCGCCACCTACAAGGCCGGCTTCGCACTGCTGATGCCGGTGATCATCCTGGGCGGCATCTACGGCGGCATTTTCACGCCCACCGAGGCCTCGGTGGTGGCGGTGTTCTATGCCCTGATCGTTGGGCTGTTCATCCACCGCGAGCTGACGTTCAAGGACCTGATACCGGTGTTCCGCAAGTCGGTCATCTCCAGCGCGGTGATCATGTTCATCATCGCCAACGCCGGCCTGTTTGCCTTCCTGATCACCCGCGCCGGTGTGCCCGAGGCGCTGGGCGCCTGGCTGACCGAGGTGCTGCAGTCGCCGATGTGGTTCCTGCTGGGTGTCAATGCGGCGCTGTTCGTGATCGGCATGTTCATCGAGACCTCGGCGGCCATCATCGTGCTGGCGCCCATCCTCGTGCCGGTGGCGCGCCACTTTGGCGTGGACCCGGTGCACTTCGGCACCATCATGGTCGTCAACCTGGCGTTGGGCATGATCACGCCGCCCTTCGGCGTCAATCTGTTCGCCGCCTGCACGGTGGCCAAGATCTCGCTGGACCGCATCGTCAAGTACCTGCTGCCCTTCGTGCTGGTGATCATCGGCTGCCTGATGCTGATCACCTACATCCCGCAGATCAGCCTGGCGTTGCGCGATCTGGTCTACGCGCCGGCGGTGGTGGCGCCTGTGCCTTCGATCGCGCCGCAATGATTGCAGTGAATCAAGGGTTTACGCGATACATCATGTGACGTACTCATCATACCATTAGACCAACAGGCGCCAGAAAATTGGAGTCTGACCCCAATTTTCCGGTCTGGAGGTTTTGATGAGTGCAACGATTGCGCTGTTTGGTGCTGGCGGCAAGATGGGCGTGCGGTTGGCCCGCAACCTCGTGGGTTCGGCCTACAAGGTCCGGCATGTGGAGCCCGGCGCCGTGGGCCGGCAACGGCTGCACGACGAGCTGGGTGTGGCCTGCGTCTCGGCCGAGGCGGCGCTGGATGGGGCCGATGTGGTCATCCTCGCCGTGCCAGATACCTTGATCGGCAAGCTCTCGCACGAGATCGCGCCGCTGCTGCAGCCGGGCACCATGGTCATGACCCTGGACGCCGCGGCGCCATTCGCCGGCCATCTGCCGGAGCGGCCCGATCTGGTCTATTTCGTCGCCCACCCCTGCCACCCGCCGATCTTCAATGACGAGACCACGCCCGAGGCGCGGCGCGACTTCTTCGGTGGCGGCCATGCCAAGCAGTCGGTGGTCAGCGCGCTGATGCAGGGCACGGACGACGACTTCGCGCTGGGCGAGGACATCGCCAAGGTCATCTACGCGCCCATCCTGCGCTCCTACCGGCTGACCGTCGATCAGATGGCGCTGCTCGAGCCCGGCCTGTCCGAGACCGTCTGCGCCACCCTCTTGGACGTGATGCGCGAGGCGATGGACGAGGTCGTGGCGCGCGGCGTGCCGGCCGAGGCGGCCCGCGACTTCCTGCTGGGTCACATGACCATACTTGCCGCGGTGATCTTCAAGGAGATCCCGGGCCAGTTCTCCGACGCCTGCAACAAGGCCATCACCTTCGGCAAGCCACGTTTGATGCGCGAGGACTGGAAGCAGGTGTTCGACCGAGCCGAGATTGCCGAGAGCATTCGGCGCATCACGTAAGCCCCTCTTCCCCCAAAGCCCAGCCGACACCGAAGCGGCGGGCGAGCCCGTTCATCCCGATTGGAGACAACAATGACGCTACGCCCCACCGTTCTCGTGACCGCCGCCCTGCTGTGCCTGGGCGGCGCCGCCTCGGCCCAGACCGTGCTGAAGATCGGCTACACACCGGCCAAGGACTCGCACTACTGGGTCGGCTCGGTGACCTTCTGCGACGAGGTCGAGAAGAACACCCAGGGCCGCTACAAGTGCCAACAGTTCCCCAACTCGGCGCTGGGGGGCGAGCGCGAGCAGATCGAGGCGGTGCAGCTGGGCACCCAGGACCTGGTGAATGCCTCGACCGGCGCCCTGGGCAACTTCGTGCCCGAGACCAAGATCGTTGACATCCCCTTCCTGTTCCGCGACTACGACCATGCGCGCCACACGATGGACGGCCCCATCGGCCAGGACCTGCTGAAGAAGATGGCGCCCAAGGGCCTGATCGGCCTGGCATGGACGGAGAACGGCTTTCGCCACATGACCAATAACAAGCGCCCCATCATGACGGCCAGCGATGCTTCCGGGCTCAAGCTGCGCACGATGGAGAACAAGGTCCATATGGACGGCTACAAGACCTTCGGTCTGCTGCCCACGCCGATGGCCTTTCCGGAGCTGTTCACCGCCCTGCAGCAGGGCACCGTGGATGGCCAGGAGAACCCGATTCCGGTCATCCTGTCGGCCAAATTTGCCCAGGTGCAGAAGTACCTGTCGCTGACCGGGCACGTCTATTCGCCGGCCGTGATCATCATGTCGCCGAACGTCTGGAACAAGCTGTCTGATGCAGACAAAAAGGTCTTCGTCGAGGCCGCGCAGAAGGGCGGCATCGCCCAGCGCAAAAAGGTCAACGAGGACGAGGCCAACGGCATCGCCCAGCTGCGTAAGGACGGCATGCAGGTGATCGAGAAGGTGGACGGCGAGAGCTTCCGCAAGGCCGTGGTGCCCGCCTATGCCCAGTTTGCCAAGGAGTTCGGTGCGGACAAAATAGCGGCCATCCAGGCTGTCCGTTGAAGGAATCACCATGAAGACCTTGGCCCCGCAACAAAACCTGATCGCCGGCGAGCGCTGTGCCGCTGCCAGCGGCGCAACGATTGAGGTGCTCGACCCGTCCGACGGCCAGGTCTTCACAACCCTGCCGCGCAGCGATGCCCGCGATGTGGACGCCGCCGTGCAGGCGGCGCGCGCGGCCTTCCACGGCGCCTGGGGCCGGCAGACGGCGACCGAGCGCGGGCGCATCCTGTCGCGTCTCTCGGCCTTGATACTGCAGCACCACGACGAGCTGGCCGAGCTGGAGTGCGGCGACACCGGCAAACCGATGCAGCAGGCCCGCGCCGACATCACCGCCTGCGCCCGCTACTTCGAGTACTACGGCGGCGCGGCCGACAAGCTGCACGGCGAGACCATTCCCTATGCCCAGGGCAGCACGGTCATCGCGATGCGCGTGCCCCACGGCGTGACCGGCCACATCATTCCGTGGAACTACCCGGCGCAGATCTTCGGCCGCTCGGTCGGCGGTGCGCTGGCCGCCGGCAATGCCTGCGTCGTCAAACCGGCCGAAGACGCCTGCCTGACGCCGCTGCGCATTGCCGCGCTCGCGCTCGAAGCCGGCCTGCCTCCGGGCGCGCTGAACATCGTCTGCGGCCTGGGCATCGAAGCCGGTGCTGCGCTGGCGGCCCACACCGGCATCAACCACATCTCGTTCACCGGTTCACCGCAGACCGGCACGGCCGTGGCCCAGGCCGCCGCCGTCAACCATGTGCCGGTGACCTTGGAGCTGGGCGGCAAGTCGCCGCAGATCCTGTTCGCCGACGCCGACCTCGACAAGGCCATGCCCGTGGTCGTCAACGCCATCGTGCAAAACGCCGGCCAGGCCTGCGCCGCCGGCAGCCGCGTGCTGATCGCGCGGAGCATCTATGCCGATGTGATGGGCCGGCTGAAGGCCCGTTTCGAGGCGTTGAACACCGGCGCCGGTATTGCCAATCTGGACTGCGGCCCGCTGATCAACCGCCGCCAGCTGAACCGCGTGGCGGCGATGATCGAGGCGGCCACAGGCGACGGCGTGCGCGTCGCAGCCCGCGCCAGGCTGGCGGCCGACGCACCGGCCGGCGGCTTCTTCTTCCCACCCATGCTGCTGGACGCCGTGCCGGCCCAGCACCCGGTCGCCCAGGGCGAGGTCTTCGGCCCGGTGCTGGCCGCCTTCGCGTTCGACACCGAAGAAGAAGCAATCGAGCTGGCCAACGGCACGCCGTTCGGCCTCACCGCCGCCGTCTGGACCCGCGACGGCGCGCTGCAGCTGCGAGCCGCACAGCGCATCGAGGCCGGCCAGGTCTTCATCAACAACTACGGCGCCGGCGGTGGTATCGAGCTGCCCTTCGGCGGCATGAAGCACTCCGGCTACGGCCGCGAGAAGGCCTTCGAGGGTCTGCGCAGCTTCACCACCATCAAGACCATCGCTATCCAACACGGCTGAGGATTCAAGACATGAGCGACAAGAAATTGCAAGACCGCGTGGCCATCGTCACCGGTGGCGGCAGCGGCTTCGGCGAGGGCATTGCCAAGCTGTTCGCCGAGCTGGGCGCCAAGGTCGTCGTCGCCGACTGGCGCATGGACGCCGCCGAGCGAGTGGCCGCCGAGATCGAAGCGGCCGGCGGTAAGGCCATTCCCGTGCACGCCGATGTGACAAAGAACGAGTCGGTGGGCGCCATGGTCGCCGCCACCGTCAAGCACTACGGCCGGCTGGACATCCTGGTCAACAACGCCGGCACGACGCATAAGAACCAGTCGATGCTGGAGGTCGATGAAGCCACCTTCGACCGCGTCTACGCCACCAATGTGAAGAGCATCTACCTCGGCGCCATCCACGCCGTGCCGCTGTTCAAGCAGCAGCGCAGCGGCGTCATCATCAATATCGCCTCGACGGCCGGCCTGCGGCCGCGGCCCGGCCTGAGCTGGTATGCCGGCACCAAGGGCGCGGCCATCACCCTGACCAAGGGCATGGCCATCGAACTGGCGCCGGACGGCATACGCGTCTGCGCGATCAACCCGGTGATGAGCCCGACCGGCCTGATCCAGGACTTTCTGCCCGGCGAAGACAACGAGGAAACCCGCGCCAAGATCATCGCGACGATTCCGATGGGGCGCATGTCCACGCCGCTGGACATTGCCAAGGCGACCGCCTTCCTGGCCAGCGATGACGCCGAGTTCATCACCGGCGTGGCCTTGGAGGTCGATGGTGGCCGTTGCATCTGAGCGCATCCACGCCAGCTACTGGCTTGAGACCGGCGACGACCCGCAGCGCGCCGCGGAGGTCATTGCCGGCGAACAGTCCAGCGGCACCTTCCTGAAGCTGGCCAACGAGACGCCGGAGCTGAAGGAACGTTCCGGCGCGCGTGTCGAGCGGCTCGAGATACTCGACAAGACCGCCGCGCCCAGCCTGCCCGGTGGCATGGCCAGTGGCGAGTACACCCGTTGCCGGCTGGAACTGTCCTGGCCGCTGGAGAACCTGGGGCCGTCGCTGACCAACTTGATGGCCACCGTGGCCGGCAATCTGTTCGAGCTGCGCCAGGTCAGCGGCCTGCGCATCACCGATCTGAGGCTGCCGCCGGCCTTTGCCGCGGCCTATCCCGGCCCGGCCTTCGGCATCACTGGCACGCGGCGGTTGGCCGGTGTGGCCCGAGGCCCGCTGATAGGCACCATCATCAAGCCCAGCGTCGGCCTGAGCCCCGCGCAGACGGCCGAGCAGGTGCGGCTATTGATTGACGGCGGCATCGACTTCATCAAGGACGACGAGCTGCAGGCCGATGGCCCGCATTGCCCTTTTGATGAACGGGCGCGCGCGGTGATGGCCGTGGTCAACGACGGTGCCCAGCGCCTGGGCCGCAAGCCCATGGTCGCCTTCAACATCACCGGCGACCTGGAGCAGATGCGGCGCCGCCACGATCTGGTGCTCGAGTTAGGCGGCACCTGCGTGATGGCCAGCCTGAACGCGATCGGACTGGTCGGCCTGATCGAGTTGCGCCGCCACTCGCGCCTGCCCATCCACGGCCACCGCGCCGGCTGGGGCTGGCTGAGCCGCTGCCCGGCGCTGGGCTGGGACTACAGCCCCTGGCAGCAGATCCAGCGCCTGGCCGGCGCCGACCATCTGCATGTCAACGGCCTGGCCAACAAGTTCAGCGAGCCCGACGACAGCGTGATCGCCGCCGCGCGGGCGGTGCTGAAGCCGATGTTTGACGATGCACCCATGGCCGCGATGCCCGTGTTCAGCTCCGGCCAGACCGGCAAGCAGGCGCCTGGCACCTTTGCCGCCTTGGGCACCGCCGATCTGATACACGCGGCCGGCGGCGGCATCTTCGGCCATCCGGGCGGCGTGGCGGCGGGTGTCACAGCCTTCCGTCAGGCCTGGGAGGCGGCGATGGCGGGCACGCCCTTGGCGCAGCACGCGACTCGGCATGCAGAACTGAAGCAAGCCCTGGAGTTTTGGTGACCCCCGCGACTTGGCCCGAGGGCCTGCTGCTCAGCTACTACGGTGATGACTTCACCGGCTCCACCGATGTGATGGAGGCCTTCACCGCCGCCGGCGTGGCGACGATGCTGTTCCTGCGCCCACCGACGCCGCGTGACCTGGCCCGCTTTCCGGGCCTGCGCTGCGTCGGCCTGGCCGGCCAATCGCGTGGCCGCAGCCCCGAGTGGATGGCGGCCGAGCTGCCGGCGGCGTTTGAATCGCTGGTGAGTCTCGGCGCGCCGCTGCTGCAATACAAGATCTGCTCGACCTTCGACTCGTCGCCGAGCACCGGGTCTATTGGCTGCGCGGTCGCGCTGGGCGCTCCGTTGATGGCGGGCAACTGGTCACCCATGGTCGTCGGCGCGCCGCGGCTGAACCGCTATCAGCTGTTCGGCAATCTGTTCGCTGCCGCCAACGGCGTCGGCCACCGGCTGGACCGCCACCCGACGATGTCGCGCCACCCGGTCACGCCTATGGCCGAGGCCGATCTGCGCCTGCACCTGGCCGAGCAGACGACCCGCCGGATCGAGCTGATCGACATGCTGCAGCTGCGCTCGGGCGCTGCCGCCGAGCGGGTGCAACAGCTGGCCGGTGACGATGTGCCGGTGGTGTTGATCGACGTGCTCGATGACGAGACCCTGGCCGAGGCCGGCCGGCTGATCTGGGAGCAGCGTGGCGCGGGCCTGTTCAGCGCCTCGTCCTCGGGCCTGCAGTACGCGCTGGCCGCGCATTGGCGCAAGCAGGGCCTGGTGCCCATGCTGGCCGGCCTGCCGCGAGCCAAGCCGGTGGAGCAGATCGCCGTGGTCAGCGGCAGTTGCTCGCCGGTCACCGCCACGCAGATCGCCACGGCGGCGCAGCAGGGTTTTGCCACCAAGCGCCTCGATCTGCCGCGCCTGCTGGCCGAGCCGGAGGCAGAGATCGAGCGCACCGTGGCCGCTGCGCTGGCGGCTCTTGCCAGAGGCGAAAGCCCGTTGATCTATTCCGCCGCCGGGCCCGACGATCCGGCCGTGACCGGTTTCGACACACTGGCCACCGAGGCCGGCCTGGCCCGCGAACAGTCGGCCCAGCGTGTCGGCCAGGGCCTGGCCCAGGTGATGCGCCGGCTGCTGGATCGCAGCGCGATCAAGCGCATCGTCGCCGCCGGTGGCGACAGCTCCGGCGAGGTGGCCAGCGCGCTGGACATCGCCGCGCTCAGCGTGGTGGCAGGTCTTGCGCCCGGCGCGCCGCTGTGCCGGGTCTGGTCCGACAGGCGCGAACGCGACGGGTTGGAGATCGTGCTCAAGGGCGGCCAGATGGGGGCCCCAAGCTTCTTTGCCGATGCGCGGGCCGGGGCTGTGGTAAGTTCCCCGCCGCCATGACGACGACCGAACCGATACACCGCCGCAAGCTGTACCAGGAAGTGCTGGACCGGCTGCTGGAGCGCATCCGCAGCGGCGAGATTGCGCCCGGAGCCCAGCTGCCCTCCGAGCGTGAGCTGATGGAGTTCTACGGCGTCGGCCGGCCGGCGGTGCGCGAGGCGCTGCAGTCGCTGGAGCGCTCGGGCATCGTCGAGATCACCCACGGCGAACGTGCCCGCGTGCTCTTGCCCAACGCGCAAAGCCTGTTCGACCAGATCGCCGGCAGCGCCCGCCATCTGCTGCGCATGCAGCCCGAGACCTTGGAGCATCTGAAGGAGGCCCGCGTGTTCCTGGAGTGCGGCATGGCCCGCCAGGCCGCCGAGCGGGCAAGCGACGCCGACATCGCCCGGCTGCGCGAGCGCCTGGCAGAGCACAGCGCCTCGATGGCGAACCTGAGCAGGTTCCTTGAGCACGATATGGCCTTCCACCGCGAGATCGCCATGATCAGCGGCAACCCGATCTTCCCGGCCATTGTCGAGGCGCTTTTCATGTGGGCCAGCGAGTACTACCAGCCCTTTGTGCGCGCCCCCGGTGCCGAGGAACTGACCCTGGCCGAGCACCTGCGCATCGTCGAGGCCATTGCCGCGCGCCAGCCCCAGCAGGCCGAGCAGGCGATGCGCGAGCACCTGACCCGGGCCAACGAGCTGTACCGGCAGCTGGCCCCCGGCTGAATTCAAAAGCAAGACTCGGGGTGCGCGCGCTGGACGCCCAACCTACAGTGGCTCATCGCATCAACCCTGGCACTTGATCATGAGCAGCAATTCCGCACTCCGCGAACTCCGCGCCGCCGCCGTCATGGCCGACCCGCGCTGGCCCCTCGTCCAGGCTCGCGCGAGCGAAGCCGACGGACGCTTCTTCTACTCGGTGCGCAGCACCGGCGTCTATTGCCGGCCCAGCTGCGCGGCGCGCCCGGCGCGGCCCGAGAACCTGGCCTTCCACGTCACGGCGGCCGAGGCCGAGCAGGCCGGCTTTCGCGCCTGCAAGCGCTGCAGGCCCAACCAAGCCAGCCTGGCCGACCAGCAGGCCGAGAAGATGGCCGCTCTGTGCCGCTACATCGAGGCGGCCGAGCAGCCACCGACCCTGGATGAGCTGGCGCTTCACGCCGGCATCAGCAGCTACCACCTGCACCGGCTGTTCAAGGCCGCCACCGGGCTGACGCCCAAGGCCTATGCCGACGCGCACCGGGCCAGGCGTGTGCAGCAGCAACTGAAGGACAAGGGCTCCACCGTCACCGAGGCGATCTACGGTGCGGGCTACAACTCGGGTGCGCGCTTCTACGAGGGCGCCGACGATGTGCTGGGCATGACGCCCACCGCCTACCGCGCCGGCGGCGCGCAGACCGAGATCCGCTTCGCCATCGGCCAGTGCTCGCTCGGTGCCATCCTGGTGGCGCGCAGCGAGCGCGGCATCTGCGCCATCCTGCTTGGCGATGATCCCGATGCGCTGGCCCGCGAGCTGCAGGACAGATTCCCGCGGGCACAGCTGATCGGCGGAGATGCGGGCTTTGAGCAATGGATGGCCCAGGTGGTCGGCCTTGTCGATGCGCCGCGCCAGGGTCTGAACCTGCCGCTGGATCTGCGCGGCACGGCCTTCCAGCAGCGGGTCTGGCAGGCGCTGCGGGCGATACCGCCGGGCCACACGGCCAGCTACACCGAGATCGCCAAACGCATCGGCGCGCCGACCTCGGCCCGCGCGGTGGCCCAGGCCTGCGGCGCCAATGCGCTGGCGGTGGCCATTCCCTGCCACCGCGTCGTGCGCAGCGATGGCGGCCTGTCCGGCTACCGCTGGGGCGTGGAGCGCAAGCGGGCCTTGCTGGACCGCGAGGCGCTGGCATGAGCGGTGACATCGCCGCCCGGCTGAGCGCGATCGACTGGCAGCAGACGAATGACGAGCTCGGCGCCGAAGGCCATGCGCTGCTGCCCGGCCTGATCACCACCAGCGAGTGCGCGCAGCTGGCCGCTCTGTACGGCAACGAGTCGCTGTTCCGCAGCCGCGTCGTGATGAGTCGTCACGGCTTCGGCCAGGGCGAGTACCAGTACTTCCGCTACCCGCTGCCGGACCTGGTGGCTCAGCTGCGCGAGGCGCTCTACCCGCGCCTGGTGACCATCGCCAACCACTGGCATGCGCTGATGGGACTGGACACGCGCTTCCCGGCCACGCACCAGGCCTTCATCGAGCGATGCCATACGGCCGGCCAGCAGCGACCGACACCGCTGCTGCTGCGCTACGGCCCGGGCGACTACAACTGCCTGCACCAGGATCTTTACGGCGAGCAGGTGTTTCCGCTGCAGGTGGTGCTGCTCTTGTCCGAGCCCGGCCGCGACTTCGACGGCGGCGAATTCGTGATGACCGAGCAGCGCCCGCGCATGCAGTCGCGCCCGATGGTGCTGCCGCTGCGCCAGGGCGATGCGGCGGTGATAGCCGTCCACCACCGCCCGGTGCAGGGCATACGCGGCACCTACCGCGTGAACCTGCGCCATGGCGTGAGCCGGATCCGGTCGGGCTCGCGATTCACCGCCGGCATCGTGTTCCACGACGCGGCGTGAAACGCGCGAACAACGGTCACACGGCGCAGTAACGCTCCTGAATTTCCCGGTCGGCCAGCAGCGCCTCGCCGGTGCCGGTATGCACAACCTGGCCCTGGTCCAGGATGTAGGCGCGGTCCGAAATGCGCAGCGCCCGTTCGACGTTTTGCTCGACCAGCAGGATGGTCGTGCCAGCCTGCTTCATGCGCGTGAACAGATGGAACATCTCGTCCACCAGCAGCGGCATGATGCCCTCGGACGGCTCGTCGAGCAGAATCATCCTGGGCCGGGCCATCATCGCCCGCGCGATGGCGAGCATCTGCTGCTCGCCGCCGGACATCGAGGTCGCGTCCTGGTTCAGGCGCTCCTTCAGGCGGGGGAAGGTGGCAGCAATCTCCTCGATCATCGCCGCCATCTCGTGACGGTTGCTGCTGGCGGTGATGCCTAAGCACAGGTTCTCGCGCACGGTCAGGCCGGCGACGATGCGCCGTTCCTCCGGCACATAGGCCAGACCCGCATGGAAACGGGTGTGCGCGGCATCGGCCAGCATCTCGCGGCCATTGAACTGCACGCTGCCGCTGCGCTTGGCTACCAGGCCCATCAGGGTGCGCAGGGTGGTCGTCTTGCCGGCACCGTTGCGGCCCATCAGCGTGACGATCTCGCCGGTCCCGACTTCGAACGACACATCCTGCACCACATGGCTGCGGTCATACCAGGCGTTCAGCCCTTGTACCTTCAACATCGGTTCAACCCTCACCCAAGTAGACGCGCCGCACCTCGACGTTGTTGCGGATCTGCTCCGGCGTGCCCTCGGCCAGGAACTCGCCGTGGTGCAGCACGATCAACCGCTCGCACAGGCCCATCACCAGCTTCATCTTGTGCTCCACCAGCACCAGCGTACGCTCGGCGGCGAGTTGCCGTATCAGGCCCATCATCACACCCGTCTCCTCGGGCGACATGCCGGCCGTAGGCTCGTCCATCAACAGCAGCACCGGATCGCTGGCCAGGGCCATCGCGATCTCCAAGGCGCGCTGCTGGCCATGGGCCAGGTCGGCGGCGGTCTTGTCGCGCAGCGAGGCGAGGCCGACCCGCTCCAGCAGCGCATCAGCCTTGGCTATCAGCGCAGGCAGGCTGGCACGCGGGCGCAGCAGCTGGAAGCGCGACTCGCGCATCTGCGCGGCCACGCGCACGTTCTCGTGCGCCGACAGCTGCTTGAACACATTGGTGATCTGGAAGCTCTTGGCAATGCCGATGCGCGCGAACTCATGCTGGGCCAGGCCGGTGATGTCCTTGCCCTGGAAGCGCACACGGCCGGAGCTGGGCGGGAAGGCGCCGCTCAGCACATTGAAGAAGGTGCTCTTGCCGGCGCCGTTGGGGCCGATGATGGCCGTCAGCTTGCCGGGCTCGAAGGCCACGCTGACGCCGTTGAGCGCAACGAAGTTGCCGAAATGCTGGCTGACGTTCTCGACCTCGAGAATGGGCACCGCGCTCATGCCACGCCCTCCTTCGCCAGACCCTGGCGCTTGAGCCAGTGCATCGCCGAGCCCCAGACACCACGCGGGAAGAACAGCACGAAGACCATGAAGATCACGCCGACCGCCGCCATCCAGTGCTTGGTGTAGCTGTTGGCCACGTCCTCAAGGTAGAGAAAGGCCGCCGCGCCGACAAAGGGCCCGAAGAAGGTGCCCATGCCACCCAGCAGGCACATCATCACCGCCTGACCCGACTGCAGGTAGTGCAGCGAGTCGATGGGCACGATGGACAGGTGCAGCGCCCGCAGCGCGCCGGCCAGGCCGCACAGCGCCGCCGACAGCACGAACACCAGCAGCTTGGCGCGCGCCACGTCATAGCCGCAGGCGGCGGTGCGCTTCTCGTTCTCGCGTATCGCCTCGATCACCGCGCCGAACGGTGAGCTCAGCACGCGGGACACGAACCACAGCGCCGCAGCGACGAAGGCCAGTATCACGTAGTACTTGGTGATCGGGTCGACGAAGTCCAGCTTCCAGCCCAGCAGGTCTATGGTCTCGACGCGGATGCCGCGCAGGCCGTTCTCGCCGCCGGTCCAGCGCTCGGCCTTGTAGAAAGCGTAGTAGACGATCTGGCCCAGGGCCAACGTGACCATCGAGAAGTAGATGCCCCGCGTGCGTATCGCCAGATACCCCATCACCAAGCCGACCAGGGCCGAAGCCGCCACGCCTGCCGCGATGGCCGCCCACCAGGGCCAGCCGCCGCTGACGATGGCAATGCCGCACAGATAGCTGCCCACGCCCAGAAAGGCCGCATGGCCGAAGGACAGCATGCCGGTGTAGCCGAACAGCAGGTTGAAGCCCACCGCGTAGAGGCCGAAGATCAGGATGTTGATGGCCAGCGCCTCGTAAGGCATGACCAGCGGGAACACCAGCAGGCAGGCGATCACCGCGGCCACGCGGTGGCGGGCGATCAGGTTCAGTACTTTGCTCAGTTCCATCAGCTCATCAACCCCGCTTTGCCGAAGAAGCCCTGGGGCTTGATCAGCAACACCACCGCCATCAGCACGAAGATCGACAGCTCGGCCAGGTCTGGCGCGAACAGCGAGGTCATGCTGAACACCACGCCCACCAGCAGGCCGGCCACCACGGCCCCGGGCAGCGAGCCCATGCCGCCGACCACCGTCACGACAAAGGACTCGGCCAGCACCGAGATGCCCATCTCCGGATTGACCGCCCGCGTCGGCGCGGCCAGCACGCCGGACAGGCCGGCGATGGCCGTGCCGATGCCGAACACCAAGAGCCAGACGCGCGAGATATCTATGCCCAGCACGCGCACGATCTCGGGGTCACGCGAGCCGGCGCGGATGATCAGGCCGAAGCGCGTCTTCTCGATGAACAGCCACAGGCCGATCACGACCAGGGCGGTGGCACCGATCAGGAACAGCCGGTACAGCGGGAAGTGGCCGAAGCCCAGGTTGACCGCGCCGCGCAGCTCGGGCGGAGTGGAGGTGGCCACGCCCTCGATGCCGAAGGCCACGCGCATCGCCTCTATCATCACGTAGGACAGCCCGAACGTAAGCAGCAGCGGATAGTCGATGCCGCGCCCGTACAACGGCCGCACCAGAAAGCGCTCGGCCACCAGGCCGATGGCACCCACGGCCAGCGGCGTCAGCAGCAGGCTGAACCAGAAGTTGCCCGTCAGTCCGAGGAAGTAGACGCCCAGAAACGCGCCGACCATGAAGAACGCGCCATGGGCGAAGTTCACCACGGTCAGCATGCCGAAGATCAACGACAGGCCCAGCGCCAGAAGCGCGTAGACGGCGCCCAGTGCGATGCCTGTCATCAGCTGCAGCGCCAGCAGCGAAAGCGTGATATCGCCCATGGTGGTTCAGGTCGAGATCTTGTGGCCCATCTCGTCGCAGCTGCGCAGATTGGCCTCGTTGGCGTCCTCGATGGACAGCACGTTGAACACGTCGTACTTGTCCTTCATGTTCTTGGACTTCGACTCGACGATGACAACCGACTGCACCGACTGGTGGTCGCACTTGCGGTAGAACTGGTCGCCCTTGTACCAGTTGTACTTCAGCTGGCGCAACGCGATGCTGACCGGCACCGACTCGGTTGATTTGCTGTTCAGCACCGCCTGAAGCACGCTCCTCACGCCGGCATAGCCCAGCGCGCCGTAGTCGGACGGCACGGCGCCGCCGTGGGCCTTGCGGAACTTGTCGTTGAAGGCCTTGGCGGCCGGGATCTTGTCTTCCATGCCCCAGTAGTACGAGGTGCCGCCGAGAACGCCTTCGAAGGCGTCCGCCCCGCCGGCCTGGCGCGAGGTGTAGAGCAGCACCGGCGCGATCACCTTGGTATTGGCCTTGAGGCCGAAGTCGGTCACCTGCTTGGCCGAGTTCACCAGGTCGCGGCCGAAGTTGCACAGCACCAGCACATCGGGCTTCAGCGCCTGGATGCGCGGCAGGAAGGCCGAGTAGTCGGCCACACCCAGCGGGTGGCGAATATCGGCCAAGGTGGTCGCACCGAGCGGCGCGCCGGCGCGCTGGAAGCCGCGCACCATCTCGTGGCCGTAGGCGTAGTCGGCCGTCAGGTAGACGATGCGCTTGCCGAACTTCGGGAAGGCATAGCGGGCCACTGCGCCGGCCGTCAGGTGCGGGTTCAGCGCCTCGTGGAAGGTATAGAGGCTCCAGTCCTTGGCCTCGTTGATCGCGTCCGACTGGCTGATCGAGTTGAACAGCACCTTGCGGTCGCGGGCCACGGCATTGATAGACAGCTGGGTGGCGGCCGACAGCGAGCCGACGATGAAGTTGACCTTGTCCTTCTCGATCAGCTCCAGGGTGCGGGTGGCCGCCTCGCCGGGGTTGAGCTTGTCGTCGCGCACCAGCAGTTCCGCCTTGCGGCCGCCGAAGCCGCCGGCATCGTTGAAGTCCTTGATCGCGATCTCGGCGGCACGCACCTGGTCCTGCGCCTCGGCCGAGAAGGCACCGGTCAGCGGCACCGGGAAGCCGATCTTGATCGGCGCCCCCTGAGCCCGCGCGATATTGAACATGAAGGGCGAGGCGGCGACGGCGGCGCCACCTGCGATCAGGGTGCGGCGGCGGGTGTCTATCGGTTGCTGGCTCATGCTTGTCTCCTGGTGGAAGGGTTGGTCTTCTGCGGACCTATGTGGGTGGGTGTTCGGGGTCGATCGCGGTCTCGCGCAGCACGGTCTCGGCGTCGCGCCGCGCTTCGGCGCCCGGCTGTCCATGCGCCCGCCCCTGCGCCTGCATATAGGCGCCGAGCCGGCGGGCGCGCTGCACCACCGCCTGGCCCGGCGGCAGCCGCGCGGCCTCGAAGGCACGCAGGGCGGCGGCGGTGGCACCATGCTCGCGTAGGCAGTCGACCAGCGCCATCGCATCCTCGGCGGCCTTGGTCACACCCATGCCCACATGGGGACGGGCGACGAAGGCCGCATCACCCATCAGGGCCACGCGGCCAAAGGCCAGGCGCTCGGAGTGCACGTCGTAGATGGGCTGCAGAAAGGGCTGGGCGGTCTTCTCGATGATCTCGGCAAACTGCGGCGCCAGCAGCGCCCGCGCCGCCTCGCGCATCGCCGCGACCTGGCGCCATGACACTCTGTGCGGTGGAATGCCCAGCGGATGGTGGTCGCCATCGGCATCGGTCAAGAGGGCCGGCAACGCAGATTGCTCATCCGCCGCGCGGTACCACACGAAGTTGTAGCGCCTCCGGCCGTGCGCCGTGGCATTGCCGCTGCCGGCCACCGGGTAGCCGATCAATTGCTCACCGGCCGGCAGGCCGAAGCCGAACTGCTCGAACACGCTGGAGAGCGTGAGGCGCGACAGCAACGCCTCGTCGCAGACACCGCGCCAGGCGATGTAGCCGGCATACTGCGGCTGCACCTCGGGCGCGCACTGTGCACGCACGGCCGAGCGTATGCCGTCGGAGGCGATCAGCAGATCGGCCTCGAAGCGCTCGCCCGATTCGCAGCTGACGCGCACGCCCCCGGCCGCCTGCTCGATGCCCTGCACAACCCGGCCCTGCAGATAGCGCTCGGCCGGAAATGCCTCGTAGAGCAGCGCGTAGAGCCGGCTCCAGGACGTCAGAACCTGTGGCAGCTCCAGGCTGGCCACAGCTTCGCCAGCGGCATCGAGCACCACGCGCGACGCGATGCGCACGCCCAGGCTGTCGTCGGCGGTGACGCCGGCGCGGGCCAGCCCCCGGTTCAGCGCCGCATGGGTGACGATGCCGGCGCCGCGCCCGTCCAGCGAGCCGGTGGCCTTCTCCAGCAATTGCACCTCATGACCCTCGCGCAGCAGCATATTGGCGGCCAGCAGGCCACCCAGCGATCCACCGGCGATCAGGATGCGGGCCATGGTGAGCGGCTCAGCCGCCTGCCTGCTCGGCGGCGGGATAGTTCAGCTCGATGACCACGCCCGAGGGGTCTTCGAGGAAGAGCTGGTGCAGGCCGATCGACGGCACGGTCCGCTCGCGGAAGGGCACCGCCCGCGCTTTCAGATGCGCATGCATCGCGGCCAGGCCGTCGGCGAAGAAGGCAATATGATCGACGGCCCCCGAGCCGGCCAGCGACACCTCGTCTCGGTCGCCTAGATAGGCCTTGAGCCCGGCCGGATCGTTGCGATCGATGCCGATGATGTGGACCACGGCATTCGCCACATCGTCGTGCGGGCCGCGGTACATCCACAGGCCCGGGAACGGGAACGCCGGGCGCGGGCCCACCGTCAGGCCCAGCACATCGGCGTAGAACGCGCGGCTGGATTCTAGGTCGGTGGTGCGGATCGAGAAGTGGTTCAGCGTCAGTGCCATCTCAGGCGCTCCTGGTTCGGCCGGTCTTTGCAGACTTGGCGGCGGGCATTGCGGCGTACAGCACATCCTTGACCGACTGCAGATAGCCCTGCACGCGGTCGCAGATATAGGTCTCGTCGTGCTCGGAGGCTTCGGCCCCATGCACCGCCTGCTCGTAGACCCAGCGGCGCAGGCCGATATAGAAGATGCCGCCGTGCAGGCCCATCAGCAGCTCCAGCTCGCGGGCGCTGGGCTTGGCCCGGCTGACCACGCCGCAGTGGCGGCGCGTCTCGCGTATGAGCCGAGGGAACAGGCGCTCGCGCAGCAGCACGAAGAAGCGGTCCGGGATGTAGCGGTCGCTCAAGCCAGAGAACACCAGGATGCGCACGAAGTCGCGCTGGAAGATCGCCTTGGCGTAGTCGCAGTAGAAGCGGGTGAACTTGGTCTGCGCGTCGAGCGACGGATCGTCGAGGATCTGCTCCCACTCGGGCTTCCACAGCCCCTCGAACAGCTCGACATAGACGCGGTCGATGAGCGCCTGCTTGGTCGGGAAGTAGTGGTACAGCAGCGCATGGGTGACGCCGATGTTCTTGGCCAGATCGCGCAGCTGGCCGTCCAGGCCGCGGTCCGAGAAGAAGCGGATGGCGCCCTGCACGATCTGCTGCTCACGCTCCGCCGTGGACAGGCGCTTGCGTGCGGCAATGGGTTCGGCGGGCGGGGTTTTCGTCATTTCAAGGTGTTGCGTCTATGCCTGGGGTAACTCCGGGGCTTTTCTTATTTACCAATTGATCAACGTTGCGTAGCATTGTTGATCGGATGGTAAATAGCATCATCCGTGAAAACCCCAGAACACGGCAGAATTCAAAAAGGCAGGCCATGGAACTGAACGGCGACATCCTGATCACTGCGGCGCGGGAGCGCGTCTGGCAGGCCTTGAACGATCCGCAGGTGCTGCTGGCCAGCATCCCCGGTTGCGAGGAGGTCAAGCAGCTGTCGCCCGCCGAAACCCATGTGCGCGTGCTGATCAAGCTGGGCCCGGTGCGGGCCCGCTTCGTCGGCAAGATCCTGATGAGCGAGGTGCGCGCCAACGAGGGCTGCGTGCTGAACTTTGAGGGCTCTGGCGGTGCCGCCGGTTTTGCCAAGGGCCGCTCGACGGTGAGCCTGGTCAGCGAGGGCAGCGGCACGCGCCTGAGCTACACCGCCGAGGCCTCGGTCGGCGGCAAGCTGGGCCAGATCGGCGGGCGCATGATTGATGCCTCGGCCAAGCAGACGGCCGACCAGTTCTTCCAGGCCTTCAGCGCACAGTTGGGGGCGCCGTTGGCTGAAGCCGCTGCTGCCACCGAAGCGCAAGCACCGCTGGCCGTGGCCACCCGCACCGTCACGGCGCCCGTTGCTGCCTCAACCGGCGAGGGCGTGCGGGTGCTCTGGTTCGCGCTGGGTGCGGCCGCCACCGCCTTCGGCTTCTGGATCGCCACGGCCCTGGGCCACTGAGGAGCGCGAAAGCATGAAAGCCCCCGCCTTCGACTATCAGAAGCCCCGCTCGCTGGACGCGGTATTCGATCTCTTGGCCAGCCATGGCGACGAAGCCCGGCTGCTGGCCGGCGGCCAAACCCTGCTGGCGACCCTGAACATGCGGCTGTCCGAGCCGGCGCTGCTGATCGACATCACCGCCATCGAAGCCTTGAAAGGCATCTCAGTTCAGGGCCAGGTACTTCGCATCGGCGCGCTGGTCACCCACAGCGAGATCGAGGCCTCGGCGCTGGTGGCGCGGCACACGCCGCTGCTGAGCCTGGCCGTGCCCCACATCGCCCACCGTGCGATCCGCAATCTGGGCACCTGGGGCGGCTCGATTGCCTACGCCGATCCCGCCGCCGAATGGCCCTGCTGTCTGGCCGCGCTGGACGGCGTGGTCGTCGCACGCAGCGCCCGGGGCGAGCGGCGCATTGCCGCCAGAGACTTCTTCCTGGATCTGTACACCACGGCCTTGGCCGAGGGTGAGCTGGTCACCGCCTGCGAGCTGCCCTTGGCACAAGCAGCGGACGTGTTCCGCTTCGACGAGCTGGCCCGCCGCCATGGCGACTACGCCATCGTCGGCCTGGCGCTGGCCGCGCGCAGCGTGCCCGATGGCCTGGGGCAGCTGAGGCTCGCCTTCCTGGGCCTTGGTACGACACCGATACGCGCGCGGCGCACCGAGGCCCTGTTCGAGAACACCCCATTCACGACCATGCAGCTGGGCGCGCTGATGGACTCCCTGCTGGACGAACTGCAGCCGCTGGCCGATCTGACGAACTCGGCCGCCACCAAGCGGCACCTGGCCGGCGTGCTGACCCGCCGCTTGCTGACAAGTGCACTTGCTGCTTGAACCCTGGAGCTCGGAGAACATGGACGACAAGCGAACCATCCACCTCACCGTCAACGGCGAGAGCCGCCACTGCGCGGTGGCGCCGCGCCAACACCTGGTGGACTTTCTGCGCGAGGACCTGGGCCTGACCGGCTCGCACCTGGGCTGCGAGCACGGCGTCTGCGGCGCCTGCACGGTCAGGCTGGACGGCCAGGTCGTGCGCGGCTGCCTGGTGCTGGCGGTGCAGGCCGATGGCCGGGCGGTCGAGACCGTCGAAGGCCTGACCGAGGGTGGCACGGTGCGCGATCTGCAGGACGCCTTCGTCGCCCGCAACGCGCTGCAATGCGGCTACTGCACCTCGGGCATGCTGATGGCCGCCGCAGAGCTGCTGGACACCCGGCCGGACGCCTCGCGCGAGGAAGTGCGCGCCTGGATCTCCGGCAACTACTGCCGCTGCACCGGCTACCAGGCCATCGTCGATGCGATCTGCGACGTGCTGGCCAGCCGCCGCGCCGCTGGAGTGGCCGCATGAACGCCCCGGAAAAGCACCCTCCCGAGCTGCGACCCGTCACCGACGACCCGCGCTATATCGGCGCGGCCGTCAGCCGCCCCGGCGCGCGCCGCCTGGTCGAGGGCCGCGGCACCTATGTGGATGACATCAAACTGCCGCGCATGGCCCACGTCGTCTACTGGCGCTCACCGGTCGCGCATTGCCGCATCGTCAGCATCCAGCGCGACTACGCCCGGCTGATGCCCGGCGTGCTGGGCATCTTCGACGGCGCCGATGTGGCCACGATCTGCCAGCCCTGGGTCGCGACCCTGGGCCATCTGGCCGGCATGAAGTCGGCCCCGCAATACCCGCTGGCGATGGACCGCGCCTGCTGGCAGGGCGAGCCGGTGGTGGCCGTGGTGGCCGAAACCCGCGCCCAGGCCGAGGATGCGCTGCAGTATCTGCAGGTCGAGTGGGAGGCGCTATCCGCCACCACCGAGATGGAAACGGCGCTGGCCGCCGGCACGCCCGTCATCCATGCCGAGCTGGGCGACAACCTGTGCTTCACGCGCAGCCTGGACACCGGCGGCGTCGATGCCGCCTTCGCGGCCGCCGACGTGGTGGCCGAGGCCACCTTCCACTTCGGCCGCCACACCGGCGTGACCTTGGAGCCGCGCTGCCAGATCGCCGACTGGAACCCCGGCGAGCAGCGATTGACCGTCTACCACTCGCAGCAGGCGCCGCACATGATGCAGGACCTGTACGCGCGCCAGTTCGGCCTGGCCGAGTCGGCCGTGCGGGTGATCTGCAAGGACGTGGGTGGCTCCTTCGGCATCAAGGTCCATGCCTATCCGGATGACTTCGCGACCGTGGCCGTGTCCATGCTGCTGAAACGCCCGGTCAAGTTCGTTGCCGACCGGCTGGAGTCCTTCACCAGCGACATCCATGCGCGCGAGCACCGCATCCACGGCCGTATTGCGGCCAGCAAGGCCGGCGACATCCTGGCCTTCGAGATCGACGACCTGACCGGCATCGGCCCCTACTCGATGTTCCCGCGCACCAGCGCGATCGAGGGCAATCAGGTCGTCAACCTGACCGGCGGGCCCTACAAGCACCAGCAGTACCGTGCCAAGCTCGACGTGGTGTTCCTGAACAAGCCGCCGACCAGCCAGTACCGCGGCGTGGGCCATCCGATCGCCTGCGCGGTGACCGAGGGCCTGGTCGATCTGGCCGCCGCCAAGCTGGGCATGGACGCACTGGCCTTCCGCCAGCGCAATGTCATCCCTGACGATGCCTACCCGACCGCCGGCGCCTCCGGCATCAAGCTCGAGGTGCTGTCGCACGAGGAATGCCTGCGCAGGATGGAGGCGCTGATCGATTACCCGGCACTGCTGGCCGAGCAGGCGGCGCTGCGCGACAAGGGCGTCTACCGCGGCATCGGCTTTGCGGCGCTGATCGAGCTGACCAACCCGGGCGCGGCCTTCTACGGCGTCGGCGGCGCACGCATCGCGGCGCAGGATGGCGCCACGATAAGGCTGGAGCCGACCGGCGCGATCACCGTGCTGTGCAGCGTCGGCGAGCAGGGCCAGGGGGCCGAGGGCATCTTCGCGCAGATCGCCGCCGACGCCGTCGGCGTGGCGATGGACAGGGTCCGCGTCGTCACCGGGGATACCGACGTCACGCCCTACGGCGGCGGCACCTGGGCCTCGCGCGGCGCGGGCATCGGCGGCGAGGCGGTGCTGCAGGCCGGCCTCGCGCTGCGGACCAATATCCTCAAGGTCGCGGCCGAGATACTGAACCGCGAGGCGGCCGAGCTGACGGTGCGGCGCGACGAGATCATCGACCGCGACTCGGGCGCGGCGCTGCTGCCGATGGCCGAGCTGGGCCGCGTCGCCTACTTCCGGCCCGACACCCTGTCGCCGGGCTTCACCCCCGAGCTGATGGTGACGCGCCACTACGCCCAGCGCGACTACCCCTTCATCTTCACCAACGGTGTGCAGGTGTCCTATGTCGAGGTCGACATCGAGACCGGCTTCGTCAAGCTGTTGAAGCACTGGGCGGTCGAGGACTGCGGCCGCGTCATCAACCCGATGCTGGTCGATGAGCAGATGCGCGGCGCCATCGTCCAGGGCATCGGCGGGGCGCTGTTCGAGGAATGCCTGTACGACGCCAGCGGCCAGCTGCTCAACGGCAGCATGGCCGACTACCTGGTGCCGATGTCCGGCGAGATGCCCGACATCGTCGTCGCCCACGTGCAGACGCCCACCGCCAGCTCCAAGCTCGGCGCCAAAGGCGCCGGCGAAGCCGGCACGGCCGGTGCGCCGGCGGCGGTGATGAATGCGATCAACAACGCTCTGCAGCCCTTCAAGACGGCAGTGTTCTCGCAGCCGTTCACGCCGGAGAAGATTCTGCGGGCGCTGGGCAAGGTGGCTTGAGCGGCTGACTTCGGGCGCCAGCGGCGATACTCTCCCCACTCGGCATTCCGGCGTGGGCGGCAGTTCCAATGGGCATCGCCAGCAACTTCTTCAGGACTCTGTCTGTGGGCTCGGGGCCGGCATGACCGAGGCGGAGCGCGTTCTGACCTGGACGGGGCCGCCCGAGCCGCTGGCCGCCCTGTCGGCGCTGTACAGCCTCGATCCGGGCCTGCTCGCCCTGACCCTGGAGCACATCAGCACCCGCGTGGCGGTGATCGATCGCGGACACCGCTACCTCTACCTGAACCGCGAGGCGTTGAAGTTCATGGGCCTGCCTGCCGAACAGGTGGTGGGCAGGCACATGTCCGAGGTGCTGGACGCGGCCCTGTACCAGGGCTTCTTGCCACTGTTGGATGGCGTATTCGGCGGCGAGACCCTGCACATCGAGGGCTGGGTGGACTACCAGCGCCAGGGCCGGCGCTTTCGCGAGCAGACGCTGTTCCCGTTCACCGCCGCCGATGGCAGCATTCCGGCGGTCGTGGTCTGCGGGTTGGACCATACCGAGCAGCGCCTCAACGAGCAGCTGTGGCATGCCAGCGAGGCGCTGAAGTCGGAGCAGATCGCCCGCCAGCGCGATGCGCTGCGCCAGAGCGAGAAGCTCAGCGCCATGGGCAGCCTGCTGGCCGGCGTGGCGCATGAGCTGAACAATCCGCTGGCCATTGTGATGGGCCGCGCCAGTCTGCTCGAGGAGCGCCTGCAGGAACGCGGCGCCGACGCCCAGACCTGCAGCGCATCCGCGAGGCCGCCGAGCGTTGCGGCCGCATCGTCCGCACCTTCCTGAACATGGCACGCAGCCGCCCGACCCAGCGCGGCACCGTGCACCTGCGCGAGCTGGTGCAGGCCGCCGCCGACATGCTGGCCTATGGCTACCGCAGCCACGGCATCGTCCTGGAGCTGGCGATAGTCCCCGAGCTGCCCAGCCTGCAGGCCGATGGCGACCAGCTGGGCCAGGTGGTGCTGAATCTGCTGGTCGACGCCCAGCAGGCGCTGGCCGCCCACGAGGGCGAGCGCCGGGTGCGTGTCAGCTGTGGCCTGCAGCCGTCCGACGATATCGACCTGCCACCCTGCCTGTGGCTGCGCGTCGCAGATAGCGGGCCAGGTATTGACGCAAGCGCCCGCGAAAGGCTGTTCGAGCCCTTCTTCACCACCAAGGCCGAGGGCAGCGGCACAGGACTGGGCCTGTCGCTGTCGCGCTCGCTGGCGCGCGAGCACGGTGGCGAGCTGGCACTGGAGCCGGCCGACGCCACCGGCGGGGCCTCGTTCCTGCTGACGCTGCCCTTGCCGCGGCAGCCATGAAAAAGGGCCCGCTGCTGCGGGCCCGTTCATCGACACAGAGCACGAATCAGCGCTGCGCCTGCTTGCGACGGCGCGAGACCAGCCCCATCGCACTCAGGCCGGCAAGCAGCAGGGCATAGGTCTGGGGTTCCGGCACCGAGGCCACCGAGACGTTGTCGAGCAGGGCGCCGACGTTGTCGCCACCCAGGTTGTGGAAGCTCAGGGTGAAGGCCTGCGAGGCGCTGGGCGTGAACAGGATGGACTCGGTCGAGAAGCCGGCCGAGCTGGCGCGTGTGAAGCTCTGCAGCGGGGCGCCGCCAAACATCACCTCGACCACATCGCTGCCGCCGCGGCGGTTGCCGGCCAGGGCAAAGCTCAGGTTGTAGGTGACGCCGGCATTCAGATTCAGCGTGGTCGAGAACAGGCCGGCCTTGCCGCTGGAGCCGTCGAGGTCAACGTACTTGCCGAAGGCGGGCAGGAAGTTCCAGCTGGTGCCAGTGCCGATCAGGTCGACCGTGCCATTGCTCACCGTCCACGGCGTGCCGGCGGCGCTCCAGTTCAGGCCGGTGTTGTAGGGCGCGGCCAGGCTCTCGAAGTTGTCGGAGAAGACGACCGCGGCCGAGGCGAACAGCGGGGTGGCCAGGGCGGCGGCGATCAGGATCTTCTTCAGCATGGTGTGTGGCTTTCGGGGTCAGTTGTGAACAGCGTGTCTGCCGCTCAAGGCCCCGGTCGGGGGCCGGTCTCGCAGCGGATGAGCGGACTGTGCCCAGGCATCAGGGGCCGGTCATCCCCGCGTTCGCGGGTGGCGGCGCCATTCACCTGCACCCGGCGCACTCAATCGTGAATTTCTGCACGACCCGCGCCGGTGGCCGGCAGGACCCGAGGAAACTCGATCTCGTAACGCAGCAGCGTCCCCTGCGCCAGACATCGCAGTTCACCGTGAAGCATGGCGTCGACCAGATGGCGCACGACCTGCTGCTGCAGGGCCAGGCTAGGACTGGCGGCATGGGGCAGCACCAGACCGATCAGCACCCGCTCGCCCAGGTCGCTCAGCTCCAGCCGCACCTCGGCGCCACCCTGCAGGCTGTTGGCGCTGACCGGCAGCAGGTTCTCCATCAGCTGGTTGAGCACCTGCTCCAGCGTCTCGGCGCTCGCCTCGCAGACCAGGCTTGGCGGCAGTTGCAGGTTCAGGCGCACGCCCTGGGCCTGCAGACGCGAAGCGTAGGAGCGCAGGCATCGACGGATCAGCAGGGTCAGATCTTGCGTACGAGCCTCCCCCACCGCCTGTGGCGCGACCAGTCCGGCGACTGCCCTGAAGCGCTCGCTGAGCTCGGCACTGCGGTCCAGCTCGGCCTCCAGCTCGGCGCAGTCGTGACCCATCGCCTGCACGGCAGTCCGCAGCGCGGCGCGCGAGGCACGCTCGGCCACGAGCTGCTCGCGCAGCAGCAAGGTCTGCCGTTGCAGACCCTGAAGGGCCTGCCGGGCGCGCTGCGCGGGCTGGGCCAGGGCCTCGGCCAGACCGCCTATCAACTCACCCAGCGCGGCGATCCTCTCCTGCCGCAGATAGCGTTCGACTGCGGCGCCCAGCTCGACGCTGCGCTGCTCGATCAGTTCTTCCAGCCGCTCATGGGCCTGGTGCAGCGCCGCCTCGACCTGATGGCGTTGCGCCATCTCGGCGTCAAGCTGCAGGATCAGCGCTGCCAGGTCCTCGTTGCGCTGCGTCAGGGCCCGGCCCAGCGCCGCCCCCTGACGGCCCAGCACCTCGTTATGTGCCTGCAGGCGCGCCATGCGCTGCTGTTCGGCCAGATCATTGAAGAACCACTCGCTGTGCTCCATGCGCCGGCGCCGCTCGAGCGCGTGCAACTGCCGGGCCGCGGCCAGCGCGAGATCGGGTCGCTCAAAGGCCTCGGCCACCTGCCACAACTGCTGCGTCAGCTCGCGCAGCTCGCTCTGTGCGGCCTGGGGCAGCTGACTCAGATCCGCCAGCGCCTGCTGCAGCAGCTGCAGCGCCTTGGGCCCGTCGCCGTGCATCGCCGCCACCAATGCCTCGGGCATGGCGCCGTATTGCAACACCAGCGCCGGCAGCGCATGGTCTCGGCGCAGCGCCTGCATGGCCGGCCAGTGGGCCAACGCCTGTGCATGGGCGCCGCTGCGGTACTTCCACTTCAATAGATTGGCATGAGCGGCATATTCGATCTGCGGGTGCTCACCCCCCTGCACCAGGCGCAGCCCTCGCTCCGCGCAGGCAATGGCGCTTTCGCAGGCGCCGTCCAGCCGGCCTTCGAGGGCGGCAAAGGCGCTGGCGATATGGGCCAGCACGATGAACTGGCTGGTGGCATCGGGGGCCAGCGGCAGCTTCAGGCATTCGGCCAGCTGATCCTCACCGACCTGTATCAGCTCGGCATAGCGCTCGGCATGGAACAGCAGGGTGCAGAAGAAGGGCAGCATGAACTGGGCATCGGCATGGTCAGGCAACTGCTCGAACAGCTGCTGGGCGCGCCGCGCCTGCTGCAGCGCGCTGCCAAAGCGCCGCTGCCTGCGCATCACCACCGCCTGCGTCAGCAGGGCGGCGGCCTGGGCGCCGGCGTCGCCCTCGCGCTCGGCCCAGGTCAGCAAGTCGCTGGCCTGTAGCAGCAGCTCGGGGCCGGGTGCGGTGACTGCACGCAGGTGCAAGGCGCAGATGGCCAGGCGCAGCAGCCAGTAGCCGTCACCGTCGGCGCGCCGGCCCAGTTCGATCGCCAGCTGCGCGGCCCCGTCGAGCTGCAGCGCGGCGATGTGGGCGCGCATCTGGCGCAGGCCGTCACCCAGCGACCGCTGCAATGCCGCCGGCAGTCTCGACAGCGACGACAGCGTGGAACCCGCCTCAGCCACCATCGCTGGATACCCCGGCCACGACCCGCCGCGGCATGCGCAGCACGAAGCGGCTGCCGCCGCCCGGATTGTCCTGCAGGCTCAAATCCCCGCCCAGCCGCTGCCGGGCCAGCTGGTGGGCCAGATACAGGCCCAGGCCCGAGCCGCCCTGGCCGAAGCGGGTGGTGAAAAAGGGCTCGAAGACGCGGTCGCGATGCTCGGCATCGAGTCCGCACCCATCGTCGGCGACGACCAGCTCCAGCCCCTGCTCCTGTTCGCACAACTCCAGCCGCACCCGGCCTCCGGTGCGATCGCGCAGGCCGTGGCGCAGGGCGTTGTCCAGCAGGGTGGCCAGCACCTGGGCAAAGGCCAGGGCGTCTCCGCTGCAGGGGCATTCGGTGGGCGCCTGCAGGCTCAGCGTGGCTTCCATCTGCTCGGCCAGGACTTGCTGGTCCTGCATCACCCGGGCCGCCCAGGCACTGGCGTCGAAGGGCTGGACCGACGGTTGCTGGGCCTCGTCGGTCTCGCCTTGCAGCTTGTGCGCCAGCTGCTGCAGGCGCTGCAGCGACTGCTGCAACAGGGTGACGCCGCCCTCGGCCTCCTGCGCCAGTGCCAGCAGCTGCTCGCGTCGCAGGCCGCCGGCGTCGATCAGCTGCAGCAGCAGGGCGGCACGGTCGCGCAGGGTCGAGGCGACCAGACGCGCATTGCCGATCGGCGTGTTCAGCTCATGGGCCAGGCCGGCGCCCAGATTGCCCAGGGCGGCCAGCTTCTCCTGGCGGGCCAGCAGGCGGCGCGCCTCGTGCACGCTTTGTGCACGTGCCTGGGCCTTGCGTTCGAGCTCGTCATGGGTGCACTGCAGTGCGGACTCGGTGGCGCGGCGCAGCTCGATCTCGGACTGCAGGCGTGCCAGCGTAGCGCTCAGCTCCTGGTTGCGCTGGGCCAGCGCACGCTCCAGCTCGCCGCCATCGCTCAGCAGGGCCTCGTGCTCGGCATCGATGCGCGCCTGCCGGCTGAGTATCGAGAAATCGCTGACGAGGTGCCGGATGTGCTCCTCCGCCAGCTCCTGGTCCAGGCCGCGCAGGCGCCGCGCCGCGGCCAGCGCGACATCCAGGCGGCCGGCCTGTTCGGCCAGCTTCACCTGGGTGGCGACGATGTTGTTGCGCAGTCGCATCAGCAGCATGTCGCTGCTCAGCACCGCGGCCTCCTCCAGCGTCGCGAAGGCTTCGTCGTGCCGCCCTTCGTGAAAGGCACAGATCGCCTCCACATAGCGCCTGGCAACCGGAAACTGCTCGTTCAGGCCATGCATGCCCGGCGTGCGGCGCCGCCTGAGCAGTTCGTCTGCCGCCGCCAGGTGCGCGCGCGCCGCCGGCACCTTCCCCAGTAGCGCGACATTGGTGCCCAGGTTCAGATGCGACAGGCACAGGGCACGGAAGTCGCCGCTGGCCTCGGCCAGCGCCAGCGCGCGCTCGTTCAGCGCAATGCAGCGCTCGCGGTAGCCGGGCCGGTCTTCACATTCCAGCTGGTAGTAATAGCCCGACGCGGTGCTGGTCAGCACGCTGAGCAGGTCCTGCGGCGACAGCGCCGCGTCCTGGCGCAGCAAGGCCTCACCCAGCTCGACCAGCTGTTCGTACATGCCCGCCATGAAATAGACGCGGCTCCGATGCGCCTGCATGCTCAGTGCGGCGGCCCGATCCCCCAGCTCGGTGTGCAGCGCCTCGGCCCGGGCAAGGCAGCGCAGCGCGTCGGGAATCAGCCCGGTGTTGCGATAGCCGACCGACTCGGTCAGCCGGCACTCGGCCTCGGCGCGCAGCCCCGGCGCCGGATCGGTGCCAGCGGGCAGTTCCAGCCCGGCCAGCTCATCGGCATCGCGGCCCAGCTGCTGCACCGGCAGCAGCAACTCACGTGCCGCCTTCAGATTGGCCGACAGGCGCAGGTGCAACTCCAGCGCACGAAAGCGCAGCCGGGCGTGCAGCGGCGCGTCGGCGCCGGGCCTCAGCAGCGTAACCTGCGCCCAGGCCTCGGCCTGCCGCCCCCGGGCGATCAGCCGGGCCCAGTGGCGCAGCGCCGCCTCGTCGGCTGGCTGGCGCTCCGCCAAGGACAGCGAAGCCGACCGACCATGCCTGCGCGTAGGGACCGGGTCCACCGCAACCCCGTGTTCAATCGATAAAATTGAACTTGCATTAAATCACGTCGGCCGCCGTCGCGGCCCCCTTGAACCCAGGGTGCAAGGGCGCCAAGACTCAGTAGTCCAACCACTCCAGCTCGCCAAGCAGCGGCCCGCCCTTGATGCGCTCCAGCGTCTGCGTCAGCACGTCGATGTTGTTGTCAAACGAGCCATGGCTGGACACCGCCTGATCGCCCATGCGCGTCTGGCGGATCTTCGGCGCAGTCACCGTGGTCGCCGCCAGCACACCGGCCGGCGGGCTCCAGGCTTTCTGCCATTGCTGGACAAACGGCAGTTCGGTGGCCTCCCACTGCGTCGCGTCCCTGGCAAAGGCGGGCAGCAGCGAGCGCTCCATGCCCAGCAGCGGCATCTTGCGCGCATCGTCCAGCGCGCGCGACACCAGGTAGAGCAGGGACTTGCCGTAGACCGGCCGCTCGGCGCTGGGCAGGCCGTCGCCGCGCTCGTTGGCATCGCTGAGCTGGTACAGGTGCAGCTGCTTCAGGCTCAGCACGCCCTGGCTGTCGGCGGGCAGGTAGTGCTCGACGGCAAAACGCACCGAGCAGGCGGCGGCATACAGCGTGCAGCTGCTGGCCACCGGCCGCTGCGGGCTGGCGGGAAGCTGGCCCAGCACCTTGAGCAGATGGCCCAGCAGGATGGAGCCGGCCGAGTGGCCGACAAGGTGCAGCTCCAGCTGACACTTGTTCTTCTGCAAGGCCTGTGCAAGGGCTTGCAGCTGCTGGGCCAGCAGGTCCAGCAGGTGGCCGGCCTTGGCGCCCGAGGCCGCGTTCTCGCGCATCTCGCCCCAGATGCCCTTGCCGACCACATGGCCCAGCGCCTCGATCGCGCGGTCCTTGGCCTCGCCCAGGTCCAGCCAGCCGCCGGCGCGCTCGTCCTCCGGGCCGAAGACCTTGCGCGCCCAGTCCTCGACGATGCCCGACAGGGTCTCGCCAACGCCTGTCTTCCAGCTGACGAACAAGGGGTAAATGCCGTTGGCGGCAAAGTACGGCGCCAGCACGCGTATGCGGTCGATCGAGTCGCTCTCGCTGTTCAGCCCGCCATGGGCGTACAGCGCCAGCTTCAGCACCTTCTCCTTGCGGCCCTTGAACCAGGCCAGCGGCTGCTCGACGACGATTTCTTGCGCATGGCCGGCGGCGTCGCCGGCATGGCGGGTGATGTCGCTGACCACCAGCCGGCCCTCGTTGCCGGCCACCAGGGTGTGCAGATACGCCTGGTCGGTGGGCCAGGGCTCGTGCTCGGGGCGCAGGAAGGCATGGTCCAGCGGCCAGGCATCGTCGACCGGGTTGTTGGGCTGGCGGGCGCTGCGGTCCAGCTCATTGACGGAGCGGCCGCTGGCCACCCGCCAGCGCGAGGCCTCCTGCGAGCGCATGCCGCCCTGGCCGTCGGGCAGAGACAGGGCCACGCCCAGCGCGCAGGCCCAGGCGTCGGTGGCATGCAGGGCCCAGTCGTCATAGGGCAGGATGGCAAAGCCGGCCGTGCCCCAGCGCTCACCCCAGGAGTTCTGCACGATGAAGCCGCGCTCGTTGTAGCCAACCAGGGCAAAGGCATGGCCGCCCTTGCTCTTCGGATCCTTGACCGGTGCGATCACAGGCAGCTGGCCATGGTGGCTGGGCGGCTTGGTCGGCTTGTCATTCAGCAGGCCGTCCCAGCCGTCGTGGGCCTCGGCCGACACGTAGACTGCGCCGATCTCGGCAATCGCTGCCTGGATATCGACCACCGAGAATTTGCTGACGCGGTAATAGACGCCCAGCGGGCGCTGCGTGGCGTCGGTCGCCCAGCCCTCCTTGGGCCGCTCGAACATCGGCTCGTTATTGGCATTCAGCGGATAGGCCCACAGCGAGCAGGCGCACACGCCATGCTTGTGCCAGCCCTTCAGCGCGCCGCGGCAGCTTGAGCCGTCGTAGTCCTGCCCCGGCCATTCGTCGTAGCGCTTGGCCAGCTCGTAGAACATGCGCGGGCTGACCGATTCGAACTTCGCCCGGCTGCCGCTGGCCAGATGCCGCACCCACAGCAGATAGTTGGCCACGCAGGCCAGGCCGAAGCCGGTGCAGGCACCCTCGGTGCCCTGGTTCAGTATCAGGCCCTGCTTCACATAGCTGCCCAGAAAGCGCTTGATCTCGTCGTTCGACGGGAACACCGCCGGCAGGGAATGCAGCGGCGGGGCGTAGAGGCGGTCACGGAAGTCCAGCCGGTCGGGGCGGGCATCGAGCACGCGGCCCATGCTGGTGGTGCTTTCGGCAGCCGCCGCAGCCGGCGTGGTAGCGGCCGGTTTGGCCACCTTGGATGCCAGCTTGCCCGGCGCCTTGGCCGGCGTCTTGGCTGCGGGCTTGGCCGAAGTCTTTGATGCGGGCTTGCTGCGTGTGGTGGCCATCTGCGTCCCCATTGTTGTGGTGGCGCGCATCTTCACCGCTGCACGGCCAAAACACCAATCCCTAGGTACGGCGCGTTCTCTTGGGCGCGGGCACCGCTTCGTCGGGCTCCTCGTCGGGCACGCCACCCAGGCGCTCGATGACCGTGTCCAGCATCGCGTAGAGCGCCGTCAAGTCCTCGCGGCCCAGCTTCTGCTCGATCAGCGCGTACTGCTGCTGCATCCCGGCCCGCATGCTCTCGAACAGGGTCTCGGCCTTGGGCGTCAGCGCGACGATCCATTTGCGCTGGTCGCCCTCGAAGCGGCTGCGGGTCACGAAGTCGGCCTGGTCCATGCGCGACAGCATGCCGGTCAGGCTGGGGCCGTGCAGCGAGCAGATGTTGGCCAGCCGCCCCATCTCCATCGGCCCGCCGTCCTGCAGCGCCCGTATCACGCGCCATTGCTGCTCGCTGACGCCATGCTCGCGCAGCAGCGGGCGGAAATGGCTCATCACCGCCTCGCGGGTCTGCAGCAGCAGCAGGGGCAGGCTGCGCCGTGCCGGGCGCTCGGCGGTCTTTTTCGGGTTCTTTGTCATCGCGTGGAAGGCTTGCGCTTTTTGGTGGCTGCATTATCATGTTATTTAACTTATTAAATAACTCGCAAGCCCAGCCCCATGCAAATTCCCCCGCAACATGGCACGGTGTACGGCACCCTGCTGAACCACCAGGCCAATGTGGCCGCGCTGCAGGCCCAGGGCGACCTGGCCGCCAGCGTCTACAAGGCGCTGCCCCAGGCGCCGGTGCTCTACATCAAGACGGCCAACACCGTGGTTGGCCCCGATGCCCGCGTCGAGGTGCCGGCCGATGTGCCCGAGCTGGAGGTTGGCGCCACGCTGGGCCTGGTCATCGCCCGCACCGCCACCGCCGTGACCGCAGCCCAGGCGCTGAGCCATCTGGCCGGCTATGTGCTGATCAACGACCTGACCGTGCCCCATGCCAGCGTGCACCGGCCGCCGGTCAGGCATCGCAACCGCGACGGCTTTTGCCCGATTGGCGCGCTGCTGCCTACGGCCAAGCTGGTCGATCCGCATCAGCTCGAGATCGTCGTCAGCGTCAACGGCCAGGAGCGCCAGCGCTTCAAGCTCGATGCGCTCGTGCGCAGCCTGCCCCAGCTGCTGGCCGATGCGACCGAGTTCATGACCCTGAGCGCGGGAGATGTGCTTCATGTGGGCGTGCCCGAGGGCGCACCGCGTGTGCGTGCCGGCGATGTGGTGACGATAGCCGCTGCGGGCTTTGCGCCGCTGACAACGCATCTGGTGGCGGAGGGCGAGATATGAGAACCGCCCGCATCGTTTTCGACGGCCAGATCCACACCGTCACGCCGCATGCCGACGGTGTGCAACTGCCCGATGGCCGCGTGCTGGCCGAGCACCAGGTGCTGTGGCTGCCGCCGGTCGTGCCCGGCACCATTTTTGCACTGGGCCTCAACTACGCCGACCATGCCAGGGAGCTGGCCTTCAAGCCGCCCGAGGAGCCGCTGGTGTTCCTGAAAGGCCCCAATGCGCTGACCGGCCACCGTGGCCAGACACGCCGCCCGGCGGGCGTGAAGTTCATGCACTACGAGTGCGAGCTGGTGGCAGTGATCGGCAAGACCGCCCGCCGCGTCAAGCGTGAGCAGGCGCTTGAATACGTCGGCGGCTACACGGTGGCCAACGACTATGCGATCCGCGACTACCTGGAAAACTACTACCGCCCGAATCTGCGCGTGAAGAACCGCGATGGCTGCACGCCGCTGGGCCCCTGGCTCGTCAGCACCGACGAGGTGCTGGACCCGCAGAGCCTGCCGCTGCGCACCTTCGTCAACGGCCGGCTGACCCAGGACGGCAATACGCGGGACATGGTGTTCCCGGTGGCCGTGCTGATCGAGTACCTGAGCAGCTTCATGACACTGAAGCCCGGTGACATCATCCTGACCGGCACGCCGGACGGCGTGGTGGACTGCCTGGCCGGCGATGAAGTGGTCACCGAAATCGAAGGCATCGGACGCTTGGTCAACACCATCGTCTCGTAATGGAGTGCAAGACATGATTGAACATCTGATAAACGGCAGGAACGTCGCCAGCAACGAGGTCTTCGAGACCGTCAATCCGGCCACGCAGGAAGTGCTGGCCGAAGTCGCCTCCGGCGGCGAGCTTGAGGTGGCGCAGGCGGTGGCCGCGGCCAAGGAGGCCTTCCCGAAATGGGCCGGGTTGCCGGCCGCACAGCGCGCCAGGATCATGCGCAAGCTGGGCGATCTGATCGCCGCCCAGGTACCGCAGATCTCGGAGATGGAAACGCGCGACACCGGCCAGGTGATAGGCCAGACCAAGAAGGCGCTGATCCCCCGCGCGGCCGACAACTTCTATTACTTCGCCGAGATGTGCACCCGCACCGACGGCCACACCTACCCGACCGAGACGCATCTGAACTACACGCTGTTCCATCCGGTCGGCGTGTGCGCGCTGATCTCGCCGTGGAACGTGCCCTTCATGACCTCGACCTGGAAGGTCGCGCCCTGCCTGGCCTTCGGCAACACGGCGGTGCTGAAGATGAGCGAGCTGTCGCCGCTGACGGCCACCCACCTGGGCCAGCTGGCACTGGAGGCCGGCGTGCCGGCGGGCGTGCTGAACATCGTGCACGGCTTTGGCCGCACGGCCGGCGAGTCGCTGGTCAAGCACGCGGATGTGAGCGCGATCTCGTTCACCGGCAGCACGGCCACCGGCAACCGCATCATCCAGAGCTCGGGCCTGAAGAAGTTCTCGATGGAGCTGGGCGGCAAGAGCCCCTTCGTCGTGTTCGAGGACGCTGACCTGAAGCGGGCCATGGACGCGGCCATCTTCATGATCTTCAGCAACAACGGCGAGCGCTGCACGGCCGGTTCGCGCATCCTGGTGCAGCGGAGCATCTACGACCAGTTCGCCAAGGAGTTCGCGGCGCGCGCCTCGCGCATCGCGGTCGGCGACCCGATGGACGAGAACACCCTCATCGGCCCGATGATCTCGCCCGAGCACCTGGCCAAGGTGCGCCACTACATCGAGCTGGGCCCGACCGAGGGCGCCACCCTGCTGACCGGCGGACTGGATGCGCCCGAGCTGCCGGCCCATCTGAAGCGCGGCAACTTCGTGCGGCCGACGGTGTTCGCCAACGTCAGCAACGGGATGCGCATCGCCCAGGACGAGATCTTCGGCCCGGTGGCCTGCCTGATCCCGTTCGACGACGAGGCGGACGCAATCCGCATCGCCAACGACACCCGCTACGGCCTGTCGTCCTATGTGTGGACGCAGAACCTGGGCCGCGCCCATCGCGTGGCCGCCGCCGTGCAGGCCGGCATGTGCTTCGTCAACAGCCAGAACGTGCGCGATCTGCGCCAACCCTTTGGCGGCACCAAGGCCTCGGGCACCGGCCGCGAAGGCGGCACCTGGAGCTTCGAGGTGTTCCTGGAAGCCAAGAACATCTGCGTCTCGACAACGGATCACCACATCCCCCACTGGGGGACGTCGTGACCGACATCCCCCTTGGGGTGATATGGAGCCCCTCCCTTCCCCTCCCCCGAGGGGAGGGCCATCTGCGCAGGAGACACTCATGGGCAAACTAGCCCTCGCCGCCAAGATCACCCACGTCCCGTCCATGTATCTCAGCGAGCTGGACGGCCCGCACAAGGGCTGCCGCCAAGCCGCCATCGATGGCCACAAGGAGATAGGCCGGCGCTGCCGTGAGCTGGGCGTGGACACCATCGTCGTGTTCGATGTGCACTGGCTGGTGAACTCGGAGTACCACATCAACTGCGGCCCGAAGTTCGAGGGCTGCTACACCAGCAACGAGCTGCCGCACTTCATCAAGAATATGGAGTACGCCTATCCCGGCAACCCGGGCCTGGGCCATCTGATCGCCGATGTGGCCAATGACATGGGTGTGAAAAGCCGCGCCCACAGCGACACCTCGCTGGGCATGGAATACGGCACCCTGGTGCCGATGCGCTACATGAATGCCGACCAGCATTTCAAGGTGGTGTCCATCGCCGGCTGGTGCGTCTGGCACGACCTTCGGACCAGCGAACGCTTCGGCCTGGCCGTGCGCCGCGCGATCGAAGAGCGCTACGAGGGCACGGTGGCGGTGTTCGCCAGCGGCTCCTTGTCGCACCACTTCGCCAACAACGGCACGGCGCCCGAGTTCATGCACAAGGTCTGGGATCCGTTCCTCGAGCAGGTGGACCGGCGCGTCGTCGAGCTGTGGGAGCAGGGCGACTTCAAGACGTTCACGCAGATGCTGCCGATGTACGCCGACAAATGCTGGGGCGAGGGCGGCATGCACGACACGGCGATGCTCTTGGGCCTGCTCGGCGGCGAGCAGTACACCGGCAAGGTCGAGGTCATCACGCCCTACTTCGGCAGCTCGGGCACGGGGCAGATCAATGCGATCTTCCCGGTCACGCCCTTGCCTGCGCAAGGATAGGACCATGCCCCATCTGGTGATCTATTACACCGGCCAGCTCGACGAGTTGACCGACGTGACGCAGCTGTGCCGGGCCCTGGCCGACACCATGCAGGTGCAGCGCGACGAGGCCGGCAAGCCGGTCTTCCCCACAGGCGGCATACGCGTGCTGGCCTATCCGGCCGCGCACTGGGCCGTGGCCGACGGCCAGGGCGACTACGGCTTCGTCTATCTGAATCTGCGCATGGGCCGTGGCCGCAGCGAGGCGGTGCACAGGGCGGTGGGCGAGGCGCTCAGCGCCGTGGCCCGCGAACACTTCGCCCCGCTGATCGCCAGCCAGCCGGTCGGCGTGACCCTGCAGATCGACGTCGGGCCGGAGGTGTTTGACGCCAAGCACAGCAGCCTGCATCCGCTTTTCAAATGACTTGCGTGCCAGACCTTGGCGGTACTCCGACAAGCTCTGGCACCAACCGACCGAGGACTTGTGTGCCAGACCTTGGCGGTACCCCGGCAAGCTCTGGCACCAACTGACTGAAAAACATGCTTGCACAAGACATCATTGAAGACCTGGCCCGCCAGCTCGAGGCCGCCCGCGTCACCCGCACGCCGCTACGCCACTTCTCCAAGGCCCATCCGACGATGACCATCGAGGATGGCTACGCGATCCAGCGCGAATGGGTCAAGCTGCGCCTGGCCCAGGGTCGCGTCATCCGCGGTCGCAAGATCGGCCTGACCTCACGGGCGATGCAGCAGGCCTCGCAGATCACCGAGCCCGACTATGCACCGCTGCTGGACGATATGTTCTACGAGCAGGGCGGTGACATAGCTATCACCGACTTCATCGCGCCCCGCGTCGAGGTCGAGCTGGCCTTCATCCTGGCCAAGCCGCTGAAGGGCCCCAACGTAACACTGTTCGACGTGCTGTCGGCCACCGAGTACGTGACGCCGGCGATCGAGATCATCGACGCCCGCATCGAGCAGTTCGACCGCGACACCAAGCAGATGCGCAAGGTCTTCGACACGATCTCCGACTTCGCGGCCAATGCCGGCATCGTGCTCGGCGGCCGGCCGGTCAGGCCCATGGACGTGGACCTGCGCTGGGTCGGCGCCCTGCTGCACAAAAACGGCGTGATCGAGGAGACGGGCCTGGCCGCCGGCGTGCTCAACCACCCTGCTACTGGCGTGGCCTGGCTGGCCAACAAGATCGCACCCTATGGCGAGCAGCTGAATGCCGGCGATGTGGTGCTGGCCGGCTCGTTCACCCGCCCCACCCCGGCCGTGGCCGGAGATACATTCCATGTGGACTACGGCCCGCTGGGGGCAGTGGCTTTCCGGTTCGTCTGACCCGTCTTCGTAGCCCGGATGCAATCCGGGACCGGAGGACCCCATCACCGTGACGGCCCCGGATTGCATCCGGGCTACCAAATGAGACACGCTATGCACTTGCCCATCAACACCTTCAAGCAAGCCCTCGCCGAGAAGCGCGCCCAGATCGGCCTCTGGGTCGGCCTGGCCAACACCAGCGCGGCCGAGGCGCTGGCCGGCACCGGCTATGACTGGCTGCTGCTCGACGGCGAGCACGCGCCCAATGATGTGCGTTCCATCATGGCCCAGCTGCAGGCGGTGGCGCCCTATCCGGTGCACCCCATCGTGCGGCCGGTGCAGGGCGAGGTGGCCCTGGTCAAGCAGCTGCTTGACGTCGGCGCGCAGACCCTCCTGGTGCCCATGATAGACACCCCCGAGCAGGCCGCCTTGATGGTCAAGGCGATGCGCTATGCCCCCGAAGGCATACGCGGCCTGGGCAGCGCGCTGGCGCGGGCCTCGCGCTGGAACCAGATTGCCGATTACCCGCAGCAGGCCAATGCGCAGATGTGCCTGCTGGTGCAGGTAGAGACGGTGCTGGCGGTGCAGAACCTGGCGCAGATCGCGGCTACCGAGGGCGTCGATGGCGTGTTCTTCGGCCCCGCCGATCTGTCGGCGTCCATGGGCTATCTGGGCCAGCCCAGTCACCCGGACGTCCACCGCACGCTGCTGGACGGCATCAAGACCGTGCTGGCCGCCGGCAAGGCGCCGGGCATTCTGGCCACCGACCCCAAGCTGGCCCAGCAATACCTCGACGCCGGCGCGCTGTTCGTCGCCGTTGGTGTGGACACCTCGCTGCTGGTTCGCGCCGCGACCGACCTGGCGAAGCATTTCAAGATTACAACACCTGACTCTGCTGTCGCTACACGCAGTAGCGGCGGCTACTGACCCCACAAGGACAAACAATGAGCGACGCCCCGGCCCAAGGCCCCTACACCCGCCCCGCACGCTTCAGCCCCGCGGAGTGGGAGGCCCGCGTGCAACTGGCCGCCGCCTATCGCATCTTCGACCGCATGGGCTGGACCGAGCTGATCTACAACCATATCTCGCTGCGCGTGCCGGGCGAGCCGGGCCACTTTCTGCTCAACCCGTTCGGACTGCACTACTCGGAGGTGCGGGCATCGAATCTGGTGAAGGTCGATGTGCGCGGCAATATCGTCGGCCACTCGGACTGGCCCATCAACCCGGCCGGCTTCACCTTCCACGGTGCCATCCACGAGACCCTGCCCGAGGCCCATTGCGTGATGCATGTGCACACCACGCCGACGATGTCGGTCTGCTGCCTGGACGAGGGCCTGGCCTTCACCAACTTCTACGCCGCCCAGCTGTTCGGCAAGGTGGCGTACCACGACTTCGAGGGCATCACGGTGCACCTGGAGGAGGGCCAGCGCATCCTCGCCAGCGCCGGTGACAAGCCGGTGCTGCTGCTGCGCAACCACGGCCCGGTGACGATTGGCTTCAATCTGGCCAACTGCTTCTCGTTGATGTGGCTGCTGAACCGTGCCTGCGAGGTGCAGCTGGCCACCCACAGCATGGGCAAGGCCCGGTCCATCCCCGAAGACGTGCTGAAGGGCTGCGTGCGCGACTCCTTGAACTTCAACCCGAAGTTTGGCGCCGGCCAGGACGCGTTCGATGCGATGCAGCGCCTGATAGACCGCGAGGATCCGTCCTATCGGGGCTAGGAATGCCGAGCAGCAGGCGCAAGCCGGGCACCCGGCGCGCCAGCGCGAAGCCCAGCGCGCACACCACAAAGCACAGCGCGATCAGGAGCGGCCCCTCGACGGCGGCCGACAGGCCCAGCGGCAGCAGCAGCCGGGTCAGCAGCACGATCACGGTCTGGTGGAGGATGTAGAGGCAAAACACGGCCGAGGTCAGCACCGCCCGCCAGCGGTGCTCGACATTGAGATGCTGCCGCGCATGGCCGCAGAGTGCGACCAGGCACCACCATTGCATCGCGCCATACAGCGCCCGCTGGGCCCAGCGCAGCGCCTCGGGCGGAGCCACGTCGCGGTAGTGATCGAAGTACAACATCACCAGGCACCAGGCCAGCGCGGCCAGGGCCGAGGCCGCCCAGCGGTATCGCTGCGCCAGCGCCCAGAAGCCGCTTTGCGCCAGCAGCAGGCCGGTCAGGAACAGGGGCAGGTATTGCGCATGGTTGTACCAGTCCCAGGTGAGGTTGTGGGTGCCCGGGAACAGGCCCACCAGCCCCCGCGCCGCCACCAGCGGCAGGGCCAGCACCAGCAGCAGCGTCGTTGCGCCGCCATGCCGCTCCAGCCACGCACCGCACTGTTCGCTCAAGCGCGGCCACAGGCGCAGCAGGGCCCAGCCGATCAGGCTGTAGACCCAGAGGTAGGGCAGGAACCACAGGTGGTTCCAGGTCGGCAGGATCAGGCAATCCGTGCCGCGGCAGAAGCCCTTGTAGGCCTGCAGATAGAGCTGCATGAAGTCCAGATAGCTGCCGGCGTAGGCCACCTTGGTGACAACCTCGTAGTAGGCCTGCGGCGGCACGATCACCAGCATGCCGAACAGCAGGGGCCACAGCAGGCGCTTGCTGCGCGAACGCACAAAACCGGTGGGCTGACGCTGCATCAGGAAGCTGCTGGCTGCACCGGCGATCAGGAACAGCAGCCCCATGCGCCAGGGCGAACTGAGCTGCATCCAGATCTCCAGGCCGGGATGCAGCTCGGCGCTCTTCACATGCCAGTCCCAGCTGACGTAGTACATGCCCACGTGGTAGGGCACGAGGAGGGCGAAGGCGAGGATGCGCAGCCAGTCGAGGAAGTACTGGCGCTGCGGCTGAGGGGTCACGGTGTTCATGCCCGCAGCATCGCCGCCGGAGCCGCCAGCGCCAAGCACTGCGGGGCGAGTTGCGCCGCCACCGGGGCGAGTTGCCTACTTCAGCCTTGGCCGGTAGCTGCGCGACACCCGCAGCTGCCGGCCGGAGCTCAAGGTCAGGCTGGCCTCGCCATGCGGCAAGGGGCTGATGGACTGGATATGCGCGGCGTTCACCGCATGACAACGGTGCACGCGCACAAAGCCCGCTGCCGCCGGATGCTCCAGAAAGGCGGACAGGCTGCGCCGCTCCAGGTAGCTTTGCGGCGGCGCATGCAGCTCGATGTAGTTGTCGGCCGCGTCCACCCATTCGACCTCGGCCAGCGGCAGCTTGTGCAGGCTGCCCTGGCGCAGCACCAGCCAGTGGGCGGCCACCGGCTGCAGCTGCTGTAGCGCGCCCAGCAGAGTGCCTGAGGTGTCCGGCTTGATCGGCTGGGCCAGCCGCGCCGCGAGACGCTGCACCGTCTGTGCCAGGCGCTCGGGCGTGTAGGGCTTGAGCAGATAGTCCACCGCATTCAGGTCGAAGGCTCGCAGCGCATGCTCGTCGTAGGCGGTGCAGAAGGCAATCTGCACAGCTGGCCCATGCTGCTGCAGTCGCAGCGCCAGTTCCAGGCCGCTCAGGCCCGGCATCTGGATGTCCAGCAGCACGGCATCGATTCGCTCTCGCTGCAGCAGTGCCAAGGCCTGCTCGGCGTCGCCGGCCTCGCCCAGCCAACTGACCTCGGGCATAGCCTGCAGCAGGCGCCGCAGCTTTGCAAGTGCAGGTGGTTCATCATCGACGATCAGCAGCCTCATGAGCGCTGCTCCATCGGCAGGGCCAGACTCAGCACGCTGCCACCGGCCATGCCTGCACGCAACTCCACCAGCGCCCCCGGGCCGAAGTGGCCCAACACGCGTGCACGCAGATTGGCCAGCCCAAGCGCCCCCTCACGCTCGGTACGCTGCGGCGCGGCGCCGCTGTTCTCGACCACCAGATGCAGTACCTGACCGTCGACCCAGGCGCGTACCGCCACCTCGACCTGGCTGTTGCTGGCCGCCACGTCATGCTTGATCGCGTTCTCCACCGGCGATATCAGCAGCAGGGCCGGCAGCCGGCATTGCCGCGCCGTCTCGGAGGCCTCGATGCGCACCTGCAGCCGGGGCCCGAAGCGGGCCTGCATGATGGCCAGAAAGGGCTCCACCAGCTGCAGCTCCTGGGCCAGGCTGTGCCAGCCTGCCTGCTGGGCGGCCAGCGCCTGGCGCATCAGATCGGCCAGTTGGCACAGGATGCGGTCGGCCCGGGGCACGTCCTCGTGCATCACCGAGGAGATCAGGTTCAGGGTGTTGAACAGGAAATGCGGCTGGATCTGCTCGGCCAGGCGATTCAGCTGTGCCTCAGCCAGCTCGGCGCGCAGCCGGGCCAGCTCATGCTGGCGGCGCTGCGCCTCGAGGTAGAGATGCAGGCCATGGCAGAAAGCGACAAAGGTGCCGTAAGACACGAAGTCCTTGCCCGTCTCGTAGGCCAGTATCTGCAGCACCGAGCCCGGTTCATAGACCACCGCACTCAGCGCATAGACCGCCCAGCGCAGGGTGAACATGCCGCCGACGTGGACCGCCACATAGGCCAGCGCACCCAGCAGATGAAGGCCGACCCTGGCCGTCAGGCTGGAATGATGCAGCACACGCAGGTGCCAGCGATAGATGGCCACACCCAGCGGGCCAACCATCAGGACGGAGCTGAACTCCCACAGAAACGGTTCCCAGGGGTGACGGCCCCCGCCGGCCAGATAGTGCTGCAGCTCGGCGACGCTGAGCAGCAGCGCGATCGTCAGCAGCAGGCCGGCATAGGCCCACCACAGGCGGCGCTGCAGGGCCAAAGGTGAGAGCGCGGGATTGAGGGTATCTGACATGGGCGAACGGTAGCACCGGCCGCAGCGATACTTGGTACATCCTGTCTCAACACCCACTCATCATCATGAAGATCTGCATTGTCGGCGCGGGCGCCATCGGCGGCTGGTTCGCCGCCCATCTCGGTCATCGCGCAGCCTCGGACGTCCAGCTCTCGGCGCTGGCCCGTGGCGCCACCCTGGCGGCCCTGCGCGAGCATGGCCTGCGCATGGACTCCAATGGCGAACGCATCACCGTGCCGATCACCGCCAGCGACCGGCCAGAGGCGCTGGGCCCGCAGGACCTGATCGTTGTCGCCGTCAAGAGCCCGGCCCTGGCCGCCGTGGCGCCCGCCGTCAAGGCCATGCTGGCGCCGCACACCAAGGTGCTGGTGGCGATGAACGGCGTGCCCTGGTGGTTCTTCGACGGCCTGGGCGGCCCCTGCGACGGGCTGCAGCTGGAGTCGGTGGACCCTGGCGGCGTGGTCGCCGCGGCCATCCCCAGCCAGCAGGTGATCGGCTGTGTCGTCCATGCTGCCTGCGCCGTGCCCGAGCCGGGTCTGGTCAAGCATGTGATGGGCATGGGCCTGATCATCGGTGCGCCCGAGGGCGGCCGGCCCGAGCACGTCGAGCAGTTGGCCGCGCTGCTGACGCGCGCCGGCTTCAATGCCACCGTATCCGAGCGCATCCAGAAGGACATCTGGTTCAAGCTCTGGGGCAATATGACGATGAACCCGATCTCGGCACTGACCGGCGCCACCTGCGATCGCATCCTCGACGATGAGCTGGTGCGCGGTTTCGTCAGCGCGGTGATGCTGGAGGCGGCAGCGATCGGCGCTCACATCGGCTGCCCGGTCGATCAGACCCCCGAGCAGCGCCACGACATGACACGCAAGCTGGGTGCCTTCAAGACCTCGATGCTGCAGGATGCCGAGGCCGGCCGGCCGCTGGAGCTGGCGGCCCTGGTCGCCTCGGTGCGCGAGATCGGCCAGCACATCGGCCTGGCCACGCCCTTCACCGATGCGATGCTGGGCCTGACGCGGTTGATGGCGCAGACGCGCGGGCTGGCCTAGGTTCTCAAGTGTAGGGATTGCCAGTCTCCCCGACAGGACCTAGGCTGCGTCACCACAGCAGGAAGGACACCGGCATGCGCATCAATCCGTCACCCCAGGGGCTCTTGATCTTGCTATTGGCCGGCGCGGGCAGCGCTCAAGCCATTGTCGGCGGCACCAGCACCAGCGCCTTCGGCCAGGTCTCCAACGGCGTGCAGATCGCGCCCAACTGGGTCGTCACCGCCCGCCATGTGGGCCTGGGCGTGGGCTCGACCTTCAGCAACGGCTTTGGTTCGAGCCCAGTGGCCGCACGCTACGACTTCGGCGGCGGCGCCTTCCCCTTGAACGACCTGGCCCTGGTGCGGCTGAGCAACAGCATCAACGCGCCGGTGCTGAACCTGAATGCCAACGCCCTGGGCGCCGGCAGCGGCTACGACATCGCCGCCACCATCGTGACCGGCCGCAACCAGGTGCCGCGCGGCTATGCCTGGAGCTCGGTGCGCGAGTTCATGCCGACCTACGATGAGGATGACGCCGGCCCCAAGCCAACGCTGGCTGTGAACTGGCTGGTGGCCTATCTGGACGGCTTTGGCGCGCCCTATGTTCAGGGCGGCGACAGCGGCGGTGCGCTGTTCCTGGGCCACCTCGACCATGCCGATGCCAACTCACTGTTGTGGGGCATCGCCTCGGCGCAGATCTACGACGAGGACGCGAATAAGCAGCCCATCAACTACCGCTCGGGCTTTGTGCAGCTGGCCAGCTACCGCAGCTGGATCGACGGCACCATGAGCGCCGACCTGGCCGACGGCCAGCTCGCCAGCTGGATGATCAGCAGCGTACCCGAACCCGCGCCCCAGGCGCTGCTGGCGCTGGGCCTGCTGGCCTTCGCCTGGCGCCGATTTCCCCGATTTCGCCGAGGCTAAGCCGGCAGCAGCGCCGCCTGCAGCTCGGCAAAGAACTGGCCGACATGCAGACCGTCCATCAGTGCGTGGTGTACGTCCACCGACACCGGCATCCAGGTGCGATCGCCCTCACGGGCAAACGCGCCGAAGGCCAGCTTGGGCACCGAATCGATGCCGTCCATGGGCCGTGCGTGGCTGAAGCTGGTGAAGCTGAGCCAGGGAATCGTGGTCATGTGGACCAGGGCCAGGTCGTCAGGCGTGTCGCCCAGCTCGGTCTGATCGGGGCGCTTGGCGGCCTCCAGTACCGGCCTGGCCAGCTCGACGAAGCGGCCAAAGTCGGGGTCGTGGGCCAGTTGGGTGAAGCCCAAGGTCTGATCCTCGCGCAGCACAGCGGCGCCGGCGTGGACCACCGGATACACGCGCACCCGCGGCCCCTCTGGCCCCGACTCCAACCGGTAACGAAAGGCATCGATCGCGTGGATGGCTAGCAGCGCCGCATGGTGGTAGGCCAGAAAAGGCGTGGCGCCCGGCAGCTGGCGCACGCGCTCCAGCATGGGCCCGACCTCGACTCGCCCGCACAGGCTGAAGAAAGGATTGCCGAGGCGACGGAAGTGTTCGAAGGTGGCGCGGCGTGGCCAGCGCTCCAAGTCCAGATACTGAGGCATCGTCATTCCATTCAACCGAAGGGCCGGACCCCGATCAGCGCGCCATGGGCCCAGAAGGCAAACAGTGCCCACACGGCCACACCGGCCACCACGGCAAGCACGGTGTTGGCAGCCGTGCCCGCGGCGGGCGCCGGGGCACCGGCGCGGTCGCGCTGACGGCAGGAGCGGAAGTCCAGCACCGCCCAGACCAGGAAGGCACCGAACAGCACCAGATCAGCCAGCGTGTTGTTGGCCAGCAGGTGGGCCAGGGCCCAGACCTTGACGCCCAGCAGCATCGGGTGGCGCAGCCGGGCCTTGATGTGGTTGCGCGGCAGCTGCGAGGCGGCCAGCAGCACGAAGGCGATCAGCGTCAGCAGGGCCGCCAGGTGGTTCATGCCGCGCGGCACGGCCCACAGCACAACCGGCGTCTGCCGGGCCTGGCCATAGCCCCAGCAGATCAACACAAAGCCTGCCAACGACAGCAGGCTGTAGACGCCCTTCCAGGCCGACTCACCGATGCGGGCGCGCTGGGCGCTGCGCCAGTCATCGGCAAAAATGCGCACCGAATGCACGCCCAGGAACAGCAGCAGTCCCAACACCAGATATGCCATGGTCTCTCTTCCTTGCCTGTTGATGAATCGCGGCCACCGTTGACGCACATATTCCGACGCTTGGCGGCCAAGGCGCGGGCATGGCCCGGCGCCAAACGCTACATTGCAGCACGAACTCGCCGCCAGCTCCAATACTGTCTTGATTGCCTTCACCTCCCAAACGCTGCTGCGCGCCTGGCCGCTCGTCGCCCAGGCGTTCTTGTTCTGGGCCTTTGCCGCCGCCATGCTGGCCTCGGCGATGCCCGGTCTGGGCAGCTTCGGCCGGCTGCTGCTAATCAGCGAATGCGTGGGTCTGAGCATGCTCGCCTGCGCCGCGCTGCTGAGCTTCTGGATGAGGACACACCATTTTGGGGGTCGCTGGCGGCTGCCGCTGGCCTGGTTGGCGGCGCTGCCGCTGGGCTACGCGCTGGGCCATGGGCTGGCCTTTGTGCTGCTCGGTGAGCCGGTGCTGCTGTTCGGCCGGGTGCAGGACCGGATGGTGCCCATCCTGTTCATCGCGCTGACCGGTGCGTTGGGCCTGCTCTACTTTGCCACCCGCGACCGGCTGGCCCGCGAGCAGGCGGTGGCGGCCCAGGCGGAGCTCCGGCTGCTGCGCGCCCAGCTCGAGCCGCATATGCTGTTCAACACCTTGGCCAATCTGCGCGCGCTGATCGAGGAAGAGGGCCAAGGCCCGCAGGCGCTGGCCATGCTGGATCAGCTGATCGCCTATCTGCGCAGCGTGCTCGCCGCCTCGCGCGCCGAGACCTCCAGCCTGCGCACCGAGTTCGCCCAGCTGCGCGCCTATCTGGAGATCATGCGTTTGCGGATGGGCCCGCGGCTGAGCTTTGAGCTGGGCCTGCCCGACGCGCTGCAAGACCTGACCCTTCCGTCCATGCTCCTGCAGCCCCTGGTCGAGAACGCCATCCGCCACGGCATCGAGCCCAGGGTCGGGCCGGGCCGCATCGAGGTGCGTGCCCGGCGCACTGCCACGGGCCTGGAGATCGACATCAGCGACAGCGGCCCGGGTCTGGACCCGGCGCTACCGGCCGGCTACGGCCTGCAGCATGTGCGCCAGCGTCTGCTCGCCGCCTATGGGTCTGCGGCCGGGCTGAGCCTGAGCAACCTGCCCGGTGGCGGTCTGAACGTGATGGTCAAGGTGCCGCTGTGAGCCCCGCCCTTGCGCTGATCGCCGAAGACGAGCCGGCCCTGGCCCGCACGCTGACTCGCCTGCTGGGCCAGGCCTGGCCCGAGCTGCAGATCGTCGCCCTCGCCGAGGACGGCATCGCCGCCGCCGATCTTGCCCTGCAGCTGCTGCCTGATGTGGTGTTTCTGGACATCAAGATGCCCGGCCGGTCCGGCCTGGACGTGGCCGCCAGCATTGCCGATGACTGGCCCGAGGACCGGGCGCTGCCGCTGATCGTGTTCGTCACCGCCCATGATGAATTTGCCCTCCATGCCTTTGAGCATGCGGCGCTGGACTATGTGCTGAAGCCGGTCAGTGCCGAGCGCCTGCAGCGCACCGTGCAGCGCCTGCAGCAGGGCTTGGCCGGCCGTGCCGCACCGTCCCGCAACGAGCAGGCCGCCATGGTCCAGCGCATGCAGGGCCTGGCGCCCGAGGCCCAGCCCCAGCCGCGCATCAAGGTGATACGTGCGGGCGTCGGCAATGTGGTGCGCATGATCCCGGTGGCCGAGGTGATCTGCTTCGAGGCCACCGACAAATATGTGAACGTCGTCAGCACCGGCGGCGAGGCGCTGGTGCGCATCAGCCTGCGCGAGATGATGGGCCGCCTCGACGGCGCCGACGACTTCATCCAGGTGCATCGCAGCGTGATGGTCAACAGCGCCCGGATTCTCAGAGCCACGCGGGACGAGATCGGCCATTACCACCTGCAGTTGCAGGGGCTGGCGCGGACTGTCAAGGTCAGCCGCGCCTTCGGCCATCTGTTCCGGCCGATGTAGTCAACGAGCGAGGAACTCGGCGATCGCCGGCGCGGCCACCACCATGCCGGCACCCAGCGCATCGGCATGGCCGCCGGGCAGGTCCAGCTCCTTGAATTCGGCCGGCGTACCCTGCGCCTGCAAGGTTGCCACCGCGCGCCGAGACAGGGCTGGCGGGAAGATCAGGTCCGAGTTGATGGCCAGGAACAGCGAGCGGGCCTTGATGCGGGTCGGCTGCACGGTCGGCAGCTGCAGTGCCTTCAGGGTGTAGAGCCACATATTCGCGTCCATGCCCTTGGCCCGGGCCTCGCCGATCTTCGTCAAGGTCGCATCGATGGCGTACGGCTGCTCAAGCGCCGCGGCGGGGTTCAGCGCCGCATCGGCCCAGCGCAGGCCGAAGGCCTTGTCGGCCCAGGCATAGCTCAGCGCGTCGAAGGTCACCAGGCGCATGGCCTGGGCCAGGCCGGCCTGCGGCTCGGCCCTGCCGTAGTAGTCACCGCCGGCCCAGTTCGGGTCGGCCTTGACGGCCGCGCCCCAGGCCGTCATTTTGGCAATCGCATAGGCCGGGCTTTCGACCCCGGGCCCGACGATGGACAACAGGCGCTGTACCCGCTCCGGGTAGGCCGAGGCCCATTCCACCGACAGCCAGGCTCCGGCCGAGGCACCGACCACCGCATGGAGCTTGGTGATGCCCAGCGAGTCGAGCAGGGCACGCTGCACCTCGACGTTGTCCCGTGTGGCCAGCACCGGAAAGCGCGGGCCATAGGGCTTGCCGGTGTCGGGGTCGGTGGTTGCCGGGCCGGTCGTCACCACCGTCGGCGACTTGCTGTTCGGATTGGCCAGCGAATCGGTGGCGATGACGAAGAAGCGGTCGGTGTCGATGGCCTTGCCGGCGCCGATCAGCGCGTCCCAGTAACCCGGCGCGCCATCGCTCGGCGCGTATTTGCCGGCGGCGTGCGAGGTGCCGGTGATGTGGTGGTTGATCAGTATCACGTTGTCGCGCGCGGCATTCAGGCGGCCATAGGTCTCGTAGCCCATGCGCAGCTGCTTGATGGTCTGGCCGTTGACGGTCTGGTAGGCGGCCAGGCTGAAGGGCTGTTTGTGCACCGGGCCGTCATAGGCCTGGGCCAGCGGAGACGAAAGGGCTGCGCAGTGCAGGGTCAGGCGAAACAGGAGGGTGCGTGTCATGGGAGTCCTTGGCGGGTGTACAGAGACACGCACTGTGGCCGCTGGATGTAGCGCGTGCATCCGCCTTGTCGGCCAGCGGTCGCTCGGCGGGCGCGAGCGGTCACCGGGGATGACCGAGCGGCAAGGTCGCGCTATATTCCCCTGATATATCAACACCCTGCTGGAGTGCAAAGATGACCGTTGGCGTCGGCGGCAAGACCGCGGAACAGGCCCTCGCGGCCCTGGAGAACATGATGGCCGGCGCCGTGCCGATCGCTCTGGACGAGCACCTCCAGCGCATTGCCCGGGCGCAGGCGCGGATGCGCGAGCTGGGCTGGTCGGCGATCTATGCCCATGCCGGCACGAATATGACCTACTTCTCGGGCACCGTCTGGCACCCCAGCGAGCGCATGGTCGGCGTCATCATCCCCGCCGTTGGCGAGCTGGAGTACATCGCCCCGGCTTTCGAGGAGGGCACCCTGCGCGACTACATGCTGGTGCCCGGTGGAGTCAACACCTGGCACGAGCATGAGAGCCCCTATGCGCTGGTGCATGCCACCTTGGCCCGCATGGGCATGGCACCGGGTGGCGTGATCGGCCTCAGCGAGGACTGCCCCTTCTTCACCACCGACGGCCTGGCCCAGGCCGGTGACGCCTTCCTGTGGAAGAACGCCAGGCCGGTGACGGCCGGCTGCCGGATGCTCAAGTCAACCAATGAGATCGCGCTGATGCAGCGCGCCCACGACATGACGATGGCCGTCCACCAGGCCGCGGCCAGCATGCTCAGACCTGGCATCTCGACGCTGGAAGTCGAGGCCTTCATCGCCCAGGCACACCGCCGGGTCGGCGCCCGCGGCTCCTATTTCTGCATCGTGCTGTTCGGTGCCGCCACCGCCTTCCCCCATGGCGTCAAGGAGCCGCAGCTGCTGCAGGACGGAGACATGGTCTTGATCGACACCGGCTGCCTGGTGCACGGCTATATGTCCGACATCACGCGCAGCTACGTCTTCGGCACGCCCAACGAGCGCCAGCGCCGCATCTGGGATCTGGAAAAGGCCGCCCAGGCCGCCGCCTTCGAGGCCGCCCAGCTGGGCGTGTCCTGCAAGCAAGTGGATCGCGCCGCCCGCCGCGTGCTCGCCGCCGGCGGCCTGAGCGGGAGCTACGACCTGCCCGGCCTGCCGCACCGCACCGGCCATGGCTGCGGCCTGGACATCCACGAATGGCCCTATCTGGTGGGCAGCGACGACACGCCGCTGCAGGCCGGCATGTGCTTCAGCAACGAGCCGATGATCTGCATGCCCGGTGAATTCGGCATCCGCCACGAGGATCATGTCTTCATGACCGCCGAGGGGCCGAGCTGGTTCACCACACCGGCGCACTCGATCGACGATCCCTTCAGGCTTGGCTGAGCAGCAGCAACTGCATCTGCTCCGCCGCCATCGCCCGATGGAACAGCCAGCCCTGGGCCTCGGTGACGCCAAGCGCCAGCAGCTCCTGGCACTGCGCCTCGGTCTCCACACCCTCGGCCGTGATGTCCAGTCCGAGGCTGCGTGCCAGGGTGACGATGGTCCGGACGATGGCGCGGCTGCTGCCGTCATGCGGTAGGTCGGAGACAAAGCTGCGGTCTATCTTCAGTCGGTCCATAGGCAGGCTCTTCAACTGGCCCAGCGAAGAGAAGCCGGTGCCGAAGTCGTCCAGTGACACGCGCACGCCCAGGTCGCGCAGGCTGCTGAGCACACGGCGCATCGCCGCGCCGTTGCCGAACAGGCTCTCGGTGACCTCGATCTCCAGCCGCCCGGGCGCCAGGCCGTGGCGCTGCAAGGTGTTGCGCACCAGCTGCAGCACATCCTCCTGCTCGAACTGGCGCACCGAGATATTGACCGCCACCCGGGCCAGGCCCCGACCCGCGTACTGCCAGGCAGCCGCCTGGGCACAGGCCTGATCGAGCACCCAGGCGCCGATCGGGCAGATCAGACCGGTGGCCTCGGCGATCGGGATGAAGCGGTGCGGCGGCACCGCGCCGAGCTCGGGGTGCTGCCAGCGCAACAAGACCTCTGCACCCAGCAGGCGGCCCGTGTCCAGTTCGACCATCGGCTGCCAGTGCAGGCTCAGCTGCCTGAGCTCCAGCGCGCGGCGCAGGCCCTGCTCCAACTGCAGATGGGCGGCTGCCACATCGGCCAGCGCATGCTCGTAAACAGCGGCGCGGCTGCGCCCACGCGCTTTGGCCTCATACATCGCCGCGTCGGCGGCCTTCAGCAGATCATGGGCGGTGCTGGCATGCTGCGGGAACAGGGCCACGCCAATGCTGGCGGTGACGCTGACCGACTGCGTGCCCAGGCTCACCGGCTTGGCGATGGCCGTCAGCAGCTTGTGCGCCAGCAGCATCGCCGCGCCGTCGCTGCCAGGATCGTGCATCAGCACGACGAACTCGTCGCCTCCCAGGCGGGTGGCCAGGTCTTCACGACGCAGCAGCGCCTGCAGCCGGTCGGCCACGGCGATCAGCAGGTCATCGCCGCAGTCATGGCCCAGGGTGTCGTTGATGTTCTTGAAGCCATCGAGGTCGATGAAGAGCAGACCGAACGGCGCACTGGCATGGGTCGAACGTAGGGTGCGGGCATGCAGGGACTCCTGCAGCTTCAGGCGATTGCCCAGGCCGGTCAGTGGGTCGTGCAGGGCCTGGTGACGCAACTCGTACTGAGTGGCGCGGATCTCGCTGATGTCGGAGAAGCTCAGCACGTAGTGGCTGATGTGACCGCGTTCGTCAAGCACCGCACACAGATGTTCCAGCGCCGGGAACAGGCTGCCATCGGCGCGGCAGCAGGTCACCTCGCCCTGGCGCGGCACCGCTGCCGGCTCGCTCGTCGGAACGGGCTGGTCGCCATGGCGGCGGGCGTAGAGAAACTCCTCCGGCCGGCGGCCCTTGACCTCGGCCTCGCTCCAGCCTGTCATGCGGCTGAAGGCGGGGTTGCAACTGAGCACTTGCTGGGCCGCGTCGAGGAAGAGGATGGCCTCCTCGGTGGCATCGAACACGACCAGGGCTTGCCGCAGCCGGGTTTCGCGCTCGACCCGCGCCGAGACATCGCGCACCATGCCCATGATCAGGCGATCGGCCGCGAACCGCCGCGCGTGCAGTTCCAGCCAGCGCGCCGGCGTGTCGCCCAGCTGCCAGCGGCAGGTCAGATCGATCGGGTCGCCGCGCTCAAGCAGGCCATCGAAGGCTTCGCGGCCGGCGTCGTCCAGACAGTCGAGCAAGCCGGCAAGGCCCCGACCGGCCGCCAGTCCGGCGAGATCGTCGCCAAGTGCCTGACCACTCCAGTTCAGGTGCTCGCCGTCATCGTCGAGTTCAAGCACGGTCAGCCGCGCCGACTCCAGGGCCAGTTGCAGGCGGCGCTGGGCACTCTCGGTCTTGCGCTCCTCCTGGCGGCGCACCAGGGCCATGCGCACGGTGGCGTTGAGCTCGCGCAGTTCGAAGGGTTTGAGCAGATAGCCATAGGGCGCAGCCTCGGCGGCCCGCGTCAGTGTTTCAGGCTCGCCATAGGCGGTGAGGAAGACCACCGGCACCGACAGCCGCTCGCGGATCTGGCGCGCCGCGCTGATGCCGTCGCTGCCGTCGTCGAGATGGATGTCCATCAGCACCAGATCGGGCCGGGTGGTCTCGGCCATGCGCACGGCATCCGGTTCGTTGGAGGCGATGCCGACGACGTCGAAGCCCAGTTGCTCCAGTCCGCTGCGCAGGTCCAGCGCGACGATGCGTTCATCCTCAACGATCTGCACGCGCAGCGGTCGGTCAAGCAGATCCAGCATCATGTACTCCCGATGAATTGCCGTTGAGCTGAAGCAACAGACACCAGTGCGTGCCCGGCCGGCCGCCGCGGTCGCGCAATTCCAGCTTGGCCCGGCACTGCTCGGCCAGCACCGGCAGCAGCTGGAAGCCCAGGCTGCCACCCTGACCCAGATGAACCCCCTCGGGCAGACCGACGCCGTCGTCGCTGACCTCCACCTTCATCTGCCCGCCCGCACCGGCCGCCAGGCGAACCTCGATTAGCCCCTGCGCGCCGCCGCGGAAGGCATGCTTGATCGAGTTGCTGACCAGCTCGTTGACCAGCAGCCCGCAGGGGATGGCACGCTGCAGATCGATGCGCAGGCCGGTCTCAGGCGCCTCGATCTGCAGCCGCACCGCCGAGCCGGCACCCAGATAGGTGTCTCGCAGCAGCACGCCCAGCCGGCGAAGATAGGGGCCCAGTTCCAGCGCGCTGAAATCGGCGCGCTCGTACAGCAGCTGGTGCATCAGGGCCATCGCACGCACACGGCTCTGGCTGTCCTGCAGTGCCATCTTCACGCCAGGCTCGGCATGGCGGGCCTGCAGATTGAGCAGGCTGGAGATGATCTGCAGATTGTTCTTGACCCGGTGATGCACCTCGTTGAGCAGCACCGTCTTCTCGCGCAGCGCCCGCTCGATCTCGATCTGCGCCGCGCGCCGGTCGGTGACGTCGCTGATGGTGGCCAGCACCTGCTGGTCATTGCCCTCACGCAAGGGGTTGAGCGCGATCTCGACCGGGAACTCGCTGCCATCGCGGCGCAACGCAAACAACTCCTGGCGCTGCGCCATCAGACGGCGCTGCGGCTGCTGCAGAAACTGCCGTACCAGGCCCAGATGGCCGGCGCGCTGGCGCTGCGGCACCAGCTCGTGCACCTTCATGCCCACCATGGCCTCGGCGGCGTAGCCGAACATCTGCGCCATGCTCTGATTGGCAACCAGGATGGCGCCGTCACTGCCGACCAGGCACTTGCCCACGGTCGAGCCCTCGAAAACGCGGCGGTAGCGATCCTCGCTGTCGCGCAGCGCGCGCTCGCTGGCACGGCGGGCATTGATGTCGATGCCGGAGGCGATCAGATGGGTGACGTGGCCCTCGGCGTCGAGCAGTGGCGCCAGCATGAAGTCGATCGCCATGCGACTGTCACCGGCCATTCGCACCTCAATATCGCGGCGCAAGGTCTCGCCTTGGGCAACGGCGCGCTGTGCGCCATCGCGCAGCCAGTCTTGCAGGCCGGCGTCATGGCTCCACCAGTAGGTGTCCCAGAAGGGTTTGCCGCGGACCTCGTCGAGGCTGATACCTCCGGCCTCCAGCGGCGCGCGGTTGGCCTCCTGCAGCACGCCGTCCGGACTGAGGACGCCAACGAACACGAACAGGCTGTCGAGCACACGGCGCAAGCGCTGCTCGCCCTCCTCCTTGAGCCGCCGGGCCTGACCTTCCAGCGAGTGGTTGACCGCCTGTACCAGCACGCCGATGACCCCGCCCTCAGCGTCCTTGATGGGCAGATAGCTGGCCTGCCAGTCCGAGTCCTCGCCGGGCACGCTCGGCACCTCGGCCGCGATGCGGAAGTTGATATGGCCCTGGCCGCTGTCCAGCACCGCCTTCAGCAGCGGTTCGAGCCGGTCGGCCGCCATGGGCAGCACCTCGCGGACGCTGCGCCCCAGGTGCTCGACCACGCCGAGGCCATTGGCCCGGGCGAGCAACTCATTGATCTGCACGTAGCGCAGTTGCGTGTCGAGCACGGCCAGTCCCACCGGCAAGTTGCAGCCCATCAGGGCATGCAGGCTTGCGGCCGCCAATGTCAGGTCCTCCCGCTCCGATGACATAAACCCCCCTTAACGACGCCGGGCCTGCAATGGCTCACGTCGTGCGGAGGCACCGGCTTCTGACCGGCGGCGCTGCTGGAATGTGCTGACAGCGTTATAGGTGCAGGCGCCACCGCCGGGCCTCGCTTGAGTTATATCAAGGAAGCGGGGTTCGTGCACAGACCAAAGGTGACGAAGGCCTGGGCAGCCCAGACGGATCGGGGCTTAGAAAACGTGTCGCAAGCTCCACAGCAGGGTCGGGTAGAGCACCCCCCAGGTGAAGGCCAGCACCACCAGGGCCTTGACCGGCACCAGCAGGCGCTGGCTGCGGCCACGCTGGACGACTTGGTGAACATTCATTGCTTGCATGGCGGGCTCCTTCGTTCGGATGACCACACTGTCCGCAAGAGGCATGCCAATCATGAACCAGTGCTGGGCACAGGGGTTTGCCACAAAAAGGTGCACTGCAGGCCGAAGTATCAAAGTGGTATCAAATGCCATGCACCAAGATGGTCGACGCTACCAGGGCTGGCGCGGCCAGGCCAGCCGCAGCGACAGCTCGGCCGCCTCGCGCCTGCCGTCTGCCAACCAGTTGCCCAGTAGCTGGGTCTGGTTGCGGTCGAACAGCACCGGCGTATGGCCAGTCAGCGGAATATGCACCAGGGTCATCTCTTGCGTCTTTTGCATGCGACGCAACGTGGGTGGCAGCAAGGCATCTGACTGCATGCCATGCAGCACCAGCAGCGGACATTGCAGCCGGCGCCAGGCCTGCCACTGATCGACGCCGAACTGGGCATCGTCCCGGTAGGCCTGCAGCGCGCGCGGGTCCAGCCGGTAGACGCGACCGGCGTTCTCCGGCGACCAGCGCGTCTGGTGCCAGGCCAGGAACAGGCGGATGTCGTCGGGCACCGGGCCGTCGTTCTTGTGCGAGGCGCCGACGCGCCGCATGATGTCGGCAGGCGAGCGAAACACATAGTGGCGCGCCAGCGTATTGGCGCGCTTCAGGCGCCGCGCTCGGGGGATGTGCGGGCCAACGTCATTCAGTATCAAGCGACTGACCAGGGCCGGATCGCTGGCCGCCAGCTCAATCCCGACCGAGCCGCCCATCGACGAACCCAGCAGCGCCACCGGCCCACCGCCCAGATGATGAATCAGCTGACGCAGCTGCTCGACATAGCTGTCACGCGTGTACTCGCATTCATCGGCCAGCCAACCCGACTGGCCGCGGCCCAGCCAGTCCGGGGCGATCACGCGCCAGGCGCCAGCCGAGTGACGGCTCAGATCGGCGGCCAGAAAGCTGAAGCGCATGGCGGTGTTGGCCACCCCCCCGCAACAGATCAGGACAGGCGCGTCACGCGGCCCCCAGTCTGCAAAGGCCACCGGCGTGGAGTAGGGCCGCTGCAGGCGCCGGGGCACGCCCTGCTGCAGACGCAGCGGCTGACGGTAGTCGAAGGAGCGCAGCTGGTAGAGACCGGCGAAGCGGCGGTCCAGGCGCTCGGCGGCGGCGGTCCATTCGGCCCAAAGGCCATTGGGGCCGTTCGCCAAGCTCATTCGCGCGGGCTCCCGCCATGCTCGCGCTCACGTTCGCGCTGGCGCAGCACATCGATCATCACATTGAAGGTGCGGGCCAGCAGGCCGATCTCGTCGCGGCGCTTGACGGTGACCGTGGCGGCATCGAAGTCGCCGTTCTTCAGCGCCTGCGCGGCCTGGGTCAGCTGCCTGATCGGCCGCACAATGCTGCGTGCGAACAGCAGGGCCAGGCCGAGGAACAGCAGGCCGACCAGGCCGACGCTGATCAGCAGGTGGGTGAACAGCTGCTGCAGCGGCGCCTCGAACTCCTCACGCGCCTCGCTGACCACCACCGTCCAGTCATGCCCCGGTACCGGCGCGAAGCCGGCCACCTCGGCACGCCGGGTCACGGCCGAGGGGTAGTCCACATGACCCATCGACCGCGTGCTCTTGATCGCCGCGGCCAGCGCGGGCAGGTCCAGGCTGGCGATCTCGTTGCGGCGAAAGCGCTGGTCGGCGCGGATCGCGGCCAAGGTCTCGGCGCCCAAAGGCACCAGGCTGCGGTAGAGCAGGTCCTCGCGCGGGTGGTAGATCAACACGCCGTCGCCATCGATCAGCATCGGCACGCGCTTGGCATCGTCCTGCACCTCGTCGAGGATGCTGGCAAAGCTGGACGCGCGGATGCGCAGCACGACCGCGCCAACCACTTGTTTGCTTGCATCAAAAATGGGCTCAGCGTAGAACATGCCCGCCGCCCCAGCCACCGCACCGACGACGATGCCGGTCACAAAGGGCTGGCCCTGCATCGCCGACTTGAAGTACTGACGGAAGGCGAAGTTGCGGCCGATCAGCTCGGCGTCGCTGGACACCAGGGCCGTGCCCCTGGCGTCCATCACCATGATCAGGTGGATGTCGCGATTCGCCGCCACCAGGCGCTCCAGCTTGCTCTTGATCGCATCTCGATGTGCCGGCTCCGGGTGGGCCAGAAAAGCGGTGAAATCAGCATCGGTGCCCAGCGAGCGGGCCAGGTTCTGGCTGTCGCCTATCAGCTGGGCCAGGCGCCCGGCCGTGCTGCGCGCCAGTTGCTCCAGGTTGCGCAGCTCGCTGGTCGACACCGCCGCCAGGCTGCCATTGAGGTTGTAGTAGGCGGTGATCATCATCGGCAGCAGCGCGGTCAGCACCATGGCCACGGCCATCTTCACCGCCAGCGGCCAGGCACCCGGGTGCAGCACCTGCAGCAGGCCGCGCGCCATGCGCTGCAGGCCCTGGCGTGGCTTGCGCACCAGGGCCTGGGCGGCCTCCTTGCCACCCTGCAGCACATCGCCGGAGCGCAGCGCGTCGCGCAAGCTCAGGTTCGAAGCCTGGGCCGCGAACAGCAGGGTGCGCCACTCGGCCACGTCGCGAGGCCTGGCCTTGGGCTCGGGGTTCAGCGCCCAGTCGACGGCCTGCAAAAAGCTCTCGCTGTAACGGCCGCGGCCGATCTCCACCGCAGCCGGCATCGGATCGCGCGGCAGGTGGGTGGCACTCGGCGACGACTGCGAAATCATCCAGCGGCTCTCGGCGTCGGGCGGTTTCTTGCCGCTGATCATCCAGTACAGCGTGGCACCAAAGGCGTAGATATCGGTCCACGGGCCCTGCTCGCCGAGGCCGTATTGCTCGATCGGTGCATAGCCGGGCGTCACGACCACGGTGGCCGGGTCGCTGACGGCCACCGCCTGACCGGCCGAGCCGAAGTCGAGCAGCACGAGGCGGCCATCCTCCTGGCGCAACTGGATGTTGTCGGGCTTGATGTCGCGGTGCAGAAAGCCGGCGGCATGGACCACGGCCAGGCCGTCCAGCAAGGGCTGCAACAGCCGCGCCAGGCCCTTCTCGCCAATCTCGCTGTGCTGTGGCCACCAGCTCTTCAGCGAGGCCCCCTTCTCATACTCCAGCACCATATAGGCCGTGTCATGGGCCTCGAAGAAGCGCGCCACGCGCACGATGTTCGGATGACGGAAGCTGGCCAGCGTGCGGGCCTCGACCAGAAAGCTGTCCAGCCCCTGCTGGTAGCGCTCGCGGTGCTCGCTGGCATTGGGTGACACGCTGCGTGTCGACGAGCGGAAGGCAATGTCCTCGGGCAGGTATTCCTTCACCGCCACCGGCGCATTCAGGTTCACATCGGTGGCCAGATAGGTGATGCCGAAGCCCCCCTGACCCAGCACCGCGTCGATGCGGTACTCGTGCAGCCGAAAACCCACCGGCAGCGCGATCGCATTGCCCTTGGGCAGCGGCGGGCGGCGCGGCGATGGTGCCGCCGCTATGACGGGCGCTGCTCCGAGCCCCGGCAGCACCTGGGTGACGCGCGGCTTGATGACGGTGGCGTCTTCGTCATGCCGTGGGATCTGCGCCCGGCGCCGCGAGCTGTCCAGAATCGTCGCGTCGGGATCCTCCGCCGCGGCCACGCCCACGCGCCCCTGGATCACCGTGGGATCGTCGTTCGGGTTCGGGACGGGCGGCTGGGCCATGGCAGTGTTTCAGTAGGGGCCGAGCATCATGCCGCAAGCGCTCGCATTTGTTATGCCATCCGGTCGATGCGCACCGCCAGGACCACCGAGGTGGTGGTTTTGATCACGCCCTCCATCTCGCCGATCTCGTCGAGCAGCGCATCCAGCCGCGTGGTGGACTCGGTGCGCAGCAGGGCCATGTAGTCGAACTCGCCGCTGACCGAGCTGAGCTGGCGCAGCTCCGGCAGCCGGCTGAGGCGCCGAATCACCTCTTTCGCCGCCTTGGGGCTGATGCTCAGACCGACAAAGGCCTGCACCGCCCGCTCGGCCGCCTCGACGCCCAGCCGCACGGTGTAGCCGACGATCACCGCGTCGGCCTCCAGCCGCGCCAGCCGGGCGACGACGGTGGTGCGGGCCACACCCAGCTTGCGGGCGAGGTTGGCGGTGCTCTCGCGGGCATTGGCCTGCAGCAGCGCGATCAGGTCGCGGTCCAGTTGGTCTTTCGGCGCACCGGGCGCACTTGGAACGGGGACGGAAGCATCGCTCATGGATAACCCTTGAATCGGACGAATCGATGGAATGCGATGACGATACGTCGAATCAGCACGCATATCCGTCGAACTCATGCTTTCTTTCGTCACTGCCAATTCATAGACTCCGACGCAACAACCCCTGCTTTGGAGAACCCCATGAAAGTTGCACTGCTAGGCGCCGGACACATCGGCCAGACCATTGCCCGTTTGCTGCAAGGCTGCGGCGACTACCAGGTGACGGTGATGGACAAGAGCGCTGCTGCGCTGGCCAAGCTGGAACCCGTGGGCGTGCAGACCCTGGTGGTGGACACCGAGGATTCGAAGGCGCTATTCGCCGCGCTGAAGGGCCAGGAGACGGTGATCAACGCGCTGCCCTACCACCTGGCGATCACCGTGGCCCACGTCGCGCTGGAAGCCGGCTGCAACTACTTCGACCTGACCGAAGACGTGGCCGCCACCAAGGAGATCAAGCGCATCGCCGAAGGCGCCAAGACCGCCTTCATGCCGCAGTGCGGCCTGGCGCCCGGCTTCATCGGCATCGTCGCCCACCACCTGGCCAAGAGCTTCGACTCGCTGCACGACGTGAAGATGCGCGTCGGCGCGCTGCCCGCCTTCCCGACCAATGCGCTGAAATACAACCTGACCTGGAGCGTGGACGGCCTGATCAATGAGTACTGCCACCCCTGCGAAAGCATCCACGACGGCGAGACCATCGCCGCCCTGCCGCTGGAAGGCCTGGAGCATTTCTCGCTGGACGGCACCGAGTACGAGGCCTTCAACACCTCGGGCGGCCTGGGCACGCTGTGCGAAACCCTGGCCGGCCGTGTGCGCAACCTCGACTACAAGACGGTGCGCTACCCCGGCCACCGCGACCTGATGATGATGCTGCTGCACGACCTGCAGCTGAAGAGCGATCAGGAGACCCTGAAGAACATCATGCGCAAGTCCATGCCCGCAACGATGCAGGACGTGGTGCTGGTGTTCGTGACCGTCTCCGGCATGCGCGGGGGCAGCCTGGTGCAGGAGGTGTTCGCGCGCAAGATCTTTGCCGACCGCGACGAGGCCGCGCCGCTGTCCGCCATCCAGATCACCACCGCCGCCGGCATCTGCGCCGCCGTCGACCTGTTCCGTGAGGGCAAGCTGCCCCGCGCTGGCTTCATCCGCCAGGAGCAAGTAGAGTTGCCCGCTTTCCTGGCCAACCGCTTCGGCAAGGCATATCAGCAGTCGCGGCAGGTTGAGTCCATCGGCTGAGTGACGGAGCAAGAAAATGACAACGCAAGTGAATGAACTGTTGACCGCCCTGGGCGTGTCTGAAGCCGCCCGCAGCGGCGGCACCCTGGCCGTGCGCTCACCCATCGACGGCGCGCAGATCGGCGCAGTCCACGAGGCCACCGCCGCCGACATGCAGGCCGCCATTGACCGCAGCCACGCCGCCTTCCTGGTCTGGCGCAATGTGCCGGCGCCCAAGCGCGGCGAGCTGGTGCGGCTGTTCGGCGAGGAGCTGCGCGCGCACAAGAGCGCCCTGGGCCAGTTGGTCGCGCTGGAGGCCGGCAAGGTCACCAGCGAGGGCGACGGCGAGGTGCAGGAGATGATAGACATCTGCGACTTCGCGGTCGGCCTGTCGCGCCAGCTCTGCGGCCTGACGATCGCCTCCGAGCGCCCCGGCCACCGCATGATGGAGCAGTGGCTGCCGCTGGGTGTGGTGGGCATCATCAGCGCGTTCAACTTCCCCGTCGCCGTCTGGGCCTGGAACTCGGCCCTGGCCCTGGTCTGCGGCAATGCCTGCGTCTGGAAGCCATCGGAAAAGACACCGCTGACGGCACTCGCCACCCAGGCGCTGTTCGAGCGTGCGCTGGCCCGTTACGGCGCCGACGCGCCGGCCCATCTGTCGCAGGTGCTGAACGGCGGCGCGGCCGTCGGCGAGGCCCTGGTCGAGCACCCGAAGGTGGCCCTGCTGTCGGCCACCGGCAGCACCCGCATGGGCCGCGCGGTCGGCCCCAAGGTGGCGGCGCGCTTCGGCCGCAGCCTCTTGGAACTGGGCGGCAACAACGCCATCATCGTCACCCCGTCGGCCGACCTGGAACTGGCCGTGCGCGGCATCCTGTTCGGTGCCTATGGCACGGCCGGCCAGCGCTGCACCACCACGCGCCGGCTGATCGCCCACGAAAGCATCCACGACGAGCTGGTCGCCCGCCTGGACCGCGCCCGCGCCAGCCTGAAGATCGGCAGCCCGCTGGAGGCCGGCACCCTGGTCGGCCCGCTGATCGACAAGGCCTCTTTCGACCATATGCAGCAGGCGCTGCAACAGGCCCGCGCCGAGGGCGGCGAGATCAGCGGCGGCAGCCGCGCGCTGGCCGAGCAGTATCCGGACGCCTGGTATGCCGTGCCCGCCCTGGTGCGCATGCCCGCGCAAACCCAGGTGGTGCGCCAGGAGACCTTCGCGCCCATCCTGTACACGCTGCGCTACAAGACGCTGGACGAGGCGATCGCGATGCAGAACGACGTGCCGCAGGGCCTGTCGTCGGCGATCTTCACCAATGATCTGCGCGAGGCCGAGACCTTCCTCAGCGCCTCGGGCTCGGACTGCGGCATTGCCAACGTCAATATCGGCACCTCGGGCGCCGAGATCGGCGGCGCCTTCGGCGGCGAGAAGGAGACCGGCGGCGGCCGCGAATCAGGCTCGGACGCCTGGCGCAACTACATGCGCCGCGCGACCAACACCGTCAACTACTCGCGTTCGCTGCCCTTGGCGCAGGGCGTCAAGTTCGACGTTTGACTTTTGTAGCCCGGATGAAATCCGGGCTACAAACCTCGTTCCTGGTGACGGTGCTGGCCTGGGCCCTGCTCAGCAGTGGCGGCGGTCGATCGCGGCCGCCTCGTAGAACGCCTTCTTGCTGAGGTACATCTGCTGGTCGGCCTGGTGCACGGCCGCCTCCAGCCGTTCGCCGCCCTGGCACAGGGCCATGCCCATCGCAAAGCTCAGGCGCGAGCCGCCGTAGAACTGGTTGTTCAGCTCGGCCAGCTCGTGGATGCGCGCCATCACCTGCTCGCCGCCGCGGGCGTCGGTGGCCGGCAGCAGCACCGCAAACTCATCGCCGCCGACGCGGGCCGCGCAGATATTCTTGTCCACCGCCTTGGCCAGCACCTCGCCGGCACGGCGCAGCAGCGCGTCGCCGGCGGCGTGGCCCTCGCCGTCGTTGGCGATCTTCAGGCCGTTCAGGTCCAGCATCAGCACCGCCACCGGCCAGGGCCCCCGGCGCTCCAGCCGGTTCAGCTCGTCGGCGAAGAAGGAGCGGTTGCGCAGCTTGGTCAGCGAGTCGTGCTTGCCCAGAAACTCGAGATAGGCCTCGGCCTTCTTGCGCGCGGTGATGTCGGTCAGCGAGACCAGCACCAGGTCCCAGTCGCGCTCATGGCCGGGCAGCACCGAGAACTGCATGTAAACGTTGACCGCGTCGCCATTCAGCGCATGGTTGATCAGCTCGCGCTGCTGGAACAGCTTGCCGTTCCACAGGTCCACCAGCTCGTCGGCAAAGTGGCGCTCCATATCGTCGCGAAACACCTCGTGCAGCCGGCTCAGCAGCGTCTGGCGGTCGGGCGCGCCGAACATCGTCAGGGTCTGGCGATTGACGTCGATGACGCGGATCTCGCGCATGCAGCGTTGCACGAACTCGGGGTGCACGTCGGTGAAGGTGCGGAAGTCGGTCACGCCGGCCTCGCGCACCTCGTCGACCAGGCGTTTGACGGCGCTGAAGTCCTCGACCCACAGCGATACCGGCGAATGCTCGAACAGCCCGCGTGCGTACTGCTCGCTGAAGGCCTGGGCCCGCTGGGCCTGGATGCGCGCGGTGATGTCCTCGATCGATACCAGCACGCGGCCCCAGTCCTGCTCGTGGCCGGGCAGGAGGGTGGCGTTCAGCGCGATGTCCAGCCGCTCGCCGTCGAGGCTGTAGTTGACGGTCTGGCTGGCATAGCGGGTGGCGCCGTCCCACAGCTGCGCCATGTCCTCGATATGGTGCTCCAGCATGTCGTCGCGGAACACGCGCGGGATGTTCTCCACCAGCTGGGCCAGCGACTCGGCACCGAACAGCTCCAGGGTGCGCCGGTTCACCTTCAGCACCTGGATGCGCGTCGTGCAGTCCAGCACCCGGCTCAGGTCGGCGCGCAGATGAGCGCGCAGATCGGTCACACCGGCAGCGCGCCATTGGTCGAACAGACGGCGCACGCCGCTGTAGTCCTCCAGCCATAGTGACACCGGCGCGAGCTCGAACATTTCACTCAATTCGCTGGTCTTTAGGCTGGGGCTGGGGCTGGGGCTGGACATGAGCATGATTCCTTGCACTGTGTCCCGGCACTATATCGGGCCCCCGCATCGAATCCGGCTTGACGCCAGTGCAAATTGACGGAAACATCGCCCCAGCAATGGAGATGCGCACATGACGACGGAACCCGCTTTTTCGCTGGAGGGCGGCTGCACGTGCCGAGCCCTGCGCTACCGCCTGACGAGCCGCCCGCTGTTCGTGCACTGCTGCCATTGCCGCTGGTGCCAGCGAGAGAGCGGCAGCGCCTTCGCGCTGAACGCGATGATCGAAGCCACGCGGGTGGAGCTGCTCAACGGCACGCCGGAGCGGGTGCACACGCCATCCAACAGCGGCAAGGGTCAGGACATCATGCGCTGCCCGCTGTGCCGCGTTGCCGTCTGGAGCCATTACGCCGGCGCCGGTGAGATGGTCCGCTTTGTGCGCGTCGGCAGCCTGGACGAGCCTGACCGGCTGCCGCCCGACATCCATATCTTCACGATGTCCAAGCAGCCTTGGGTGCTGCTGAAACCGGACATCCCTGCCGTGCCCGAGTATTACGACCGCAAGCAGTTCTGGCCCGAAGACAGCCTGGCAAGGCGGCGAGCCCTGCTGGGCTGATGGTGCGCCTGTGGCCACGACCTGGCTGGAAGACACCAAACAGGCCCTGGGCTCGCTGAAGCTGAAGCTGGCGCTGACCAGCGCGCTGATCATCGGCGCCAGTGTCGCCCTCACCGTGGTCCTGGTGCTGCGAGATGCCCAGCGCCGGGCCGAGTTGTCGTTGACCGACTCGGGCATGGGCGTGGGCATCATGAGCAAGACCCTGTCGGCCCGGGTACTGGAGCGGCAGATCGCACTCGCCAAGGCCGCCGCCCAATGGCCTCACAAGAGCCGACCGCAGGCCGCCGGCGAGTTCGAGGCAGCGTCGGCCTATCTGGCCAGCCAATCGGTGCTGCAGGGGCTGTTCTTCAGCACCTTTCTTGCCGACGAAAGTGGCCGCATTGTCGCCTCGGCCGATCAGGACACGGTGCGGGCCGTGCAGGTGAACATCAAGCACCGCGACTACTTCACCCGAACCCTGAGTGAGGGCCGGCTGCTGGTCTCCGAGCCGCTGCGGAGCCTGCGCTTCGATGTGGTGGAGATCATTTTGACCGCACCGGTGCGAGACGCGGAGGGCCGCGTCAGGGCGGTGCTGGCCGGCGTGCTGCGCCTGGGGAGCGGCAACTTCCTGGGCGACATGACGCTGGCCATGGGCAACGAACATGACTCGAGTCAGACGGTGATCACCGACAGCAGCGGCCGCATCATCGCCCACCCGGAGCCGGGCTGGCTGCTCAAGGATGTGGCGACCGAGCCGCGGCTGGGTGCCGCCGCCCGCCGCTGGGCCGCCGCTGGCCGGCCGATGGAACCCGAGGCCCTGGCGCAGCGCGTCGGCGACCAGTTCGTGGCCATGGCCGCCGTGCCCGATGCGGACTGGATGGTGTTCCGCGTTGCCTCGGCCGAGACCCTGCTGGGTCGCCCCGCCAAGGCGCGAGTCGAAGCGGCCTGGCTGGGCCTGGGCGTGGCGCTGACTGGGGCATTGCTGATCTTCTGGGCCATGGCATGGGTGCTGCGACCGCTGGCACAACTGGAGCGGCGCGCCTTGAGCCTGCTCGACGCGAGCGCGCACCCCGATCAGCCCTGGCCCACCGGCGAGGGCGAGATCGGCCAACTGGCGGCGGTGTTCCAGCACGTCATCGAGCAGCGGGCCGCCGGCCAGCGCGTCGCCGACGATCTGCTGGATCGCATGCAGGCGGTGATGGTCAACGCGCCCATCGGCATCGGCTTCACCCGGCAGCGCAGGTTCGAGCTGGTCGGCCAGCACTATGCCGCGCTGTTCGGCTTCACCCCGGCCGAGTTGGTGGGCCGGGAGCACGGCATGCTCTATCCCACGGAGGAGGCGTACCGGGCCCTGGTCAACCGCGCCGGCGAGGCCTTTCTGGCGGGCCGGGTACATGCCGAGGAGATCGAGTTCCAGCGCCGCGACGGCAGCCGCTTTTGGGGCTATCTGCAGGGCGCGGCGGTCAGTGCCGGTGACCCGCTGGCCGGCACGATCTGGATCGTCTCGGACCACACCGCCTTCCGCAAGCAGCGCGAGCAGCTGTCCTGGACGGCCACCCACGATCCGCTGACCGATCTGGTGAATCGGCGCGAATTCGAGTCCCGGCTGCAGCAGCAGCTGCACGAGCGCCGCCGCAGCGAGACCGGCTCGGCCCTGTTCATCGACCTTGATGGCTTCAAGACCGTCAACGACACCGCGGGCCATGCGGCGGGCGATGCCATCCTGAAAGACGTGGCCGCGATCCTGCTGCACCGTGTGCGCGAAGACGATACCGTGGCCCGCCTCGGTGGCGACGAGTTCGCCGTGCTGCTGCGCCGCTGCGACCGCGACACCGCCGAGCAGGTGGCCGAGCAGATCCGCGCCATGGTCGCCGCCCACAAGCTGCAGTGGCAAGACCTGGCACTGGGCGTGACGACCAGCATCGGTGTGGTCGAGATCGACGACAGGCTGGACGACGTGGCCGCCGTGCTGGCCGCCGCCGACGCCGCCTGCTACGAGGCCAAGCGGGCCGGTCGCAATGTGGTGCGGGTCTGGCGTGGCGTGAGCCCGCTGCCCTCTTAGGCCTGACGCTTCAGATCGCGGAACGCCGCGAACAGCCAGGAGCGCATCGCCACCACCAGCGTGTACGGCCGGCGCTGATCCGGTGGCAGCTTCTGGTCGGCCAGGTGCTGCTGGGCGAAGTCCTGGCCGACGCGCTGCAGCCGCTCGACGAAGCCCGCCGCCAGGCTCTTGCCGATCTGGCCATGGACCAGCATCAGGGTCTCGCCCTCGCCGTCAAAGCCGCCGCTGAAGTAGTCGTCGGCGACATGCTGGCGGAAGTAGTGCATCACCGGCCCGTTGGGCCGCCACTGGAAGCCCTTGGCGACCTTGAGCCGGTAACGGTTCAGCGGCCGCAGCTCGATGATGCCCAGGCGGTCAAGCTGCAGCAGATAGCGCAGGCATTCGGCCTCGGTGAAGGTGTAGGTCGTGACCATCTGCTCGAAGGTCCACTGGCTCAGGCAGCAGATGGCCAGCAGCAACAGCCGACGGTCCGCCACCACGGCCGCCTCCTGCTCGGCCGTCAGCGCGCGGCGCAGCGGCTGGGCATCGGCCACCTGGCGCGCCAGCTCGGCGAAGTCCATCTTCAGCAGGCGCAGCACCTCGTCGATGCGTGACAGCGGCATGTCGCCGCCCTTGGCGAACATGCGCTTGATGCTTGATTCGGCCATGCCCAGCGCCTCGGCCAAGTCGGCATAAGTGATACCGACCGCCTTCAGCTCAGCCTTCAGCGCCGTCACCAGGTCCTGTGTTGTGCTCATGTCGCAAGCGTCTCATTGGTTTCAAAAAGCGCGTCAAAGTACCGCTGAAAGATACCATCGGTCGGCGCTGAGGCCACCTGATACGGCAGAGTTGAAGGGGCGCGACCTAGCGCCCAAGATCAACGCACAACAACTTCGGGGACCTCATGCAACACCATCTCATCCGCCGCGACACCCGTGCCTGGAAGACCCAGGTCTGGATCTCCTTCGGCGCCGCCATCACCCTGTGCGCCACCGGCCTGGCCTATCTGCCGGGGCAAGACCTGGACCGCGCCTTCATGGTGATGGGCTATATGTTCTGCCTGTCCACGGCCTTCGCGCTGGCCAAGTTCGTGCGCGACAACGAGAACCGCAAGACCGACACGCCGATGTGGGGCCTGGTGGTCTGGGGCGGCTTCGCCCTGGCCATGGCGCTGACCGCCTGGGGCCTGTGGCGCATGGAGGTGAACCCGACCTACAAGGCCTTTCTGGGCGTGTGCTGGCTGTTCCTGATCTCCAGCGTGTTCACCCTGGCCAAGACGCTGCGCGATGCCCATGAAGCTGACCTGGCCGAGGCGCGCCGTGAGGGCAGCCTGAGCCGCCGCGCCGAATCCATCGAGCAAGGAGTCACATCTTGAACACGTTTACTCGCGGCCTTGTAGCCGCCAGCATGGTGGCAGGACTTGCCACCACCCAGACCACGGCCCAGGCCCAGCTGTCCGAGGCCAGTGTGCTGTCGGGCCTGCCGATCGCCGTGTCGGTGGCCGCGCCGGTGATGCTGCTGTCGGCCGGCGCGATGCTCACGGTGGTGGCCGTCGAGGCTTCCGCCGCCGGTACCGTCTGTGTGCTGGAGCGCGCCTCCGACGGCGCACGCGCCTCGATCAAGCTCAGCGGCCAGCTGGCCGGCGGGGTGTCGATGGTGGCGGGCACGACGGTGCTGGTCACGGCCATGAGCACCGGCTATCTGCTGTCGGCGGCCGGCGCGGCGGTGGCCTTCATTCCGAACGAGATCGGCAAGGCTCTGCTCTACAACGAACGAGTCACGCGGTGATGCGCCGCACGCTGCCCGGCGCCCTGCTGCTGGCGCTGTGCCTGACCGGTCTGAGCGCCCATGCGGGCCGCAGCTGCGAGCCCAAGCCGCCCAGCGCGAGCTCGGTGCAGCGCGCGCTGACCCTGGCCGAGCACACCGCTGCCAAGTTCGACGCCAGCGGCGCGAATGTGGTGATGCTGGCCCGCGTCGGCCAGAACCTCAGCGAATACGGCCTGCGCTACTCGCATCTGGCCTTTGCCTACCGCGAGGGCGCGCAGTGGCGTGTGATGCACAAACTCAACCAGTGCGGCACCCCGCGTGCGGCCCTGTACCGCCAGGGCCTGGGCGAGTTCTTTCTCGATGATCTGTACGACTTCGAGGCCGGCCTGGTGGTGCTCGCGCCGGACGGTCAGGCCAGGCTGCTGCCGCTGCTGCGCGACAACGCCCAGGTGGCGCGCCTGAACACGCCGGCCTACAACATGCTGGCCTATCCCTGGGCACTGACCTACCAGCAGTCCAACCAATGGGCGATCGAGACCCTGGCCATGGCGCAGGAGCCCGGCGCCACCAGCCGCGAACGGGCCCAGGCCTGGCTGAAGCTGAAGGACTATCAGCCGACAACGCTGAGAATATCGGCGATGAAGCGGCTGGGCGCACGGGTCACGGCGGCTAACATCGCCTTCGATGACCATCCGAGCGCCAAGCGCTTTTCCGATCGGATAGAAACCGTCACCGTGGATTCGGTGTTTGCCTGGCTGGCCCGAGCGGGCCTGGGCGAGCCGGCACAGGTGATACGGTAGAGCCAAGCACACCCTGGAGAGATCTTGAGCGCACACGACCATCCGAACCAGTTCGCCCTGCTGTCGCAGCGCCGCTTCGCGCCCTTCTTCTGGACCCAGTTCCTCGGCGCCGGCAATGACAATCTGTTCAAGTTCGCCTTCACCGTGCTGGTCACCTACCAGCTGCAGGTGGCCTGGCTGCCGCCGGCCCTGGCCGGCCTGGTGATCGGTGCGCTGTTCATCCTGCCCTTCCTGTTCTTCTCGGCCACCAGCGGCCAGCTGGCCG